>Ga0180217_1001906_pt1 | contig 20767 bp, 20 predicted proteins | sample eDN3rd37CBELigOP_FD_128521 | JGI IMG/M metagenome (GOLD analysis project Ga0180217, IMG submission 128521) | Enriched Organic Plus compost microbial communities from Emeryville, California, USA - eDNA 3rd pass 37_C BE-Lig OP (version 2) (version 2) ... | reverse complement strand
TTTTATGAAATAATAGGGAAATTAGTGAAAATCTAATGCAGCCCCCGCTACTGTAAGCGCAGATGAAATCATGCTAATCACTGTTCAGAAATTGGATGGGAAGATTTGAGAGTAAAGTGAAGCGTAAGCCAGGAAACCTGCTTATTTAATCCATGACTAACTTTTCGGCGGGAGAAGTGTAGATGAAATCACGTATGGCTAATCGTATTTGGCTTTTTTTCTGATAATACGATTTTTTGTATAAAATTCCAGATACCCACACCCCCTTTTCGGAAAGGGGGTGTGGGTATTTTTTATTGGAGGGAAAAGACTTGTCAAAAGGGAAGATTTTTGTAGTTGGATTTGGTCCCGGAGATCGAGAACACATTACAAAACGAGCCGTAGATGCATTACAACAAAGTGATCATATCATGGGCTACAAAACTTATGTCGATTTAATCAGACATTTAGTAACAGCAAAAACGATTGTGAGCACCGGGATGACCGAAGAAGTATCACGTGCCCAAGAAGCGGTTAAACAGGCAGAGGCAGGTAATATTGTTGCTGTTATTTCAAGTGGGGATGCAGGTGTATACGGAATGGCTGGTCTTGTATATGAGGTGCTTATAGAAAAAGGATGGGTAGAGGCAACAGGCATCGAGGTTGAGGTTGTACCAGGGATTTCAGCGATTAACTCATGTGCAAGTTTACTAGGAGCTCCAGTAATGCATGACTCCTGTACCATTAGTTTAAGTGACCACTTAACACCGTGGACAGTCATCGAAAAACGTATTGAAGCTGCGGCAATGGCGGATTTTGTGATTGCCTTTTATAATCCAAAATCTGGTCGTCGGACACGCCAAATCGTTGAAGCGCAGCGTATTCTACTAAAATATAGATCTCCCGACACTCCAGTAGGGCTTGTAAAGAGTGCTTATCGTGATAGTCAGAATATTGTGTTAACAACTTTAGCGGAAATGTTAGATCATGACATAGGTATGTTAACAACAGTTGTCGTCGGAAACTCGTCAACGTTCTTTTATGACAATAAAATTATTACTCCTCGAGGTTATCAACGAAAATACACTCTTGGGGATGAAAAACAAGTTTGGAAGCCACATCAACGTTTGAAAAAGGAAGCAGAACCTTGGGCGCTCGATCAAGTTACAGGGGAAGCAAAAATAGGTTTTGAAAAAATTGAAGCGATTAAGTCAAGAGAACAATTTATAAAAGAGCCTTTAAAAGAAATACATAGTGAAGCTGTTGCTATTGCAGAAGCACCTCCCGTAATTGAAACAAAAAGTGAGGTAGAAGAAGAGAAAAAAACGTCTCTTGAAATGGCATCCATGGCATTAGCCTGTATTACAAAAAATCCGGTGAACACAAATTTTCTAGTTCAGCAACCGATTGAATCCATATTCGAATTTGCTGTTTCACCAGGTGTGGCAAATAAAATGATTACTCCGAAGCAAATGAAGATTCTTGCAGAAATAGTTGGAGAAAACGGGACATTTGAATACACACCAGATCATCGGTTCCTTGTGAAAATTCCAACAGATAATCCAGAAGATATCGTTGAGAAATTACGTGGATCAGATTTGTATGTACTCCCTATGGGGGATGTGTTGAATGTAAAAGCTTGTGATTTCTGCTATGGAGAAAAAGCGGAATCCATCCCATATGCAGAGCAAATTATGGATACTCTCGGTGGCATGAAACTACCTAAGGAGCTTCATGTTGGCTTTAATGGATGTGGAATGGCTTGTTATCGTGCAGTTTTTGATGATATTGGAATTGTCTATCGTAAAAAGAAATTTGACTTATTTATCGGAGCAAAGCCTGTTGGAAGAACTGCTCATGCAGCACAACCAGTTGCAGAAGGAGTAGAACCAGATGCGCTGATCCCGTTATTGAAAAAAATCGTTGAAGAGTATAAAGAAAATGCGCATCCAAATGAACGATTATTTAAATATTTTAAACGTGTAAAGAAAATTGCAAATTTCATTTATCAAGATATGAGCTGCAAAATAAAAGTCGAAGAAGCACCTTGTGGCGATTAGGAGGCAAGACATGATTTTATTATTAGCAGGAACAAGTGATGCCAGAGAACTTGCCATTGAACTACAAAGACATGGCCATAGATTACTAGCGACTGTTGTTACTGATTCCGCAGCTAGTAGCCTAAAAGAAGCAGGAATAGCTTACCATGTTGGCCGATTATCGCTAGATGATATGGTGGTTCTAATAGAAGAAAAAGGTGTAACGACAATTATTGATGCGAGTCATCCCTATGCAGAAGAAGCATCAAAGACTGCCATGACTGCAGCGCAACAATGTCAGTTATCATACATTCGTTACGAAAGACCACAGCAACATTTTGTTCATCCATTAGTAACAGAAGTGGAAACATATGAAGACGCAGCACTGATGGCGAGAGAACATCAAGGAACTGTGATGTTGACAACGGGAAGTAAAACTCTTGCTACTTTTACGAAGTATCTATTAACGAACACGATTAGATTAGTATGTCGCATGCTACCAAATAAAGAAAATATGGATAAGTGTGATACGTTAGGTGTTAAGCAACGTGACATTATTGCGATACAAGGACCCTTCTCCAAAGAATTAAATAAAGCGTTGTATTGCCAATACGAAACTACGCTCGTTATTACAAAGGAAAGCGGGAAAGTCGGCTCAGTTGATGAGAAGATGGATGCCGCTTTGGAACTTAATATTCCCGTTATTTTAATTAAAAGACCAAAAATTACCTATACTAATCAATGTTCTACATTTGATGAAGTATTTGAAATACTAGGAGGAATATCAAATGGCAAATAAGAACTTTAATACAGATTTCGTACCACTAACAGTAGATCCAGACAAAATTTATGATTATAGTTTCTCAATTATTAAAGAAGAGATGGGGGAACATCATTTTTCCGATGAACAATGGTTAGTTGTACGACGTGTCATTCATGCATCAGCAGACTTTGAATTAGGACGTAGCATGATCTTTACACCAGATGCAATAGAGGCAGGGATTCAATCAATTTTAGCTGGTCGTCATGTAGTAGCTGACGTTCAAATGATTGAAAGTGGCTCAGGTCGTAAACGATTCCAAAAACATGGAGGAGACCTTCACTGCTATATCGCAGACGAAGACGTTTCAATTGAAGCGAAAAAGCTAGGAACAACACGTGCCATTATCTCAATGCAAAAAGCAACGAAGCTACAAGAAGGTGGTATTTATGCCATCGGGAACGCACCGACAGCACTATTAGAGTTAATTCGTCTAATTAAAGAAGGGTTAGCAAAACCTGATTTAATTATTGGAATGCCAGTTGGCTTTGTATCAGCAGCAGAATCTAAAGCAGAGTTAGCTATTTTAGAAGGCATACCATTCATTACAAATGTAGGACGTAAAGGTGGCAGTACTGTAACTGTTGCAGCATTGAATGCCATCTCAATTATGGCTGATGAGCGAGCAAAACAAGCGAAATAAAAAAGATCCGTCACAAATGCGTCATGGCTACACAACCGGTGCATGTGCAACAGCGATGACAAAGGCCGCTTTACAAGCAATTGTGACAGGTCAAGTTCCCGAAGAGGTGACGATTTATTTGCCTGTAGGACAATATGCCACTTTTAAAGTAGAGACAAGTGAGATTCAAGGTGACGCGATTATGTGTGAAACGATTAAAGATGCTGGGGATGATCCAGATGCCACTCACCAAGCGCGAATTCAAAGTACTGTTAGATTAGTAGAGAATCAAGGCATCCATTTAGATGGTGGAGTTGGTGTAGGTCGGGTAACAAAGGCGGGCTTACCTGTACCAGTTGGATACGCGGCAATCAATCCGGTGCCACGTAAAATGATTATGGGCGTTGTACAAGAATTAATCGATACGCATACCATTAAACAAGGTGTAGAAGTCATTATTTCTGTTCCAGATGGGGAAGAAATCGCAAAAAAAACATTAAATGGGCGACTCGGGATTATTGGAGGAATTTCCATATTAGGTACTCGGGGCACCGTCGTCCCTTTTTCGAGTTCTGCTTATATGGCTAGTATTGTTCAAGCATTAAATGTGGCCAAGGAGGCAGGCTGTGATCATATCGTCATTACGACAGGGGGACGCAGTGAAAAATATGCGATGAAGCAATATGCGCATCTACCAGAAGAAGCCTTTGTTGAGATGGGAGATTTCGTTGGATTTACCTTGAAACATATTGCACGTAAGAAGTTTTCACAAGTTTCTCTTGTTGGCATGATGGGAAAGTTCTCAAAAGTGGCACAGGGAGTTATGATGGTTCACTCGAAAAGCGCACCAATTAGTTTTGAATTTTTGGCTGGTATCGCTAAAAAGGTTGGTGTGGAAGAACCTCAACTAAGTGAAATTAGCGAAGCAAACACAGCCTCACAGGTTGGTGAAATCCTTCAAGGCAATGAAGCTTTTTTTGAAGCGCTTTCTAAAAACTGTTGCTACTATGCATTAGCTCATATGAAGACAACGATAAGTGTTTCAACAAGTTTATATGCCATGAATGGAGATTGTTTAGGAAAGGCTGAGAATATTGACGAATTGGATGAAAATGATTGGTATAGGGGATAACGGGGTTGCCGGCCTATTACCACAATATATGGAATGGATTCATAACTGTGATGTATTAGTAGGGGGAGAACGTCATTTAGCGTTCTTTCCACAGTTCTCCAAAGAAAAGAGAGTTATAAAAGGTGGATTGTCTAAACTTGTTGATGATTTGCAAACAGAGACACGTAACGTTGTTATTTTAGTATCAGGAGACCCTTTATTTTATGGATTAGGTAGTTTACTAGCTAAAAAACTACCAATTGAGATTTATCCATATACAAGCTCTGTACAGTTAGCTTTTTCTAAAATGAAGGATAGCTGGCAAGATGCCTATATTACTAGTTTACATGGACGTTCCATTAAAGGGTTTGCCCAAAAGATTGATGGACGTAAAAAAATCGCCATTTTAACAGATGAAAAAAACTCTCCTCAAGCAATAGCTTCTTATTTAAAGTATTACGGAATGACTGAATACGATGCCTTTGTTGCTGAAAATTTAGAAGGTCCGAATGAGCGTTGTCGATATTTTACTTTAGATGAGATGGAACAAAGTACTTTTTCTTCATTAAATGTTGTCATCTTGAAGCAACGTCACTTAGTAAAACGTAGCACGTTAGGAATTCCTGATGAGGAATTTTTCCAGCGAAAACCAGAAAAGGGGCTCATTACGAAAAAGGAAATTCGAATTCTTTGCTTACAAGAGTTACAACTTCAAGAAGATAGTGTTATGTGGGATATCGGTACATGTACTGGATCAGTAGCGATTGAAGCTGCGAAGATTGCCCGTGAAGGTGCTGTGTTTGCCATCGAAAAAAATGAAGGGGATTTAGAAAATTGCTTATTGAATCAGGCAAAACACCGTACTGATATCACAGCGATTCTAGGAAAGGCACCAGACCGTTTAGATGAATTTCCTAATCCCAACGCCATTTTTATCGGTGGGAACGGTGGCAATATGGAACTACTTTTAGAAACTTGTATAACACGTCTTTTACCGGGTGGTCGCCTCGTGATGAACATTGCAACAATTGAAAATCTAGCAGATGCGATGAAGCACCTGAAGAATTTAGGTTGTGAAGTTACCATTTTACAGGCTCAAATTTCAAAAAGTAAACCTATTTTAAACCTAACACGCTTTGAACCATTAAACCCAATATTTATAGTGACAGCACAGAAAGGAATGGACAAATGACAATCGGTACTTTATATGGACTAGGCGTTGGTCCTGGAGATCCAGAATTAATTACAGTAAAAGCTTTTAGAAAACTTCAAGAATGTCCAGTAATTGCTTACCCTAAAAAACTCAAAGGTAGCAAATCTTATGCGCATCGTATTGTAGAGGTGTATATAAACCCAGCAGAAAAAAATATGTTAGGCCTTGTATTCCCTATGACAAAGGATGAAGAGACATTAACACGTGAGTGGGCAAAATCAGTTGAAGCTATTTATACATATTTAGCACAAGGACAAGATGTAGCCTTCGTTACAGAAGGTGATCCTATGTTGTTTAGTACTTTTATTCATTTGATGAATTTGATGAAGGACACTCACCCGGAAGTCCCAATTGAAACAGTGGCAGGGATTTCATCATTTAATGGTTCAGCAAATCGTTTAGGCATTCCATTAGCAGATGGTGATGACCATGTGGCAATGATTCCTGCAACAGAAGATATGGATGAAATGCGCAAAGTTTTAGAAACCCATGATGCGGTCGTATTTATTAAAGTAGCAAAAGTGTTAGAGGATATGCTCGACTTATTAGAAGATATGGATCTACTATATGGGACACATGTAGTTACTAAAGTAACGTCAGATGAGGAAGTTATTTGGAACGTAGATGAATTACGTGGAGCAGAGCTAAATTATTTATCTTGTATGGTGGTGCGTAAATAATGAAAAAAATATGGATTATTGGTGCAGGTCCTGGAGACCCAGATTTAATAACAGTAAAGGGCTTAAATTTATTACAAACAGCTGATGTTGTGATGTATACAGACTCTTTAGTAAGTGAGAAATTAGTTGAAAAAGCTCGTCCGGATGCAGAAGTAATTCGCACTGCGGGCATGCACTTACAGGAAATGGTCGATTGTATCGTAGAGCGAGTAAATGCAGGTAAAACAGTCGTTCGTTTACATACAGGGGATCCGGCTATGTACGGTGCAACGATGGAACAAGTTGCTCTATTAAAGGATCATGGCATTGGCTATGAAGTGGTGCCAGGTGTAAGTTCAGTGTTCGCTTCAGCAGCAGCAGTTGGGGCAGAGCTAACAGTGCCAGATTTAACACAAACCCTTATTTTAACACGTGCAGAAGGACGCACACCTGTACCTGACCGAGAAAAATTGCAAGCTCTAGCAAGTCACCATTGTACAATTGCCATGTTCTTAAGCGCAACGTTAACAAAAAAAATTATGAAAGAATTACAAGCTGCAGGCTGGGCAGACGATACGCCAGTAGCAGTCGTGCAACGTGCTTCTTGGCCAGATCAAAAAATTGTACGTACAACTCTTGTAGAGCTAGATGAAGCAATGCGAAAAAATGGTATTCGTAAACATGCCATGATTTTGGCAGGTTGGGCACTCGACCCAAATATTCATGAAAAAGATTACCGTTCAAAGCTCTATGATAAAACATTCACACACGGATTCCGTAAGGGTGTGAAGGAAGATGATTAGTTTACAAGAAGGTATTATTCCAAAAATGAATAAACGTAAGCCATATGCTCTTGTTGCCATTACAAAGCATGGTGTAGAAAATGCCCGTAGCTATGCTGAAACTTTTCCATATGTAGATCTTTATTACATGAAAAAGTTTGAACGCGGAGATGAAACAGCTCGTCACATTCAATTATTTGATGGAACAGTCCGTTTGTTATTACCTGCATTGTTTCAGGAGTATAAAGCAGTGATTTGTGTGCTCTCACTTGGTGCGGTCATACGGATGATTGCACCCCTTCTTGTAGATAAAAAGAAAGACCCGGCTGTACTAGTGATTGATGATAAAGGCAACTATGTCATCAGCGTATTATCTGGACATATCGGTGGTGCCAATGCACTAACGCATGAATTTGCGGAAGCCATTGGTGCTCAACCTGTTATTACAACAGCTTCAGACGTTCAAAAAACGATTCCTGTTGATTTATTTGGCGCGAAATTTGGTTGGGTATGGGATGCGGAGGACAAGTTAACACCGGTCAGTGCTTCTGTTGTAAATGAAGAACATGTAGCCATTGTTCAAGAAACAGGAGAAAAAAATTGGTGGATGCATGAGACAAGCATGCCTGAAAATTTAAAATTGTATCCTTCAACTAATTTAGCTCTTGCAGCAAAACCTCATGCGACATTACTCATTACAGACCGTTTAATTGAATCGCATGAAGAAGAGCTTCTTAAAAATGGGGTAATTTATCGTCCTAAATCCATAGTCTTAGGTATGGGCTGTAATCGCGGTACTTCTGCAGAGGAGATTGAAGCACTTATTGATGAAACGCTTTTGGAACTTAAATTGAGTAAAAAAAGTGTAAAAGCAATTGCAACGATCGATTTGAAAAAGGATGAAGAAGGACTAATACAAGTCGCTGCACGAAATAATTGGCAGTTTGTCACGTATACACCAGCAGAATTGAATGAAATGCCTCTAAAAAATCCATCAGAAAAGGTATTTAAATATACAGGTGCATACGGGGTATGTGAGCCATCAGCACTAAGGTATGCGAAGACAAACGACTGGTTGCTAGAAAAGAAGAAAGGCCTGAATGCAACGATTTCGGTTGCTCGGATTTCATTCGATGAGGAGGGTACCCGATGAATCGATTTGTATTAGCAGGTACTGGCAGTGGTGTTGGAAAAACAACATTTACTATTGGGATTATGCGTGCACTCATGAAGCATGGATTAACAGTTCAAGGATTTAAATGCGGACCTGATTATATCGATCCAACCTATCATTCCGCAGTAACGAAAAGACCATCTCGGAATATAGATAGCTTTATGATGGAACACGATGTTGTTCGAGATATTGTTGCGCGTGCCAGCAAAGAGGCAGATGTCAGTATTATTGAAGGAGTTATGGGCTTTTATGATGGCAAATCACCATTGTCTAATGAAGGTTCGGCAGCTCATATTAGTGAACTAACTAATAGCCCGGTTATTTTAATTGTTAATGCAGCAAGTATGGCGCGTAGTGTTGCTGCAATTGTAAAGGGATTTCAAATGCTCGATGAAAACTCCAATATTGTCGGTGTCATTGCAAACCAATTAGGTAGTAAAAGTCATTTTGAAATTGTTAAAACTGCCATTGAAGCAGAGTGCAAAGTACCAGTAATCGGCTATTTACAAAAAGGAGCGGTACCTACTTTACCTAGTCGTCACTTAGGTTTAGTACCGGCAATAGAACGAGGCGATCTTGATGAATACTTTGATGATCTTGCCAATGCTATTGAAGCGACAGTTGATTTAGACCAGCTTCTTGAGGTGACAAGTGCACCTCAAATTACAGTTGAAACTTCTATTTTTAAAAAGCAACTAAACCGTAAACCTGTACATATTGCGGTGGCAAAAGATGCAGCCTTTAACTTTTACTATGAAGAAAATTTAGAACTACTAAGATCCTATGGTGCCGAATTACACTTCTTTTCACCATTGCAAAATGAAGCAGTACCTTCACAAGCACAAGGTTTATACATCGGTGGTGGTTTTCCAGAAGAGTTTGCGGAGCAACTTAGTAAAAATACCGTCTCAAAAGAATCGATTTGTCGTGTAATTGAACAAGGAATCCCGACTTTAGCAGAATGTGGTGGCTTCATATATTTAACGGAAAGCATTACGAATCGTGCTGGTCAAACTTATGAGATGGTGGGTGTCATTGAGGGGCATGTAAAAATGCAAGACAAGTTAGCGGCACTTGGTTACCGAGAAATTACTGGTGTGAAGGATAACTTCTTAATTCATGAGGATGAGCAAGCAAAAGGACACGAATTTCATTATTCAACATATGAAGGGAATCATGAAACCCCTGCATATTTTAGTAAAGGTCGTTTTAGAGCCCAACCAGAGGGTTATCTTCATGGAAATTTAGTTGCAGGATATACACATTTCCATTTTGCATCAAATCCAAAACTTGTCGTGAATTGGTTAGATACATGTTTGAAGGAGGAACAACGATGAATTATTTTCCATTACTATTAAATATCGAATATAAAACGGTTGTTGTTGTTGGCGGTGGACATGTAGCACGTCAAAAAGTTGAGGCATTACTACCAACAAAAGCGAATATTGTCGTGATTAGCCCAACGATTACAGATGAACTAAAAAATTATGTGGAAAATTGCGATGTAACATGGAAGAAGAAGGAATTTGAACCAGCAGATTTGGACGATGCTGCCCTAGTTTTTGCGGTTACAAATGAGCAGGCTGTGAATGATGCAGTAGAAGAAGCTACTCAACATTGGCAATTACTTAGCCGTGCAGATGCAAAAGGTCGTGTGGACTTTATCAATCCGGCAGTTGTTCGTCGTGGAGATTTTATATTAACCGTTTCTACTTCAGGTGCAAGCCCGCGTTTAACGCGCCAAGTAAAAGAAGAATTAGCAAAACAATATGAAGACTACTATGAACAATATGTTGCTTTCTTAGGACAAGCACGTCAACAAATTCTAGCATCCTTTACTGGAAATCAAAAAAAGCAATTATTAATAGATTTATTAGAACCACAGTTACTAGAGTGGGTGAAAGCCGGTCACATTGATAAATGTGAACAGTGGCTACAACAACGGTTAGGAGATTCACTATGAGTGTAAAAGTTTATATTGTTGGAGCTGGACCAGGAGATCCAAAGTTAATCACCTTACGAGGACTTGAATGTATTCAACAAGCAGATGTCATATTGTACGACCGTTTAGTCAATCCTGTATTACTTAATCATGCAAAAGAAACAGCAGAATTGATTTATTGCGGCAAAGAGCCTGGGAAACACGGCCTAATTCAAGAAGAGATTCATAAAGTACTAGTTGAAAAAGCACAAAAAGGACATGTTGTTTTACGTTTAAAAGGTGGCGATCCCTTTGTATTTGGACGAGGTGCAGAAGAAGCAGCTGTTTTACGAAAAGCAAATATTGAATACGAGATCGTACCAGGTATTACAGCTGGAATTGCAGCACCTGCCTATGCTGGAATCCCTGTAACCCACCGTGATCATGCTACAAGTTTTGCCATTGTAACAGGTCATGGGAGAGCAGAAAAAGGGCAGGATTACTTAAATTGGGAATCACTTAGCCATATTGATACAGTGGCCTTTTATATGAGTGTTGGTAATATTGAACATATTACATCCAGTTTGATGAATTGTGGGAAGAGACAGGATACACCAGTAGCCGTTATTGAATGGGGTACTACTGAAAAGCAACGTACAATTATCGGTACTTTACACACAATTACAAAGCAAATTGAACAGGAAGCGATTCAAAATCCATCTATGATTTTAGTGGGAGATGTAGTGAACGTACGAAAAGATATCGCTTGGTTTGCAGAAAAGGAGCTGAAAACATGTTAGAAGAATTAAAAAAACGTAGAGCAATTCGTCAATTTGAAGCACGCGAGGTCGAACGTGAAAAAATTGAAAAGTTGTTAGAAGCAGCAACTTATGCTCCAAACGATCGAATGCGTGAGCCTTGGCATTTTTATGTGATGCAGGGGGATAGTTTAAAAGGTTACAAGCAAGTGGCTCTTGATTTTTTACAAAAGCGATTTCCAACAAAGCCACATTTAGTTGCTAGTTCAATGGAAGCTATAACGAAAACTCCACTTGTTATCGCTGTTACCTCAGCAATTGTAGAGGGTGATGAAAATGCGACAAAAGACAACGTGTTTGCTGTAAGTAGCGCGATTATGTCTATCTGGTTAATGGCCGAAGAACTTGGGTTAGGGATGGTTTGGCGAACAAGAGGTGTTGGCTTAGTACATGATACAGCACTTCATACATATATCGGGGCAAGTGAGCAAGAACAATTAGTTGGTACGTTATGTATTGGTTACCCAGCTGAAGAAATTACATCACCAAAAAAACGTACGTCATTTGCAGACAAAACAACGTGGCTATAGGGGGTATTCATAATGGCGAGAAAGGGAATGTTGTTAGTTTACACAGGTAACGGCAAAGGGAAAACAACCGCTTCACTTGGTGTAACTTTACGTGCGATTGGGCGAGGCATGTCAGTGAAATACTTTCAATTTATCAAATCACCTGAGCGTACATACGGTGAAAAAATTGCTTTGTCTAAGTTAGGGGTCGAAACCATTCAACTAGGGGTTGGTTTTACTTGGACAAAAACTCCTGAGGAACATCGAGAAGCACTACGAGTTGCATGGAAGAAAGTAAAAGATGCTCTTCAAGACGAATCAATTGATTTATTAGTACTCGATGAACTAAATAATGCCTTAGCCATTTCGCGTTTTCCAATAGATGATGTGTTACCTCTTGCCGAAGTATTAGAAGCGATTCAAAATCGACCTAAGACGATGCATTTAGTAGTGACAGGGCGATCCGCTCACCCCTCACTTATTGCAGTAGCAGATCTAGTTTCTACAATTGATGCGACAAAACATTACTATGAAGACCAAGATGTCAAAGCGATGAAAGGTCTTGAGTTTTAATGAAAGCTATTATGATTCAAGGTACATCCTCGGATGTTGGGAAAAGTGTACTTTGCACAGCCCTTTGCCGCATTTTTGCTAATGATGGTTATCGGGTCGCTCCCTTCAAATCCCAAAATATGGCATTGAATTCCTATATAACCAAAAGTGGAGGAGAAATAGGACGAGCCCAAGGGGTACAAGCGGAAGCAGCAAGAATCGATGCTACAACTGATATGAATCCTATTTTACTCAAGCCGAAAGGCGATATGGTATCAGAAGTAATATTGCATGGGAAACATTTTGCCAATATTGACGCTTTGACGTATCGTGAAAAATTTGTAGAAGCTGTGATGCCCGAAGTTCAAAAATCACTCGAGAGACTACGAGATCAATATGAGATCTTAGTGCTTGAAGGTGCAGGTAGCCCGGCAGAAATTAATTTGAAAGCAAGGGACATCGCTAATATGCGTATGGCTCACGAAACTGATGCCGATGTGATTTTAGTGGCCGATATAGAACGTGGTGGAGTATTTGCCTCAGTTGTTGGAACATTAGCCCTTTTAGATGAGGAGGAGCGTGCACGGGTAAAAGGAATTATTATTAACAAATTCCGAGGAATGAAACAATTACTCGATAGTGGTGTGGAATGGCTCGAAAATTACACAGGGATTCCAGTACTAGGGGTTATACCATATCTTGATGTGCAAATTGAAGCGGAAGATTCACTTGCATTATCAAGTTTACGGTTAAAAAAACCTCAACAGCGAGAGTTCGCAATCGATGTTGCAATTATTCGCCTACCTCGTATTTCAAATTTCACAGATATTGATCCGTTATTTGAAGAGCCTGGGGTTGGCCCACGTTTTGTATCTTCACTAAAAGATTTAAAGCAGCCGGATGTAATTATTTTACCTGGAACGAAAAATACTGTTGAAGATTTCGCTTGGCTTCAAGAAAGTGGTTTAGCACAAGGGATTTTACAACAAGTACAAAAAGGTGTGAAAGTCGTAGGTATTTGTGGCGGTTACCAAATGCTAGGTGAGTCCATTTGCGATGAATCCGCGATCGAAGGTAGTGGTGGCACATATTTATCGCTAGGTTTATTACCAATAGAAACACATTTTGTTCGAGAAAAACAAACTGTGCAAGTGCAAGGTAAATCGGTAACAGGTCATAATGTACAGGGGTATGAAATTCATTTAGGACGAAGCACAGCTACAAAAGAAATTACACCATTTATTACTTTTGAAGATGGCCGGCACGATGGCGTATATACAGAACAGATATTTGGCACTTATGTGCATGGAATTTTCCAAAATCGTCATTTTACAAGGTATTATTTTAATCAAATACGTGCTGAAAAAAATCTAGAGCTGATATCTGACGAAGTATTATCGGATGATGACCGTCGTGAACAAGCCTATGAAATGCTGGATGAACATGTACGCAAACATTTAGATATGGAGAAAATTTATCATTTTATCCATTCAACAGTGTAAATACAAACATGAAAAGATGCGTAAGGAGATTCAAAGAATGAAAGGGTCACCTTTAAATATTGACTTTGAAAAGTTATGGAAGCAAGGAATGCATGATTGGCATGGCAACATGCCTGAACGGATGACTAACGATGCGTTGGAGGAAGCTTTTTGGGCACAATCCATGCAAAAGAAAACAAATCGTCAAACAGATGCACATGCAGTGCCAATATATGGCGTAATCCGTAAGCACATTCCTGAGAATGCGACTTGTTTGGAAATAGGTCCAGGATGGGGGAATTACACATTTCCCCTAAGAGAAGGTGTAAGTAAACTGACTTTAGTAGACGGTTCAGAAAGTGTAATTCGATATCTACAGCAATACTTTGTTGGAGATGATGCAGTACAATTCGTGCATGCAAAATGGGAAGATGCCCAACTCGAGCCGCATGATATCGTAATCGGTGTAAATTGTTATTACCGTATCTATGAAATGAATGCTGCATTATTGAAAATGAATGAGTTAGCAAAGAAACGTGCCATTATTGGCTTGACTACTGGACCTATCCAACCACATTATGTCGTACTGGATGAGCAATATGGCTATAACATTAAATATCCAAGAAGAGATTATATCGAAATCGTGAATATGTTATATCAACTTGGAATCTATGCGGATTGTGAAATGCTGCCATTAGAGCGTACGTATCGTTATGACAGCTATGAAGCATTATATGATGCACAAAGTAAGAAAATATTAAATGAAACGTTTCAATGGGATCATTTAAAATCCGCGCTGAAAGATCTTATATCAGAAGAAAACGGGCAAATCGTGTATCGCCACAAATTTTATGCTGCCATTATCAGTTGGGAACCAATTAATCTATAAACGAATGCACGATTGTGTTAAAAATACTAGTCTATAAAAAGCGAGCTTAAAATGCTTGATTGAGGAGGGGTTAAAAATGACTACATGGAATTTAGTACCGATGCAACGGCACATTCTAATTTGTAATGGGGCAACTTGTATGGGTGCTGGTGCGGAAGAAGTAACGCAACAAATACGGGAAGAGATTCGTATAAACAAGCTAGATGACACCATCCATACATCGCGTACACGTTGTAATGGGCGTTGTAAAGATAAATGTGTAGTGATTGATTATCCAAAGGGGACATGGTATTCCGTTCAACAGGAAGAAACAGCTAGAGCAATCGTACATGAAAATGTGTCGAAGGAAAATATTATTTATTCAATGGAACATGGTGAACGTCAACGCGGTGAGTCACGTATTAAAGGAATTGAAAAATACCGTGAACGGAAAGAAAAGAAACATAAAGCCGTTTTATTTGTTGGACATGGTAGTCGGTTAGAAGCGGGGAATGAGGAAGTTCGTCAATTTGTGAATCGAATGCGGTCAGACATCGCCCCAACACTTTTAGTGGAGACTTGCTTTTTAGAATTTGCTTCTCCTAATATAGAGGATGGTATCCAATCTTGTATTGAACATGGAGCAGATGAGATTCATGTAATTCCAATTATCTTATTACATGCAGGACATTCCAAACTACATATTCCAGCAGAAATTGAAGAAGCGAAAGAACAATTCCCAGACATTAAATTCACGTACGGTCAAACCATTGGAATTCACCCCGAGATTTTTGAAATTCTTAAATCTCGTTTAGAAGAATTGGAATTTGATTGCAATGCGGAGCATGAAGATACGGCGATTTTATTAATTGCTCGTGGTAGTAGTGATGAAGATGCTAAAGCAGATTTCTATAAAATCTCTCGTATGCTTTCAGAGCAGTTACATGTACCAATTTTTGAAAGTGCATTTATGGGTGTAACTACACCAACAGTTGAACAAGGCATTGAAAAATGTATAGAACTAGGTGCGAAGAAGATTATTATGCTACCATACTTCTTATTTACAGGTATTTTAATGGAGCGAATGGCAAAAATGGCAGTTGATTTCTCAAAGAAGTATTTAGATGTTGAAATAGAGATTGCTCATTATTTTGGCTATCATCCAAAGCTCCAAAATGTCTTACTAGAACGTTTACAACAAGCGATTGACGGAACCTCAACCGGTATGCAAGACTTAGAAAACTTCCGAAAATACGTAGCTGAACATGGATATGAACATCACCACCATTAGAAGCTCTTTTAATTTGGCTAAATATAAAATTATGAAGGTGAATTTAATATTTTATTAAAATCTGTATAATTGTTATAATCTAATTGATAGCAATTTTAAGATTTAAAACCTCATTAATATTCAAAATTTTTAGTGACAGATAACTAAAGATTACGCTAGAATAGTATTGTATGATGACAACCAAATAAATATTTTTGGCGCTTTTACAAGCTTAATAGGGAAGTACGGTGCAAATCCGTCGCTGTCCCGCAACTGTAACTCGGAGCGTATCTCAGAAAAGCCACTGCAATTATTTTGTGGGAAGGCGAGATATGTGTTGAAGAGAAGCCAGGAGACCTACCAAAAATATCGAATTTCAGCCTACGAGGATAGGTGCTAGAATAAGTAACATTAGTTACTTTTTGTAATGCACTTTTCTCCAGAAAAAGTGTTTTTTTTATGCACTTTTTTCGTCAATAATTAAAAAGGAGAAAGAGAAATGAAACAATTATTACCAAAGCTTGCGTATTTCGGTGTTGTATTTTTATTTATCCCGAAGGAAGCATACGCCATGCATATCATGGAAGGCTATTTACCAATTCGTTGGGCAATATTCTGGTTTGTACTTTGCCTGCCATTTCTTGTAAAGGGGTTAATGGCTATCCGCAAAGTGGTGAAGGAAAATCCAGAAAGTAAACTATTATTAGCTTTATCAGGAGCCTTTACATTTGTATTATCAGCATTAAAAATACCGTCTGTAACAGGTAGTTGTTCACATCCGACAGGTGTTGGCCTAGGTTCCGTTTTATTTGGACCATTTGTCATGAGCGTTTTAGGATCTATTGTGCTTTTGTTCCAAGCTTTATTACTTGCTCATGGTGGTTTAACTACATTAGGTGCTAATATTTTCTCAATGGCAATTGTTGGACCATTTATTGCAATCGGCGTATTTAAATTAATAACAAAATGGGGATTATCATTCAGTGTTGCTGTATTTTTTGCAGCTATGTTAGGGGATTTGGGTACATATGTAATGACTTCAATCCAACTAGCTTTAGCATTCCCAGCAGAAATAGGTGGTTTTTTAGGTTCATTCCAAAAATTTGCAAGCATTTTCGCCATTACACAAATTCCATTAGCTGTAAGTGAAGGACTATTAACAGTGATGATTATGAACTTTATTCAGAAATATAACATGAGCGAGCTCATTAAATTACGTATTTTAAAGGCAAAGGAGAGCTAATATGTTGAAAAAAAACTTACTATTATTAGTAGCAGTTGTTGCTCTTACGCTTTTACCAATATTATTTTTACAAGATGCTGAGTTTGGTGGAGCCGATGGTGAAGCCGAAAAAGCGATTACAGAAATTAATAGTGAATATGAACCATGGTTTACTGCAATATGGGAACCACCAAGTGGAGAAATTGAGAGTCTATTATTTGTACTTCAAGGTGTAGTAGGTGCGTTAATAATTGGTTACTTTATCGGTTATATGCGCGGAAAGAACACGAAAAAGTCGAATGTTAAACATTGATTATATTGCGCACCATAATAGCCTACATCGTGTAGCATCTAGTCAAAAACTTTTATTTAGCATTGGAGCATTATTAATAGTAACCATATCTAGAAATAATGTTGTAGCACTTTGGACACTACTCTTTATGAGTAGTGTCATTGTGTTCTATGCGAAAGTTCCTTGGAAGGCATATGGAACACTTCTACTTGCGCCACTTGGATTTAGTCTTGCTGGTATCGGTACAATTATTGTTTCAATTACATTTAGCGGAGATGTACCGATAAATTCATTTTGGCATGTTTCAAATTCTTTTGTAACGATATATATATTAACAACTGACGTTTGGCGTGGACTTAATGTTTTTTTAGTTGCTTTTAGTGCGACAAGTTGTCTCTATTTCCTTATTTTAACGACACCGATTTACGAAGTGAGCTATCTATTACAAAAGTGCAAAATCCCAACCATTATTATTGAATTAATCGAGCTTATTTATCGCTTTATTTTCATATTTTTACAAACAGCGGAACAACTTTATATCACTCAGCAGGCGAGATTAGGCTATAAAAGCTTTAAAATGAGTTTTCAATCATTAGTTCTTTTAATCAGTGCCTTATTTCGGTCGATATTCTTCCATTACGAACAGATGACACTTGCCATGAAGACTCGTAATATAGAGCAATTTATTATACCGGAAGTATACTTATCGAAATATAAATGGCAATCCATTCTTTTGATTTTGTTTATTGTTTACATAATTGTTGCATTGACTTTAATTATTATATAAGGAGGAACGAAGATGACCGTACCATATTTTTCGTTTGAACATGTATCGTTCCTTTATCCAGATGATACTTTAGCGATTAATAATATTTCTTTAACGATTCCAGTAGGAAAAAAAATCGCCATTTTAGGGGAAAATGGTTCTGGGAAATCAACTTTATTCAAGTTATTTATGGGCTTAGAGCGTCCGTCTGATGGCAAAATTCTATTTCAGGGCCAACCTTTAATGTATAACAAAAAGGGATTAAAGCAGTTGCGGCAACAAGTTGGTTTAGTCTTTCAAGAAGCAGATAATCAATTATTTGCCTCGACAGTTAAGCAAGATATTTTATATGGTCCACTTAATTTAGATTGGTCCACTGACAAAGTAAACTCACAAGTGGAGAAGGCAATTGCGTTAACAGAACTAGAAAAATTAGAAAATCGACCAATTCATTTTTTAAGCGGTGGTCAAAAGAAGCGGGTGGCCATTGCAGGTGTGTATGCAATGGAGCCGAAAGTTCTAATATTAGATGAACCAACAAGCAGCCTAGATTATTATTTCTCAACACAATTAACGGATTATTTAAAAAAGCTAGATACAGATGATCGTACATTTTTATACTCTACACACCAAATTAATTTAGTATATGAATGGGCAGATTATTACATTGTGCTCCATAAAGGTGAGTTATTATATGTAGGTGAGGGAGATGGATTATTTTCAGATGATGATCTATTAGAAAAGGCACATATTGAAAAACCTTGGCTTGTTTCTGTTATAGAGATGCTAAAAAACAGTCATCCTCTGTGGGAAAATCTTGAATTCACTCAATCTAAGGAAGCACTAGTCACTCAGATTAATAAATTTCTTAAATAAAATCATTAAAAATAAGAGCCAATTTTGGTGCACTTGCATTATTCAACAATTCAGCCAATTATTGAGTAAGTGGAAATTATATAGTAAAGTTAAAATGTGCAGTAAAAAAGTGTTTAGAATTAACCATTCTAAACACTCCAGTATCATCTAATCAAGTGTGTTACCTAACTTGTTATGACTTTCTAATACAGAACTATCATATGCAATTAGGGCTACATACAACGTTTTTCTAGTTGTTTTATTTCTTTAATAATATTAGTCTCCTAAAAAATATTTCATTCTAGTTAAATAAAAAGTAGCACGAAAAATAGGTCCCATTATTTAAATGGATACCTATTTTTAAAATTAACTTAATATCTGTTAATTCACATTTTTTTATGGTACGTAATACTATGGTAGTTTACATACTCTTGTAGACCAGCTGCTCCACGCTCCCAGCCAATACCACTTCTTTTTACTCCTCCAAAAGGTACAATATTTTTACCTAATGGAGAATCAAGATTTCCATTTATTCCAGTACAGCCTGCTTCTATTTTCTTAGCTACGCGAAGTCCTTTTTCGTAATCTGTTGTCCATACAGAAGATGCCAGTCCGAACTCAGTATCGTTTACCATTTTTAACATTTCTTCTTCAGTTTTGTACGAGATTAATGGAACTACAGGACCAAACTGTTCTAGTTGAACGATTTCTTTATCATTTTCAACATGAGTAATTACAGTTGGATGTATGTAATAGCCGTTATTCCAGTTTTCAGGTTCAAGTTTTGTACCTAATTCTGTAACACGCGCATATTGTTTTGCATTTTGAATTAGCGAATTCACAAAATCATATTGTTGTTTATTATTTACAGGAGCTAATGTAGCATTTGGATTTAAACCATGTCCAATTTTATATTGGTCACCATAGTTCATAAAAATCTCACATGCATCATCGTATAATTTTTCAGGTATATAAATTCTTTTGACTGCAATACATACTTGTCCGGAACGTCTATATGCTAATCTTGTAATTTCCTTTAAAGATTTTTCTAGATTTGCATCGTCTAAAATAATAGCAGCGTCATTTCCACCTAATTCAAAGTGTACACGTTTTAATGTATCGCTGGCAGATTTCATAATGCCAATAGCTGCTTTTTCTCCACCAGTTAGCGACACCTTACGTACAAGTGGATGAGTTGTTAATGCCTCACCGACTTCAAGTCCTCCATGAACAATATTGATAACACCAGGTGGTAATAGTTTTGATATTTCTTTAATAGCATTAGTAACAGCTAAAGATGCGTTAGGAGATGGTTTTAATACAACTGTATTTCCAGTAATTAAAATCGGTATTACTTTTTGTATTGTAATCGACATCGGCACATTCCAAGGGGTAATAGCAGCAACTACACCTAATGGAACTTTTTCAATTGAAATAAGTGTACTATCATCCTCAACAATTTGAGACTCCAAAAAGTTTTCTGCAAGTTTTACCGTATCGCTTAAAGACTTAATAGAGCCCGAAACATCAATCATACAATCAGAAAGAAGCATTCCATTTTCTCTCGATAAAAGAGTAGCTAATTGATTTACCTCTTTTTCAAGAACACTAACTGCTTTTAATAGACGTTCTGCTCTTTCTTTATAAGATGTCTCTCTCCAAGAAAGGAATGCTTGATGTGCTGCTTTTACAGCTTGATCAACATGATTAGCATTTCCTTGAGCTACTGTTCCGACAATTTCTGTTAGTCTCCCTGGATCAATTACTTCAACATATTGATCTGTTTTCACATCTTCTTGATTAATCCATAAATC
>Ga0180217_1001900_pt1 | contig 20792 bp, 12 predicted proteins | sample eDN3rd37CBELigOP_FD_128521 | JGI IMG/M metagenome (GOLD analysis project Ga0180217, IMG submission 128521) | Enriched Organic Plus compost microbial communities from Emeryville, California, USA - eDNA 3rd pass 37_C BE-Lig OP (version 2) (version 2) ... | reverse complement strand
CCTGATCGTCGACGAGGCGCATCACCTGAAGAACGCGCACACGCGCGTCGCGTCGCTGTTCCAGAGCGCGGAACCCGACGACGAGGACGAGCCCGCGCACGGCGCGCTCGCGGGACGCTTCGAGCGGATGCTGTTCCTCACCGCGACGCCGTTCCAGCTCGGTCATCACGAGCTCTGCAACGTGCTCGAGCGCTTCGGCGGCATCGCATGGGACGGCGCCGCCGCTCCGCCCGGCGGGCCGGACGCGTTGCGCCAGGCGATCGAGGCGCTGCGCGAGCGGCTCGACCGCAGCCAGCGCGCGGCGCTCGCGCTCGACCGCGCGTGGGGCGAGCTCACGCACGACGACCTTTGCGCCGACGGCCGCGCGTTCTCGAGCCCGGACGAATGGTGGGCCGCGCTTCGCGCCGGCGGCGAAGGCACGCCCGCCGCGCAGCGCGCACTCGCACGCTTCGAGGACGCCGAGCGCGCGATCCGCGCCGCCGAGGCGGCGCTGCGCGAATGGATCATCCGGCATTCACGGCCGACCGTGCTCTGCGACGCGCATCCGCATCTGCCGCGCCGCGTCCGTCGCGTCGGCCGCGCGATTCGCGACGCGCTCGCGCACGGCGCCGAGGATGGGCTGCCCGTCGAAGGCGACGCCGTTCTGCCCTTCCTGCTCGCCGCGCGCCTCGTCGCGACGACGCCCGAGTCGCGGCCGGTGTTCGCCGAAGGGCTCGCGTCGAGCTACGAGGCCTTCCTCAAAACGCGCAAGCACGCGGGCAACGGCCTCGACGGCGTCACCGATGACGAGGAGCCGCTCGAGGCGCCCGCGCTCGTCTCACACGCCCGCTGGTATCTCGATGCGATCGGGCGTGCGCTCGCCGACGCCGGCAGCGCCCGCGAGGCGCATCCAAAGGTCTCGGCAACCGTCGACCGCGTGATCGAGCTCTGGAGCCAGGGCGAGAAGGCGCTCGTCTTCTGCCACTACCTTGCGACCGGCGACGTGCTGCGCCACGCGATCGCCGAGCGCGTGCAAGACGAGATCGTCCGCCGCGCGGCCGCGATGCTCCGATGCAGTGAGACCGATGCGGCAGCGCGGCTCGAGCAGCTCACCGAGAACCGCTTCGCGGAGGGCTCGACCGCGACGCAGGCGGTCCACGAGGAAACCGGCGCGCTGCTCGAAACCTACCCGGCGCTCGCGCCTTATCGCACGAGGCTGCTCGAGATCGCGCGCCGCTTCATCCGCCGGCCGAGCTTCCTCGTGCGGTACTTCGATCTCGGCACCGCGCACTTCGGCCGCGACGACGTGCAGCGCGCGTTTCGACGCAGCGCAGGCAGCGGCATGCAGATCGCGAAGGTCTTCGAGACGTTCTTCGAGTTCCTCGCCCAACGCTGCGGCGACCGCGAGCGCGAAGCCTACATCAGCGCCGTCGAGCACATTCAGACCGGAGACATCCGTGTCGGCGAGCGCGGCGAGCCCGACGCCTCGACGACGCTCGGCGCGAACGTCCGGCTGATCAACGGCGGCACCGACGCCGAACTTCGCGACCGGCTGCTCCTCGCGTTCAACACGCCCTTCTACCCGGAGGTGCTGATCACGACGAGCGTGATGGCCGAGGGCGTGGACCTGCACCTGAACTGCCGCCACGTGATCCACCACGATCTTTCGTGGAACCCGAGCACGCTCGAGCAGCGCACGGGGCGCGTGGACCGGATCGGCGCGAGAGCCGAGCATGCGGGTGCGCCGATCGAGGTGGCGATGCCGTTTGTCGCGGCGACGCAGGACGAGAAGATGTATCGCGTCGTGACGGATCGGGAGCGGTGGTTCAACGTGGTGATGGGCGGGGAGGCGATGCTGCGGTTGGATGCGCGGAGCACGGATCGGGCGGCGCGGAGGGTGCCGATTCCGGAGGAGGCCTATGCGAGGTTGAAGCCCGAGCTTGGCGTTCGTGATGAAGGTCGGGCTTCTGACGACCGTGAAGACCGCTTCGCAGACATCTCTTGCCGTCTCCGCTACTCTTCCGCCCCGTGAGCACAAACGACGACGATAGCTGCGGCTGGCGATCGGACCTGCCGACCTTCTGCCGGACGACGTCGGCGACTGTAGTTAGCCGACTGATCAACTTTGTTCGCGACGCGAGTCCTGAGCAGGAGAGCGCGTGGCGAACCCACGTACCCGTGCTGGTGGCCGTAGTCAATTCCTCTCTCTGCCTCGACGACAATAGGACTACCAGGCTCTGGCAAATTCCAGGGAGTTGAAAACAACAGGACTTAACGGGTAAGAGCACGATGGCAAACAAAAACGCCGTCAAAAATGGCAACGGCGGCAACCTCGGCTTTGAAGCCGAGCTTTTCAAAGCCGCCGACAAGCTGCGCGGCAACATGGAGCCCGCCGACTACAAGCACGTGGTGCTGGGGCTCATCTTCCTCAAGTACATCTCCGACGCCTTCGAGGCCAAGCACCAGGCGCTGCTGGCCGAAGACCCGGCCGCCGCAGAAGACCGCGACGAATACCTGGCCGACAACATCTTCTGGGTACCCAAGAAGGCGCGCTGGTCGCACCTTCAGGCCAACGCCAAGAATCCCACCATCGGCACCCTGATCGATGACGCCATGCGTGCCATCGAGAAGGAGAACGAATCCCTCAAGGGCGTGCTGCCCAAGGACTACGCCCGCCCGGCGCTCAACAAGGTGATGCTGGGCGAGCTGATCGACCTCATCTCGGGCATCGCGCTCGGCGAAGACGGCGACCGCTCGAAAGACATCCTCGGCCGCGTGTACGAATACTTCCTCGGCCAGTTCGCCGGCGCCGAAGGCAAGCGCGGCGGCGAGTTCTACACCCCGCGCTCCGTGGTGCGCGTCCTGGTGGAAATGCTGGAACCCTACACCGGCCGCGTCTATGACCCCTGCTGCGGCTCCGGCGGCATGTTCGTGCAGTCGGACAAGTTCGTGCAGGAGCACGGCGGCCGCATCGGCGACATCGCCATCTACGGACAGGAGAGCAACTACACCACCTGGCGGCTGTGCAAGATGAACCTGGCGGTGCGCGGCATCGATGCCGACATCCGCTGGAACAACGAAGGCAGCTTCCACAAGGACGAGCTGCGCGACCTCAAGTTCGACTTCATCCTCGCCAACCCGCCGTTCAACGTCTCCGACTGGGGCGGCGAGCGCCTGCGCGAAGACGTGCGCTGGCAGTTCGGCGTGCCGCCCGTGGGCAACGCCAACTACGCGTGGCTCCAGCACATCTACCACCACCTCGCCCCCAACGGCACCGCGGGTGTGGTGCTGGCCAACGGCTCCATGAGCTCGCAGCAGAGCGGCGAAGGCGAAATCCGCAAGGCCATGATCGAGGCCGACGTGGTGGACTGCATGGTGGCGCTGCCGGGCCAGCTCTTCTACTCCACCCAGATCCCCGCCTGCCTCTGGATTCTGGCCAAAGGGCGCAACAACGGCCTAGTAAGGAAAACCAAGCTGCGCGACCGCCGCGGGCAGGTGCTGTTCATCGACGCCCGCAAGATGGGCGTGATGGTGGACCGCACCCGGCGCGAACTCACCGACGAGGAAATCCAAAAGATCGCCGACACCTACCACGCCTGGCGCGGCGAGAAGGATGCCGGCGAGTACGCCGACGTGCCCGGCTTCTGCAAGTCCGCCACGCTGGACGACATCCGCAAGCACGACTACGTGCTCACGCCGGGGCGCTACGTGGGCGTGGCGGAGCAGGAAGACGACGGCGAGCCGTTCGCGGAAAAGATGGCGCGGCTGGCGGAGGAGTGGCGCAAGCAGCGGGCGGAAGCGGCCAGACTGGATGCGGCGATCGAGGCCAATCTGGCGACCCTGGGCTTTTCAACGCCGCGTTGAATTCAGCCTCGGCACCCGCTCTATACTAAACGCTGCGTTTAACAAGTGGCCCATCGCGGTTCATGATGAACACACCCCATCCCATGCGCTTCCGGGCCGGCCGCTACGTGCAACAGCCCGCCGGCTACCGGGCCTTCATCCCCGCGCCCCTGCCGCCGGATCCGCCCCTGGATCTCTCCGGCCCGCTGCGCGAGCGCCTGTCGGAGGCCGACTACGCCCTGGGACGGCTGGACGGCGCCGTGCTCACGCTGCCCAATCCCGACCTGTTCGTATTCATGTATGTCCGCAAGGAGGCCGTGCTCTCCAGCCAGATCGAGGGCACGCAAAGCTCCCTGCAGAACCTGCTGGCTGCCGAGGCGCAACTGTTCGACCCCGATACCCCCAGGGACGTGAACGAGGTGGCCAACTACGTGCGCGCCATGAACCATGGACTGGCGCGGCTGACTGACCTGCCCGTCTCCGTACGCCTGATTCGCGAGATTCACGCCGTACTGATGCAGGGCGTACGCGGCGGACGTCTCACGCCAGGCGAGCCACGCACCAGCCAGAACTGGATCGGCCCCGGCGGCTGCACCCTGGCCGATGCCACCTTCGTCCCGCCCCCGCCGCACGAGGTGCCCGGCGCCCTGTCCGACCTGGAAAGGTTCCTGCACGACGGCGCCGGCCTGCCGCCCCTGATCCAGGTGGGACTGGCGCATGCCCAGTTCGAAACCATCCATCCCTTCCTCGACGGCAACGGCCGCATGGGGCGCCTGCTCATCACCTTCCTGCTCACGGAAAAGCGCCTGCTCGGCAAACCGGTGCTCTACCTCTCGCACTACTTCAAGCAGCACCGCAGCGAGTACTACGAACGCCTGCAGGCCGTGCGTGACGCCGGGGACTGGGAAGGCTGGCTGGGCTTCTTCCTGGAAGGTGTGGTCAGCGTCAGCCGCGAAGCCGCCCGGACCGCCGCCGCCATCCTGCGCATGCGTGAGGAGTTCCGCGCCCGCATCACCGAGGGACTGGGCCGCGCCGCGGCCAACGGCCAGCGCGTGATGGACCGCCTGTTCGACCACCCCATCGTCAACGTGGCCACCGTGCGCGAATGGCTGGACCTCACCCCCGCCGGCGCCAACCAGATCGTCAGCAGGCTGGAAGCCATCGGCCTGCTGCGCGAGATCACCGGCTACGCGCGTAACCGGCGCTTCGTGTTCGAGCCGTACCTGAGGCTGTTTGATGAGCAAAGGTAAGACGGCAATGGCGGATAAGTGGCGCGGGCAGCGGGTGGAAGCCGCACGGCTGGATGCGGCGATTGAGGCCAACCTGAGGGAGCTGGAGCATGGCGGGTGAGTGGAAGAAGGTGACCCTTGGCGAACTATTCAGGGTAAAGCATGGATTCGCCTTTAAGAGCGAATATTTCACTGACGAGCCGCAAAAAACTGCTCTGGTTACTCCGGGCAATTTCTCTATTGGCGGCGGCTTTCAAGACGGAAAGCGCAGGTACTACAAGGGGCCATTACCTGAAGGTTACGTACTCAATCCGGGACAGGTTGTTGTAACAATGACAGACCTTAGCAAAGGGTCTGACACCCTTGGATACGCCGCACGAATTCCAAATGATTCGACAGTCTGGCTACATAACCAACGAATCGGATTGCTTGAATTTAAAGGCGAAATACCAACATCTCCGCACTTTATCGAATATCTATTAAGAACGAGGGAATACCGATCGTGGATCGTCGGCTCTGCCACCGGTACTACGGTAAAGCACACATCTCCCGGGAGAATCGAGAGTTTCTCAACTCAGATTCCGCCGTTTGAAGAACAATGTGCCATCGCCCACATCCTCGGCACGCTGGACGACAAGATCGAACTCAACCGCAAGCAGAACGAAACGCTGGAAGCCATGGCCCGCGCCCTGTTCAAGGCGTGGTTCGTGGACTTCGAACCCGTGCGCGCCAAGATGGAAGGCCGCTGGCGGCGCGGCCAATCCCTCCCCGGCCTGCCCGTCCACCTCTACGAGCTCTTCCCCGACCGCCTCGTCGAATCGGAGTTGGGGGAGATTCCTGAGGGGTGGCGCGTCTTCTCGTTCGGCGATGTGGCGCAGCAAGGAAAGGGGGCTGTGAATCCTACCGACGAACCAGGGGAGAGATTCACGCACTACAGCATTCCTGCCTTCGATGCCAGCAAGATGCCTGTCATTGAACTTGGCGGATCGATCAAGAGTAACAAGACGCCGGTTCCAGACGGGGCTGTACTGGTATCAAAGCTCAATCCTCACATCCCCCGTGTCTGGTTGGTTGGTCAAGCGGGCGATAGGGCGGTTTGCTCGACGGAGTTTATTGTTTGGGCTCCGAAGCCTCCCGCAAACAGCGCCTTCCTGTATTGCCTCGCATCATCGTCTGAGTTCGTCGAATCCATGTGTCAACTGGTGACAGGGACATCGAACAGCCACCAACGCGTCAAACCGGATCAGCTTCGTGAAATCCGGGTCTTTGCTGCCAACGAGAACGTCATCGCGGCGTTCTCCAAAATGGCTGAGTCGTTGATGAACCAGGTTCTGCAGAATAGCCTGCAATCCAGAACCCTCGCCCAGCTCCGCGACACCCTCCTCCCGAAGCTGATCTCCGGCGAGCTGCGGGTGCCGAATGCTGAGCGCATCGTCGGTGGATTGGCGCAATGAGCTTCGATTGGTTCCCCGGCATTCGTGAGGCTTGTGCTCATTGGCGCGACGCGCCGATGCTCCAGCACACATTTGAGGCGTTGCAGGCAAGCCTTGAAAGCGAAAGCGATGCTTCAATTGATGCTGCAAAGGGAATCGTGGAGTGTGTCTGTCGCGTGATCATTGATGAGCTTGACGACCCAAGATCGCCGTTAAAGCCGAAAAAGAATGATGCTCCAATTACCGAGTGGGTATCCATCGCAACACGGGTTCTTAGACTTGGGGATGTTCGGCATCGAAAGTTCGCTGATCTGATCAAATACCACAATGGGTTGGCCGAATCCCTGCGGGTGCTTCGAAATGATGCAGGGCCATTGAGCCATGGCAAAGACGGCTTCATAGATGTGTTAACCATCTATCACCATCGTGCCGCTGTACTGGCGGCGGATGCCATTGTGGCTTTTCTGCATAAGGCATATCTGGATGTGCAGCTCGATCCCACTCGCTCCCGTGAACCGTGGGAGCGGTTCGCGGAAGAAAACGCACTGATCGACTCGCACGTGGGGCTGTCAGTGGATGTTGACGAGGATGATGCTCCAACTCTGCGCTTCTTGCTTCCGGGTGGCGATGAGCTGCCTTTGAAGGTCGAGGTCAGCCGTTTGCTTTACCAGCTAGATCGCGACGCCTATGTGGAGGCGTTGAACGCTGCACGGGGAGCAGTGGAGTCTCTCGAATACGAAGAACAAGGGGGGCGAGGATGAAGCTGACTCGTATCACCAAGTTGAAGCTGCGAGTTTTTCGTGATTTTGCCTGGCCGAAGGACCTGCATCCGTTTGCACGGTTCAATCTGATCTATGGCTGGAACGGCTGTGGGAAAACGACGTTGGCGTGGCTGCTCTCTCACGTTGAAAGGAAAGAGGCGCTCAATGAGGGTGATGTCGAATTGGAATTCGACGAAACGGAGAGGGTGCAAGGGACAGCTTTCTCGTCTGAAACTCTTCCTCAGGTACGTGTATTCAATCGAGATTTCATAAATTCCACCCTCGCTCAGACCAGTGGCATCGCACCGATCTACTTTTTCGGCAAAGATAGCGTCGAAAAACACGCGCAGGTCGAGGAGCTTAAAACGGAACTTGCCGGCATCCAGGCCGAAGTGGCGAAGGCGGAAGCCAAGAAGAGAAGCGCTGAAAGGGATCTCGATGATTTTTGCGTGGAGAAGGCCAGGCTCATCAAGGAACTGCTCACCACCGCGAACAACCCGTCCTACATCAATTATGACAAGCGCCGTTTCAAACTTGCCGTGGTAGCGCTGGATGCGCAAAGCGCCGCAGCCGCGATGCTCACCGACGACGAAAAGGCGCGCCTTCGCAGCCAGAAGGACGCCCGGCCCAAGCCCAATATTGACAAAATCGCTGCGCCGGCCATCGACCTGGGCGCGTTGATGCGGGAGGTTGATGCACTGGTCGGCCGTTCCGTCGTCGCGCAGACGCTCGACGAGCTGACCAACAATTCCAGGCTTGCCGCATGGGTACAAGAAGGGCTTGTGCTGCACTCTGGAGAACATGCCTCGGACACTTGCCGCTTTTGTCTGCAGCCTTTCAAAACGACGCGCCGCGCTGCTCTTGAGGCTCATTTCAACGAGGCTTTCGCAAGATTTCAGCACGAGCTTGACGTGCTCTTGAAAAAGCTGAAGTCGAGCAAGCATGAACTGGAATCGATGTCGCTTCCTGACGTTTCGCGCTTTTACGAATCACTCGCGTCTGATGCGTTGGCATCGAGTCAGAAAGTTTCAGCGGCATGCGCCGAAGTACAAGCCGCGATTGATGTGCTCATCGCGTGCGTGTCTGCGAAACGCGATCAGCCATTCGCACCTGCTGCCTCAGCGACAACTGTTCTTGGTTCGACACCGCCATCGCTCACCGGTGCTGTCGCCGAGCTCAATGCGATCATTGAGAAGCACAACCAGATCTCAGCGCAGTTCAAGACGTCGGTGGATGATGCCTGCAAGAAGCTGGAGGCATCGTACGTTGCAGAGGCTCTGGCTGAGTTTGCAGAGCGATCCGATGCTGTGAAGACCGCAGCTGCTGCGCTAGAAGCTGTCAACACAAAGTTCAGGATTGTGCAAGAGAGAATCGAGGAGCTGGAGCGCGACATCCTCGAACATCATCGTGCTGCTGATGAGCTGACCGCTGAACTGCGCGCGTATCTTGGTCGTGACGAACTGCGTTTCGAAACCAAAGGCAATGGCTACGCTTTGACCCGCAATGGGGAGTACGTGGCGCATTTGAGCGAGGGGGAGCGCACGGCTATAGCGCTCCTGTATTTCCTCAAATCGCTGAAGGGCAATTCTTTCGACCTCGAGAACGGAATTGTCGTCATTGACGATCCAGTGTCGAGCCTCGATGACAATGCGCTGTTCTCGGCCTTTGGCTACATGAAGGAACAAACCAAAGAAGCCGGCCAGCTTTTCATATTCACACACAACTTCTCGTTCTTTAGGCTAGTGAAGAACTGGTTCCGCTATTTGCCCAGGAAAGAGCGGTCCGTTCGGTATTTCCAGCTTCGCTCTCGCCGGCACACGGACGGATCACGATCTAGCGAGCTGGGGCGCCTTGATCCGCTGCTTGAGAGATACGAATCTGAGTACCAGTATCTGTTCAAGTGCGTCTATGAAGAGGCCAACCGTAATGACGTGTCGGAACTCGAACGTCACTATGGGTTGCCCAACGTGGCCCGTCGCTTGCTTGAGGCGTTCTTGGCATTCCGCTTCCCTGAGATGAGTGGAGATTTGTATCCCCGCCTCGAGCGTGTGTCATTCGATAACGCGAAAAAGACCCGCATTTTGCGGCTGCTGAATACCTACTCACACGCAGGCGCGATTTCCGATCCTGAGCACGACCTTTCGCTTCTTGCTGAAACGCAGCCCGTTCTTCGTGACGTGCTAGAGCTGATGGAGGCTGTCGACAAGGATCATTACGACGGGCTGATCAAGGCGGTCACCCGGTCTTCCGTAGATAAACAAGGAGAAGCGTAATGGCATTTCTGTCGGAGGCCGAGATTGAGAGCGCGTTGCTGGATCAGCTGCGCGCGCTCGGTTACAGCATCGAACGCGAGGAAGACATCGGCCCCGACGGCCACCGGCCGGAGCGCGAAAGCCACGACGAGGTGCTGCTGCGCAAGCGGTTCGAGGAAGCCGTTGCTCGCCTGAACCCCGGGGTGCCGCCGGAGGCGCGGCAAGACGCCATCCGCAAGGTCACGCAGTCTGAACTGCCCGCCCTGCTCGAAGAAAACCGCCGTCTCCACAGGCTGATGACGGAAGGCGTGGACGTCGAGTACTACGCCGACGACGGCACGCTGACCGCCGGCAAGGTGGCGCTGCTCGACTTCGTCGAACACCCGGAGAACAACGACTGGCTGGCGGTGCGCCAGTTCGTGGTGATCAACGGCCAGAACACCCGCCGCCCCGACGTGGTGGTGTTCGTCAACGGCCTGCCGCTGGCGGTGATCGAGCTCAAGGCGCCGGGCAGCGGGAACGCCACGCTGGCCGGTGCCTTCAACCAGCTGCAGACCTACAAGCAGCAGATCCCCCAGCTGTTCCACACCAACGCGCTGCTGGTCATGTCGGATGGCATCTCCGCCCGGGTGGGGTCGCTGTCGGCCGACCTGGAGCGGTTCATGCCGTGGCGTACCACGGACGGTCGGGAGGTCGCGCCCACGGGGGCACCGGAACTGCCGACGCTGATCGAGGGCGTGTTCGAGCACCGCCGGCTGCTCGATCTTCTGCGCGACTTCACGGTCTTTGGCGAAACCGGCTCCGGGCTGGTGAAGATCATTGCCGGCTACCACCAGTTCCACGCGGTGAAGAAGGCGGTGGCCTCCACGGTGCGTGCGGCCATGCAGGTCCAGGGGGTGGCCGAAGACCCCGCGAAGTACGGACTGCCCAGCGTGAAGTCCCAGCGCCCGGGCGACCGGCGCGCGGGGGTCATCTGGCACACGCAGGGCTCCGGCAAGAGCCTGCTAATGGCCTTCTACGCGGGGCTGCTGGTCAAGCACCCCGCGATGGAGAACCCGACACTGGTGGTGCTGACCGACCGCCACGACCTGGACCACCAGCTCTTCGCCACCTTCTCCACGTGCCGCGACCTGATCCGGCAGACGCCGGTGCGGGCGGAAAGCCGCGAGCACCTGCAAACCCTGCTCAACCGCGCGTCGGGCGGCGTGATCTTCACGACGCTGCAGAAGTTCGGCGAAGTCACGGAGCCGCTGACCACCCGCCGCAACGTGGTGGTCATCGCCGACGAGGCACACCGCAGCCAGTACGGCTTCAGGGCCAGGGTGGACGCGAAGACCGGCGAAGTCTCCTACGGCTTTGCCAAGTACATGCGCGATGCCCTGCCCAATGCCTCCTTCATCGGCTTTACCGGCACGCCCATCGAGGCGGATGACGTCAACACCCCGGCCGTGTTCGGCAACTATATCGACATCTACGACATTAGCCGTGCAGTCGAGGACGGCGCGACCGTACCGATCTACTACGAGTCTCGCTTGGCGCGCATCGAACTCGACGAAGATGAGAAACCGAAGATCGACGCCGAGATCGAGGAAATTCTGGAAGACGAAGAGGATCCCACTCGCGAGCACGCCAAGCAGAAGTGGGCTACGGTCGAGGCATTGGTGGGCGCCGAGAAGCGGTTACGCCTCGTGGCGGCTGACATCGTGCAGCACTTTGAAAGCCGCATAGCCGCGCTGGATGGCAAGGCGATGGTTGTTTGCATGAGCCGGCGCATCTGCGTGGCGCTCTACGACGAGATCATCAAGCTGCGCCCGGATTGGCACAGCCCGGACGACAACGCGGGGGTGGTCAAGATCGTGATGACGGGTGCGGCGAGCGACCCGCCGGAATGGCAGCCGCACATCGGCAACAAGGCCCGACATGATCTGCTCGCCAAACGCGCCCGCGATCCGAAGGATCCGCTGAAGCTGGTGATTGTCCGTGACATGTGGTTGACCGGCTTCGACGCGCCGTGCATGCACACCATGTACGTGGACAAGCCGATGCGCGGTCACGGCCTGATGCAGGCCATCGCGCGCGTCAACCGCGTGTTCCGTGACAAGCCCGCCGGCCTGGTCGTGGACTACATCGGGATCGCGCAGAACCTGAAGTCGGCGCTGGCGCAGTACTCGCCGAAGGACCGCGAAAACACCGGCATCGACGAGGCCAAGGCCATCGCGGTGATGATGGAGAAGTACGAGGTCGTGCGCGCGATGTTTCACGGCTTCGACTACCGCAGCGGACTGGACGGCTCGCCCCAGGAGCGCCTGGCCATGATGGCCGGCGCCATCGAGTGGGTGCTGGACATGCAGCAGCGGCTGGCGGCGCAGGAGACCACGCCGGAAGGCAAGAAGAAGGCCCATCGTCGTTTCCAGGACGCCGTGCTTGCCTTATCGAAAGCGTACGCTTTGGCATCTGCCTCAGACGAGGCGCAGCAGATCCGCGAGGAAGTCGGCTTCTTCCAGGCGATTCGCGCCGCGCTGGTCAAGAGCAACGCCGGCTCTGGCCGTTCCCAGCAGGAGCGTGAGCTGGCCATCCAGCAGATCGTCAGCCGCGCGGTGGTGTCCACCGAGATCGTGGACATCCTGCAGGCCGCTGGGCTCAAGAGCCCCGACATTTCCATCCTCTCGGACGAGTTCCTCGCCGAGGTACAGCAGATGGAGAAGAAGAATTTGGCGCTGGAAGCCTTGCGCAAGCTGATCAACGACAGTATTCGTTCGCGCAGCAAGGCTAACGTAGTGCAGACCAAGGCCTTTTCAGAGCGGCTGGAGGACGCTGTTGCTCGCTATCACGCCAACGCCATTACGACCGTCGAGGTGCTGCAGGAGCTGATTCAGCTAGCCAAGGACATCCGCGCGGCACGGCAGCGTGGCGAGGAGTCCGGCCTGTCAGATGAAGAGATTGCGTTCTACGACGCTCTGGCCGAAAACGAGAGCGCGGTGCAGGTGATGGGTGATGACAAGCTCAAGGTGATCGCCCACGAACTGCTGATGAGTCTGCGACAAAACGTGACGGTGGACTGGGCGCACCGGGAATCTGCGCGTGCGCGGATACGGGTTCTGGTGAAGCGCATCCTGCGAAAGTATGGCTACCCGCCCGATCTTCAGGATGCCGCCGTGCAAACTGTGCTGCGGCAGGCCGAGGCGTTGTCGGCGGCATGGGTGTCGCGTGACGTAGCAACAACTTGAACGGCTGATGGGGGCTGGTCAGCGGCAGCGGTGCTGGTGCGTGAGCACCACCTGCCAGTTCGGCGGGCTTGACAGAGCGCGGGGCTGTCGCGGACGCCGTATGGTGCTCTCACGCTGTGATTGACAATGCCCATTGTGGCGAGCCTGTTGCGAAGGAGTCATTAGCGTTGCACCACCCCGCTGCAGTCAGAGCAGCGACAGCGACTCTCTGACAATCGTAGCTTCCTCACATAAACATCAATTATTTTGACCGCCCCGAGTTCCATCGTGTGCCCAACCCTCGCAATCTTCGGTCATGGATCATCCTGCAGGAGATCACTCAAACGACGCATCCCAGGCCGCTTGAACGCCATGCGGATAGCCTGCTCCAGAATGTGGCCGTTTGGCGTGTCTATATACGAGAGCCCCGCATAGGTCTTTTTGTCTTCCTTTGATCCGATGTAGAAGCTGCCTCCGGATACCCACACCTGGACTTGCCTCCATGAACATCGGACCGGCTCATCGGCGCGGAAAAGCCTGCGCCTCTTAAGCGTCACTTCCTCGTCTCGCACAATAGCTTCCCCGAATGGCAACGCTGCTCCAGCCCTCAATGCCTCCAATAGCTCGGTCAGCAAACGAATCCCAACGGCATGCCAAAGCTTGTCTATGAACTTTATAAAGACGTCATCCCTTTGCAGCCGTACGACGACCTCGGACCACTTGTCACCGAACGCTATTGTGTATGTCGTCCCGGTCGAGATGCCGTTAACTGACTGCCGTATGCCACCCCAGCGTACGTGAGTAATGCTCTCGAGGGGATAAGACTTCCCTCTCCATGAGATACCAGCTGGAGAAATAGCTAAGACCTTCGAAAAAATTCCGCCGATGTCAGCGCTGTACGTAATTTCGCGCTCCCACTCCGACTTGGCCGCTTCCGCCTTCTCGCGCTGCCGAAAGATTTTCTCTAGCGCATCCGCGTCTCGTTCCACACGCTCCGATACTTCAGGAACCTCTGCGAACACCTTTTGCAAGAGATCGGTAAGCCGTTTCGCCTGGACGAGCATCTCATGCTCGTTGTAGAGCGTAATCGCGAGGTCTCTAATTCGGTAAGCCAGCTCTACGCTCGGTTCGTGATCCAGGCCCCGCGACTTCTTACTGAGCTGGCTAGGCTGCGCCACTTTGTCCCAGTTGAGAACGACACCCTCAAGCTGGCTAATCAGATGTTGAACGCGGCTTTCACGCCCTTCTGACGCCGCATGCTCGATAGCGTCAACGAGGATCCGCGCGTTCTCTCCCTCCCGCTCCAAAAAGGCCTGAATCTTTACATCGTAACTATCAACGAGCTCATCAATAAGTTCCGGCGCCTGACCCTCCCCGCCGTTCGTGCTCCAATCAACCGCTAAGGTCATCGCCTCTATCAATGAATGGGTTGGAAGTTTGTCGAGCGCCTCGCTAATAGCGTCTCGAAACTGTCGCTTTCGCTCCAGCAGCTCCGTGGCCACCTGGTCTTCGGTAACGGGAGGGAAGCCCGATATCGACCTGTCCTCATTGATGTCGCGCTGGATATCTGCTTCGGAAAGATCTTCCACACGCGCGGCAAAGTCCCTAATGAACCCAGCTAAATCCTCCACGGAATCGAACGCATCAGCACGACTGAACGCAGCAGCGAAAAGGTTCGCTTGCGCGAACGGGGGGATCCCTGTCTCATTGCGGACAGACGTTGGCGATTGCACGATCCGTTCGACTAGATCTACTGCTCTCGTTGGCGACACGCCGGGAAGCCATGACATCTCTGCCGAAAGCCGCGCCCTCGGATTGGTCAGGTCAGATCGAGCTTTTTGGCAGGCTTCGTAGTCGGACTCCAGGGACCGCTCCTCGGCGCGCTCTACAATCGTGCGACGATCATCCCGAGTGGTCAGCCCTAGCACATAGAACGGATTCCGGTGCAGGTACGTTTGAGCAGCGACTCTTGGCTTGATGCAGACTGCAAGAGCGTCTGCACGGGGTGGGCTTTCTTTCGCTCGATGCGAGTTCGACGGCGGCTGCCCGAACGCTGCCAGGTCGAGGTTAAGCATCGCGCCCAGCTGAGGATCCTCGAGCGCCTTACGCGCCTTCGATAACAGTTCGTCCGGTGGTAAGACTTGACCTTTATCGCCAATTTCGCGAGCGAAATGCACCAACTCTCCCTTGGATGCGAAGTGTTCGCTCAAGACGAGAGACAATGCGAGCTCGTTCTTCAACTCCGGCGCACGCTGGCACGCTTGGCAAGCACCGAAAGGCCCCGATTTGGTAGCTCCGCAGGCGAAGCAGATTGCTGCCGTCACCCGTCACCTCCCCCTACCGGGCATTTGACGGCGAAGGCGCTAGGGCTTGGAGGTACTCCAGTAAGGGAACGCTAGCCTCCCCGTCCGCTGAAAGATTGTGGTCTCGTTGGAACGCGTAGATCGCGCTTCTCGTCCTCGGCCCGACGATCCCATCCGGCGAGCCAGCGTTGTACCCAAGTTCGTTTAGGCGCCGTTGTATTGTTGCTATGGTTGCGGCAGGAAGCGGCGCACCCGACGACTGGGAAGGAAGCTGCTTTGACTCGGTCACAAACCGCTTTCGCCCTTCCGCTTCAAGGTTTGTCCGGTAGTGTTCAACGTAAGAGCGAGCGGTTGAAAGCGAGCTCGGCCGGTATTGAAACGCGCCGCACCGCATGTTGTAGTCCAGAACCATCGAGTTGAATCGGTCGACGCTCGTTGCGTCGAAGGGACTAATCACAGCGCGTGCGGCGTCCAGTCTTACGTCCTCCGCAAGGCAGTACCGAATTTGGGCGACATTCAGAACGAGATTCGTACCAATCGGGGGCTTGGCCTCCGGCGGGCGGGTATCCAAGCGAACTCCTGTAGATTCGCTTCGCCTCGACGCATGCCCACCGTTAGCCGGAACATAGTTGTCCGACTCGAATACTAACCAGATCAGGCCGACAATCGAAGCAACTCCTACCAGCCAAAGCACAACTGGGGAAGTAGTCGATCCTGGGGTGTGCACAGAGCCCTTGGGATACTCGGGTTCTGACTTTGCAGCACCTGGCTGCTGCTTTGACCCGCTCGAAGGTGGCGACGCATCCGTATCCGCCGATGTATCGATCTTCGATACCAGCGAGGAGAGGCCCGCAAAACCAACAGGCACACCGTCGCTATTCATCGGATATGATCTCATACTCAAACGAAGCCAATACGGCGATCGACGTTACTTTGTGCTTCCCTAGGCGCCACTGTCATCAACGCAGTCAGTAGGCTCGCCTGATCGAGCTCTAGTTTGCCGTCACGCGCCGCCAAGCGCGCACCCTCGCGCACGATAAACGCCACATCGGACAGAGGGCGCCCAGCCAGCCTTGCAGCAAGCTCGCCTGTGTCTACACTTTCATCGATCGGTAGCGAAGAGAGGAGCCCATTGAGAAGTGAACGCACTTCTTCTTCTGTCGGGTAATCGACACTTATCACATGATCGAACCGCCCTCTACGAAGAATCGCCGGATCGATCATGTCTATACGGTTAGTCATCCCGACAACCAGCACCTCGTTCTTTCCAGCCTCAGGAATACGGCGTAGGAACTCCGCGACTTCTTCGACGCGATGATGTCCAGAACCTATGTCTCGATCAGCGAGAAACGCCTCCATCTCATCGATAACCAGTATGGAGGGAGCGTGTCGTATCGCCTCGTCAAATACCGCAGCGATCTTCCTGCTAGTTTCGTGGACATATGGGCTTGCAACACTAGACGCATCAACTTCGAAGAGGGGCCACCCAAGAAACTCCACCAGTCGCTCTACCGCAAAAGTCTTGCCGCACCCAGGTGGACCATGCAGCACCACAGCGGAAGGGAAAGTGACTCCCAAGGCCTTGTAGCGCTCGCGATTCTGGATGATGTCGATGATGTGTTCATTGAAGAAGGAGGACAGCGCCGGGCGCCCATATAGCTCGATGGCACCTACAACGCCTTCTGCATCATTGGCGAAAACTCGACAAGCCCGTGGCAACCCAGTGCTCCGGCCTCCCTCGGGATCGGATTCGTTGTGCATTGACTCTTCGTCGAAACTGAAGCCAGCAGCTTCGATAATCTGCTTTGTGTCCGATGTATGTCCCCAAGGCCTCAGTTGGCGCACGCGCCTTAGCGACTTGATCGAAACTGAAACGCCACCCGTTATCCAATAGCCCAGCACGACTTCGTCTTCAGTTCGCGAGCTGATGCTGTAGGTTGGAAGAAGACGGCTGATCTTCTCCACATAAATAGCGTCCTGGAAAGCAGAGTGTGGATCGATCTCGCGGCTTGCCTTCAGCGCTTGCGCAAAGGCCAAGGCTTCCGCCAGAGTGATAGGCACACTCGAGTGAGCTACTGGCGAAAGGACTTGGCTCGGGCGGGACGATATCCCCCAGAGCTTCTCACCGCCGAACAGAAACTGGGATAGAACGTCCTCCTCCACCAAACCGGTAGACAACCAACGACGAACGAGATCGTCCCGGGCTACCAGAGCGCGCCCGCCCCCGTTTGTCTCGAAGATTTGCCAGTTAGCACTCCCGAAAAGCGCCCGACGCACGTACGCGCCGTCTGGCAGCCGGTAGCTTACGGGGAGCCACGAATCGACCACCACCATCATCGCGTCCTGACTATGTTCACTCCTGCCATCATGTCAGCTTCTCCGGACGATCCAACGCGGAGAGTGTCTAGACGCACCACAATTTGGCGGAGTCTTGGCATATCCCCTGCACTCATCGCTTCCCGGCCGGCACGGACTAGTTTGGCGTGCTCCTGGCTGTCGGGGAACAGATGCGACGCCTCTGCGAACCACCTGAACCGGTCAACTACAAACCCATCCTGGCGCCACAACACCGTAAAGCTCTTGCTTCGCAGGTCATCAAGATGCCCTTCGAAGTCCCGGCTGTTGTTGTCTATCGTTCGCTGCGCGGTTCGGGTAAGGTTGTCGAAGGACGATACTTCAGACGCCCTAGCGTGCTGTCTCACGTACTCATTGAAGAAGGCTACGATGTTGTCGAGCTCAAGCTGGCGGATATCCTTTAGATGATCTTCGCGTGCTTGTGACAGGAGCCGCCTTGCATCCTGAACGATATCCAACGCCTCCTTTACAGTCTCGGAATCACTAGATCGAGACTTCGTCTCGGCGTCCTCCAGCTTGCCACGCACTTGATCGAATCGCGGGTCATCTACTTTGGACGCCATCTCCGCAAGACGAGTGAGCGTTTCCTCTATCTGGTCCTCTACGAATCTTGCAGCCTTAGTGAAGTCGATCGCTCCTCGCCCTCCCGTCCTGGAGTAGAAGTTTCGACCATCGCCAAAGGAGGCACCGATAGAGGGTACGGTTACTTCAAGTACTATACGACCCGAGTCCTGTATCTCGTACTCGCAGATCAGTTCTGCTCCAGCCTCGATTACTCCATCGACGAAATCGTTTCCTCGAATATGAAGAGCCCCAATCGGTCGATTGTCGGTTACGGGCTCCCTGATATCACCCTCCCACAATTGAAAGATGAGCGATCCTGGGCTACCAGCTCGCAAGGATTCCTCCGCTCGGAAGGTCACCTTCCCTTTCTTCGGTAGGTGCTCACCAGCCCGAACAAGGTAGACGAGACCTACTGCGCCCCCCAACTTCTCCTTGGCCGCAACTGCTATAGAGTGGGATGCCGGTATTGCATCGACACTCGCAGCAGTCCTTACAATCACAATTCGATCCTCGGAGAGGCGCATAGGCCCTCCATTCGGAGCAAAGACGAACACTTTGAATGTGTTTTCGCCGGCTTTCGGAAGCTGCAGATCGATTGCCGCCCCGTTATGCAGTGCAATTCGCCCCGACGACCAACCTGTATCCAGGCTGTCGATCTGGAACTCCGTCCCGGGAACCTCGTGATCTAGCTTGGCTACGACTCGTGCCTTCGTATCAGGCGTTCGAGCGATATAGCTGAACGACAACCCGAGCGTACTTCCCGACTGGACGCTTCCTCGAGCGCCTTTTCGCCCGCGACCTCGAGCGCCCCAATCAATCGTTTCCGCGAAGATCGCAGCACCCTCGGCGACGGCCGTCATGGGATTGACGTCTGTCGATGCAGCTATCCCCAACTCGAAAGCGACTTTATCCCTGAGCGGCTTGTACTGAGTCGGCCCCCCGATAAACACGATTCTTTCGACATCATGTGGACTCAATCCCGCGCTAGCCAACGTTTGACGCGCAGCCTCCACTGAGTCCCGCACCTTCTCCTCAATCAGCTTGTCGAACAGTCCTCGCCCGATTGGAATGTCCAAGTAGATTTCAGCACCGCTGTGATCTTGGATACCCAGCTCCGATTCTGAGAGGCTGATCACAGCATCCTCTCTTTGCGAAAGCTCGATCTTGGCCCTCTCCGCAGCCCACTCGCTCAAGCGCCTAAGCTTCAGGTGGCGCTCGAACGTAGTGATCTCTGTGGGCAAATCGAACTGCTCTAATAGCCAAGGTTGAACTACGCTGGCGAATAGTGCGCGATCGAAATCGCGCCCGCCGCACATTGCTATACCTCCGTGCGCAAGCAAACTGACTCGACCGGAGATGCTCTCGGCCACCGCGATATCGAGCGTTCCTCCGCCAAGGTCGTAGATCAGAAAGACACCGTCGGTGTTTCTGGTCCGCATGACGCTCATGACCGCCGCTACAGGCTCTTGCATCAACGCTACCTTGCCGATACCAGCGCTTTCCGCTGCGGACATCGTGGCGTCCTTCTGCATCTGGTTGAAGGCAGCTGGTACCGTGATGACTGTCCCCGTGTCCTTCGTCCGACAATCATCTGGCAGGTAGCCGAATAGTGTTCGGAGAATCTCGGCCGAACACTCTTCTGGGGTCATCGTGAGCCCGACAGCAGGCAGTTCGATCGGCGTACTAGTTCCCATCATCCGCTTGAACAACGTAGCCGCATTTCCCGGACTGCGAGCAGCATTGTTATAGGCTCTGAAACCTACGTACTTGTTGCCGCGCTTGTCGATGAATATTGCGGACGGCGTTACATCGTGCTGCTCGGGGCTCTTATACAGACGGACGGATTCTCCGTCATAAGTGCAGATCGCGCTATTCGTAGTTCCGAGGTCAATACCGACGTAGTTCATACAACCGCCTTCCGAAGCGAGACCGTCCCCTGCCGCTTCACGCCGTGTGGACCCATGATGATCGGCTCCATCATCTGCTGTACGAGGAGTACGTCGTCCGGGCTGAACTCGTCAATGTTCAGGGCCGAAGCTGCAATTCCAGGGTCGAATGGTTGGCCTTCAACATTGACCAACTTGAAACCAGCTGCATCGAGGTATTCCTCAATCTTCCGCTGGAAGTACCGCAGCTGGTTAACAAAACGCGCCGCCTCACCGGCGTCTAGTTTGTCTAGTGCACGGGCGAAGAGCCGTGAGAAGCGCCAGCTCTCCACAACCATGTCCAAGAGACATTCCTCCAGCTGTGACGATGAAGGCGCATCGATTGTCGACATCCAGATTCTCCAGGCTAGACTTCAATCGTTGCCTCAAGTGCGACGGGTGCGGCGACGCGACTAGAAGGTTGCAGGGTGTGAGCGTACACTTCTCCCTAATGTGTTCGAGCAACTGGCGCACAAAAGCACGGCTGCTGCTCTGCCACCAGAGTGTGTATGCAATGTCAGTCAACTGGGACGCCGGATTCGGAACAAGGAGGCACGCATCGCTGCGTGCTCTACTGTTCCACTCGATACCCCCGTTCCTAGACATTAGCGGACTTGCGAATGCAGCCGACGGTTCCCTGAGCAGGCTGGTCAACTGCTACACGCTGTACCCTGCTAGGTTTCCTCTCAGAAGATAGCTTTAGTTCGCGTCCAGCGTCTGCGCCTGGATGGCGGCATAGTACGGCTCGAAATGCCGCCAGATTCGAGAGACAAGTGCGGGCGGAATCGTTCTTTCGGTGCCCCGGTCCTTCCCTTGCTCCGTAAGCGTCCGGAGATCACCGCGTTGACATCGGTCAGCGGTTGATCTCATCGGTGAAGGTCTCTTCGTTCACCGCGAGCTCGATCGCACGGTCGAGCCGGTCGAGCAGCTGGGTGAACGTTT
>Ga0180217_1001897_pt1 | contig 20830 bp, 22 predicted proteins | sample eDN3rd37CBELigOP_FD_128521 | JGI IMG/M metagenome (GOLD analysis project Ga0180217, IMG submission 128521) | Enriched Organic Plus compost microbial communities from Emeryville, California, USA - eDNA 3rd pass 37_C BE-Lig OP (version 2) (version 2) ... | reverse complement strand
GGTCGTCAGGCCGATGTCGGGAAGCCCGAGGTCGGCCGACAGCACGGCGCCCGAGATGTAGACGCCCTCGAAGCCCTTGCGTTCGATGAGGCGCGCGCTGAGAGGGTGGAAGGCGCCGGGGAACCGCAGGAGCTCGCCCGACGCGAGCCGCTCGCGGAACAGTCGCCGCTTCTCGTGCGCCGGCGTCGTCGCGTACAGCATCAGAACAGCCCCTTCGGTGCGGGCGCCGACTCGAGCACACCGGCCCGCGCGACGATGCCGAGCTCGCGCACCTGTTCGGCGGACAGCTCCGGCAGGCGCTCGGCGAGCGCGAGGAACCGCTCGATCTCGGCGGGCTCGAGCACGGGCTCGGCCAGCAGGCGGAACTTGCGGACGTAGTCGCCGCGCGCGAACGGGCGGGCGCCCAGCGGGTGCGCGTCGGCGACGGCGATCTCGTCGACGAGCGTCGAGCCGTCGGCCAGCGTGATCTCGACGCGGCCGCCGAACGCCTTCTCGTTCGGGTCTTCCGAGTGGTAGCGGCGGGTCCATTCCGCATCCTCGGCGGTCGTGATCCTGTGCCACAGCGCGACGGTGTCGGGGCGCGCGGCACGCTCGGGCGCGTACGAGTCGACGTGGTGCCAGCCGCCGTCCTGCAGCGCGACCGCGAAGATGTACGGGATCGAGTGGTCGAGGGTCTCGCGCGAGGCCGTCGGGTCGTACTTCTGCGGGTCGTTTGCCCCGGAGCCGATCACGTAGTGGGTGTGGTGCGAGGTGTGCAGCACGATGGACGCGACGTTCGCGGGGTCGGTCAGCTCGGGGTGCTCACGGTGGAGCTTGCGGGCCAGGTCGATCCACGCCTGCGCCTGATACTCGGCCGAGTGCTCCTTCGTGTACGAGTCGAGGATGCCGCGCTTGGGCTCGCCCGGCGCGGGCAGCGGCACGTCGTATGCCGCGTCGGGGCCGTCGAGCATCCATGCGATGACCCCGTCTTCGCCTTCGTAGATGGGGTTCGGCGACGTCTCGCCGCGCATCGCCCGGTCGACGGCCTCGACCGCCATCTTTCCGGCGAAGGCGGGAGCGTGCGCCTTCCACGACGAGATCTCGCCCTTGCGGGACTGGCGCGTCGCTGTGGTGGTGTGCAGCGCCTGCGCGACCGCCTGCGAGATGGTGTCGACGTCGAGGCCGAGCAGGGTGCCGATGCCGGCGGCGGCGGACGGTCCGAGGTGCGCGACGTGGTCGATCTTGTGCTTGTGGAGGCAGATGGCGCGCACGAGGTCGATCTGGATCTCATAGCCGGTGGCGATGCCGCGCACGAGCGCCGCGCCGTCGGCGCCGATGTGCTGCGCGACGGCGAGGATCGGGGGGATGTTGTCGCCCGGGTGGGAGTAGTCGGCGGCAAGGAAGGTGTCGTGGTAGTCGAGCTCGCGCACCGCGACGCCGTTGGCCCAGGCCGCCCATTCGGGGCTCGTGCGGGTGTCGCTGCCGACGCCGAAGACCGTCGATCCCGCGCCGCCGCGGGACACGCCGTGGGCGAGCGCCTGTTCCCGCGCGGCGCTGACGGGAGCACGCGTGAGGGAGGCCGCGGCGACGGCGGCGTTGTCGATGACGCGGTTGATGATCATGTCGACCACGTCAGGCTCGACGGCGACCGGGTCGGCGGCCACCTGGGCGATCTTGTAGGCGAGCTGGTCCTCGCGGGGCAGCTGCTCTTCGCTGCGGTACACGCGGACGCGGTGGGTGACGGTCATGAGGCTGCCTCCAGGGAGTCGAGGATGCTGGTGAGCGCGTTGTGCAGGTGCACGTGGGTGGCGTGCGCTGCGAGGTCGGGGTCGCGTGCCGCGATGGCGATCGCGATGAGCCGGTGCTCCCCCGCCGACGCCGCCAGCCGCGCGGGGTTGTCGCGCGCGAGGCGGCGCACGCGCACCAGGTGGGTGCGAACGGTGCGGAGCATCGAGGTGAGGTAGTCGTTGTCGACCGCCTCGTCGAGCGCCGTGTCGAAGCGCGCGATGAGACCGTAATAGCGGTCGAGGTCTCCGGCCGGCTCGATCGCGGAGAACTCGTCGGCGAGGGTCGCGAACACGTCGGCGGCGCCGCGGACCGCCGCGATCCGCGCCGCTGTCTCCTCCAGCGCGCGCCGCACGGCGAACAGGGCGCGGATGTCGTCGGCGTCGATGTCGGTGACGACCGTCACCCGCGGAGAGACCTGCGCCACGAGTCCGTCGGCCGCAAGGCGCCCGAGCGCCTCACGCAGCGGGGTGCGGCTCACGCCGAGCCGCGCCGCCTGCTCGACCTCGCCGAGGACGGTGCCTGGGCGCAGGGCGCCGGACTGGATCTCCTCGAGGAGCGCCCGGTAAGCGCGATCGCTGGCGCGCATGACTCGCTCCTCCTTCGGTCGACCTTCGCCTCCGCCCTCAGTGTATACATAAACGGCATCACTAAGCGCGAGATCGCACTTATCCCCAGCGAAGGTATACAGAACGGGCGCGCGCGATCGATCGACTACCGTCGAGGGGTGACTGATTCCGCCCCGTACACCGTGGCCACCGACGGCGCCTGCAAGGGCAACCCCGGCCCCACCGGATGGGCCTGGGTGGGCGAAGACGGGCACTGGGCCGCGGGGTCGCTCCCCGTCGGCACCAACAACATCGGCGAGCTGCTCGGCCTGCTCAAGGCCATCGAAGATCACGCCGACGTCGAGCACCTGATCGTGCAGGCCGACTCCAAGTACGCGATCGACACCTACTCGTCGTGGATGGACGCGCACCGGCGCCGCGGCTGGAAGACCTCGACCGGCGCGCCCACCAAGAACCGCGACCTGCTCGAGCAGCTCATCGCCGCTCGCGATGCCCGCCGCGCCGCCGGACTTCCGGACGTCGTGCTCGAGCACGTCCGCGGTCACCGCGGCCACATCCTCAACGAGTGGGCCGACGAACGCGCTGTGCGCGCGTCGGAGCACGCGGCATCCGGAAAGGCCAGCGCCTGGTCGTCGCTGGGCGGCCTGCACCCGCGGCTCGACGTGTCGAGCGCCCCCAGCCGCAAGCGCTGAGGCCGCGCGTCTCAGACGGTGCCCTCGTACAGCCCGATGTGATTGCCGTCGGGGTCGACGATCACCGCCCACCAGCTGGTCTCGCTGATGTTCCCCTTCGGCAGTGCGACCGAGCCGCCCGCGGCCTCCGCAGCGGCGATGACGTCGTCGATCGAGTCGACCTCGACGTACGACCGCGGCTGCGTGAAGCCCTCCGACCGAGGAGCCAGCCCGCCGCCGCTGATGCCGTTGGGGGCCCGCCACATCGGGTAGCCCTCGAAGCCGGGCATCTCCGCGATCTCCCAGCCGAACAGCTTCGAGTAGAACTCGCCTGCGGCCTGCAGATCGGAGACGGGGATGTCGATGTGAGTGATGTCGCCGTGCGCCATGTCGGTGCCTCCTTGTGGACTCACCCGACAGTCTGAGCGCTCCCGCCGACACTCGCCAGAGGGGTGCGGACGGGGCGACTCACTGCACCGAGCGCAGGAGCTCCTCCAGCCGGTCGAGCGCGGGGCGCTGGCCCTTCACGAGTCGCTCCCTCGCCCGGGACACCGGCATCCATTCGACGCGGTCGACCTCGGGAAACGCGCGGGTGCGTCCCGAGCGCGGCGGCCACTCCAGCTCGAACGTGCCGAAGTCGAACTCGGATGCCGTGAAGTCGCGACCGTCGGCGACGAACACCACCACCCTCTTGCCCGACGAGTACGGGAACGTGCCGAGCTCGGCGTAGGGGGTGTCGGGCGGATCGACTCCGAGCTCCTCACGGAACTCGCGCTTCGCGGCACCCAGGGCCGGCTCGTCTTCGTCGAACTCGCCCTTGGGGATCGACCACGCGCCCTCGTCCTTGCCCTGCCAGTAGGGTCCGCCCATGTGCGCGACGAGCACCGACACCTCCCCCGCGTCTGCGGCGACGCGGTACAGAAGGATGCCGGCGCTCGTCTTCATGTCGTCGTCCGGTCGCGTCGCCCGATCAGGCCGGGCGGCTCTTCGGCGACACCGAGTACGTCTCCTCGACGTCCGAGACGATGACGGGCGCGAGAGCCTGGTCGATCGCGGTCATCGTGTCGCTGTCGAGCACGACCCCCGATGCCTTGACGGTGTCTTCGAGCTGCTCCGGACGCGACGCGCCCACGAGTGCGGCCGACACGTTCGGGTTCTGCAGCACCCACGCGATCGCGAGCTGCGGCATCGTGAGCCCCGCCTGCTCAGCGACCGGCTTGAGCTTCTGCACGGCTGCGAGCACGTCGTCTCTGAGGAACTGGCCGATGAAGCGCGCGCCGCTCTTCTCGTCGGTGGCGCGCGAGCCCTGCGGCAGGGGCTGGCCCGGCAGGTACTTGCCCGACAGCACGCCCTGCGCCATCGGCGACCACACGATCTGCGAGATGCCGAGCTCCTGCGACGTCGGAATGACCTTGCCCTCGATGACGCGCCACAGCGCCGAGTACTGGGGCTGGTTCGACACGAGCTGGAAGCCGAGCTCCGTCGCGAGGGCGTGACCCTCGCGCAGCTGCTCGGCGGTCCACTCGCTCACGCCGATGTAGAGCGCCTTGCCCTGGCGGACGATGTCGGCGAAGGCCTGCATCGTCTCCTCGAGCGGGGTCTCGTAGTCGTAGCGGTGAGCCTGGTACAGGTCGACGTAGTCGACGCCCAGACGTCGCAGCGAGCCGTGGATGCCGTCGAAGATGTGCTTGCGCGAGAGCCCCTGATCGTTGGGGCCCTTGCGGCCGATGGGCCAGTAGAGCTTGGTGAACAGCTCGAACTCGGCGCGGGGCAGGCCCTTGAGCGCCTCGCCGAGCACGACCTCCGCGGCAGTGTTCGCGTACGCGTCGGCGGTGTCGAACGACGTGATGCCGAGGTCGAGCGCCTTGTGCACCGTCGCCACCGCCGCGTCGTTCTCGACCTGTGACGCGTGGGTCACCCAGTTTCCGTAGGTGATCTCCGAGACCTTGAATCCGCTGCTGCCGAGATAGCGATAGTTGACCATCCCTCCACGCTAGCGGCGTCGGCTCCCCTCAGGGGTCGTGGGGTCGTGGGGTCGTGGGATCGGCGGTCAGGCGACGGGCGCGGACGCCGCGGCGGCCGCCTTGTCTTCTTCGGTGGCGACGAGCTGACCGCAGGCGCCGTCGATCTCCTTGCCGCGGGTGTCGCGGAGCGTCGTCGGGATGCCGGCTTCGTTGAGGCGGCGCACGAACTCGTTCTGCACCGGCACCTCGGATGCCGTCCAGACCGACCCGGGGGTCGGGTTCAGCGGGATCGGGTTGACGTGCACCCAGCCGCGACCGCGGGCGTTGAGCTTCTCGGCGAGCAGGTCGGCGCGCCAGGCATGGTCGTTCATGTCCTTGATGAGCGCGTACTCGATCGACACGCGGCGACCGGTCTTCTCGAAGTAGCCGCGTGCGGCGTCCAGCGCCTCGTCGACCTTCCAGCGCGAGTTGATCGGGATCATCTCGTCGCGCAGATCGTCGTCGGGAGCGTGCAGCGACAGGGCGAACGTGACCGGGATGTCCTCGGCGGCGAGCTTGTTGATCGCCGGCACGAGACCGACCGTCGACACGGTTATGCCGCGCGCGCTCATGCCGAGCCCGTGCGTCGGGTCGACCATCGTGCGCACGGCCTGCATGACGCGGCTGTAGTTGGCGAGCGGCTCTCCCATGCCCATGAAGACGATGTTCGTGACGCGCTCGCCCTTGTGGTGCGCGGGTCCGAAGCCGCCCTCGGCGATGAGGCGGTTGGCGCGCACGATCTGCTCGACGATCTCCGCTGCCGACATGTTGCGCGTGAGTCCCGCCTGGCCCGTGGCGCAGAACGGGCAGTTCATGCCGCAGCCGGCCTGGCTCGACACGCACAGCGTGATGCGGCCGGGGTAGCGCATGAGCACCGACTCGACGAGCGCGCCGTCGTGGAGCTTCCACAGAAACTTGATCGTGTCGCCCTTGTCCGTCTCGAGGCGGCGCACCTCCGTCAGGAGCGGCGGCAGCATCGCGGCGACGAACTCCTCACGACCGGCCGCGGGAAGATCGGTCATGGCCGCCGGGTCGGACGTGCAGTGCTGGAAGAAGTGCTTCTCGAGCTGCGTGGCGCGGAAGCCCGGCATCCCGAGTTCCTTGACCTTCTCGACCCGCTGCTCGGGGGTGAGGTCGGCGAGATGCACGGGAGGCATGCCCCGCTTCGGCGCGGCGAACTGCAGGAGCGGACGGCCGGAGGCGTCTTTCTGCTGCGTCCACCCCTCGGTGCGGGGGCGCACCTGACGCGGCCCGGTGCTGCGCACGGGCCCGGCATCGCGCACGGGGGTGGTCTCGGTCATTGCTCCAGGGTATCGAGCCTTGCTGAACATCCGCCGGAGCGGGAGCGAGCGCGCGGACCACGAGAGGCTCTCGCCGCCGCGAGCGCGCGGGAGTACGGTGGCGGCGTGGACGTGCGGCTGCCCGCGGAGCGGCGACATGGATGCCGCTGACCGCGCCGAACTCGAACGCCTCCGTCGCCGCGTGTTCGGGCCCGAAGGCGACGACTCGCCTGCGGTCTTGGAGCGGCTGGCCGTGCTCGAGGCGGAGCTGCATGCCGAGCCGATCACTCTCTCGCCGAGTGCTGAGCCCGAGCCGGACCCCCCACGGGAGCCGTCGCCGCCGCCGTCACCGCCGCGTGCCCGCCCGGAGCGGCCCGATGCTCCTACGCCGTTGCGCACGGTCGTGACCCTGGCGGCGGTCGTCGTCGTGCTGTTCCTCGGCTTCCGGCTGATGGCGGAGCTGCCGAGCCCCGATCCCGTCGTGCGCACCGAGACCGTCACGGCCCGCGACGCCTACACGCTCGCGCGCGACACCGACGGCATCGTGATCGAGCGCCTGCCGCTGCGTCCGCCCGCGGTCGGTCCCGACCCCGACGCCGAGCCGCCGTGGTTCCCGACAAGCGGCACCGTCGCCGAGGCGACGCACATCGCGACTCTCTATGGATGGGAGGTGTGGATCGCCGAGGCCGACGGCATCATCCAGCGCGAAGCGTGCCTGTCGGTCCGTCGCGAGGTGCTGGTGCGCGGACGCTGCGTGCCGGCCGTGCTCCGCGGGACCAACGCGCTGGCCGTCACTCTCCCCTACGACGCGTTCCCCGCTGAGCTCCGGCCCGCCGACATGGAGGCGGACCAGCGCGTCGGCTTCTGGTGGGTGAGCGACGCGAGCGTGTACGTCGTGCTCGCCGACGAGGCTCCCCCGCCCCTCCGCTGACGCCCGTCGCGGGGACCGGTGCCGGTGTTCAGGGCGCGTTCATCGGCGCTTGAGAGGATGAAGCGGTGACTTCATCTCCGGCATCCCCTCAGCGCATCGTGTTCATCGACGTCGACGGCACGATCCTCGAACACGGATCCGTCATCGCTCCCTCGACCGTGGCCGCCATCCGCACCGCGCGCTCCCGCGGGCATCTCGTGTACCTGTGCACCGGCCGGTCGCAGGGCGACATCCACCCCGATGTGCTCGCGATCGGCTTCGACGGGGCGATCACCAACGGCGGTGCCTTCACGGTCCGGGGCGACCAGGTCGTCTTCTCGCACACCATGCCGCGCGCCGACGTCGAGCGCCTGCTGGCGTACTTCGAGGAGCGCGGCATCCACTACTTCCTGCAGACGAATCAGGAGGTCTTCGCGAGCCCCGGGGTGCTGGCGATGATGGCCGAGTTCACGCGGATTCGCGCGGAGCGCCGGGCGGAGGACCTCAAGCGCATCGGCGCCGACGACGAGGTGGCGGACGACCTGCTGGACGCCGTCCGCGATGCGAGCGAGCGCTACCCGTCGGTCGAAGAGGCCGACCTCGACGCGATCGCCAAGGCCGTGTTCGTGAGCGAGCACTCCGACAGCGTCGACCGGGCGCAGCGCGATCTCGGCGACCGATTCCACGTGATTCCGGGAAGCATGCCCCTGCCTGGAGGCTCGAACGGCGAGATCTCGCTGCGGGGCGTCAACAAGGGCGCCGCGATCGTCGAGCTGCTCGAGCACCTGTCGATCGATCCGGCTGATGCCGTCGGGATCGGCGACAGCTGGAACGACGTCGAGATGTTCGAGGTGTGCGGCACCTCGGTGGCGATGGCGGCGGCCGATCCTGAGCTCCGGGCGCGCGCCGATCGCGTCACGACGGGCGTGCTCGACGACGGCGTCCGCAATGCCCTCGTCGCGCTGGGCCTTGCCTGACCCGAGCCGGGTCAGAGGAAGATGTCGGGGAAGAGCTCCGAATCGGGTGTGCCGGGCGTGGCCGCGTAGCCCGAGAAGTCGGTCACGCCGGCGTCACGGAGCACCTGCTCGACGATGAGCGTCTCCCCGGAGCGCTCACGCGACGGCTTCGTGATCACCTCGTACGCGGCGTCGGCGTAGATCTCGGGGGTGCGGCTGACCTTCATCATCCGGTCGCCGCCGAGCGCGTACTTCACGGCGGCGGTCGCGATCGTCGTCTCGGGCCACAGAGTGTTGGCCGCGATGCCGCGGTCGGCGAACTCGGCGGCGATGCCGAGCGTCGCCATGGTCATCCCGAACTTCGCGAGCGAGTAGCCGGTGTGCGCCCCGAGCCACTTCGGCGTCGTGTTGAGCGGGGGCGACAGCGACAGGATGTGGGGGTTCTCGGCGTCGAGCAGGATGGGCAGCGCGGCACGGGACAGGAGGAATGTGCCGCGCACGTTGACGTCCTGCATGAGGTCGTACTTCTTCGTGGCGAGCTCCAGCGTGCCCGACAGGTCGATGACCGACGCGTTGTTGACGACGATGTCGATGCCGCCGAACTCGCCCTGTGTCTTGAGCACAGCGCCCGTGATGTCGTCTTCGCTGCGCACGTCGCCGACGATCGGCAGCGCCTGACCGCCCGCGGCGCGGATCTGCTCGGCGGCCGTGTGAACGGTGCCCTCGAGCTTCGGGTGCGGGGTGTCGGTCTTCGCGAGCAGGGCGATGTTGGCGCCGTCGCGGGCGGCGCGCAGCGCGATCGCGAGGCCGATGCCGCGGCTGCCGCCCGACATCAGGATGGTCTTTCCGGCGAGGCTCATGACTGCTCCTTGTCGTGCTGCATGGACTCCTGCTGTCGGCGGGATGCCGCGGCGAACGCGGCGACGCGCGCCTTCGACTCCTCCGACTCGAAGCGCTCTCCGATCGAGCGCGCCTCGTCGTCGAGGTTCTCAGCGAACGTGCGGTGCGCGCCGACGCGCACGAGCCGCTTCGCCTGGCCGTACGCGGCCGTCGCGCCGTCGAGCCACGTTCGCGCGACCTCGGCGGCGCGGGCGGCGGGGTCGTCGGAGAGCTCGGTGACCAGCCCCCAGTCGAGGGCCGTCTCGGCGTCGATGGTGACGTCCTGCAGCAGCAGTCGCAGGGCGCGACGCTGGCCGATCGCGGCCGGCAGGAGAGTGGAGACTCCGAGGTCGGGCGTGAGCCCGATGTTTGCGTACTTGCTGACGAACTTCGACGTCGGTGCGGCGATGATGCAGTCGGCCGTGAGCATGAGCCCGAGCCCTCCGCCCGCGACCGCACCGTGCACGGCGGCGACCATGGGCTTGTCGGACTGGACGAAGGTGCGGATGCCGTCGTGGATCGTGCGTGCGGCGGCGGTGACGTCGGCTCCCGTCGCGCCCGAGGTCGCCATCTGGATGACGTCGCCGCCGGCGCAGAACGCGGGCCCGTTGGCGTCGAGGATGATCGCGGCGACCGTGGGGTCGGCGGTCACGTCGTGCGCGAGGTCGCGCCACCGCTGCCCCATCTCGAACCCCATCGCGTTGAGGGAGGCGGGCCGATTGAACGTCAGCCGCGCGATCGCCCCTTCGCGCGTGTACAGGATCGAATCGCTCACTTCGGTGCCATCCGGATCGCGCCGTCGAGGCGGATCGTCTCGCCGTTGAGGTAGCCGTTGTCGACGATGCTCAGCACGAGCGAGGCGTACTCGTCGGGCCTTCCGAGCCGCTGCGGGTACGGCACCTGCTGCCCGAGCGACTCCTGAGCCGACTGCGGGAGGCTCGCCAGCATGGGGGTCTCCATGATCCCGGGCGCGATCGTGCAGACGCGGATGCCGCGGCGCGCGAGCTCGCGGGCGATCGGGAGCGTCATGGCGTGCACGCCGCCCTTGCTGGCCGAGTAGGCGGGCTGGCCGATCTGCCCGTCGAAGGCGGCGACGGACGCGGTGTTGACGATGACGCCACGGTCGCCCGAGGGGGTGGGCTCGGTGCGGCTGATCGCGGCGGAGGCCTGAGCGATCACGTTGTAGGTGCCGATGAGGTTCACCCGGATGATGCGCTCGAAGTCTCCGAGCGGGGTCGGATTCCCCTCGCGATCGAGCACCTTGGCAGGGGGTGCGATGCCGGCGCAGTTGACGACGACGCGCAGCGGCGCGGCGGCCGTCGCGGTCTCGACGGCGGCCGCGACCTGCGCGGCATCCGTCACGTCGGCCGCGGCGAACGATCCCCCGAGCTCCGCCGCGACGTCAGCTCCAGCCGACGTCGGCAGGTCGACGATCACGACGTGGGCTCCGGCGGCGGCCAGCCGCCGCGCGGTGGCGAGGCCGAGGCCGCTCGCTCCTCCCGTGACGAGGGCCGATGCTCCGCTGATGTCCATGCGCTCTCCTTCGAACGTCGGTGGTATCGGGTCCACAATACGCGGGACTCCGTCTCACCTCGAGCGCTGACCCTATCGGCGTCGGTCCCATTTCCCGTCGGGAGGACCGTCGTGGCGACGCACGGCGCCCCCGCCGAATCGAAGAACGGCGGGGGCGCCGTGGAGGGGAACGTACGTCGCTTCGCTCACCCCAGCGCGGCTGCGACGACCAGCGCAAACGAGACGGCTCCCGGGTCGGGGGTGCCGCGTGAGCGGTCGCCGTGGGTGTGCGATCTGCCCCTCTTGGCCACCAGCTCGGCCGTCGCTTGCGCCGCAGCCTCTGCGGTCCTGCAGGCCGCTGCCCACGCCGGGCCGATCGGGACGCCACTGTCGGCCTCCAGGGCATCGACGAATGGCACGATGGCGTCGACCATCGTCTTGTCGCCTAGATTCGCGTGACCCCGCGCAATGACGGCGTCCGCGAACGCGCGCACCGCAGCGCGGATGCGCGCGGCATCCGGTTCATCTTCGTCGCCGAGCACGTCAGCGGCGGCCCGCAAGCCGGCGCCCCAGAGGGCGCCGGAGGTGCCGCCACCGACATCCGACCACGCATTGCCGGCATGCCGCAGCACGGTCGCCGCGCCGCCGCCGACCTCCACAGCGGCCGCGGCGGCGCGCTGGGCTGCGCGGATGCCTCGTTGCATCCCGATGCCGTGATCCCCATCGCCCGCGACCGCGTCCATGTCACCAAGCCGCTGCTGCTCACGATCGATCACGTCTGCGGCGGAATCGAGAAACGCGGCGATCCGCCGACCGGCCGTCGCCGAGGCCTCGCTTGAGGCGGGTGTCACTTCACCCGCGTCAGCCTCTTGCATAGCCTTCACGGGTGAGGGCGACGGCTCCGGCTGCCCGATGGCACCGCGGGCGAACGACGCACTGAATGCGGGCGCCAGCCACAGCTCTTCCAGCTCTTCGTCGAGGTACGCGATCGACAGCGAGACTCCCGCCATATCGAGGCTCGTCACCTGTTCTCCCACAACGGGCGCCACGATGGTCATCCCCTCGGCCTCGAGGCGCTCGCGGACGCGCCCGAAGATCACGAACAGCTCGTCGTACTTGGTGGCGCCCAAGCCGTTCACCACGACGGCCACACGCCTCCCCGACTCAGGCGGGCGTTCGTCGAAGAGGCCGTCGACCAGGACGTCGGCGACGTCGTTCGCCGACCCCGACGGCACATCGTAGAGACCGGGTTCACCGTGGATCCCGAGTCCCACGGCCATGCGCCCCTCCGGCACCTCGAACAACGGATGAGCTGCCCCGGGCAGGGTGCACCCCGAGAAGGCGGCGCCGAGCGTCCTGGTCGCATCGTTGGCCGCGACGGCGATCCGGGCGACCTCGTCGAGCTCGTCACCCCTTTCCGCCGCTGCGCCCACGACCTTCACCACGAAAAGGCTGCCGGCGATGCCCCGCCGCCCCAGCTCCGAGTCGATCGGCCCCGAGGCGATGTCGTCGGTCACCGCCACGAGCTTGGCCGGCACACCGTCCGCCGCGAGGCGCTCAGCCGCCGCACCGAAGTGCAGGATGTCGCCCGCGTAGTTGATGGGGACGAAGATGACCCCACCGCCGTTCTCAGCGGCCCGGGCGGCTCGCAGCACCTGATTCTCCGATGGTGACGCGAAGATATTGCCCACTGCCGCCGCCGATCCGAACCCGGGCCCGAGCCACCCCGCGAAAGCGGGGAAGTGGCCGGACCCGCCACCGAGCACGACGGCGACGTGCCCCTCTTTCACTCCGGAGGCTCGGACCAGTCCACCGTCGAGCAGCGTCACGAGATCGCCGCGGCTGGCCGCGAATCCGCGCAGCGCCTCCGAGGCGAACTCGTCGGGTTCGTTCACGAGCGGTGACATGTCATTCCTCCTCGGTCGCCCCTCGGAGCCGGTGCACGAGCGTGCGGGCGCTGCGGGGCTGCTCCAGGGCGTTCACGATCGCCGCGGCGACGTCCTCCGGCTGCAGCATGTCTGCCAGCTGGGGCGACTGCGACGTGCGCCCGCCGCCGGGCTGCATCGCGAACTCCGTCACCACACCACCGGGCTGGAACGCGGTCACACGGATCCCCTGGCGGAAGAGCTCGCGGTCCAGGCCCTGAGCCAGGCCCATCTGCGCGTGCTTCGTGGCAGCGTAGACGGCTTCGTTCGCACGTGCGGTGGTACCGGCGACCGAGCTGATGATGACGATGTCGCCGCTCTTCTGCGGCAGCATGCGTCGCACTGCGGCCCGGACCGGCCAGACGGTCCCTGCGATGTTCGTGTCGAGCATCGTGTCGAGCGTCTCGTCGTCGTGGTCGAGGATGCTGCCGTAGAAGCCGATGCCGGCGTTGGCGATCAACCCGTCGATCCTTCCGAACCGCTCGACCGCCGCAGCGACCAGCTTCTCTGCGTCCGCAGGCACCCTCACATCGGTGCGGACGGCGTGGGCCACGTCTTCTCCGAGCTCTGCGACAAGCGCGTCGAGGGCTTCCACCCGTCGAGCCCCGAGCACGACGCGGGCGCCATTCGCGGCAAGAGCCCGAGCGGTCGCCTGTCCGATACCCGCGCTCGCGCCCGTGATGACGGCGACATATCCATCGTTCATAACATCTCCTTCGATATCCGGGGGTCGTCGTAACGGCGGCGCTCAGGCCGCTTCGACGACGACCGCGATTCCCTGCCCCATGCCGATGCACAGGGCGGCGAGTCCCCACCGTCCGCCCGTGCGGCGAAGGTTGTGAACCAAGGTGGCCATGAGCCGCGAGCCCGAGCTTCCGAGCGCATGACCGAGCGCGATGGCGCCGCCGGAGACGTTGACGATCTCCGGGTCGAGCTCGGGCCACAGCTTCAGACACGCGAGAGACTGCGACGCGAACGCCTCGTTCAGTTCGACGAGGTCCACATCGGCCCAGCCGATCCCCGCCTTCGCGAGGGCTCTGTTCGCCGCCTCCACCGGTCCGATGCCAAACAGATCGGGGTCGACGCCAGAGACGCCCCGACCCGCGATGCGGGCCAGTGGTTCGCGCCCGATCGATGCCGCGGCCTGCGCCGAGCCCAGCAGCAGGGCCGACGCACCGTCGTTGAGGGGCGACGCGTTGCCGCCCGTGACGGTGCCGTCCTTCTTGAATGCCGGCTTCAGTTGCGCCAGGCGTTCGAGCGACGTGTCCGGACGGATCGATTCGTCTCGCTCCAAGGTGACACCCTCGAGGTCGATCGACTCGGCGTCGAAGTATCCCGCGTCCCACGCCGCTTGCGCTTTGCGGTGGCTCGCGAGGGCGAACAGGTCCTGCTCTTCCCGACCGATGTCGTATCGCCTCGCGAGGATCTCTGCGCCGTCGCCCAGCGATACCCGCCATTGGTCCGACATCTTCGGGTTGGGGAATCGCCAGCCGAGCGACGTGGAGTACATCGTCGGATTGCTGTGAGGGAACGCCCGCGAAGGCTTCTCCACAACCCACGGCGCACGCGTCATCGATTCGACGCCGCCGGCGACGATGACGTCCGCGTCGCCGGTCGCGATGGCGCGACTTCCCTGCACGACCGCCTCGAGACCGGAGCCGCAGAGCCGGTTGACGGTGGCCCCAGGGACGGCCGTGGGGAACCCGGCCAGCAGACTGGCCATGCGGGCGACGTTCCGGTTCTCCTCGCCCGCGCCATTGGCGTTGCCGAGGACGACGTCATCGACCCGCGCAGTATCGAGCTGCGGCGCGCGCTCGGCGAGGGCCGACAGCACCGCAGCCGCCATGTCGTCCGGGCGGACCTCGGACAGGGCGCCACCGAAGCGCCCTGTCCTCGTCCGCACGGCGTCGTAGACGAAGACGTCCGTGAGTGAACTCATGATCAGGCCTGAACGACCGCGGCCGCGTCGCCGACGGTGAGCTCGGTGCCGTCCGGGTCTTCGACCCACACCTTCAGCTCGTAGCGCACGCCCTCGGCAGTTTCGACACGGTCCGTCACGACCGCCTTCGGGGTCAGCGGCACATCGAGAAGAGTCGGCTTGACGTACCGAGTGCGCAGACGGCCACGCGAGATGTAGTGCTCGCCGAACTCATGCGACAACAGGGCGTTGAGCCAGTTGGTCGAGTGCATGCCGTCGGCGATGGCGGCCGGGAGGCCCTGGCTGCGCGCATACTCGTGGTCGGTGTGGATGTTCTTCTGGATCTCGTGCGGCGCACCCGTGGCGGCCGAGAAGATGCCGATGCTGTACCAGCCGGCCCGCTGCAGCGAGATCGGGCGCGTCGGGCCGGTGAGGACGTCGCCGACATCAAAGGTGGGGGTACTCATGCTTTCTTCGCCTCCGCGATGGGCTTGTAGGACAACAGGGTCAGGTCGTTGTACGTCGTGATGAGCCGGCCATCCGCCGTCTCCACCTTGAGCTCGTAGTGCAGATACTCGCCGCCACGACGCGTGTACTTGTCCACGATCCGTCCGCTGACGACCAGTTCCTCCCCGACGAAGGCCGGGCTGTGGTGCTGCGCGTGGTACTCGTAGTGGATGCGGGCGTCGTCCGTGTGCTGACCCGAGATGCGCTTCTCCTGCGTGCAGTTGGCCTCGAGGATGCGCATCTTGTCGGCGTGGATCATTGTCGGCGGGCGCAGCTGTCGGTTGTACGGCGCTACCGCCGAGTAGTACCACTCGCACGGGTCCTCGTTGGCGTGCGCGTACTCGGCGCAGATGAACTCGGTAAGGACGTAGCGGATGGGCTCGAAGACGTCGCCCGCCTCCAGATCCGCGATGGTTTTCCCTAGCATTCCCTCTCTCTTCTCCTTATGAGCTCGCGACGGCGGAGGCCACTGACAGTGGGGCGCCCGTCACCGCTTGGAGCTCTTCCCATGTGATTCCCGGCGCGATTTCGCCGACAACCAATCCGTTCTCCGTGACCGTGATCACTGCCTGCTCGGTCACAATGTGGTTGACCTGTCTGGCCGCTGTCAGCGGGTAGGTGCAATGCTCAACGATCTTGGGATTGCCGTCACGATCCACGTGCCGCATCATGACGATCACCTGGCGCGCTCCCACGGCCAGGTCCATCGCCCCGCCGACGCCGGCGATCCGGGCACCCGGTGCTTTCCAGTTGGCGAAGTCACCGTGCTGCGACACCTGGAACGCCCCGAGCACGGTGGCGTCGAGGCGGCCACCACGCGCGATCGCGAAGGAGATGTCGTGTGCGACCACAGCGGCACCCTCGATCAGGGCGACGGGCGAGCTCGCCGCATCGATCACGTCGGCATCCGGAGCTTCCCCCTCGGCGAGCGCACGGTATCCGACGATGCCGTTCTCGCAGTGGAACACGATCCCTTGTTCCGGCTGCACGGCGGCAGCGACGCTGCCCGGCATGCCGATCCCCAGGTTGACGTATGCGTAATCCGGAAGAAGGGCTGCGACACGGGCCGCCTGCTCCTCGACACTCCAGCCCTTCATCGGGTTCCTCCTTGCACGAGCGCGTCAACGAAAATGCCCGGGAGGTGGACATCATCCGGGTTGATGCTTCCCAGAGGGACGATCTCGTCGACCTCGACGACGGTGCGCCGACCGGCCATCGCCATCAGAGGGCTGAATGCCCGACTGGCGCGACGGAACCGCAGGTTTCCCGCGGAGTCCGCCTGAGCCGCGCGGATGATGGCGAGGTCGCCAGGCAACGCGCTCTCGTACACATGCTCGCGACCCTCAATCACGCGAATCTCGCGATCTCCTCCGAGTTCGGTTCCCGCGCCGGTGGGGGTGAAGAACCCGCCGATGCCCGCTCCGGCGGCGCGGAGACGTTCGGCGAGCGTGCCCTGAGGGACGATTTCGAGGTCGATCTCGCCGTTGTCGTACCTCTCGCGGAACGCGGTGGCACTGGGGTGGACGGGGTAGGTCGCAATGGCCTTGGCCACTACGCCAGCAGCGAAGATCTCACCGATGTCCCCGGGGATGCCGACACCGCAGTTGTTGGAGACCACCGTGATTCCGCGCTGCGTGTGCGCCGCCACATGCGGGATGAGCTGCGTCGGGATCCCAATGCGGCCCCAACCGCCGACGAGCACGGTCGCTCCTGCCGGGATAGGGCCGATGGCTTCGGCGACCGACGTCGCGATCTTGTTGCGGCCGGTGAAGTCGGTCACGAGGACCTGCCTGTTCCACGAAGCAGCCTGGCCTTCGACATCATCATCGACCTCTCTCAGGTGTTTGCAATGCGAACAAACGTACACTATCCGCGCAAAGATCGTTACATGGGTTGTTCATGCATGTCAAGCCGACATTGAGGAGCAGGCTGCACCGGCAGGGCAGTCGGTCGCCGCGATCTCGCCTATCGCAGAACACCCTGGGAACCCCGGCGTGTGACGCGGGAGCGCGATCAGCGTGATGCCCGGAGCTGCCGCGGACCCCGTCCGCGGAGCACCGCCGAGGCTCCATCTCCGGCGGACGATGCAGCAAGCGCCACTGCCTCATCCGGGCCGGCCCGGATCGAGCGTGCGCGTGCCGACGAGCATCGGCGAGGCACCGCCTTCGATGCGGAACATGAACATGGCCGAGACATGCTCGGGCGCACCCTGCTCCGGCTTTCGGTCGAGCGACCCTCGGAGCAGGCCGACGCACCGTGGCGTGATGACAGGAGGCGGCGAACTGTCTGTCATTCGATCAGCCCCCCGCCAGGCGCTGGAGTCGCGCCTGCGCCCCGGTCCTGGATCGGGCCGCCCTGCACCAGCCCTCTTCGTTACAGGCCGAGCGCGGCGAGAAACGGGATCGGTGACGGCGGAAGCGTCACGCCCAAGCCGTTCACAAAGAGCAGGTACGCTCCGACGCTGCACGCGAGGGAGACGAGAACGTTCACCCACCATCTCCCCCGCGTCTCCCCGACCGTGAACGTCATGAACAGCATGAACGCGAGGCTAGAGGTGACGTACCCCAGCGGGACGAGGAGGACGACGAAAGCGACGAGCGCCAGCACGAAGCGCGCGGTCCGGATCCAGCCGCGCGGGTCGAGGTCCTGCTCGGCCTGCGATGAAAGCGGCGCACGCCATTCCGCGATGCCCCACGCGATGGACAGGAGCGCGAGGAGAAGGCCGACCCAGCGCGGGAAGAATCCCGCGCCGGGCGCGCCCATCCTGTCGAGGTAGCCCAGATCCTCCGACGCGATCACGAGCCCTGCACCGACCGCCACGAGGAGGACGGCGAAGGCTAAGCGAAGCGCCTTCACCCAGCCTCGACCCTCTACGCGCAAGTCTTCAGCGGCCGCGGCCTGCGTCTGATTCATCGTCTGTCCCACGATTGGATGCGACCTTCTCCCCGCGTCTCGTTCAGCCGAGCTTCTCGACGATCGGCTGGAACTGCTCGTACGCCTGCCGCGCGTACTCCTTCGCCTCGGCGCCCGTGCGGAACTGGATCAGCTCCGCCGTCGCCTCCATGCGCTCGAAGACCGCCTCGTCCTCGAGAGCGACGCGCACGGCGTTCTCGAGCGTGGCGCGGATGTTCTCCGGGGTGCCGGGCGGAAGAAGGATCGACGACGGATTGACCGTGGAGTACCCGTAGAGCTCCTGCGCGGTGGGAACCCCCATCTCCTCGAGCAACGGCCACGACCCCGACTCGATCAGCAGGGGACGCAGTTCGCCGCTCTCGATGTACTGCACCGTGGTGGCAGCGGAGTTCTGGCCCATGTCGCCGTCGCCGGCGAGCAGACGAAGCACGGCCTCCGCACCGCCGTCAGTCGCCAAGGGACGATAGTCGAGCCCGCCGACTGCATCGCTCAGCAGCGCGGTGCCGATGTCTGGCAGGCCGAATCCGCCACTGGTGATGTCGACGAGGTCCGTGCCGCTGGTTCCCGCCTCGACCAGGTCGTCGATTGTCTCGTAAGGGCTGTCGGCGCGCACGAACCGCGCCGCGACCGACTCGTGGGTCGAACCGACGAACTCCATGTCATAGACGTCGTAACCCAGCTCGGTGGTGTGGGGAACGATCGTCTGGATCGATCCCGACGCCATGACCATGGTGTATCCGTCGGGTGCTGCGTTGTAGACCGCCTGCACACCCACGGCGCCTACGCCACCGGCCATGTTCTCGACGACGACGGGGACACCGAGCGTGCCTTCCATGTGCTCTGCCAAGATCCGGCCGATCGTGTCGGTGGCGCCACCCGCACCGTAGGGGACGACCATCTTGATGGGCTGCGTGGGCTTCCACTCCCCGTCATCCGCCGACGCTCCCGCTCCGCCCGACGGGGCGGTTGCCGGGCTACCGGCGCAGCCGGAAAGCAGAAGTGCGGCGGCGGCTCCGATCGTTGCGATCCTGAGGAGTTTCTTCATCTGTGTTCTCTCTTCCTTGAGGGGTGCGGTTCGCCCGACCCGGCATACGCCGGAGCAGGAGGCCGGAGACCGGCAGAATGGCGCGGCTCCATAGGGGGAAAGTGATGACGAGCATGGCGATGACGAGGAACGTCGTGGAAATCGGCCCACGGAAGAACACCGCCGGGTCGCCGCCCGAGTATTGGATCGACTGCCGCAGCGATTTCTCCAGCATCGGGCCGAGGATCAGCGTCAGCGCGATGGGGACGATCGGGAAGTCGATGAGCTTCGCGAAGTAGCCGAAGAGGCCGAAGGCAATGAGCACGCCGACATCCCACAGGCTCTTGTTGACGGAGTACGAGCCGATCACCATGAAGACCACGATCAGCGGAAAGAGAAGGTTGTACGGAATCCGCACGATCTGGACCCAGATCCGGATGAGCGGCAGGTTCATGATGAGCAGGATGGCGTTGCCGACGAACAGGCTCGCGATGATGCCCCATACGAGCGTCGGGTTCGATTCGAAGAGCTTCGGGCCCGGGGTGAGTCCATTGATGAGGAATGCCCCCATAAGGACGGCGATCGTCGGCGACGCCGGGATGCCTAGCGTGAAAAGCGGGATCATCGCCGAATTCGCATACGCGTTGTTCGTGGTCTCCGGTCCCGCCACTCCCTGGATGGCCCCGTTGCCGAACGCCCCGGGGTTCTTCGAGATCTTCTTCTCCAGCGCGTAGGACATCAGCGTGGGGGCGACGGTCCCCACGCCGGGGATGATGCCGAGCACTGAGCCGAGGACCGAACCGCGTGCGATCGCGCCGGAGGAGTCCTTCAGGTCCTGCCGCGACACGCGTGCCGACGCCTTCGCGTGAGCGTGCGCCGTCACGTAGCGCAGGTGAGCGTTGTAGAAGATCTCCCCGAGGCCGAACAAGCCCATGATTATCGGGACGAAGTCGAGTCCGCTCAGCAGCTCCAGGTGACCGAACGTCAATCGGGGCATCCCCGTGAAGAGGTCCGTCCCGGGCAGCACGAGCGCCAGGCCCAGCGCACCGGACACCAGGCTCAGGAGCACGGAGCGACTTCCCAATCCCACGAGCAGACAGATCGCGAAGACGAGGAGCGCAAACAGCTCGGGCGGACCGAAGGAGAGGGCGAGGGTGGCGAGGGTGGGGGCAGCCAGCACCAGAAGGATGGTGGCGACGGTCCCGCCGATGAAGGAGCCGATGGCCGCGATCCCCAGGGCAGAGCCGGCCCGCCCCTGCTTCGCCATCTGATAGCCGTCGATTGCTGTGATGGCCGACGAGCCCTCGCCCGGCACGTTCAAGAGCACGGTGGTGATCGTGCCGCCGTACATCGCGCCGTAATAGATCGCCGCGAGCATGATGATCGAGCCGGTCGCGTCGAGGTGGAAGCTCAGCGGCAGGAGGATCGATATTCCGGCGATCGGTCCGACACCGGGAAGGATGCCGACCATCATTCCGAGCGCACATCCCACGAGAGCAAACAACAGGTTCTGCGGCTGAAGCGCGGTGGCGAACCCGTCTAGCAGCAATGCCCACGTATCCAAGAAGCAACTCTCCCTCGAGCGCGTGATGTTCGTATTACGAACGTTTGTGCGTTATTTCATTCAATCACCGCACGCAGGTGGGTGTCAAGCATGCGCAACTCGCGCAGCGCGCGCGGCTCACGGCGGCTGGCGAAGGCGGGTGATATTGACCGTCGGACGCTTTGTGGGCGCGGGGACGGCGTGGACGATCCATCTGGCTCGGGGGACCAGCGGTTCGACGCGTCGGACGAGAGCGTCCGCCCCCCGGTCTAGCTGTACTGACCCGGATCGTTGTTGACGTAGGAGAAGCCTCCGGTGTCGAGTTGGAGCTGTCTAGTTCTTCAGCTCGAACACACGGAGGCTTCTCTTGTCCCACGGTAATGCCCGGCTGACGCCGGCCGGCAGGTTGATCATGGTCCAGCGCATCGGATCGGGGCGTGCGGTCGCGCATGTCGC
>Ga0180217_1001896_pt1 | contig 20846 bp, 18 predicted proteins | sample eDN3rd37CBELigOP_FD_128521 | JGI IMG/M metagenome (GOLD analysis project Ga0180217, IMG submission 128521) | Enriched Organic Plus compost microbial communities from Emeryville, California, USA - eDNA 3rd pass 37_C BE-Lig OP (version 2) (version 2) ... | reverse complement strand
CTGGCCGGGTGGCTCGACGCGGTCAACAACGGCAACACCAACGCTGACATCAACTGCTCGGGTTCCACGAACTCGACGGACATCAGCGCCTTCCTCACCATCTGGCTCGCCCAGGTGCAGGGCGACGATCCGAACGACGGCTGCCCGTGAGCCGGCAGGCGGATCGCCTGACCCGCTGACCCCAAGGGGTCAGCATCTCTGAGACCCCGCAGCCCCCGTCCGAAAGGGCGGGGGCTGTCTTTTTTTGAGGGTCGCGAGTCGCGCTGGGGCGTGCCTCTCCGGTTCGGCCAAGGGCTTTCCCCGGCCCCCGCTCGGGCCACCCCTCCTGTTTCCGGGCCGAGGCTGTTCCGCTCATCCTCGTGGCCTGTTAAGATGCGGGGGCTTCTCCCAAGGGCGTGGGGTGGGCACATGTGGGGGCGGACGAAAGGCGGCGTGCCATGACGACCAGCGTGGGCGTGCCGGCATCGGGTGGGCAGGTCGCGGGTGTCGTTGGGGACCAGACGCGAGCCGCGGGGAGTGGGGGGGCGGGGGTGATCGAACTCAAGTCCACCACCGCCGCCGGCTACCCCGGCGGCGTTCCGGCGCCGCAGTGGTTCGACGGCGTCTACCGCGCTGCCTCCGGCGATGCCGCCGCGGTCCCCTGGGCGAACCTCCGCCCCAACCCCATGATGGTCGCGTGGCTCAATGCTCAGGCCCCCGGCCTCGTTCGCCCGGGCAGCCGCGTCGTCGTCGTCGGCTGCGGCCTGGGTGATGACGTCTCCGAACTCGCCTGCCGCGGCTACGACGTCGTCGGTTTCGACATCTCCCCCACGGCCGTGGAATGGGCCCGGCGCCGCTTCCCGAGCCTCGCCTCCGCGATCATCCAGGCCGACCTGCTCGCCCTGCCGCCGCGCCTCCTCCGCCGCTTCGACCTGGTCGTGGAGATCTACACGCTCCAGGCCCTTCCGCCGGACCTCCGCGAGCAGGCCGCCCCCGCCGTCGCATCGCTGGCCAGCCCCCGCGGCCACGTGCTGACGATCGCCGCCGCCCGGGCACCCGACGAGCCTCTCGACGCGGCCGCCGGCCCCCCATGGCCGCTTTCGGCCCCAGAACTGACTTCGCTCATGGAGCACGCCGGCATGCGCCCCGCGCGCCCGGTCGAGGATTTCTTCGACGACGAGGACCCGCCCACACGCCGCCTCCGCGGCCTCTTCTCTCGCTGACCCGCCCTCCCCCAGAGTCAAGCAGGGGACGAGCGCTCTCCTCCCCTCCCTTCTCCTACTCCTCTACCGCGAATCCCCGGGTCTTCCTCCCTCTTCCTCGCCTTCCCTACTCGATCCCTCGCCCCGAACCCGGTACAGCGCATACCCAAACTTGTGCACCTTCCCCTCGAGCACCCGCTCGAGTTCCCCCCGCTCGATCGCCTCCGCGTACCGCGGCGGCTCCGCGTCCGTGTCGGTCGTCTTCAGCAGCAGGTACGCCCCCACCGGCGGCAACTGCGCCTCGGACACCGCCCCCTTGGCCCACACCGGCCGCAGCCTCCCCGGCGATCCACCCGCGGCCAGCGCCCGCTGCGCGTACAGCAGCACCTCCGGCCGCGTCTCGATCATCATGTCGGCCCAGATTTCGATGACCCCGCCTTCCTCCGCTGCCGGCGCGAGCGCCCCCGCGATCGCCTCTCCCGCCCACCGACCGCTGGCCCGCGCCCGCTGCACCTCCGTCAGCGGGATCGTGATCGTCGCGCCGATGATCAGCCCCGCGACCGCCACGCCCCGCCACCACCCAAAGGCGAGCCGCGCCAGGACCCGGCGCAGGTACACGAATGCCGGGTCCGGCCCCATCCACCCCCGCGCCGCGTAGGCCACCAGCGGCGGCAGCAGCACCGCCGCCGGCGCCACGTACCGCGGGTTGCTCAGCCCCACGGCCGTGTACATCGCCACCGCCATCACCCACCCTCCGGCCAGCGTCCGCGCCGCGTCCGCCGCCCGCCGGTCCGCCGCGCTGCGCTCCCCCTCGCGAACCGCATCCGGTCCGAACGGGAACAACAGCCCCAGCGACATCGGCAGCGCCGCGCCAAACGCCACCGCGGGCAGCAGCAGGATCCCCACGATCCGGTCCGGCCGCCACAGGAACTCGCCGATCCCCTGCCGCACCGTCTCCGGCTGCGCGTTGGCTCCCAACACCGCCGCCGCGATCGGCGCCCCCGCCAGGGCCGCCAGCCCCACCGCCATCCACACCCCCGGCCGCCGCAGCGGCGCCGCGCTCCGCTGCATCAGGCACGCCCCCAACGGCACCCCCGCCAAGACCGGCGCCGACGCCGGCCCCTTCGCCAGCGCCGCCCCCAGAATCCCCACCGCCGCCAGCAGCACCATCGGCGCCGCGCGAGCCACGCCCATCGACGCAGCACGCGGCAGGCACAGGTCCGCCAGCGCCAGCGCCGCCGCCGCGGTCATCACGGTGTTGAGCGCCTCGATCTCCGCCGCCCGCCCGTACCCCCACAGCAGCGGCATCATCGCGCACGCCACCCCCGCGTACGCCGCCCACCTCGCCCCCATCCACCTCGCGGCGAAGAGCGCGCACAGCAACGCCGTCGCCGTGATGCTCAGCGCGCTCACCGCCCGCGCGGCCACTTCCGTCTCCCCCAGCACCGCCGACGCCACCGCCACCGCCCACGACATGCCCGGCGGCTTGCGCAGATACCCCAGTTCGAACATCTCGGACCGCAGCCAGTCCCCGCTCTGGAGCATCGTCCACCCGGGGATCACCCGGTGCCCCTCGGTCGCGGTGAACCCCGCGTACCCGAGCCCCGGCCAGTACACCGCCGCGCACACCGCCAGCACGAGCAGCACCTGCGCCCACAGCGGCCACCCGCGGCGGTCGCCGGCGCGCACCGGAGCGGCGGGCGCCGCCTCATGCGGACCGCCCGCAGCCTCCGTGGAAGGCTGGCCGGTCAGCGTGGTCACGGTGTCGGAGTGGATGTGCCGCCCGGGCTGTCTGGCTCGGCAGCCGCGCCGGGCAGTGGGGGGGTGGCCGACAGGGTGAGAGCCGTCTCGACGGTCGGGGACGGCGCCGGATGGTCGCGGCTGTACTCGCTGCGGACCGGCGCCAGGTCCGGCGCCGGGTATCCGTCGATGAACGTCCCGGCCCGCAGCGCCGCGAGAATCGCTCCCGCGTGGTCCGCCAGGTAACTCATCAGCAGCGGGTTCCGGGCCGGGTCGTGCTTGTGCCGCGTCATCAGTGGGTACGTCTCCGCAAACGCCCGGCCGTGCACGGCCTTCTCATACAGCATCACGCACCCGCTGGTCCGCTCGGCCCCGGCCGAGCAGTGCACCAGCACCGGCTGGTTCGCCGGGTCGGTGATGACCCGCAGCGCGGCGACGTACGCGTTGGGGTTCCCCGTCCCGTCCCCGTGCAGGGGGAAGACGTACCGCGTGACGCCCAGCGCCTCGGCGGTCCGCCGGGCCTGCTCTTCCAGGTCCGGGTCCTTGTCGTACGCCCCGAGGTCCACGATGGTCTTGATCGCGTGGCGCTCGACGACCAGCCGCGTCGCCCGCGGCGTCAGCCGCCCGGAGCGGTACAGCACCCCCTCCTCCACCACGCCGAAGTTCCGGGGAATCAAGTGATCGCGGACCTGCTTGTGCCACAGCACCGCCAGGCCCGCGACGATGATCGCGACCAGGAGCACCGTGCTGGCGATCGGACGCGTGTGCGGCGCTCGGTTCATCGCGGCCGATTCTATCCGCGCGTACGATTCGGCGAATGGACGGATCACCCCCCATCACTCCCCCCAGCCCCTCGATCGCGGAGGAAACCGCCGCGCCCAGGGCCCCGCGCGGGGCCGGCGCCGGCGTCGCCACGGCCTACCCGGAGAGCGTCCAGCGCCTGATCGATAACCTGGCCCAACTCCCCGGCGTCGGCCGCCGGTCCGCCGAGCGGCTGGCGTTCCACATCCTGAAATCCTCCGGCGCCGAGGCCGCCGCCCTCGCCAAGGCCATCCAGGACGTCAAGCAGCGCGTCCGTCACTGCCCCATCTGCTACAACCTGATGGACACCCCCCCGTCCTCCTCCGGCGCGACCCAGGGTGGGGCGTGCACCATCTGCCGCGCCGAGTCGCGCGACCGCGGCCTGGTCATGGTCGTCGAGCAGCCCCGCGACCTGATCGCGCTTGAGCAGACGGGGATGTACCGCGGCGTCTACCACGTCCTGATGGGCCGAATCAGCCCCATGGAGGGCGTCGGCCCCGGCGATCTGACCGTCTCGGACCTCTTCCAGCGCGTCGAGGACCCCGCCCGCAACAGCGGCGGCGAGCCCGTGCGCGAGGTCATTCTCGGCCTCAACCCGACGCTCGAGGCCGACGGCACCGCCCTCTACCTGGCCCAGGAACTCCAGGCCCGCGGCGTCACCGTCACGCGCCTGGCCCGCGGCCTGCCCACGGGGTCGCAACTGGAGTTCGCCAGCAAAGCCGTTCTGGCCGACGCCATCGAGGGCCGACGCCCGATGTAAACTGCCCTATGGCCCGCCGGGGTAGAACCGGCGGCGGGCGGGGGCAGTCGGGGGGTGTCCGGAGGGGGTGGCCCGCGCGGCGGCGCCGGCGTTGAACAGCCCCGCGCCGCGGGCCGATTGCGCTATCGACCCCGGACCCTTCCCCCACGCGGCGACACCGCCGCTCCCCACCGCCCGGCCCACGAGGAACCGCCAAGCACCCATGCGTTTCGACACCAGCCAGCACATGCGGATGAGCCAGCAGATGAAGCTGGCGCCGAGGATGATCCAGTCGATGGAGATCCTCCAGATGCCGCTGCTGCAGTTGGAGGAGCGCATCGAGCAGGAACTCGAAGCCAACGCCACGCTCGAGGCCGGCGAGCCCGAGGCCGAGGCCCCCGAGATCGACGCCGCGGCTGCGCCGTCGCACACCGATGAGTCGGGCGACGACACCGGCGCCGACGACCGGCCGCTGGAGGTGGACCAGACCAGCGGCGTGGCCGACTTCGAGCGTCTGGACTCCTTCGAAGAGGCCAACGCCGAAGCGGTGGAGAACGAGTACTCCGCGGCGGACTCGCGCGTCGATGCGTTCGACGACGCCCACCGCGCCTCGGGGTCGTACCGCGACGGCGAGCGCGACGCCAAACTCGACGCGATGGCCAACACCGCCGCGCGCTCGGCCTCGATGACCGAGCAACTGCTGGAGCAGTGGCGGCTGGCGGACGTGGACGAGAGCCTCCGCCCGCTGGGCGAACTGATCATCTCGTACATCGAGGACGACGGCTACCTGCGCACGCCGCTGGAGACGATCATCGACCGCGCCCCCGGCAACGGCCCCAAGCCGTCGCGCGAGCAGGTCGAGCGCGCCCTGACGGCCGTGCAACTGCTGCTGGACCCGCCGGGGATCGGCGCCCGCGACGTCCGCGAGTGCCTGCTGCTCCAGGTTGACGCCCTGGCCGCGCGCGACGGCGGCGCATCTGACAACGGGACGGGCGCATCGTGGACCGTCGTGCGCCGGCTCATCGCCGACCACCTCGAGGACCTGGCCCAGAACCGCCTGCCGAAGATCGCCGAGCGCACCGGCCTGCCGCTGCCGGAGATCAAGCGGGCCATCGAGAAGATGGCCGTCCTCAGCCTCGCGCCCGGGCGCCAACTCGTGCAGACCCCGCCGGGGGTGATCGTCCCCGACGCCTTTGTCGAGTACGACGAGGAGCAGGACCGCTACGTCGCCTACCTGAACGACTCGCGCCTGCCGAACCTGCGGATCAACCAGGAGTACGCGCGCATGGCCCGCGACCGCGAGGTCCCCAAGGCGACGCGCGACTTCCTCAAGAAGAACCTCTCCAACGCCTCCTGGCTCATCGACGCCGTCGAGCAGCGGCGGCGCACGCTGCTGCGCGTCATCAACGTCGTCATCGACGCCCAGCGGGACTACTTCGACTACGGCCCGCAGCACCTCCGCCCGCTGCCGATGACGCAGGTCGCCGAGCAACTCGGCGTCCACGTCGCCACCGTCAGCCGCGCCGTCGCCGACAAGTACCTCCAGACCCCCCGCGGCATTGTCCCCCTCCGCGGCTTCTTCACCGGCGGCACGCAGACCGCCACCGGCGAGGACGTCTCCTGGGACGCCGTCAAGGCCGCGCTCAAGGAGGTCATCGACGCCGAGGACAAGTCCAACCCCCTCAGCGACGAGGCTCTGGCCGAAGAGATCCGCAAGCGCGGCATCGACATCGCGCGGCGGACGGTCGCGAAGTACCGCGATCAACTTGGGATCCCGAGTGCTCGCCTGAGGAAAACCTATTAGGCATGAAATTGGTATTTGTTTGGCCCTAACGGGCCGAAACATCGCCACGGCCGTTGCCGAATATAACGTGGGATGCATACTTTGTGCATGGTGTTCCACGTCCGCTTTCCCAAGTTGCGACGATCCGCACATTCGCTGTACGGTCCACGATCGGAGACCGTGAGCGATGCCACCCGATTGGGTCAATGCCATTTGGGAGTCGCTGTTTGCACCCCCACCGCGGCGTGCGCTGTTCCGGCGACGTATGCGGTTGTCTCGGCAGGTCGTCACATGGTTGCGGGACCCCGTGCGCACGGACGCCGAGCGATGGGCGTTCGCCGATCTGCTGCTCCGGCTGGACTCGGATCCCTTCACGCACAGTTCCGCGATTCTGACGCCGGGCACGCCGCCCGGCATTCGTTGGGCGCTGCTCGAGCGCTGGCACATCGTGATCAAGTTCGATCCCGTCGAGGACCGTGTGACCATCATCTCGATCAACCCAGCAACCGCCGGATGACGGAGCCCGACCAGTGACCCGCTTTCCAACCGTTCAGGCCAACGGGGTCGTCACGCACGTGCTGGTTCCCGTGGACGAGTTCAGACGGCTCATGGGGGATACCTCGGGCGTCACCCCGCCCTCTTCCGAGCAAGTCGCGGAAGCGGTCCGGATCCTCGAGGATCCGCATACCGAGTGGTTCGACGCCAACGACATCCTGTGGGAACTCGTACGCAACGGCCTCGCATCCCTGCGCAAGCAGCACGGGCTGACGCAGGAAGAACTCGCCGCTCTGCTCGGCGTGTCACAGTCGCACGTGTCCCGTCTTGAGAAGAGTCTCGACGGCGTGACGCTCCGAACGCTGCGGCGGATCGCCGAAGTGCTCGCCGCGCCGCCTTCGGAGAACCAGGGCGCCGCGTGAGGTCCGTCGCGAGAATGCATCATCATCCCTGACACTGATCGTTGGACTCGCCCCGGATCGCGGCGATGGCCTTCTTCGCGTTCTCCCGCGCATGCGATGACGTTTCGGAGAGCAGCCTTTCAAGCGCCGGCAACGCCGCAGCCGCCGGCGGCCCGATGATGCCCAGCGCCTCGGCGGCGTCGGCGCGTGCATCGGGCAAGGGGTCGGCGAGCAGCGCGACGAGCGGCTCGACCGCGCGGGTGCGGTCGCCTTCGAGTTGGGCGACCAGCAACAGGGCCCACACGCGCACGCGCGAGTTCTCGTCGTCCCGCAGCGCTCGGGCCGGGGCCAGCGCGTCCGCACGAGCCGGCCCGCGAGGCGTTTGCGAAAGTCCGTGATCAGGTCGAGGCGCGGCTGCGGGGCGAGAACAAGGAGTGGGAAGACCTCGACGACTGGATCGTCCTCAACGACGTCGTCGGCGACCAGGACAGGACGCTCCAGTGGTTCGACCGCATCAAGGACGACCCGGAGGCCGAGACGGCGCTCCGGCGCACCGCCTTCCGCCTCGAACACCTGCTGGAGGAACGTGGGCGGTGGCTGGACCTGCTGCGGATCGTGGGCGATCCGGTGGCGAGGGTCGTCTGGGACCACCAGCACATCCAGATGCTGGAGAGCATGCCGCTGGATGAGAACGCCGCGCCGCACCGCGACGAGGCGGTCGCCATGATGCGCGAGCGCTTCCGGGAGCGGGTCGGCACGTTGCACGGCGCGTGCCTCGCGGCGAAGCGGCCGGAAGACGCCGAGCGCGTCGCCGCCGAGGGGACGAAACTGGACGACACCGCCGAGATGCGCCTGGCTCTGGTGGGCTCGCGTGCTCGCGAGGGTGAAGAACCGGGGCTGAACCCCCGCCACCCCTTCACCTGCTCACCTACTTGGTCCCCGCCAGTTTCCGCACCGTGAAGTCGAAGTTCTTCACCATGCTCGTGTGGATGCCCCACACGACGAGGCTGTAGGCCAGGGCAGCGACGACGCTGCCGATGAGCAGGCCCAGGCGGGCGGTCGCCGGGCTGCTCTCGCTGATTGTCGCCGCCAGGCCCTGCTCCGGGTACACCAGCGAGAAGACCGCGGCACCGGGGCTCAGCGCGGCGATGACCGGGCCGAGGATCGGCAGTTCGCTCCCGGCCTGGAAGGCGCACAGGCCCACCGTTCCCGCCGCAGCGCCGACGATGCCGACCGTCGCCACCACGGCCGCGAGCGAGGCCTTGCTCTTGAGCGACCAGTGCAGGCCGACCATCACGCAGAACGCGATGAACGGCAGCGTCGCGACGGTGGCGACCAGCGCGGCTTCGGGAAGGACGGCGGGGATGGCGTACGTCGGGCCGGCGGCGCCCTGCGGCTGGTACGGGACGTTCACGGCGTAGGCCCACTTGGGGTTCTGCGCCGCGATCACCTCCCACCCGGCTTCGTGCGGGATCACGCCCCCCTGCACCGCGGCGACATACAGCCCTGCGAGCCCGAGCGTCCCCAGCGGCACGGCGAGCATCGGCGTGAGGTACGCGATCATGCCGCGGAGTTTCCCGGTGAGGTACTGCCCGGGCGTGATGGGCGTGGTCAGCAGCAGGTCGAGCGTGCCGTCCTCGCGCTCGCGGGCGACGGCGGTCGCGGCCATGTTGACGGCCACCAGCGAGATGACCGCCAGTTCGCCGACGACCGTGTAGAGCAGGATCGTGCGGAGTTGCGTGGTCTGCAGCGACCCGCCGTGGTAGTAGACCATCAGCCCGACGGCGAAGAGCGCGCCGGTGGCGATGAAGGTCCACCGCGCAATCATCTTCGAGAGCGTCGCGTTGCGGGCCGCGGCCTCGCGCCAGGCGATGGGGTTGTGCCACACCGCTCGCGGCGCGCGGTGCAGGGCCCCGCGCGCGGGCAGGCCGAAGATCCGCCGGTACCACGGCGCCCGGGCGTTCTCCCCGCCGCTGCTGGCGCCCAGGCCGACGCCGGCGAGGCCGCCGATGCGGACGGTGGCGATCGACAGCACCAGCAGCACCGCGCTGACGGCCGAGGAGAGGACGCACCACCCCGTCACGGGCGTCTCGAGCATCAGCGCCGAGAGGCCGGTGAGCGTCCCGGCGGGGGCGCGCGGGTAGCCGGTGGGGTCCAGCAGCGTCTTGAGCGCCAGGAAGGGGTTGATCGCGGTCATGTAGGTCACGCCGCCGGTGCTGATGACCGCGTCGATCCCCATCGTCAGCGCCAGGTACGAGATCACCGCGACATAGAACGCGAAAACGGCCCGCTTGCCGACCAGGCGGCTGACCGACAGCGCGATCGCGATCGACGCCACCAGCAGCGCCGCGCACCCGGCGATGAGGTAACTGGCGAAGATCGACGACCCCGGCACGCCGCCGAAGTACTGCGTCACGGCGAACAGCGGCAGGCTCGAGACCAGCAGCGCGATGATGAAGAACAGCCGGCCGAGCATGTTGCCCAGCACGATCTGCGTCGCCGACAGCGGCGTGGTCAGCAGGATCTCCCAGGTGCGCGGGCTGGCCTCCTGGGCGATCGCGCCGGCCATGAAGACCGGGGCGAGGATGCAGATCAGCGCGATCTGGAGGTACGCGATCCCCGCGAAACTGTCCGCCCCCGCCTGGGCGAGCGTGCGGTAGGAGACCTCCGCCCCCGGCGCGTTGAGCAGCAGCGAGTAGAGCAGGACGGCGATCAGCCCGCCGAGGTAGATCGTGCGGATGTAGAAGTGCCGGGCGCGCCGCGAGCCGCCCTGGATCAGGCGGACCGTGATCGGGTTCGTCGGGCCCAGCCGCAGGAGCCAGCGGAGGAAGACGGGCATCGCGGGCACATCCTAGCAATCGGCGAACGGTTCGTGCGCCGCCGGTCGGGCCGATGCCCCGGCGGCCATGTTTGTACGCACAACGAGCGGCCCGTGGTCACGTGGCGGGTCGCCGGAGTGGGGGGGAGCGGGGGGAATGAAAAAAGGGGTCCGGGCGAGCCCGGACCCCTCTCGGGTCACAACATGGTGCCGAAGGTCGGGAGCCAATCAGCGGCGGCGGCGGGTGGCGACCAGCCCGCCCAGGCCCAGCAGCGCCGCGGCGCCGGGGGCCGGGATGTAGGTCAGGGTGTAGGTCGAGCCGGGCTGGGAGAAGGTGTCCACGACGGCGTAGTAGGTGCCCGGGGCGGCGTCCTCGAAGAGGATCGACTCGGCGTTCGCTCCGCCGAAGCCCTGCGACACGGCCAGGACGCCCGCGACGGTGCCCGACGCGTCGATCAGGATCAGGTCCAGGTCCGCCGTCAGGTTCGTCAGCGACAGTTCGATGTTGCCGCCGCCGTGCTCGATGCGGTAGGCGACCTCGTTGCCGGCCAGGTCCCAGCTGAACGTGCCGTAGCGGCCCGTCGTGCCGGCTTCACCAGCGCCGCGGGTCAGGCCGGGCTGAGGGTTCTCGGGATCCCAGATCGTGGTGCCCGTGACGGAGACCCCCGCGAAGAGCACGTTGGGCGTGCCGGTGAAGTTCCCCGGGAACTCCGGGGGCGGCGTGGGCTGGCCCGCCGGCGCGTTGGGGTCCATGGCGCCGTTGAACTCCAGCGACCAGTAGTTCAGCATCCCGTCGTCGCCAGAGGCGTCGTCGGAAACCAGCAGCGTCCAGGTGCCGTTGGCGTTGGTGCCGTTCCAGAAGTCCAGCGACGAGACGGCGTCCGACGCCAGCAGGCCGAGGCTGCTGAAAACGGCCTGCTGCTGCACCAGCCCGAAGCCCTGCGTCGTGAAGTCGCCGGTCGTTCCCTCCGGACGGTAGAAGCCGCTGGTCCCGGTCGTGTACGCCGTGATCGGCTCCACGGCCGTCTGGTCGAACCGGACCAGGAAGTTATCGGCGGTGGTGCCGATGTCGGTGGCCAGCACGATGTAGTTGTTGCCGCGGATCAGGGCGATATCGAGGTCGCCGCGGTACGTGTGATCCGCCTTGAAGATCACGTTGAGGTCCGTGATCGTGAAGAAGTCCGGGACGACGATCTCGGACGTGAATGTGTTGTTGCTGGCGATCGGCACCGGCAGGCCCGACGCCGAGTAGACCTGGGCGTTGGCCGCCGCGGCGGCGCTCAGCGCAGCGCCGACGGCCAGAAGCATGTTCCTCGCTCGCATTCCACTCTCCTTGCCGCACAACGGATACACCACGAGCGCCGGCTCACACCGCCGGCGCCGCGCCCGACGGCGGGCAGCCCGGCGGAAACCGGGGCCGACTGCCGTAACAAAGCGCGATGGGCTCGAGGCTTGCTCTCTCCCCGGGCCCAATCCTGAACGGGGAACGGTCAAAGCGCGCACACGCCCAGACCGTCACGGTGATGAACAATCCTTTATACCCGTGAGTTGCTGCGCCTGCAACCGAAAACTCACGCGGCGCAGCGGAAATTCCCGCGTGTGCCGCGGTCCGCCATCCACGAAAGTGTGTTGTTAGTGTGCCGAACTAACGGATTGCTGCGGCGGGTCCGGAGGGTCGGTTCAGCGTGGCAAACTGCGTAACTTCGACCCGCAGTTACAAGAAGGCGCGGCTCCGTTATCGGATCGGGCCGCCCGTCCGACCTTTTGTTATTTCTGCGCAGCCCCCGCCGCCGGGCGTGTTGGCGCTGCCCGTCGGTTCCGTTTGTGCCGATCATAATACGAATCGGACGTTAACAACACCCTTCTGGCGTGCCGCCGGGTGGGACCTGCGCCTCGAGGGCGGGGGCACGAAAATTTGTTTTGCAAAACAACCGGATTTGGGTACTCTGATTCGGCCGGCTTGTTCGAGCCGGCGCCGGAGCGAGCGAGTTTCCGGATCCATTGATCTCCAACGGACGCGGCGTGCGCCGCTGAATGGTGTTCGCGTGTGGGGTGCGTCGCCCCGGCCTCCGAGACGAGTGCGTCGGAACACCGGTGTGCCTGAAGAGAGCAGGGAGACTCACGAATGAAGAAGAGCATTGTGTTCGCGGGCTTGGCTGGGCTGGCGGCGGCGTCGTCCGCCCTGGCCCAACTCTCGATCGTGCCCAGCGCTGTGCCGTTCACGGACATCAGCGCGACCGGCACGTCGATCGGATCGATCACGGACGACTCCGAACTGATCGTCACGGGCGCCGCGCTGACGGCGGCCGGGTTCAACGGCAACGGCCTGCTGGCCGGCGGCGTCTCCATCCGCGTGGGGACCAACGGCGCGGTGATCTAGGGCAACTCCCCCACCGACACCTTCACCAATGCGACCGAGATCGGGTGGGCCAATCCCAACGCGGGCAACGCCGGCCACACCTCGCTGCTGAGCCTGACGCCGGACAACGGCACGATCAGGGGCAACGGCGGCCTGGGGCCGCGTCAACTCATCTGCCCGCTGTGGGATGACAACACCCCCGGCACCGGCGGGAGCATCCGCTGGCAGGTGATCGGCGGCGACCTGTACATCCAGTGGACCAACATGGACCACTTCAGCGCCTCCGGCACGGGCACGGTGACGTACCAGATGATCGTCCGCGGCGGCGTGCCGATCGGCGGCGGCTCGCTGATCGACTTCGTCTACCAGGACACGCTGTACGACCCGCAGCGGTACCAGAACGACGGCGGCAGCGCCTCGATCGGGTTCGTCAACTGGGGCGTTAACCCCCTGGCCAACGATGTGGAGTACGGGATCTCCGGCGGCAACGGCGCCACGACGGCCGATCCGATCTGGGGCGACCCGACCATGCAGCCGAAGGTCGCCGGCTGGGCTGCCGCCGAGAACTCGGCGCTCCCCCACTCCCTCTCGATCATCCCGGCCCCGGGCGCCGCGGCGCTGCTGGGCCTGAGCGGGCTCGTGGCCTGCCGTCGCCGTCGGTCCTGATCGGCTCGAGCATCCATCGACTCCATGCAGCCCGCCGGGACCTGTCCCGGCGGGCTTTTCGTTTGCGCCCGCGCTGACCCGGCCGCCAAAGAAAACAGGGGCCCGGCGTGTGCGCCGGGCCCCTGTGTGGTGTGGCCGTCACGGGCGATGCGCCCCGGGGGAGGGCCTCGCCGGGATCAGGTCCCGGCGCCGACGGGCTTGTCCTTGCCCTTCTCCTTGGTGGGCGGTTCCTGCTGGGCCGGGGCCTCCTCGAAGCTGAAGAACAGGTGGTCCGGACCCTCGCTCTTGCCGTCCGCGGGGGCCTCGCCCTCCTTGGACTCCTCGACCTTCCGCGTGACCTTGATCAGGCACGGCGGCCGGAAGTCGCCCTGGAGCATCATCTCCGAGAGCGGGTCCTCGACGTAGGTGCCGATAGCCCGGCGGAGCGGGCGGGCGCCGAAGTCGGGGTTGTACCCCTTCTCGATGAGGAAGTCCTTGGCCTTCTGATCCAGTTCGAGCGTGACGCCCTGCTGGCTCAGCCGCTTGGCGACCTTGGCGATCTCGTAGTCCACGATCGTGACTAGGTCCTGCTTGTTCAGCGGGCGGAAGACGATCACGTCATCGAGCCTGTTGATGAACTCGGGGCGGAAGAACCGCTCGATCTCCTTCATCAGGATCGACTTGATGTTCTCGAAGTCGGTGCTGTCGCTCCGCTTGCTGAACCCGAACCCGCCGCCGCCCTTGATCAGGTCGGCGCCGATGTTCGAGGTCATGATCAGGATCGTGTTCTTGAAGTCCACGTTGCGGCCGAAGGAGTCCGTCAGGCGGCCCTCCTCCATGATCTGCAGGAGCATGTTGAAGACGTCGGGGTGCGCCTTCTCAACCTCGTCCAGCAGGATCACGGAGTACGGGCGACGGCGGACGCGCTCGGTGAGCTGGCCGCCCTCCTCGTAGCCGACGTAGCCGGGGGGAGCGCCGACGAGGCGGCTGACGTTGTGCTTCTCCATGTACTCCGACATGTCGAGCGTGATCAGCGCGTCCTCGTCGCCGAACATGAACTCGGCGAGCGTCTTGGCCACCAGCGTCTTGCCGACGCCGGAGGGGCCGACGAAGATGAACGAGCCCATCGGCCGCTTCGGGTCCTTCAGGCCGGCCCGGGCGCGGCGGATGCTCTTGGCGATCGCCTTGATCGCCTCCTCCTGGCTGACGACGCGCTTGTGCAGTTCCTTCTCGAGTTCGAGCAGGCGCTGGGCCTCCTCCTTCTCCAGGCGCTGCAGCGGCACGCCGGTCATCTTGGAGACGACTTCCGCGACGACCTCCTCGTCGACCGTGCCGGAGATCTCCTTGGTCTTGTCGCGCCACTCCTTCTGGAGCCGCTCGCGCTCGCGGCGCAACTGCTCGGCCTTGTCGCGCAGTTCCGCGGCCCGCTCGTAGTCGGCGCTCTTGACCGCCTCGTCCTTCTCGACGCTGAGGCGCTCGATCTCCGCCTCGATCTCCGCCAGGTTCGGCGGCTTGGTCATGCTCTTGATGCGCACGCGCGCCCCGGCCTCGTCGATCACGTCGATCGACTTGTCCGGCTGCACGCGCCCGGTGATGTACCGGCCGGAGAGTTCCACGGCCGCCTTGATCGCCTCGTCGGTGATCTGCACGCGGTGGTGCTGCTCGTACCGGTCGCGCAGGCCCTTGAGGATCTCGATCGTCTGCGCCTCGGTGGGCGGATCGACCGGGATCGGCTGGAACCGGCGCGCCAGCGCCGCGTCCTTCTCGATGTACTTGCGGTACTCGTCGAACGTCGTGGCGCCGATGCACTGGATCTCGCCGCGGGCCAGCGCGGGCTTGAGGACGTTGGAGGCGTCGATTGCCCCCTCGGCCCCGCCGGCGCCGACCAGCGTGTGCAACTCGTCGATGAACAGGATGACGTTGCCCGCGCGGCGGACCTCGTTCATCACCGCCTTGATCCGCTCCTCGAACTGGCCGCGGTACTTCGTCCCGGCGACCATCATCGCCAGGTCGAGCACCACCAGCCGGCGGTCGTGCAGGATGTCCGGCACCTCGCCGCTGACGATGCGCTGCGCCAGGCCCTCGACGATCGCCGTCTTGCCGACGCCCGCCTCGCCCAGCAGCACCGGGTTGTTCTTCGTGCGCCGGCACAGCACCTGCACCAGGCGCTCGATCTCAACCGCCCGGCCGATCACCGGGTCCAGTTGCCCTTCGCGCGCCAGGTCCGTCAGGTCGCGGCCGAAGGAGTCCAGCGCCGGGGTCTTGCTCTTGCCCCTGGCGCGGGCCTCGCCCGCGGCCGAGCCGCCGCCGCCGGCGCCGGAGGCCGCCGTCTCGGCGCCGCTCTCCTCGGTCTCCGAGCCGGCCCCGAGCAGGTTCAGCACCTCCTCGCGGACCTCCTCGAGTTTCAGGCCGAGGTTCATCAGCACCTGCGCGGCGACGCCGTCGTGCTCGCGCAGCAGCCCGAGCAGCAGGTGCTCGGTGCCGACGTAGTTGTGGTTGAGGTTGCGGGCCTCTTCGATCGCGTACTCGATCACCTTCTTGGCCCGCGGGGTCTGCGGCAGTTTGCCCATGGTGACCATGTCGGGGCCGCTCTTGACGAGCTTCTCCACCTCCAGGCGCACCTTGCGCAGGTCAACGTCCAGGTTCTTCAGGACGTTGGCTCCGACGCCGGACCCTTCCTTGACGAGCCCGAGCAGGATGTGCTCGGTCCCGATGTACTCGTGGTTGAACCGCTGCGCTTCCTGGTTGGCCAGCGCCATCACCTTCCGCGCCCGGTCTGTAAATCGCTCAAACATGCGCCAACTCCTGCGGCGTCTCGGCCCTAAGGCCCCCTCGTCCGTCCTCCCTCGACGCTCCGGCCGGCCCGGGTTTCCCCGATAACCGTCCGTCCTCCGATACGCACCGCCGGGACGCCCTGTTTGTTCCCCGGGCTCCGGCGGAGTTTCTTCCGCCTCGCGGCAGATTCCTCAAGTCTAGGCGTGCGCTCACTTTGCGCTCGCTCTTTCCACGCGTGCTCGGCCCCGGAACCGATCCGAGATTTCCTGCAACCCGCACAAACGCTCGTCGCCGTCCGGGGGTCGGCGGCTTGGGTTGTTCCTGCTGTATCGACCGCACGCAGCGTGCCATTGACCCCAGGGCTTGCTCGGCGGTCGCCAGACGCGATTTTGGCCCCCGCAGGCCGGATAATGCCGCGCCCCGGCCCCCCGGCGCTGGGCCGCGGAGCCGCCAAGGCGGCATGGTCCGCCTCGCGACTGCCGCTCTGGCGGTCGCCGGACCCGATCGTAACGTTTCAACGTGAAGGCTTTTGCACCAGAGCGGGGTCTGCAACGATCTCCACCGGCACGCGCGCCTGGGCCGTGCGCCCGGAGATCCGGTCCGTCACCGTGACCTTCAGATTATAGCGGCCGACGGAGAGCGTCGCGGGCAGCGTGATCCGCTGCACAAGGTAATAGTCGCTGCGCCGCCGCCGCGCTGAGTCGCGCACCACCTGCTCCGGGCGCCGCCACTGAAGCGATCCATCCGCGTCGTGGTAGAGGTCCACGGCCTGCGCCAGTTCCGTCGTCCATTCCCCCGCGCCCGACGCCCCCGTCCCGTCGCCGCCGCGCTGGGCGAAGTGCTCCACCTCAACATAGAGGATCGCGGCGTGCTCGCGCCCCGCCGCGAAGCGTGCCGGCGCAAACGGCGTGTACCGCCCGAAACTCTCCACGCGCTCGCACAACACCGCGGTCGGGATCGTCAGCGGGCGCTCGGCCTCCAACTGCCGCGAGCACTCCTCGACCGCGTCCGCGACGCCCATGGGGCCCGACGCGGCGTCGGCCCCGCTGGACCCGAGTTCGCCCAGGCGCACCATCATCGCGCGGACCGCGCGCAGCGCCGCGGCCTCCGCCGGCAGGAGCGTGCGCTCGATCGCATCCGTCTCCGCCGCGCCGGCCCCGGGTTGCACGGCCTCCAGCACGGCCAGGCGCAGCGCCCGCCCCAGCGGGGGCCGCGCGCCGTCCCCCTCGGCGGCGAGCATCGCCGCCAATCGGCCCATCAGGTCCTCGATCGTCTCGGGCTCCTGCGCAACCTCGGGCGCAGGCTCGGTGACGGGCTCGGCCGCCGCCACCGACTCCACTTCGACTGCCGCAACCGGCTCCGACTCCGGCTCCGGGCTCCGTGCCGTCGTCCGTGTCGGGGCCGGCACATCCGCCGCGGGCTCGGCGCTCGCCTGCGGCGCGGGCGAGGTGCGGAGTTGCTCGAACATCGCCTGGAGGTCCGAGGCGTACTGCCCGAGTGCCTGGCGGTTGTCCTGCCCGGCGGAGTCCGCCGCGCCCGCCTCCGAGCCTTTCAAGAGTGGCTTGCTTGGGATCGTGGAGACGGGCCGTCCAGCGGGCTCCGCGCCCCCGCCGCACCCCGTCAGCGCGGCCAGCGCCGTCGCCGCCGCGACCAGCGCCGCGGCGGTGGTCGTGTTCATCGTCGGTGCCGGGATCGATCCGGGGAGCCTCATCTGGGCGGTGGCCTCCTGCCGCCGCGCCTCCGCCGGCCTCGCGGGGAGGCGGGCAGGGGGGCTGCGGCGTTACATCGGCCGCTCACCCCAGAGCGCTTGTAAATCGGAGCGCCAGCGTCTCGAGGTTGGTCACCGGGTCCCCCTGCCCGGTCTTGAGGCGCACGTCCGTCTCGACCGCCGCGGCCAGGAGCCTCGCGGCCCGGTCGGGCGGGATGCGCCGGGCGGCCCTGAGGACCGCTTCCTGCGTCGGGCCCCACAACTTGAGCCGGCGTCCGATCGACGCCGGCGGCTCCCCCAGCGCCAGCCCCTGGCTGGCCCCGTAGATCTGCCGCGCCAGGTCCGTGAAGTTCCACGCCAGCGGCACTGGCTGGTGGCGCGACACCTCGATCATGTCCCGCAGGTGCCCCAGCACCGCCGCCGGATCGCCGGAGAGGATCGTCTCCTTGAACCGCCAGAACTCCTCCTCGCGCGAGAAGCCCACGAACTGACGCACCGTCTCGGCGGTGATCGGTTTGCCCGGATCCACCGCGGCCAGTTTGGCGATCTCGGCGTCCAGCCGCCCCGTGCTGGTCCCCACGTTGTCCACGAGGATCGCCGCGGCATCGGGGTTCAGGGTCGTCCCGTGCCTGGCCTTGGCCCACTCCTGCGCCCAGCGGACGGCCTCCTCCGGCCCGGGAGCCTCGCACTTGATCACCGCCCCCGCGGGGCCGAGGGCCGCCACGGCCTTGTCGAGGTTCCCCGGCCGCCACGTCGAGGCCCGCAGCACGAGCGTGGCCCCATCCGCGGGCTCCGCGGCGTAGGCCTCCATGAGTTGCCGGTTGCTCTTGGCCCGCGGGGCGCCCCGGGGCGAGGGTCGGGCCGCGTCGTCGTCATCGCTGCCTTTGAGCAGGGCGTCCGCGTTGTCCACGATGACAAGTTTGTGACGGGCGATCAGGCCCATCGTGCGGCACTCGTCGAGGATCTCGGCCGCCAGCCCGCCCGCTCCGCCCCCGGACCCGGCCCCCGGCGCGGCTGCGTCGAACCGGACGGTGTCGAACCCATCCTCACCGTGCTCCGCGGCCAGCGCGGCGCGCAACTCGTCCGTCTTGATCTCCTGCCGGAACCGGTCGTCGCCGTGCAGGATGACGAAGCGGGCCTTGGCGGTGAGGGTCGCGGCCTTGGCGGCGGGGGAGCGGGCCATGGGCCGGTAGCGTAGCGGCGGGCGAGGGTGGGGGGGCAGCGAGGGGAGGCGGGGGAACGTCAGTGCCGCCGGTTCCGCCTCGCGGCCGCGAGGCCCGCCAGCGGCAGCATCGCCGCCGCCGCCGGCCCGGGGACGGGCCGGAACTCGAAGCGGTACGTGCGTTCGTGCGCGTCGTCGAGGCTCTCCCCGGAGTGCGCGACCACGTTCGCGTCCAGCGCAAAGGGGCGGAAGTAAAAGAAGGAATAGGTTCCGGGGAACAGGACCGACCCGTCGCCAAAGGAGCCATCGTCCCCCTGCAGGACCTGGGTCCCGTTGTAAATCTGGGCCGCGGTGACCTCGAACGTCGCGTGATAGATGCTCAGCCCGGCGAAGGCCTCGGCCCTTCCCTGCGGGAGTCCTGTGGCGGTGGTGGCCTGCACGTTCAGCGAGATGACGCTCGTGAAGACGAGTTTCTCCGGCTCCAGGAGCGAACTGCTGGTGATCGCGGCCGTGGATGTGAATGTCGCGCCGCCCACCGTACGCGTGACTTCGTTAAATGGGACGTTGTCGTACTTGTCCTGGGCGTCGAGGAACGTCTGCTGATCGTGCTGAGCCAGGCCGCCCTGATAAAACTGCCATGAGACGTTCACCAGCACGTCCGACCCCAGGGCGGGCGCACCAGCGCACAGGAACGCCCCCAGCGCCACCGCGCCGAGGGGCACGACATTCCTCCACGAACTCATGGCTCATCTCTCCGATCCAGGCACAGCGTGAGCCCGCGCGTCGAACCGCGCAGGTTGTTCACAAGTGTGGTGCATAGGTCCACGGCTGTCAAGATTCTCGGACGCGGCACCTTCTCACGCCGCGGGGCTGGGATGCCTATGTCATGTATTCACAGGCACTTGTGTCCATTATCGGGCCTGCCCCGAACTCGGCCGCGGGCCTCCCGTAGAACCGGGGCCTCCGCATGAGGCGGATGAACGCGCGCTTGTCAGACCATGGCCCGAGCCGGAGCGCCACGCGCATGAGCACCATCCCCACGCCCGAGGATCGTCCGAACATAGCGACTCCCGACGCGGTTGCCCCCGAGCCCGCCGAGGCTCCGCTCACAGGCGCCAGCCGCATCGCCCGCTCGGCGCGGGAATGGTGCCTGACGCTCGTCGTTGTCGCGGCGGTCCTCCTGCCTCTGCGCTCGAGCGTCGCCGATTGGCACGACGTCCCGTCGGGTTCGATGCGGCCGACGATCATCGAGGGGGACCGCATCTGGGTGAACAAACTCGCCTACGGCCTCCGCTTTCCGTTCACGAGAGCATGGGTCGCGCGCTGGGACGCCCCGGCCCGCGGCGACATCGTCACCTTCGCCTCTCCGGCAGATGGCCGCCGCCTGGTCAAGCGCGTCATCGGTCTCCCTGGCGACCGGATCTCGATGATGGGCAACCGCCTCTTCGTCAACGGTGAGCCGGTGGCGTACACCATCGTCGAGCGCGATGTCCAGGGAACGCTCCCCGACGGCCGCCCCGCGCGCCAGATCCTCGCCCGCGAACGCCTCCCCGGCGGCGCCGAGCACCCCATCGCGATCACCCCCGGCCTGGCCAGCCCGAGCACCTTCGCCGAGATCGTCGTCCCGCCCGGGCAGTACTTCGTCATGGGCGACAACCGCGACCAGAGCCTCGACTCACGCTCGCTCGGATTCGTCGATGAATCGGCGATCTACGGCCGCGCGCGGCACGTGGCCCTGTCGCTGGACCGCTCCAACTGGTTCCTCCCGCGATTCGACCGCTTCCTGACGCGGCTGCCGTAGCGCCGAGCCGCCCCAACGGGGCGGAACAGCCACGAGAACACGATTTTGAGTGTGCCGGGGTCGTGCGGGAAGGGGGCTTAGGCCGACCTCTCAGGCGCACACCATCGCCGGCGTCGCCCGCTCGAGGATCGCCACCTGCTGCCGCAGCCGCTCGCGGAACCGAACCGGCAGTTTCGCTTCCACCGGCTCGGGCTGCGGCACATCGACCCAGCGCGTGTACCGCACGTGCCGCCGCCGCTCGCCGCCGATCACCAGTTCCTCGTCCGTGCCGCGGGCGGCGACGAATCCCAGCCGCCGCACGATCCGCAGCGAGGCCTCGTTCTCCGGGCACACCAGCGCATCGACGCGGTGCAGCCCCAGCCCGCCCCGGTCCAAATCGCGGAAGGCGAGTTCCAGCATCGCCCGCACGCCCTCGGTCGCCAGCCCGCGCCCCGTCAT
>Ga0180217_1001895_pt1 | contig 20854 bp, 14 predicted proteins | sample eDN3rd37CBELigOP_FD_128521 | JGI IMG/M metagenome (GOLD analysis project Ga0180217, IMG submission 128521) | Enriched Organic Plus compost microbial communities from Emeryville, California, USA - eDNA 3rd pass 37_C BE-Lig OP (version 2) (version 2) ... | reverse complement strand
TTTAGGACACCTTAAGAAGGAATATCACCTAGATTTCGCTGGGGGACTTGGCCATCTCCAAGGCAAGATTTTCAGATTTGGACATATGGGCTATTGCTTCCCTAGTGATGTCCTTCAAGCAGTTTCCCTAATGGAAGCAGGTTTACAGGATTTTTCTTATAACTTCAAGCCCGGTGCTGGAGTAAATGCGGCACAAAATGTATTCTTGGCCTCATTAAAAAAGTAAATGATTGTATTGCCAGACCCTATTGATGTAATTACTTAGTATAGGAAATGATAACAACTGAGTGGTTTTTCCACTCAGTTGTTTCTTTGTAGGAAATTTCTTAATTTAACTGAATATGAAACTTATTGCCTAATAAATCGTAGTACATTAATACAGAGAAATTTGCAAAAATGAAATTTCACATTCGTTTGTAATGTTTAGTTTTTTGCAGGAGGGGTTTAAATGGGAATTATTAAAGCAGCAGTTAGTGCAGTTAAAGGAAACTTAGCAGATCAGTGGCTAGAGGTAATTGAACCACAGGAGATGAGTGATACAACCGTTATGTCCGTTGGTGTAAAAGTACGAGCTAAAGATCGTCGAAATCAAAACTTTAAGGGAACAGATTCCACGATTTCAAATGGTTCAATCATCCATGTGTATCCAAATCAATTTATGCTTTTAGTTGACGGAGGAAAAATTGTGGATTATACAGCAGAAGAGGGCTATTACCAAGTTGTAAACTCTTCACAACCATCCTTATTCAACGGTCAATTTGAAGAAGCTTTATACGAAACCTTCAATCGTTTTAAATTCGGTGGTGTTCCATCAACGTCTCAAAAAGTGTATTTTATTAATCTTCAAGAGATAAAAGGGATTAAATTTGGTACACGAAACCCGATAAACTACTTTGACAATTTTTATAATGCGGAATTATTTTTACGTACTCACGGGAGCTATTCTATAAAAATTGTTGACCCGCTCAAGTTTTTCATGGAAGCCATTCCTCGAAATAAATCAAATGTTGATATCAATGACATTAATGGACAATACTTATCTGAATATATGAATGCTTTGCAAACGGCAATCAATAAAATGTCCGCAGATGGGATCCGAATTTCTCATGTCACTTCAAAGGGAATGGAACTTGCAAAGTATATGGCAGAAGTTCTTGATGAAGACTGGACGCGGATGCGCGGAATGCAGGTTGAATCCGTAGGAATCAACAGTATTACGTATGATGATGAATCACAAAAACTGATAAACATGAGAAACCAAGGTGCTATGCTTCAAGACCCTTCAGTTCGTGAAGGATATGTCCAAGGTGCCATTGCAAGAGGGCTGGAGGCCGCCGGTTCCAATGATGCTGGATCGATGCAAGGATTTTTAGGCATGGGAATGGGGATGCAAGGTGGCAGTGGTTTTATGGGAGCTGCTTCTGAATCAAATCGTCAGCATATGCAACAGCAAGCAAAAAAACAGCAAAATCAACAGGTGGAAAATCCTAATCAATGGAAATGTTCTTGCGGTCAAACAAATACAGGTAATTTTTGCTCAGAATGTGGATCTCCCAAACCACAAGCTAATAAAGAAACGTGGGAATGTCAATGTGGCCAAGAAAATAAAGGGAAGTTCTGTTCAAACTGTGGCAGTAAAAAGCCTGAAGAACTAACATGTCAAACATGCGGGTTTAAACCTGCAAATCAAAATGCAAAATTCTGTCCTGAGTGTGGATCTCGTTTTGAACATAAATGATGTGCTGAATCGGGAATATTTCAGAAGAAAAAGAGGTGATAAGGGTTGGGGGTTGTAGTCTATAAATGTATTAACTGCGGGGGACCATTAGCATTCAAAGCGGAAACCCAGAATTGGACCTGTGATTATTGTTTGAGTGAATTTACAGAAGAAGACGTGAAGAATTTTATCAATAATGAAAAAGCAGAGGAAGAAGCAAAAGCAAGTAAAGAATCCCTACAACATTCAAAGGTATTAGATCAGGAATTTGATGAAAAAGCTACAGGCTATACGTGCAGCAGTTGCGGAGCAGAAATTGTAACCGATGATACCACTGCCGCAACTTTTTGTTATTATTGCCACAATCCAACGATTATCCCACGGCAATTAGAGGGAGAATATCGCCCTGAGATGGTTATTCCTTTTAAAATTAACCGTAAAAAAGCGGAAGAATTATTTATAAATTGGTGTAAGGGGAAGCCACTACTCCCCAAGTTCTTCACTTCAAATTCAGAGCTCGAAAAACTTTCAGGAATCTATGTTCCATTTTGGTTATTTGATAGTAATACTTCTGGAAAAATTGAGGGTGAAGCTAGAAGAGTTAGAACCTATACAAGAGGGGATACCAGGTATACTGAAACAAAATATTATAAGGTGATGCGGGAAGGAAAAGCAATATTCCGTGATGTACCAGCAGATGGATCTAAGAAAATGGATGATAAGCTCATGACCATCTTAGAGCCTTATGACTATAACGATTTAACCGATTTTTCAATGTCCTATTTGTCAGGCTTTTTTGCCGAAAAGTATGATATGAACCAAAATGAGGTGTACGGAAGAATTTCAAACGTTCTTCGTAATAATATCGGAACGTTACTTCAAGGTACGATTCATGGATATAGTACGGTTTCGATCCATAATGCAAACGTAAAACTCTCCAATGTTAAAGCAAAATATGTTTTATTACCCGTTTGGATGTTTACTTACCAATATAAGGGGAAGACCTATATATTTGCAATGAATGGCCAAACTGGAAAAATTGCGGGGGACTTGCCAATTAGCATTGGAAGAGCTAGTAAATGGTTTGGTATGATTTCAGCCAGTGTCTTTGCAGCCCTGTCGTTAGGAGGGTTATTTATATGGTAATGAAAAAAGTTCTCTTTATTCCATTATTCCTCCTCACGTTAATAGCTTTCGCGAGTGTTACGCTTGCTGACAACGAGCGTGTTTTTGATCAGGCAGGTTTATTCTCAGATACAGAAAAGGTAGAATTGCAGGAGCAAGCCATACAATTAACTGAACAATTTCAAATGGATATCCGTATCGTCACAACGGATGATAGTGGAGGAAAATCAGCAAGAGATTATGCAAGCAATTTTTATGATAGCCATGGATTCGGTTATGAAGGAACTGCGGATGGAATATTATATCTAATTGACATGGATAACCGGGAAGTGTATATCTTTACACGTGATCAAATTGTTGATTATTTTCCAGACGTAACCGTGGAGGAAATTCTTGACCATGTCTATCCTTATTTAACAGAAGAAGCATATGGTGAAAGTGCGAAAGCATTCTTGTCAGACCTTGAGACTACGATGAATGAAGGAATTCCTGAAGGACCATCTTCTTCTGGCGGATATGCACAATCGGATAATTCGACATCCTATTCATCAAGTACCTCCCAAGGAGAATTAGTTAAAGAACTCTTAATCTATTTTGCTATTGCAATTGGGGTTGGCGTTATTTCAGTTGGGATAATGGCGATGTACAACAGGGGGCGCTCGACGACAACAGCCCACACGTATTTAGAATCTAATTCATTTACTGTAACCAATAAAATGGACCGACATTACAATACACGAGTAACTCAACAAAAGATTCAAAGAAATTCAAATAGTGGTGGAGGATCATCTTTTTCCGGCGGCGGCAGATCTGGCGGTGGGGGAAGAGGGTTTTAAGTAAGCATGAGGAAATCATACGCCTCATGCTTTTTTCTATTCTAATAGTAAATCTCTAATTTATCAGGATAATGGTGCCGAAACTTAAAAACTATCACAATATAACACATTAATATTTTATTTCCCGAAGTTTTGTCGAAATGCGAAAACAAGTTGTTCTCAATAGTGAACAATCAAAAGAGAGATAGATTTTGTAAAAATTGTTATTTTTTATTATTAATTTTCGGAATTTTTATTTATAATAGGTTATAGACTGAACAGTCAATTTTATTTCTTCGGGATGAAACTCGAAATGGGGGTATAGTATGTCTAACCAACAAGTAATAAATGCTGAACTTCAAGAAAAGGTCAATCAATTTAAAAAATTAGATGAAAAAATTACTCATCTAAATAGTGTACTTGCTCTAGCAGATTGGGATCAAAAAGTAATGGCACCTAAGAAAGGACGATCTCTTTTTGCCAATTCCATCGGAACGTTATCAACGGAGATATTTAAGCTATCTATCTCGCAAGAAATGGGTGAGCTATTAGAGGTATTAACAGAAGATAAATTCTATGAGCAACTTGATGACGTGACAAAAGCAATTGTACGTGAAAGAAATAACTTCTATAAACAGTCAAAAAGCATTCCATCTGAACTGTACAATGAATATATCGTCTTAACTTCAAATGCAAATAATGCATGGGAGGAAGCTAGAGAAACGAATAATTTTGAAGTTTATCTTCCCTATCTTGAACGAATTGTGGAAATTAAAAAGGAATTTACGAAGTATTATGGGTATGAGGGGCATCCATATAATGCATTATTAAATGAATTTGAGCCTGGATTAACAGTTGAAGTTTTAGATCCACTTTTTGCAGATTTACGAAAAAACAGCATTGATTTATTAAATCGAATCAATCTATCAACTTCTAAGCCAAGTGGCGAGGTTTTTGAAAAGCTTTACAACCCTGAGATTCAAAAAGAGTTTAATAAATTCTTACTTCCGCGAATTGGATTTGATATGGATGCTGGACGACTAGATGAAACCGTACATCCATTTGCTCAATCGATTAATACAGGGGATGTCAGAATTACAACTCGCTATCTTGAGGATAATGTTCGTTCGGCAATCTTTGGCACAATCCATGAAGCAGGACATGGTATTTATGAGCAAAACATAAATTCTGAATTAGAAGGAACATCAATCTGCAACGGAACATCCTTTGGTATTCATGAATCACAATCAAGATTTTTAGAAAATATGGTAGGACGTAGTGAAGAATTTTGGAAGTTCTTCTATCAAGATCTCCAAAATCATTTCCCTGACCAATTAGGAAATCTGGATGTGAAAGATTTCTATCGGGCAATTAATATCGTTGAGCCTTCGTATATTCGAGTTGAAGCGGACGAATTAACGTATAATTTACATATCATGCTTCGTTATGAAATAGAAAAAGGACTCATTAGTGGGGAAATTGCTGTAAAAGACCTACCGAATGTATGGAATGAGAAGATGAACGAATATTTAGGGATTGTACCTCCAACTGATACTTTAGGGGTACTTCAAGATGTTCATTGGTCATTTGGCGGCTTAGGATACTTCCCATCATACTCTCTTGGAAACTTATATGCAGCCCAAATTTTGAATACCATTAAGAAGGAGCTCCCTGACTTTTACGGGCATATTGAAAGAGGAGAGTTTACCGTTATTCAAAATTGGCTGAAAGAAAAAATACACAAATACGGGGCTATTTATACACCTGATGAATTAATTAAGAAAGTCACTGGCGAAAGCTTAAATGCTACTTATCTAGTGAACTACTTAGAAGAGAAATATTCTAAGGTTTACCAGTTATAAGCAAGATGTAATTTAAAATCATACACAAAAATGGAAGATAACTAACCTCGTCTCTATTTTGAGACGGGGTTAGTTTTAGTTTTATCGGAAATGAATGAATGGTATAATGCATTTTGGACAGTACAAGTAAGTAAGCATTAGGAGTGAAAAAAACTGAACAACGATAGATTTACAATACGTCAGATATGTATGCTCATCACGATTACACTTGCAGGAGTTTTATGGTCTGTAAGCTTTGATATCCCATTATTTATTGGATTTTTACCTGGATTTGTATTTCTCATTTCATTAATAATAGGGAAAGGAAAATCTCTTCGTGAAATTTGGAAGATTTGTAGAAAGGGAATAAACAAAACACAGACTGTCATTCTTATTTTATTTCTAGTTAGTTTTATCCTTCCTTCTTGGTATGAAGCAGGTACTATTCAAGTATTAGTTTCTGTTGCCTTGCAAATTATTACACCTGATCATTTCTTTTTGCTCTCCTTTATCATTGCGATGATTTTTTCAATGACGCTAGGTACTTCTATAGGAACCCTAAGTGCAGTTGGGATTCCAATCATGAGCAGTGCTATTTCAATTAATTTGTCACTCAAATAGTAGCTGGTGCTTTGATATCGGGAGCATTTGTCGGGGACCGAACTTCACCTTTTTCAAGCGCTTTTCAGTTATTATCACACACGGTTGAGATTTCTAATATGAAGCAATTTAGAGCGTTGGCACTAACTACTATTCCAGCCATTCTAATTAGTATAGTCTTTTTTAGTTATTTAGATTCTCAATATAACTTGAAGCAAGGTGAAATAGCAGCATTTAGCTGGGAAGATTTATACTTTTTGAAGTTATTGCCACCACTTGTATTAATTGTAGTGGTATTATTTCGAAAAGGTATTGTCTATGCTTTTCTATCAAGTATAATCTGTGCTAGTATCATTTCACTCATCGACGGAACTGCCATTTACCAACTTTTTCATGCCCTATTCTTTGGTATAGAGGGAATGGGCGGGGGCCTCATCAAGATGTATACACTTCTTATCTTTTTAGCATTAGCTGGAGCATATAATGGGCTTTTAGAAGAATATCGTGTTATCCAACCATTAGTCGATGGATGGTTCCATAAATCTAAAACCTTAGTTGAAGATTCCGTAAAAACAATCATTGCTACCTTAGGGATCTCTCTAATTGCTGCAAATCAGACATTACCGATTATCCTTACTGGTAGAACGTTACTACCTCACTGGATAAATCGCCGAACGAAAGCTGACCTAGCAAGAGTCATGGCAGATTCGACCATGCTGTTTCCAGGCATGATTCCATGGAGTGTACTAACGATTATGTGTAGTACGGTATTGGGCTTACCGGTTACTGAATATCTTCCTTATGCCATATTTTTGTGGGGTTTACCTTTTATTACGGTAGTGGTTTCGATGTTGAAACAACTTAACCACAACAAGAGAAAGGGAGGACTAATAAAAAGGGCAGCTTAAGTCTCATAGAAAAAAGCAGAGTTTATTAAACTCTGCTTTTTACATTAACCTGAATATTTTTTAGAAGTCTGTAAACGTAATGATGCTCGACGCACCAGTCCAAAATATGAAAATAGAGCTAGTAAACTCGTTGATAATATAACGACTCCCATAGGAATGGCTGAATATTCTCCCGCGACGCCAACAAGTGGAGAAGTTATTGAACCAAGAACAAATGGTAGTAAACCTAATAGGGCGGAAGCACTTCCGGCAATATGTCCTTGGCTCTCAATAGCTAATGCGAAGGAGGTTGTTGAAATCATACCAATCGAACAAACCAAAAAGAAGATCGGAATCGCAACTGCTAGAAGTGGTGCCTCTAACAAAAGAGCTATTAACAAACAAGTACCTGCTGTAGTGGAAAGAAATAAACCGAATTTCAAAAACGTTCTCTCTGGGATAATATCTGATAAACGTCCAACAGACTGAGTTCCAATTATTAATGCCAGACCATTAACCCCAAATAGCAAACTAAATACTTGAGGTGACACCCCATAAATATTCTGATAAACAAAAGGAATACCAGAAACATAAGCAAAAATTCCAGCAATGATAAAGCCTTGTGTTAGTGCATAACCTAGAAACTCTCGATCTTTAAATAATGAACCAAAATTACTTAATACTCGAGTTAGATTACTCGGCACACGCTTCTCTACAGGTAATGATTCTTCTAGATTAATAGAGATTATAAGAAACAGCACAAAGCCCAAACCTGCTAAAACAATAAAAACTCCGTTCCAGTCAGTAATTGAAAGGACTCCACCACCAACAATTGGGGCAACGATAGGCCCAAGGTTACCAACCAACATCAATAAGGAGAAAAACTTTGTTAATTCCCTGCCGCTATAGATATCACGGACAATGGCTCTTGAAATTACAAGACCACCTGCTGCTGCAAAACCTTGTAGAAAGCGACCTACAATAAATAGATAAATAGATGGGGCAAAAGCACAAATGACGGAAGCAATCAAATACATGATAAGAAAAATTCGTAATGGCTTTCGTCGTCCTTGTACATCACTCATTGGACCAATAATTAATTGTCCCAATCCAAGTCCTAACAAACATGTCGTTAAACTGACTTGGACTAGTGATGCAGTCGTTTCATAATCCTCCACAATCGTAGGAAATGATGGTAGATACATATCGATCGTGAATGGTCCTAAGAGTCCAAGTGACCCTAAAAGTAATGCAAGTTGCAAACGTTTCGTTCCTGTAGGTTTGTTCATGTTGTTCTCGCCTTTCCTCACAGTCATTTGGACAAATAACATGTCCCTACGTACTATGTATTATTTCCTAATAATAACAAGCACCGAATTACACGTCAATATTTGGAACTTTTAAGAATTTAATAGATAAATTGTTAAATATTGTATTGGATTATGTGTTGAGATAATAAGGAAAAACTTTATTCCTGGTATTCTACATAAGAACTCTAATCGGAGGCTCGATTTAGTTCTTTTACTGAAGAAGAGACAGTCGGGGTGAAACCGAATCCACTTAACTGGCTTTAAAGCTGTTGATGTCAATCAAACGGGTTAATCATAGTCATTTCATTGGTAGTAATCATTTCTTCATACAGGACTTTTTGCGTAGGAGGAAATAACCATAATTGTCTAAAAATTCAATAAAATGATTGTATACGTACTTATATGGAAGAGATTAACATAGTTGTGAAATCCTAAATTCCCTTTTAATAAACTTTTAAATGCATTCAGCATCTTAAAAAGTTTATATAAATTTTTAAAAGAATGGAGGGCAGAAAGTTCATATTACTAATTATATGGGAAGGTGGAAAAGTATTTGAAGAGCTTTAAGATAATTTTATCTGTTTTTCTAACTTTATTATTAGTTTCAAGTAACTTTAATGTAGTGGCAGCGAATGCAAAAACGGGGACATCTCCTAATGGACCTGCATCACCAGTAAATTTACAGATTCCAAACCTTGCTTATGATGAAGACAGCATCACTCTTGTATGGGAAAAGCCGGAACAGTATAAGGACATCGTTGACTTTAATATCTACATGAATAAGAAGAAAATTAGAAGCGCTTTAGAAGATAATAGTGGACCAGCAAAAGCCTATATCGATAATTTCTATGAAAATATTGATAAGGATCATTTCCACGAGAAGATATTAATCCATAATTTTCAGGTTAATAATCTTAAACCAAATAAATCCTACGAATTTTATGTTACATCAGTAAATGCTGAAGGGGTGGAATCAGCACCTTCCAATAAAATTGTAGGAAAAACAACAAAAGCACCTGAAATTTTTAATATCATTGATTTTGGGGCAGCCCCAGATGACGAAACAAAAGATACGGAAGCTATTCAGGCAGCAATTGACGCTGCTACTCCTGGTTCAAAGGTGGTAATTCCAGAGGGGAAATTTATCTCTGGAGAATTGTGGCTTAAATCTGATATGACATTACAAGTGGATGGGTATTTGCTTGGATCTCCAGATGCAGAAGATTACAGTATGAATTTTTGGCTTTATGACTATTCAACAGACGAACGTTCATATTCACTCATCAATGCACATACATACGATTATGGAAGTTTAAAAAACATTCGTATCGTGGGCAACGGCATCATTGATGGTAACGGGTGGAAATATGATAAGAATCATCCTACTGTCGATGAACTAGGAAATGAATTACCACGTTACGTCGCTGGCAATAATTCAAAAGTAACCGGAAATGTAAAAGTAGAGAACGGGAAAATGAGCCCATTAAACCTTGAATCTGAAGATACATTTGGTATTCTTGCTGCAAACCAATCATATGCAGCACAAGAACTAGGTATGGATGTGAAGTCTGCTTATTCTACCCGCTCAAATCTGATTACTGTTCGTGGTGTAGATGGCATGTATTACGAAGGCATCACACAGCTAAATCCTGCAAATCACGGGATTGTAAACCTTCATAGTAAAAATATCGTTATAAATGGAACCATTTCTAAAACATACGATGGAAATAATGCCGATGGTTACGAGTTTGGTGACTCTCAAAATATCATGGTATTCAATAACTTTGTTGATACTGGTGATGATGCTATTAATTTCGCATCTGGTATGGGACAAGCAGCATCTAATAGTGAACCAACCGGAAATGCTTGGATATTCAACAACTATATCCGCGAGGGACATGGAGGGGTTGTCACCGGTAGTCACACAGGTGGGTGGATCCAAGACTTCTTAGTTGAAGATAATATCATGTATAAGACGGATGTCGGTTTACGTAGTAAGACAAATACACCAATGGGTGGTGGGGCAAAAAATATCCTTTTCAGAAACAATGCCTTAGAAGGTATTGACGGAGACGGTCCATTTGTCTTCACTTCCTCATATACGGATGCGAACGCTTCAATCTTATACGAACCAGCAGAGGTTATCTCGCAATTTAGAGATATGGAGATTGTAGATACAACTGTTCGAAATCAAGGCGGTAGTAAAAAACAAGCCATTCTAGTTAACGGGAATAATGATGCTGGCGAGGTTTATCATGAGAATATAACATTTAAAAATGTCAAATTCGATAATGTCTATTCTGTTAATATGAATTACGCAAAAGGCTTCAAATTTTTTAATGTATCTTTTACAAATGTGAAGGATAACGGTGGAAATCCATGGAGAATTAAAAATTCTACTGGACTTATCTTTGAAAATACGACAAACGCTCCAGTAGATGCAACTCAACAACCCCAATGGTCTGAAAATGCAGGTATTCAAGCAGAATCTACACCTGACGGAAAAAGTGTGACATTAACTTGGGATGAAGCTACTGATAATGTAGGAGTTACGGGTTACACCATCTTTAAAGATGGTGAAAAACTCAATGAAGACTATACAACAACTAATCAAACTAGTTTTACTGTTGAGGGGCTCACTCCTGCTAAAGAATACACATTTAAAGTGGAAGCTACTGATGCAATCGGAAATCGAACATTAAATGGTCCAGAAATTAAGGTAAAAACAATTGGGGAAGCTGACCAAACAGCTCCAGTTTTACCAGAGAATACAAGTATATCAGAATCAACTACTAAAATTCCTTCTAGTGATACTTTTAGCGGGAAAGCAGTAGACGTTGTGTATACAGGGTTTACTTGGACTTCAATCACTTGGGATGTTGCTAAGGATGACACTGGAATAGCGGGTTATAATATTTACGCAAATGGAGAGTTAGTAGGATTTGCAACATCAAATAAATACACATTAACAGGTCTTGAACCTGGCACAGCATATAAGATTAAGGTTGAAGCAGTGGATCTTGCTGGTAATAAATCACCATATAATAGTGCTCTAGAGTTTGAGACAGCAAAGCAATATCCTATAGGGGCTCCGTATTTTGAAGGTGACCTAGAAGCAATGATTAATACAGACGGAACAAGCGTTTCGCTTTCCTGGAATGAGGCAAAAGCAAAAAATCAAGATGTAATCGGATACCGAGTATATGTGAATGGTCAAGCAATCAAACCAGATGGAGCGACATTCACACCGATTAATTCGGAAATGACAACATCTGATACTAGCTATACTGTAACAGGATTAAAACAAGGAAAACGCTACACCTTTAAAGTAGAAGCGGTTGGCCATGCAACTAAATATTCTAAGAGAGAAAGACTCTCAGATGTCCTACCAAACGGCCTTGTCGAAGTCTCAGGTTACAGATGGAGTGGATTTGGACCAAGTGTCGATGTTCACCTCATTCCTGGTAAAGCAAAGAGCAAACAAGCTAAGTCTAATTAATCTATAAATCCAAAGAAGTGTAAAAAAGCCAACGTCATTAAAATGACGTTGGCTTTTTAATTCATAAAAATGACTGTTATGAATATGACGTTGGTCTTTATAACAAAGAAATAGATCATACGTTCCTATCTACTTATATAAATGAAATAACCTTTTGTTATTTAACTCTTTTTAGACAATTTAACATGTTTTTGAAGGACGAAAAAATTCTAAAAATAGTTTATTAGATAAAGCGTGATGGTGGATAAGAGGAATTTATCCTGGTCAAAAATAAAGTCATGTTGCATGGACAAGCTAGTCTATAAGCTTTTCTATTTAGTAAATTCATAGTCTTAACTGTTTTCAATTAAAAATAGGCATTAGAATCAGGCACAATACCCATTAATCGTTCATAGTTTGTTGGGGAAAGACTTAGAATTATTTCCAATATAACTTAATCATATTACTTTACTATTTTGTTCGTTCTATTTTCTTTTAAAGTACTTTCACCCCTTATTAAATGAATAATCGGAGGTAATGTTCGTGAACAATTTTCAAAATGAACTTCAAATGTTGAACATTGGAGATTTCCATTCGAGCGAAGCAGTTCCTTGGGACCCAAATCAGTATTATGAGGAATCTGCCCGTCAAATAGGTGGAATTGGCGGATTCGGTACATTTGGACGATGTTCAAGTTGCTTTAGTTGTTTTCGATGCTTTAATTGCTTTAATTGCTTTAATTGTTTCCGTTGCTTTAGTTGCTTTAGTTGCTCTAATTGTGGTGGACGCTGTGGCGGTGGACACCGTTGTGGAGGCGGAGGACGCTGTGGAGGCGGACACCGTTGTGGAGGTTATTAATTCGAATTTAATTATTAAACTAATCTAGCCTATTAAAAAGGCAGCCCCTAAAAAATTGCTTTAGGGGCTTTCTCTCTAAGATTAGACATATAAGACAAATTTCTGTACATAGGATTATAGTGACTGTGATGGTATAGAAACCTTAGTTGGATATTTTGTAAAGGAGGAGCGAAATGACAAAATTAACCCCTTCTATGCGTCTCAAAGTAAAAAGAGACACGTTTTTTCTCCCTGTTTCAAACAACGGAGTATATTTTCGGAATAATACAAGTTCGTTCAGTATGAAAGGAAATACGATTGATAAGTGGGTTCAAAAACTAATACCGATGTTCAATGGAGAGTACACGTTGGGGAATATAACAGAAGGATTACCCGGTCCATACCGTGAGCGGGTATATGAAATTGCGGAAGCACTGTATCGTAACGGATTTGTTCAGGATGTTAGTCAAGATTTACCGCATCAATTGCAATCTCATGTTACTAAGAAGTTTGCATCTCAAATTGAATTCTTAGAAAATTTCGGAGATTCAGGTGCTTACCGCTTTGAACTTTATCGACAGTCAAAAGTTTTGGTGGTTGGAGCTGGCCCATTCTTAGTATCTTTGGTATCTGCATTACTCGAATCCGGATTACCAAAGTTCCATGTATTTATTACCGATCAAGTATCTACTAATAGAAAGAGGTTGTCAGAACACGTTGTACATGCACGTCAAACCGACCCAGAGGTAATGGTAAATGAGTTAAACCCACAAAAGGATGAGATGAGTTCATGGCGGGAAATTGTGCAAGAATTCCAATTCATTTTGTATGTGTCACAAGAGGGTGATGTTGAGGAATTGCGGGCTCTTAATGAGATTTGTACGGAGGAAAAAAAGGGATTTCTCCCCTCTATTTGTTTAGAACACATAGGTATGGCTGGTCCTCTAGTACGTCCTAATTCTCAGGGGTGTTGGGAATCTGCATGGAGGCGCATTCACGAATCTGCACTTCACAACGATCAGTCGTTATCCAATTTCTCTGAAATAGCAGGAGCAATGCTTGCAAATGTAATCGTCTTTGAATTGTTCAAAGAGATTACCAGAAGAACCGAAATGGAAAAAGAGGATAATCAATTCTTTTTACTTAACCTAGATACTTTGGAGGGGAACTGGCATTCCTTCATCCCACACCCCTTTGTGACGGGATTTGCAGAAGCTAAACGGATACACGATTTAGATTTAAGGAGCAAAGAAGGAGTTAGCGGTGGTGATGTGGATAAATTGTTTCTATTATTCAATCATGTGACATCACCTGAAACAGGAATTCTTCATACTTGGGAAGAAGGGGATTTGAAGCAACTTCCCTTATCACTATGTCGGGTTCAGGCAGCAAACCCTTTGTCAGATGGGCCTGCTAAACTGTTGCCAGAGATTGTCTGTGCTGGTTTGACTCATGTGGAGGCTCGGAGGGAAGCAGGGTTGATCGGGATTGAAGCCCATGTTTCTCAAATGTTTAATCATATCTTTAAAACTCCTCCACAACTTGAAGTAGATGGTAGTATTAGAGAAAAAAACGAATTTATCAGTGTAGGAATGGGGGAAACGTTAGCAGAAAGTGTATGCAGGGGATTGCAAAAGTGTTTGGTTAAGGAACTAAGTGAAAAAAATGTAGAACGGAAGCATACTGTATCACTTGTTGAATTGGAATCTTTAAAAGATAAGCACTGTCAGTTTTATATGCAGGTATTGACTAGGTTGAATGGTGCACCGATTATCGGCTTAGGAGAGAAGGTTTCTGGATTCCCTGTTGTTTGGATTGGTACTAATAACCGCTGGTATAGCGGTATAGGATTGACTATCACAAAGGCATTGGAAAACGCATTACAACACGCAATTATGAAGGCAGAAAACATTGGGGATTTTCAAACATCTCATGCAATGGAAGTTTCTTCGGTACAGCTGGAGGAAACTGTCCCACTCAGCCTTGAAATACCTTCTTGTGAAAGAATGTTTCATGCCGAGATTTTGAATTCCGCTATAAAAGTATTAGAACGTAACAACAAACAAATATTGGTATTTGAACTTCAAATAGAACCATTTTGGAAAAAGGAACAAGTTGAACTGTGTGGTGTTCTTTTAAGAAAGGTGGAGTCCACATGAATGCTATCGTGGTGATTATCGGAGAAGGTTTTTTAGCTGATCACGTGTCCGAAGAATTGGCCTCCCATTACATGTTAATTCGTCATCCCGATATCAACTCAGGAATACCAGAAGAGACTAATTTGGTTTTAGTATTGCATGAAGCCTGGAATCCCTCCATCCATCAAAAAGCAGAAGAGTTATTACGCCCTAAGGGAATCCCCTGGTTACGAGGTTTTGTTTCCTTTGGAGAGGGTGTGGTTGGTCCGTTGGTTCGACCAGGTTCCACAGGTTGTTCCCAATGCGCTGACATGAGACGCCTCATGGCTGGCCGTGACCGAATAGAAATGCAGGATATGCAGAAACACCTTGCGGAACAGAGAGGAATTACTCGTGATGTTTGGGCATCTAACACGGGGCTTTTGCAGATGGCATATTTGATAGTTGGAGAGGTCAAGCGTATTCTAGATGGAAATATCCCTCATTCAGAAGGAAAACTACTATTAATGAACTTGCAAACTCTAAAAAGTTCATGGCATTCCTTTCTTTCTAATCCACTTTGTTCAGTGTGTGGTGGACTTCCCGTAGATTCAGAAGATAGTGCCAAAATTACTCTTCAACCAAGTCCTAAGACCAGCCTTGACAGTTATCGATGCCGTTCTATAGACGACTTAGAAACATTCTTAGTAGACGACTATTTGGATCCTAAGACTGGCTTTTTAAATGGTAAAATGTATGACCTCTTGCCGCCTTTTGCAGATGTAGGTGTTAATTTGCCTTTGCTGATAGGTGACGAGGGAGTTGCCGGACGGACCCATTCATACAAAATAAGTGAATTGACTGCGATATTAGAAGGCTTGGAGCGGTACTGTGGTCTTGCTCCACGTGGCAAAAGAACTGTCGTACATGATAGTTTCCGCAATTTAGAGGGAAAAGCACTAAATCCTCTCACAGTAGGCATTCATGAACCGGAAAAATATTCTCAACCGGGTTTTCCGTTTAAACCGTTTGATCCTGATAGCCCAATGAATTGGGTATGGGGCTATTCACTTTTACAAGATCGACCGATTCTTGTTCCAGAGTTGCTTGCCTATTACAGCTTAGGCGATGGGGAGGGCTTTGTCTATGAAACCTCAAACGGATGTGCATTAGGAGGAAGCTTAGAAGAGGCTATTTTCTACGGAATAATGGAAGTAGTGGAACGTGATTCATTTTTGATGACCTGGTACGCGCAAATGTCCATACCCCAATTAGACCCGTATTCATCTAACGATAGGGAATTGGAGTTAATGGTTGATCGCATACGTGCAGTTGCAGGATATGAAATATTTTTGTTCAACTCGACGATGGAGCACGGAATTCCAAGCGTATGGGCATTGGCAAAAAACAGAAAGAAAGATGGATTAAATATTATTTGTGCAGCAGGAGCGCATCCCGACCCGATTCGAGCTGCTAAAAGCGCAGTTCATGAACTGTCCGGTATGATGCTTACGCTTGACGAAAAATTTGAGGAGAACAAGGGAGAGTATCTGCATATGTTGCATGATTCTTCCCTTGTTCAGAAAATGGATGATCATGGCATGGTCTATGGATTGCCGGAAGCGGAAGAGCGTCTAAAGTTTTTGCTGCACGAAAGTCGTCCATTGCGAACATTTGCCGAGGAATTCAAGTTGAAGGTACCACATTCAGACCTTACCAAAGATCTTAAAGACATTCTCCGGGAGTTTCGTCGATTGAAACTCGATGTAGTTGTTGTGGATCAAACGACATCGGAAACCCTACGAAATGGACTTCACTGTGTAAAAGTATTAATACCAGGAATGTTACCGATGACATTTGGACACCATCTTACTCGAATAACGGGACTTGAGAGGGTATTGAAGGTACCAATGGAGCTAGGGTATGAGAATCATCTTCTTACACTAGAACAGCTTAACCCACATCCACACCCGTTTCCATAAGTAGACTAGGAGGTAGTAGGATGAGTCTGAATGAATTTCTGTACAACTTACATTTTGACATTGATAAAGTAAGCCCTCCAGATAAGGTAGTCGATTGGGATGATTCACCTTTGACATATAAATTATACCGTGACTTGGAGAGTTTTCCGATGACTTTAGATGTGCCGTTGAAGCTAGAAGAGCAGGATGTCCCCAGTAAACCTACTCATAGCAGAATGGGGCATTTTCTGTGGTATGTATTTGGTCTTAGTCAAATAAGCCAATCAGTCTTCACAACGGACCAAGACGTTGATCTAATGCAGTCGTACAGACGGTATGTCCCTTCCGGAGGAGCTTTATATCCAAACGAATTATACGTTTATCTAAAATTGGAGGATTTGCCTTTTGGGGTATACCACTATGATGTTGCACACCATCGATTAGTATTACTACGAGAAGGTAATTTCGATTTTTATATCAACCAAGCTCTTGGTAACCGCATTGATTTGTCTACATGTTTTGGTACGGTTTTTATATCAACAATGTTTTGGAAAAATTTCTTTAAATACAACAACTTTTCCTTCCGTTTACAAGGGTTGGATACGGGAGTTCTGATTGGACAGTTACTCGAAGTAGCAAAACGGTTTGGATTTGAGACAGGGGTATACTTCCAATTTCTTGATAAGGCAATCAACCATCTACTCGGGCTATCCGAAAAAGAAGAAAGCATATATGCGGTTATTCCACTTACTGTAGAACCAACAAACTGGAATATTATTCAGAGTGACAGATACGGTAACGTCAATTCAGTGGAACTAGCTAGTAAATTGAATGAAATTAATAATAATTACTATTTACGATCACAGAGGGTACAAGAGTACCCAATGTTAACAAAGCTTAATGAAGAGTCTTTTATTGACTCCACGGAATCAATTTATAAAATTAAGCCCAAAAAAAGAATATTTTGTCGGGGTCCTAAAGTAACTCTTCCTCAGGTGAATCGTTTATCTTACGACCTTGCGTCGGTCTTGCAAAAGCGTTTTTCACCGGACATGGATTTCATTATTGGAAAGGTAAATCAGCTGGAACTGGCTAGTTTACTACAAGAGGCAACAGATTCCTTCGCATATCGAAATGATTTGGACAACGAAATAAAAGGGCAGGAGTCCCGTATCTCACTGTATGGCTGTTTTCATAATGTTGAGGGAATTCCGGATGCTGCTTATTCTTATGATAGCATTACTCATTCGTTACAACAGATAGAACCTGGAGACCATCGACTTGACCTTCAATACGGAATGTCTGCAGATAATGTAAATTTGACCCAAGTCCCACTCTGCTTTCACGTGGCAGGAGATAGAGATCACTTAAAAACTTCACTAGGTCTAAGAGGTTACCGGATTCAACAAATGGAAGCTGGTATGCTGGTGCAGAGATTACTTTTGGCGGCCACAGCAATTGGATGGGGAGGACACCCACTTCTAGGATTTAATGCGAATATGAGTGATAAGATTTACAAAATGGATTCACATAAAAAAACTAGTTTAATCCAAATACCAATCGGTCCTTATCGACCTCGACCATGGTTAAGGGGTAGCTTACGTAGCTAAAGCAGAACACTTTAGAAAAGCAAAGAGAACTATTTTCTTTGCTTTTTTTGATAGAGCAACATTTCAACGTCAAACAATGGACAAATTGGGAACAATAAAGGAAATTTTCGTTAGAATAAACAAACAATTAGATAGAAAAGAAAAGGACATCAAGGATGATAGAAAGTTCCTTTTATGGACGGCGTACAGTTTAGGTGCTGCACTGTTAGGAACAGTAACCTTTGTAGCTCCAAAAGCAATTGATGAATATACCGATAATAAAAAGATATGAATAAAAAACTGATACTAGCATTAGGGCTGAATAGCTCTGATCCCTCATTCTTACTTGTGTAAGTGCTGTTGCTTATTTGTTTGATTAGATGAAGGAGGCCCTCTGTTTTCTCTAGTTGATAAATAGTGATATCATCATAATATAAGGAGGGCTGTGAAAATGGATACTATAATTTTTGATGTCGATGATACACTATATGATCAAGCACAATCTTTTCATAGAACGGTGAGGAAGCTTTTTCAAGAGCCATTTTCAGACGAGGAGATTGATCAATTATATACTGCAAGTCGTAAGTATAGCGAGATATTATTTGATCAAAGTGAAGCAGGTGAAATATCCCAATTTGAATGGCAAACCGGACGAATTATGGCTGCCTGTAAGGACTTTAACATCCCAATAGATACAGAAAAAGCAGCTATTTTTCATGAAACGTATGTGACCGAACAAAAAAACATTACCTTGTTTCCCGAAGTCGAGGAACTGCTAAATGTGCTCTACAAAGAAGGAAAACAGCTGGGAATTCTTACAAATGGTGAAGAAAAACATCAAGCAATGAAAATTAAACAACTCAGCCTTAGTCGATGGATTCCGGCAGAGATGACGTTTATTTCAGGTACAATTGGTCATGCAAAACCGAAAAGAGAAGTATTTGATTTTATTGAAAAGAAACTAGACCTTGACCAAACCAAAACCGTGTATATTGGGGATAATTTTGAAAAAGATATTATCGGAGCAAAACAAGCAGGCTGGCAAGCGATCTGGATGAATCATCGTAAGAAAGCTTTACCGACTAATGCTACCTATAAACCAGATAAAGAAGTACATAGTGCCATGGAGTTATTAGAATTATTTACGAAAAAGGCTTATTTATGGTAGGAATCAGCGATTGTCATCCTGGTTCCTATGTAGGTTTTTAGCTTTTATGTGCAGTCCAGTAATTAAAGTTTCTTGTTAAGGTTCCCTTTGTGGTAAAATTTAGATAATTCTAACCACAAGGGGTGGATGGTGTGAAATTTGAAAATCAAGTGGCGCTTATAACCGGGGGAACTTCTGGAATTGGACTAGCCGTAGCAGAACGATTACTTCGTGAGAGTGGAAAAGTTGTCATAGTTGGTCGTAATAGGGAACGCGGAAACTCAGCCCTAGAAAAACTGAAACAGATTAGTCCACATGTTCTTTTTCTATCAGTCGATGTAAGCAAAGGAATAGAAGTAGAACAGATGGTAAAAGAAACAGTGAACACATTTGGAAGAAACGACTTTGCATTTAATAATGCGGGAAATGCGGAAGGTACGCCTGCATTAACACATGAATTAAGTGAAGAAGACTTCGACCATATGATGGGTTCTACGATCAAAGGAGTTTGGTTGTGTATGAAGTATGAGCTGCAAGCAATGATTGAAAATGGTGTTGGTTCAATCGTTAATACATCATCCCTGGATGCCTTGATTTGTTCGGCATACACTACAGCATATGCAGCTGGGAAAAGTGGCATTCTGGCATTAACCCGCGGAGTCGCCCAAGAATATGGGAGTAAAGGAATTCGAGTTAATGCCATTACACCTGGTGCAATCAGGACTCCGATGATCGAACGAAAATTTGAAAACTTGACTGAAGAGCAATCAGAATGGTTAGAAGAAAAGTACAACAGCCTTAATGCCCTAGGAAGAATGGGGACCTCCTCTGAAGCGGCCGATGTGGTAACCTGGTTATTTTCTAAAGAATCTTCCTTTGTAACAGGTCAAAATATCATTGTTGATGGTGGAGTTTCCATCGTGACAAAATAAAGCTGTCTGGACTTAAAACCTGCGATGGTCAATAAGTGGAGTCAATAATAAGCTAATCTGTTTCTCTTTAAAGTTACTCGCATTTGAAAAGATATAAATAAAATTAGATATAGAATAGAGGCAGTGGATTTCACATCAGAAATCACACTGCTTTTAACCATATATCTACCTTAAGGATATACTTATGTTTGATGAAGTTTTTATTCAGTTTACATAATATCTATTAAGTTCTAAAGAATCGATTTTTTGCTTCTTATATTTATTGGAGCGGGATTGGGAATTACACGGTGTGTCTTTAAGAGTTATGTTATTTAACATAGCTCTATTTATTATGTCTATGTTTGGAAAGATTTAAACATTTAAGTCAAAATCGTGGCTACTAATAATGTTTATAAAGTCTTAAAGGTTTTAACAATACTTAATTTTCTACTTACCTAACCTTAATCAATCACAATTATTAATCCTGGGGAAGTTTCTTCATTACAATTTCTGGAAATA
>Ga0180217_1001889_pt1 | contig 20895 bp, 18 predicted proteins | sample eDN3rd37CBELigOP_FD_128521 | JGI IMG/M metagenome (GOLD analysis project Ga0180217, IMG submission 128521) | Enriched Organic Plus compost microbial communities from Emeryville, California, USA - eDNA 3rd pass 37_C BE-Lig OP (version 2) (version 2) ... | reverse complement strand
CGGAATGGGACAGGGTGATGCGCTCGCCCGCCCCGGCGAAGATCACCGCATGCTCGCCCACCACCGTGCCGCCGCGCAGCGTGGCGAAGCCGATGGCGCCGTCCTCGCGCGCGCCGGTATGGCCGTCGCGCGACTTGACCCAGTGCTTCTCCAGTTGGGTGTCGCGGCCCTTGGCCGCCGCGTGGCCCAGGAGCAGCGCCGTGCCCGAAGGCGCATCCACCTTGTTGCGGTGGTGCATCTCCAGCACCTCGATGTCGTAATCGGGCAGCGAACGGGCCGCGCGCTCCACCAGCGCCGCCAGCAGGTTCACGCCCATGCTCATATTGCCGCTCTTGACGATCACCGCATGGCGGGCGGCGGCCCTGATGCGCTCCTCGCCCTTCTGGTCGAAGCCGGTGGTGCCGATCACATGGACGATGCGCGCCTGGGCGGCGATGTCGGCCAGCATCAGCGAGACCATGGGGGTGGTGAAATCCACGATGCCTTCCGCTCCCGCCAGCACCGGCAGGGGATCGGCGGTAAGCTTGATGCCGTTGGGCTGCATGCCCGCCAGGGTGCCCGAATCCATGCCCAGATTGGGGTGGCCTTCCGCTTCCAGGGCGCCGCAGAGGGTGATGCCCGAGCCCTGCGCGATCTCGCGGATCAGGGTGCGGCCCATGCGGCCGGACGCGCCGGCGACGACAAGCTTCAGCTCGGACATGCGGCCCCCGTCCCTTCCCTACGCTCTGCTGTCCACGCCCGCGGGCGCATCTTCCTTCTTCGCCACCGTCACCATGGCCGGGCGCAGCAGCCTGTCGCCGATGCGATAGCCGGTCTGCACCACGTCCACGATGCTGCCCGGCGGCTTGCCGTTCCCCGGCACCTCGGCGATGGCCTGGTGCAGGTTGGGATCGAACCGGCCGTCGGACGTGTCCACCATCTTGACGCCATGCTGCTCCAGCGTGGACAGAAGCTGCCGCTCGATCGCCTCGACGCCGTCCAGCACGGCGGCGATGGCCGGATCGGCGGCGGCGCGCGCCTCGGCGGGCACCGCGGCCAGGGCGCGGGCGAAATTGTCGGCGATGCCCAGCATGTCGCGCGCGAAGCGGGTCACGGCATATTGCTGCGCCTCGGCCTTGTCGCGCGCGGCGATGCGGCGGATATTCTCCACCTCGGCCAGGGCGCGCAGGCGCTGGTCCTTCAGCTCCGCATTCTCGGTCTTCAGCGCCTCCAGCACGGCGAATTCGGCGGCGTGCGGGTTCTCGGAATCGGGCAGTTGGGTCTGGTCGTCACTCATGTCGGATGTCCTTACTGCTTAACCCAGCAATCGTCCAATGACTTTCGCCGTATGGTCCACCATGGGGATGATGCGGCCGTAATTCAGCCGCGTCGGCCCCAGAACGCCGATCACCCCCACGATGCGCCCCGCCGCATTGGCGTAGGGCGCCGCCACGATGGAGGAACCGGATAGGGAAAAGAGCCGGTTTTCCGAGCCGATGAAGATGCGCACGCCGTCGCCGTCCTTCACCAGTTCCAGAAGCCGGATCAACTCGTTCTTGCGCTCGATATCGTCGAACAGCAGCCGCACCCGCTCGATGTCGGCGCGGGCCTCGACACTGTCCAGCAGATGCGAGGTGCCGCGCACGATCAGCGTCTTCTCCTCGGCGCCGCCGCCCCCGGAACCGAATGAAGGCTGGCTGATGGTGGCAAGCCCTTCGGCCACGATCTTGGCGGTGAGGACATCCAGCGCCGCGCGCTCGCTCTCCAGCTCGGCCAGGATTTCGGTGCGGGCGTCGTCCAGGGTGCGGCCGCGCAGCCGCGCGGCGAGATAGTTGGAAGCCTCCCACAGGGCCGAGGCGGGCAGGCCGGGCGGCGTCGCGATCAGGCGGTTCTCGACCTGGCCGTCCTCGAACACCATCACCACCAGCGCCTTGCCCGGCGAGACGGGCGCGAACTCGACATGCTTGAGGGCGCTGTCCTGCTTGGCCGTCACCACCAGCCCGGCGCAGCGCGACAGGCCCGCCAGCGCCTGGGTCGCCTGGGTAAGGACCTCTTCCAGCCGCCGCCCGCTGGCGGTCATGCGGGCCTCGATCTCACGCCGCTCCTCGGCGGCCAGGTCGCCGATCTCCAGCATCCCGTCCACGAACAGGCGCAAGCCCCGCTCGGTCGGCACCCGCCCGGCGCTGGTATGGGGGGCATAGAGCAGGCCCATCGCCTCCAGGTCGGCCATCACATTGCGGATCGAGGCGGGAGAGAGCGACAGCGGCAGGCGCTGGGACAGGGTGCGGCTGCCCACGGGTTCCCCGCTGGCCAGGAAGGCTTCCACCAGATGGCGGAAGACCTCGCGCGGGCGCTCGCCAAGCGGGGGCAGGGGGGAACCGAAGTCCAACTCTAAGTCCTTGATATTTCTCGTATTACGTGCAAGCCGGGCCGCCGGTTGCGCCGGCACACGCCCGCCGGTAGGTAACGTCTGGCTTTTCCGACTTCAACTATAGGTGCGCCCCATGCGGCCCTCAAATCGCGCTCCCGACCAGATGCGCGCCGTCAGCTTCATCCCCGGCTTCGCCCGCCATGCCGAAGGCTCCTGCCTGGTGAAATTCGGCGACACCCATGTGCTGGTGACCGCCAGCCTGGAAGAGAAGGCCCCGCCCTTCCTCAAGGGCAGCGGCAAGGGCTGGGTGACGGCCGAATATGGCATGCTGCCCCGCTCGACCGGCACCCGCATGAAGCGCGAGGCGGCGGCGGGCCGCCAGAGCGGCCGCACCCAGGAAATCCAGCGGCTGGTGGGGCGCAGCTTGCGCGCCGTCTGCGACCTGTCGGCGATCGGCGAGCGGCAGATCGTGATCGACTGCGACGTGCTGCAGGCCGATGGCGGCACCCGCACCGCCGCCATCACCGGCGGCTTCGTCGCCCTGGCCCAGTGTGTCGGCTTCATGAAGAAGGTGGGGATGGTGACGGCGCCGGTGATCCGTGAGCCGGTGGCGGCGGTGTCCTGCGGCATCTTCCGGGGCGTGCCGGTGCTGGATCTGGACTATGACGAAGATTCCACCGCCGAGACCGACGCCAATTTCGTGCTGACCGCCTCGGGCGGGCTGGTGGAGATCCAGGGCACGGCGGAAGGCGCGCCCTTCAGCGAGGCGCAATTGGTCGAGCTTCTGCGCCTGGCGCGCAAGGGCATCGGCGAGCTGGTGGCGCTGCAGACGGCGGCGCTGGCGCCGTGAGACTGCCGCGCGGCACCCGGCTGGTCGTCGCCAGCCACAATCCGGGCAAGGTGCGGGAGATCAAGGCGCTCTTGGGGCCGCATGGCATCGAGCCGGTCGGCGCGGGCGAACTGGGATTGCCGGAGCCGGAGGAGACCGAGACGACATTCGCGGGCAATGCGGACCTGAAGGCGCGGGCGGCCGCGGCGGCATCCGGCCATTTCGCCCTGGCGGACGATTCGGGCCTCAGCGTGGCGGCGCTGGGCGGGGCGCCCGGCATCTATTCGGCGCGCTGGGCCGGACCGGACAAGGATTTCACGCTGGCGATGGACCGGATCGAGCGGGAATTGCGCGGCAAGGGCGCCACCGATCTTTCGGCGCATTTTACCTGCGCCCTGGCGCTGGCCAGCCCCCATGGCGAGGTGGAGACCTTTGTGGGCGAGGTGCATGGGCATCTCACCTTTCCGCCGCGCGGGGAGCATGGCTTCGGCTATGATCCCATCTTCGTGGCGGATGGCATGGATGTGACCTTCGCGCAGATGGAGCCGCAGGCGAAACACGCCATCAGCCACCGGGCGAAGGCCTTCGCCAAGCTGCTGCACAGCGGCGTGTTCGATGAAACGACCTGACGGCACCTGTGCCAATGTCATGGCCCGCGATCCTCCTTCGCTGCTCCGCAGCTTCGGAGGACTTAGGCTACAGACCCTCCGAAGCCTTGGCGTAGGAGGGAATGCGGGCCACCCAGAATGCCGCATGCGTCTTCGCCGAAAGGCTCGCGCTTTTCCTTTCGCCATGCTCCGCCGTCGGTCTGGGCGGCCCGCAGTTGCGGGCCGTGACAAGAGAGACATGCCATGACCTTCGGCATCTATGTCCACTTCCCCTTCTGCGCCGCGCGCTGTCCCTATTGCGATTTCAATGCCCATGTCCGCACGGCGGTGGATGAAGCGGCCTGGCTGACCGGCGTCGAACGAGAGCTGGCATGGGTGGCGCAGCAGCAGACAGGCAGGCCCGCGGTCGAGACCGTCTTCTTCGGCGGCGGTACGCCGTCGCTGATGTCGGGCGCGGCGGCGGGGCGGGTGTTGGAGACGATCGCCGCGCTCTGGTCGGTGGCGGAAGACGCGGAGATCACCCTCGAAGCCAATCCCGCCTCGGCCGATGCGGCGCGCTTCGCCGATTATCGCGCCGCGGGCATCAATCGCCTCTCCCTGGGCGTGCAGGCGCTGAACGATGCCGACCTGAAGGCGCTGGGCCGCCTGCATGACCGGGCCGAAGCGCTGGCGGCGCTGGCGCTGGCGCAGAAGACCTTCGGCCGCGTCTCGCTCGACCTGATCTATGCCCGCCCCGGCCAGACGGATGCGCAATGGCGTGACGAGCTGCGCCAGGCGCTCTCCTTCGGCACCGGGCATCTTTCGCTCTACCAGCTCACCATCGAGCCCGAGACGCCCTATGCCCTCCGGCAGGCCAAGGGCGAACTGGTCATCCCGGACGACGATCTGGCCGCGGACCTTTACGAGACGACACAGGAGATCACCGAAGCGGCGGGGCTGCCCGCCTATGAGATTTCCAACCATGCCCGGCCGGGCGCGGAGAGCCGCCACAACCTGATCTATTGGCGCTATGGCGATTATGCCGGGGTGGGCCCGGGCGCGCATGGGCGGCTTCAGACGCAGGGCGGCCGCCTTGCCACCGCCGCCATCCGCCTGCCCGAACGCTGGCGCGAGCAGGTGAGCCGCGAGGGCCATGGCCTGGCCGAACGGGTGGCGATCCCCGACGGGGATGCGGCGCGCGAGCATCTCCTGATGGCGCTGCGCCTGGCCGAAGGGCTCGATCTTTCGGCTTACGAACTGCGCTGGGGCGTGCGCCCGCCGATGGAGAAATGCGCGCCGCTGATCGCCCAGGGCCTGCTGCGGCTGGAGGGCGATGTGCTTGCCGCCACGCCCGCCGGGCGGCTGGTGCTCAATGCGGTGATCGGGGAGATTCTCAACTGATTGGAAGCGGATGAAATGGCCGCGCGCCGATTCTAACGATCCCGCGCCGCTTCGAGCTGGCGCACCCGCTCCTCAAGCGACTGCACCTGCGCCGGGGAAGGCGTGGCGGCCTGCGCCCCGCCCCGGACCTGTGCCTGCGCCAGCGCGGGCTGCGGCCCATGCGCCGCCAGGAAGGTGGCGTTGCGCTGCGCCACGTCCAGCAGGAACTCGCGCGGCGCGCGCACGAAGCGACGCTCGTCGCTCACCGCAAGGCCCAGCGCCTGGGCGATCTCCTTGACGAAGATCACGCAGTTGCGTGCGTCGATGTCATAGGAAGGCTGCGGCCAGGTGCGCCAGCGTTCCACCACCGCCAGCACGTCGCGATATTGCGCATCGCTGATGGGGAAGGAGAATTGCCGGTGCGCCCCGTCCAGATAGCCGGGCGGCAGGGGTGAGGGGTCCATCTCGCCCGTCACCTTCTCCCACAGGATGTTGAAGAAGACGGTCTTGGCGGTGAAGCCGTAATTGGCGTTGACCGGCGTGCCGTCCTCGGTGGTGCCGCGCAGGATCACCAGCGCATGCGGGAAATAGGTGTTGAGGCCGCGCGCCACCAGCGTCAGGTCGTGCGAATAGAAGTCGATGGTGACGGCGGCGCGCGCAGGGGCCCCCGCGCCCAGAAGCGCCAGCAGGAGCGCAAGGAGAAGCCCCAGCCGCCGCACGGCCTACCGCCCCGCGCGCTGGAAGGTCTTGGGCGCGGGGCTGATCACCTGCGGGCCTTCGGGCGTCATCTGCAGCACCGCCAGCCCGCGTTCCGAGGCGCCGTCGGGCCGGAAGCGGAAGACGCCGCTGACCCCGGCAAAGCCGTTGGGGTCCATCAGCGCCGCCTTGGTGAAGCGCCGATAGGGTTCGCCCGGCGACAGAAGCGCCACCAGCGCCACAGCGTCATAGGCCAGGCTGGCCAGGTTCGCCGGGGCGTCGCCGAAGGTGCTGCGATATTTGGTGGTGAAGGCGGTGCTGGCCTCGGGCTCGGGCGCGGCATACCAGCCGCCGTCCAGCGCCGCCTCGCGCGCCAGCGCGCCATCGTCCCACAGGCCGGTGCCCAGAAGCTTGGTCCTGTCGCGGTCCGGGATCGCCGGGGCCATGGCGCGCAGCACCGCGCCGCCCTGGGCGATCAGAAGCGCGTCGGCCCCGGCCTTGCCGATCTCGCGCGCCGCGCTGGCCGCGCCCCCGGCGGTCGGCGCGAATTCGCTCACCGCCACCGTCTCGGCCTTGGCGGCGCTGACGGCCTCGCGCAGCGCCTGGGCGGCCAATTCGCCATAGGCGTTGCGCGGCACCAGCGCCGCGAAGCGCTTATGGCCGCGCTCGGCGGCGAAGCTCACCACGCGGCTGACCTCATTCTCCGGCAGGAAGCTGATCAGATAGACGCCCTGCCCCGCCACCGACTTTTCGGTGGAGAAGGCCAGCACCGGCACGCCGCGGTCGCGGGTCACCGGCGCCACCGCCGAAACCGAGGCGGCGAAGAGCGGCCCCAGGATCACCTCCGAACCCTGCGCCAGCAGGCGGCGGGCCGCGGCGGCGGCGGGGGCGCCGCCATTGCCCTCATCCTCGACCATCAGGATCATGTTGGGGTTGTTGGCGTCGAACATGGCGAGCTGCGCCGCCTTCAGCATGGACTGGGCCAGCGCCCGGGTTCCTGCGTTGGTGGAGGACAAGGGCAGGATGATGCCGACGCGCACCGGCGTCATCCCGTCCGGCGTGCCGGGCAGGCGCAGGAAGCTGGCCTGGTCGCGGTCCAACGGATTGGGGGCGGGCGGGTCTTCGGGGATGGGCGGCGGGGCCTCGACCACCGGCGGCGGGGGCGGCGGGGGCGGTGCGGGCTGGGCGCAGCCCGCCACGGCTATCCCCGCCAGCGCGGCAATGGCAAAAAGGCGGGCAAGACCGGCCCTGCGAAATGAAAAAAGCATCACATCATCCTTCAGAGGGGGCAGAATCTAAGCCCCCCGCCTCTTCGGGTAAACCACAGGAACGCCCGGAACCGGGTTCCCTGGCGGCGGGACTTCATATTCTGGCGACCCCCATCGGCAATGCGCGGGACGTCTCGCTGCGGGCGCTGGAAACGCTGGCGGCCTGCGACCTGATCCTGGCCGAAGACACCCGCGTGACCGCCAAGCTGCTCGCCATCCACGGCATCCGCAAAAGCCTGGCACCCTATAACGACCACAATGCGGCAGAGGCACGCCCGCGCATCCTGGCGCGGCTGCGGCAGGGCGCGTGCATCGTGCTGGTGAGCGATGCGGGCACGCCCCTGGTCTCCGATCCCGGTTTCAAGCTGGTGCGCGCGGCGCTGGACGAAGGCGTGCCGGTGCATGCGGTGCCGGGGCCCTCGGCGGCGCTGGCGGCGCTGGCACTGGCGGGCCTGCCCACCGACCGCTTTCTTTTTGCGGGCTTCCTGCCGTCCCGGGCGGGGGAGCGGGCGCGGGCTCTGGAAGAGCTCAAGGGCGTACGCGCCAGCCTGATCCTGTTCGAATCGCCGCAGCGGCTGGCCGAAAGCCTGCGCGCCATGGCGGACGTGCTGGGCGACCGCAAGGCGGCGGTGGCGCGCGAGCTGACCAAGCGGCATGAGGAGGTGCGGCGGGGCACCCTGGCGGCGCTGGCGGCGCAATATGAGGTCGAAGGTCCGCCAAAGGGCGAGATCACGCTGGTGATCGCCCCGCCCGAAGACACCGAACCCGATGACGCCGCCATCGTCGCGGCGTTGAAGGCGGCCTTGCCCTTCATGCCGGTGAAGGCGGCGGCGGAGATGATCGCGCACCTCACCGGCGCCCCGCGCAAGGCGGTCTATGACCGCGCGCTGGAGCTCAAGGATGAATAGGCGCGCGGCGGCCGAAGCCCATGGCCGCCGCTGCGAGACGCTGGCGGCCTGGGCGCTGCGCCTGAAGGGCTATCGTATCCTCTCGCGCCGCCTGAAGACGCCCCTGGGCGAGATCGACATGGTGGCGCTGCCGCTCTTCGGCCCGGTCTGCTTCATCGAGGTGAAGGCGCGCGCCGACCTGGCGCTGGCGGCGCTGTCGGTGGCGCCGCCGCAGCGGACTCGCATTGCCCGCGCCGCCGACCTATATCTCGCGGGCCGCCCGGAATTGCGGGCGCGCGGGGCGCGCTTCGACATCATCGCCGTCGCGCCGGGCCGCTGGCCGCGGCATCATGCCGATGCCTGGCGGCCGGACGATCTGTAAGAGGGCAGGGAATGACGCTCACCGTCGCGATCCAGATGGACCCGATCGAGAAGATCGACATCCAGGGCGATTCCACCTTCGCGCTCGCCTTGGAGGCGCAAAGCCGTGGGCACACGCTCTTCTATTACGGGCCGCGCGACCTGTCCTGGCGCGACGGAGTGGTGACGGCCTTCCTGCGCCCGCTCTCGGTGCGCAATGTCAAGGGCGATCATTTCGCCCTCGGCCCCGCCGGCGTGCAGGACCTCTCGGCGCTGGATGTGGTGCTGATGCGCCAGGACCCGCCCTTTGACATGGCCTATATCAGCGCCACCCATATGCTGGAGCGCATCCATCCGAAGACGCTGGTGGTCAACGATCCGGCGGAGGTGCGCAACGCCCCCGAAAAGCTCTTCGTCACCACTTTCGCCGACTTCATCCCGCCGACGCTGATCTCCTCGGACCCGCGCGAAATCCGCGCCTTCCGCGCCGCACACCGGGACATCATCCTCAAGCCGCTTTACGGCAATGGCGGCGCGGGCGTCTTCCGCGTCAAGCCGGACGACGAAAATCTGGGCGCGCTCCTGGAGATGTTCACCACCTTCTACCGCGAGCCGGTGATCGTGCAGCGCTATATCCCCGAAGTGCGCCAGGGCGACAAGCGCATCATCCTGGTGGATGGCGAGGTGGCGGGGGCGATCAACCGCGTGCCCGCCGAGGGCGAGGCGCGCTCCAACATGCATGTGGGCGGCCGCCCGGAGCCGACGGAACTGACGGCGCGGGAAAAGGCGATCTGCGCCGCCATCGGGCCGGAACTGAAGAGACGCGGCTTTCTCTTCACCGGCATCGACGTGATCGGCGAGTACATGACCGAGATCAACGTCACCTCGCCCACCGGCATCCATGAGGTGCGCCGCTTCGGCGGCGCCGACATCGCCGCCCTGGTCTGGGATGCGATTGAGAAGAAACGCCGCTAGCCGCCGCCCAGCAGGCCCAGCGCCAGATTGTATTTGCCCAAGAGCGCCAGGTCATAGGCCGAGGCGCTGCCGCCGGTGTTGCCGACGCCGGGCAGCGGCGGCGGGGCGTTGGTCTTCTGATAGGTGCTCTGCAGGCTGGAGAGCACGGTGAGCAACGTCGAGCGCGCCAGGTTGGCGCCGGTGCGGCTGGAGATGTCGAGCGTGCCCGCAAAGCCCAGCCCGAAGGTTGTGGCGTCGGTGCTCTCGATCGGCTTGCCCTTGGCATCGGTTTTGGGCGCGGTGAGGATGCCCGCCGGAATACCCAGGCGCGACAGTGCGTCCAGGTCCTTGGGCCCCGAGACCAGCTCCAGCGTCGTGCCGGGATTGACCTTGAGCTTGAGGTTGGCCGAGCCGCCCAGGTAATTCACCGACGCCTTGCCCAGCCCGCCGAGCTGGGCGTTGATCTTGGTGGCCAGCGAATCCAGCGTCTCGCCCTGGTCTATGGTGATGGTGGCGGTGCGCGCGCCATTGCCCAGGATCTTGATCTGGAAGCTCGATCCGGCGCGCAGTGTGGTCTGCGATGTCAATTCCACCGACTGGTCGAGATTGAGCGTGCCGCGCGGCAGGCCCAGCGCGTCCAGCACGCTGGAGCCGTTGGGGTCTATGGCGAGGCCCGCGCCGGTGGACTTGCCGTCCGCACCGCCATACTGGCGCGTCCATTTCACCGTGCCGTCGGCGTTCAGCGCCGTGGCGAAGGCGTTGGTGGTGTTCGCCACATTGCGGGTCTGCCCGGCGAAGGTGCCCAGTGTGGTGCCGGTGAGATAGACCGTGCCGTCCGGCCCGACGCTGACCGCGCCGCCCTGCTCGGAAAGGCCGGTGCCGATATAGGAGACGCGGTCGGCGCTGGCCGTGCCGCCATTGTCGGTGAAGGCGAAGACGAAGGCTTCGGTGCCGCCGCTGGAAGGGGTGGCGATGGCCGCCGCCCCGCCCGCCGTCAGGCTGGGATTGCTGGTGGTGCCGGAAAGATAAATCTGGTTGCCGCTGACAGCCAGGCCGCCGATGCCGCCGCCGGGGGCCAGTTCGCCCAGCTCCTGCGACCAGACGGGCGCGCTGGTGATGTCGCCGCCCGCATATTTGGCCAGGATGGCGCGGCCGTCCTGCACGCTGGCGACATAGAGGCTGCCATCGGCGCCCGTCGCCATCGCCGCCACCGAATCCAGCCCCGTGGTGCCGAACTGGGTGTCGGCCAAGGTCTTGCCCTTGGCATCCAGCTTGACCAGGAAGGCGTCGCCCTTGCCCAGCGCCACCTCGCCCGCGCCGATCACCCCGCCCGAGACGCTGCCGCCGATATAGATATTGCCGCTGGCATCGACGCTGACGGCATTGGCCTGGTTGGCGGCCAGGGTGGGAATCTGTTTCACCCAGCTCTGCTCGCCGCCGGCGGTATAACGCGCGGCGAAGGCGGTGTTGTTGCCCTCGGCCACCGCCCCGGGGGTGAGGTCGGCGGTGGTGGCGCCTGTCACCACCACCCCGCCCGAGGGATCGAGCGCCAGGCCGAAGGCCGAGGCGGTGCCCGCGCTGCCCAGCAGCTTCGACCAGACCTGGCGGCCCGCCGAATCATATTTGGTCAGATAGGCGTCCTGCGTGCCCTGGTTGCGCTGGTTGCCGAAATCGCCGGTGGCGGTGCCGATGACATAGATATTGCCCTGCGCATCCACCACCGTGCGTTGGGCGGTGGTGATGCCGCTGGTGTCCTGCTGGTTGACGCTGAAGACGCCGCTGGGGCTGCCGTCCAGGCCCGAAAGCTTGGTCAGGCGGCCCGCCTGGTTGGCCTCGCTGGTGGTGGTGGCTGATGTGGCGGCGTTGGTGACGGTGCTGGTCTCGGTGGCGCTGCCCGAATTGCCCACCATATAGAGCGCGGGCGCGCCGGCGGCGGCGAAGCTGATGGTCTCGTTGCCGCCCGGCGTCACCTGCATGCCATAGGTGGCGTTCTTGCTGCTGGTGGGGGTGTCGCCCTGCACCGTGCGCTGGAAGCGGGTGGCAAAGCCCGCCGCCGACAATTGGCTGTTGATATGGCCGATGACATTGGTGAGCGTCAGAGGCCCGGAGACCTCCGACAGGTTGATCGCCACATTGGTGGTGACGCCGCCCTTCTTCACCGCGATGGTGAAGCTGTCCGACGCCGACAGACCGGGCATGGGCGCGTCTAGGCTGGCGTTGGTGACCAGCTGCTTGGTCTTGTAGGCATAGTCGCTGAACGCCACCGCCGCCGAGGAGATCACCTGGTCCGACGGCTTGGCCGCTTGCAGGGTGTAATTGTTGAACTTGGTGCTGGTGAGATAGGTCATCACCTCGTTCAGGCCGTTCTGGAAGCGGGTGTTGAGCCCGGCGAGCTGGCCCGAGGTGGCCTTGGGATTCTGCGCCATCTTGGCGAGATAGGCGAGCGTGTTCACCGCGCTGTAAAGGGCGAAGAGCTTGGCGTTGTCCTGCGCGGTCTTGGAATCGTCGGTGGCGCCCGCCGACAGCGGCACCTTGGAGGTGTCGAGGAATTTGGTGGTCGAAAGGACCCTGGCGTCGGTCTTGGCGTTGGTCGGGGTGGGCGTGTTCCACGGCGGCTCCTCGGCGGGCTTGGCCTGGGAGGCGCGCATCGCCGCGGCAGTGCGGTTGCCCGCGGCGATGGCCGTAGGGCTGGCGGCGCGCTGGGCCTGGTAGAAGCCCAGAAGGACGGACGGGTCTATGCCGGTCATGGCGGAAGTGTCGGGCGCGGCGCGTTAAGGCCCGCCTAACTTACAGCGGCAAAAACAGGCTTAACGCGCTCTTAAGAGCACCGGGTGACGATGGTCGGATGCAAGCCGCCGCGCTCTACGACCAGGGCCTGACGCTGTCCGCGCAAGGACGGCATCTGGACGCCATCGAACGGTTCGAGGCGGCGCTGGCGGAAGCGCCGGACGATCCCAGAATCCTGTTCGCCCTGGGCCACACCGCCGGGGCGCTGGGGATGCCGGGGCCCGCCGAGCTTTTCTATCGCCGGGTGCTGGCCCTCGAGCCCGGCCGGATCGAGGCGCTGGTCAATCTCGCCAATCTGCTGCGCGCCAACGGCCAGTTCGAGGCCGCCATTGCCCTTCTGGAGCCGGTGGCGGCCGCGCCGGAGGTGGCGCTGACCCTGGGCTCGGCCCACCGCGAAAAAGGCGATGAGGCGAACGCCGTTCGCTGCTATCGCGCGGCGCTGGCGGCGCGGCCCGGTTACGTTCCGGCGCTGGTCAACCTGGCCGACCTGCTCTGCGATGCGGGCGCGCGGGCCGAGGCGCGAACATTGTACGACGCCGCGCTCCGGGCCGAGCCGGGCAATGCCCAGGCGCGCCTCAACCGCGCCATCCTGCATTTCCTCAATGGCGATCTGAAAGAAGGCTGGCGCGACTATGAGGCGCGAAGCGAAGTGCCGGGCAAGCTGCCCGCGACGGCGCTGCGCCTGCCCGCCTGGCGCGGCGGCAGCCTGAAGCGCACGCGCCTTCTGGTGCGGGCCGAGCAGGGCGTGGGCGACCAGATCCTGTTCGCCAGCCTGATTCCCGGCTTGGCGGCGCGGGCCGCCGCCGATGGCGGCAGCGTGCTGCTGGAATGCGAGCCACGCCTGGTCAGCCTCTTTGCCCGGTCCTTTCCGGGCGTGACGGTGAAGCCTGCGGTCCTCAAAAGCGTGCATGGGCAGGTGGTGGCGGACCATGGCTGGCTGCGGCAGGCGGGCGGCGCCACCGCCATGATCGCCATGGGCAGCCTGCCCAGATATCTGCGGCCCAGGATCGAAAGCTTCCCCGCGCCGCATCGGTTCCTGGTGCCCGATGCCGAAGAAGCCGCGCGCTGGAAAAGCCGCTTCGGTGAAAGAGCCGTCGGCCTGTGCTGGCGCTCCGGCAAGGCGGGCGGCCATCGCGCCATCCAGTATGCGCCGCTGGAAGGCTGGGCCGCCTTCCTGCGCGACCTGCCGGGCACGCCGGTATGCGTGCAGTATGACGCCACGGCGGACGAGATCGCGGCGCTGGAGGCGATCAGCGGACGCAAGATCGTCGTGCCTGACGGCATCAGCCAGAAGCAGGAGCTGGACCGCGCCTGCGCCCTGCTGTCGGCGCTGGAAGCGGTGGTCAGCGCGCCGACGGCGGTATCCTGGCTGGCGGCGGGGGCGGGCGTGCCCACCTTCAAGATTCTCTACGACACGAGCTGGACCGCGCTGGGTCAGGCTTACGAGCCCTTCGCGCCGTCCTGTGTCTGCGTGATGCCGCAGCATCGCGGCGATTGGACGGATACCTTCGCCAAGGCTCGCGCCCTTATCGCGCGGCCTTGACCGGCGCCTGTTCTTCCTTCAGTGCCTGCGCCAGATCGGCGGCGATGCGGCCCGCGCCGTCGCCGTCCATCAGGGAAAGGCCCACTTTCCGCATCAGGCGGCGGCGCGGGGCATCCTGCATCAGGCCGCGCACGGCGGCGGCGATCTGTTCGTCCGTCACCTCCGCGATGGTGCCCAGAAGCTGGCCCATGCCCGCCTCGTCGAAGGCGCGCGCGCTCATGGCATGGTCCTCCGTCAGGCCCAGATAGAGCGCAGGGACCCCGAAGGCCGCCATCTCATAGGCGGTGACGCCGAAGGCGCACAATCCCAGATCGGCATGGGCATATTCGACCGCCAGATCGTCGGCGTGCTCCACCGTCTCATAGCGGCCGCTCAGCGCCACGATGGCGGCGGCCACCTTGTCGGCCTCCTGCATGCCCGCCCCGATGACGAAGCGCACGCGCCAGGCCGGGTCTATGTGCACCAGCGCCTGGGCCGCGCGCAGCGTCAGCCCGAAGGGATCACTGCCGCCCATCGCCACCAGCAGCGTGGGCCGCGCTGCCAAAGCGCGCGCGGGCGTCAGATGCGGATTGAGGCCGGTCAGCGCCCATTCCCAGCCGATGCGCGCCACGGTACGCGCCCCGGTCCAGTCCAGCGCCTTGGCCTGCGGCACCGGCGGATAATAGGCGAAGTCCACCGCCAGACGGCGCTCCGAGCCGTCGTCGATCACGGCACTGACGGGAATCTCCGCCGTCAGCCGTTCCAGCACGTTCCGCGAGGGGCCTTCGCGGCAGTCCAGCAGCAGCATCTGCGGCTTCAGGCGTGCCGCCAGCTCGGCCAGGTGGTCGTCGCCGGTCAGAAGCTGCGCCTCGAACCCGGCGCGGCGGATCGGGGTCAGCGCATCCACCGTGCCATGGACGGCGAAGACCGCGCCGATGCTCTCGCGGTCGCGCAGGGCGCGCGCCAGCGACACCATGCGCTTGACATGGCCATAGCCCAGCGGCCCGCCGCCATCGCAGCGGATCAGCGCCAGCCCGCCCGCGGGCAGGATCGGCTTCTGCTTCACATGGGCATTGATGCGCGCCAGCTCCGGCTCGCGCTCCAGGAGCAGCAGCAGGTCGGCCAGCGACGCCTCGCCCGCCTTGGCCGACAGGCGGGCATGCACCGCCTCCACGAAAGCCAGGTCGTCGGGCGTGTCGATGGTGAGGCGGCCGCCCTTCTTCGCCAGCGGCGGATAGGGCCGGGCGCGCACGATCTTCACGAAATCCGGGTGCAGCTTGAAATAGCCGGTGACATGCTCGCGCGCCGCCGGGTCGGTCCCCGCATCCATCATCAGCTTGTCCAGGGCGCGGCGGGAGAAGGGGTCCACCCCGTCATGGGCGCAGTCCACGCCATCTTCCATCAGCACATAGTCGCCATCCTGTTCGAGCAGGGCGGCGATCAGATGGTCCACGAAGCCCGCGTCGATGAAGGGCGCGTCGGAGGAGACGCGCACGATGATGTCGGCGTCCAGCGCCTCGGCGGCGCGGGCGAAGCGGGCCAGCACATCGTCCTCCGGCCCGCGCACCACGGTGACGCCCTCCAGGGCGCCCCATTCGACGATGGCGTCGTCGCGCGGGTTGGTGCTGGTGGCGATGGCGATGTCCTCGATCCGCGCGCAGCCCTTCAGCCGGTGCACGATGTGCCAGAGCAGCGGCTTGCCCGCGATGGGCTTCAGCACCTTGCCCGGCAGGCGGGTGGAGCCCATGCGCGCCTGGATGACGGCGACGACTCTATTCATGGCCCCCTCCGCCCTTCGCCGGCGACGGGCGCAAGCGCCCTGCCGGCTACGGGCACCTCCCCCGCCTGCGCGCGTTGCGCGCGCGGGGGAGGGGGGCCTGTGCGTGTGAAGGTCCGGCTCACGCCGCTTCCCCCTTGTAGGACAGGCGGATGTGCTTCAGCGGCCGCATCCCGTCGGACGGATCGGCGCGCCAGTCGCGGTCGGACAGTTCGGACGGCTGCGGCCCCTTGAAGCCTTCGCCGTCGGCGACCAGGCTTTCGCGGATGCGCGCGATGACGGGCGCGATCTCCTGCGGCAGCCAGCAATGGCCCGCGGCATATTCGGCGCCTGCGCCATCCAGGTCGAGATGGAATTCGACGCAGGCCGCGCCCCAGCGATGCACCGCCCGCTCGATCACCGCCGGGCGGCGGGTATGGTCGGACCAGCCCACGGCCAGGCCGGTGGCGGCGCGGATGGCGGCGATGGCGGCGAGATTCGCTTCCGACGCAGGCGTCGGATAGGCCGAGACGCAATGGAGCAGGGTGACGTCGCGCGCCCCGGCCTCTTTCAACGTGGCGGCGGCATGGGCGATCTCTTCCATCGTCGCCATGCCGGTGGAGAGCACCACCGGCTTGCCGGTGCGGGCGCAGGCCGCCAGCAGGTTGTCCACCAGCAGTTCATAGGAGGCGACCTTGTAGAAATCCACGAACGGCTCCAGCTCGGCCACCGCCTCCAGATAGAAGGGGGTGCAGGAAAACTGGATTTTCCGCGCCGAACAATGTTCGGCCAGCGGCTTCAGATGCGACAGCGGCAGTTCCCATTCCGCCCGGGCGCGGTGCTTGGGGCTCTGGCGCAAAATCTCGGGCGCGAACATGCGGTCGATCTTGAAGAGCTGGAACTTGACCGCGTCGCAGCCCGCGTCGGCGGCGGCGTCCACAAAGGCCAGGGCGCGTTTCAAGTCGCGGCCATGATTGGAGGAGGCTTCGGCGATGAAAACAGGGTTGCGTTCCATTTAACCAAATCTAAAGACGGTATGGCTAAGAAGCCGTTAACGCGGGGCCCAAACGGCAAGCGGGGACGGTCTTGATGAACCACGCCGTATCGTCATCGGAATTCCTGCGCGACGGCCATCACAACGGCCCGCGCATCGCCCGGGCCAAGGGCCATGACATCATCGACTGTTTCGCCTGCGGCTTCCGCCATGTGCTGCCGCTGCCCGATCCGGCCAGCCTGGAGCGCGCGTATCGCGAAAATTATTATGCCGACGAGAAGCCCACCTTCATCGCCCATGCGGGCGAGGATCAGGCCTGGTTCGAGCTGGCGCAGAACGACCGGCTGGCGATCTTCGAGAAGCTGCTGCCCTCGTCGCGCCGCCGCCTGCTGGACATAGGCTGCGGCCCCGGCTTCTTCCTCAAGACCGCGATGGCGCGCGGCTGGGCCGCGCATGGCATCGAGCCGTCGCGGCAGGCCGCCGCCCATGCCCGTTCCCTGGGCGCCGAGGTGACGGAAGGCTTCTTCAACTGGGAGAGCGCGCAGCGCCTGGGCCGCTTCGATGTGGTCACGCTCACCAATGTGCTGGAGCATGTGCCCGACGCGGCCCAGACCTTGAGCCGCGCCGCCAATCTTCTGGAGCCGGGCGGGGTGCTGTGCGTCGGCGTGCCCAACGATTTCTCGCTCTTCCAGATCGCGGCCCGCACGGCGGGCGACACCGGCGACTGGTGGCTGGCGCCGCCGCATCACCTCAACTATTTCGACTTCGAATCGCTGGAGAACGCCATCGCGCGGCTGGAGCTGAAGGTGGTGGAGCGCACCACCTCCTTCCCGATGGAGGCCTTTGTGATGATGGGCGAGAATTATGTCGGCGATCCGGCGCTGGGGCGCGCCTGCCACGGCAAGCGCAAGAATTTCGATTTCGCCTTCGAGAAGGCGGGCCTCACCCATCTGCGCCGCGACTTCTACCGCGCCATGGCGAAGCTGGGCATCGGCCGCGAAGCGGTGGTGATCGCCGTCAAATCGGCTTCAAGCAGCGAAGCGGCAGGCCCAAAATAAGGTGATCCAGCCCTTCTTCATCGTTTCCTCGGGCCGCTCCGGCACCGCCATGCTGCACAAGGCGCTTTCGGCCGTGCCGGGCGTGGCGATGCATCATGAATATGCCGTGCAGATCACCCAGCCCCTGGCGGTGAAGCGCTATCTGGGCGCGGTGGATGAGACCCAGACGCGCAAGGTGATGGAGGAGAGCTTCGGCGCGGCGGTGCGCCATGCGCAGGGCACCCATTGGGGCGATTCCTCCAACAAGCTCTCCTGGCTGATCCCGGACCTGGCCGCGCTGTTCCCGGAAGCCCGTTTCGTCCATCTGGTGCGCGATGGGCGCAAAGTGGCCAGCTCCTATTTCCACAAGCTGGGCGATGAGGCGTATGACGACCGCTCCAACGCCATCCTGCAGGATTGGTATGACGGCAAGGGACCGCTGCCGCCGCCGGAAAAGCCCTATTGGTGGCCGGTGCCGCGCCGGGGCGATCCCATGGCCCAGGCCTTCCGCCGCTTCGAGCAGTTCGAGCGCATCTGCTGGCACTGGGCCGAGGTCAACCGCGTGGCGCTCGAGGCGCTGGCCGCCCTGCCCAAGGCGCGAACGCTGTTCGTGCGACTGGAAGAGCTGGTGCAATCCCCGGCTCTGGTGCGGGACCTGTTCGGCTTTCTGGGCGTGCCTTACGACGACAGCCGCTTCGCCGTCTTCGCCCGGCCGCACAATGTCAACCGGCCGGAGGACAGGCTGCTGGATGATCGCCAGCGGGCGCAGTTCGAGGCCATCGCCGCCCCGATGATGGCGCGGCTGGGCTATGCCGGGCGGCCGGAATACACGGTCAGTTATTAAGCGTTAACCAATCACGGGCGAACATGGTTACCGGAATCTTGACCGGCCGGGTCCCCATGTCCTTGCACACATCCCTCGCTTGCGATTTCTGCCGCCGCGAAAATCTCGCCGCCGTCTATACGCCCGACGGCACCATGCGCGGCCTCACCGTCTATCTCTGCCACCATTGCGGCTTGGTGCAGAGCCTGCCGCGCATCGCCCGCACGGCCGGGCGCCATAATGCGGCAGTGTCCGGCGGCGCCGACTGGGGCAATGTCCGCTATGGCAAGGGCTTCCGCACCGACGCGGCGCTGGACGCGCTGGCCGGACATGTGGAGATGGACGCCGCGCTGGCGCTGCTGGATGTGGGCTCCAACCGCGGCAGCTTCGCCAAGGCCTTCCTGAACGCCGCGCCCAACGCGCAGCTCACCGCCATCGAGCCGGACGAGCGTTTCGCCGCTTCTTGCGCCGACCTGCCGCGCACCGAGCTGATCCAGGCGCGCCTCGAATGCACCGAATTGCCCGCGGGCCGATTCGACATCGTCCATTCCTGTCATACCATCGAACATCTGGCCGAGCCCTTCGCGGCGCTGAAGGACCATGCCCGGGTGCTGAAGCCGGGTGGCATCCTGGTGCTGGACGCGCCCAACATCGCCCTGATCGGCGGCCGCGACGTGGCCGAGGAATGGTTCATTGACAAGCACCTCTTCCATTTCTCCGCCACCACGCTGGGGCGCATGATCGAGGCGGCGGGCTTCGAAATCCTGCGCGAGCCCGATCCGCGCGACGCGGTCAACCTCTTGTTCGTGGCGCGCAAGACCGGGGCGCTGCCCTTCGCCGTCACGTCCGATCCGATGGAGGTGGGCGTCGCCCAGGAACTGCTGCAGCGCTATCAGGCGACGCGGCTGGCCAATCTGGCGGCGCTGCGCCAGGCCGCCGCCGCCATCCGGGCGATGGCGCCGCGCCGGGTGGCGCTGTGGGGCGCGGGCCGCCTCTTCGACCTTCTGGTGCGCGAGGGCGGCTTCGATCCCTCCACCCTGACGCTCTTGATCGACGCCCATCTGCGGAAGCATATGGAAGAACGCCATGGCGTGCGGCTCTGCGCGCCCGAGGCGCTGGCGGACGTGGATGTGGTGATCGTGATGTCGCGCATGTTCGCCGACGAGATCTGCCGCGAAGTGAAGATGCGTGTGCCCGAGGCCCAGATCGTCCTCTATGCCGATCTGCTGGAGGGCGCCAGGACGCGCAAGGCCGCATGAGGGGACCCAGCATGACCGCATTGCCGAAAGAAGACGCCGCCGGAGACCTTGCCGATATCGCCTCCGGCGCCAGCCTGGAAAGCCAGCTCGCCGAAGCCGCGCGCCATATCCGCATGCATGCGCTGGCCGCGATCTTCCAGGCCGGTTCGGGCCATCCGGGCGGGGCGCTTTCCTGCGCCGACCTGCTGGCCGCGCTCTATGGCGCGGAATTGAATGTCTGGCCGGGCGGGGTGGACGATCCCGCGCGCGACCGCTTCGTGCTCTCCAAGGGTCATGCCGCCCCGGCGCTCTATGCCGCGGGCGCCCATTACGGCTTCTGCGATCCGAAGGAGGCGCTGTCCCTGCGCAAGCTGGGCAGCAAGTTCCAGGGCCATCCGCATGTGCTGGACCTGCCCTGGGCCGAAACCTCCACCGGCTCGCTGGGCCAGGGCTTTTCGGTGGCCATGGGCATGGCGCTGGGCCTCAAGCTCCAGAAGCTGGAGCCGCGCGTCTATTGCCTGCTGGGCGACGGCGAATTGCAGGAGGGCGAGGTGTGGGAAGCCGCGATGGCGGCGGCGCACCACGGGCTCGACAATCTCTGCGCCCTGATCGACTACAACAAGCTGCAAAGCGACGCCAGCAACGACAGCATCATGAAGCTGGAGCCGCTGGCGGCGAAGTGGAGCGCCTTCGGCTGGGCGGTGGCCGAGGTGGACGGGCACGACATTCCCGCCATCCTGCACGCCTTCCGCAGCGCCGCCGTCACCACCGGCGCGCCCTCGGTGATCATCGCCCACACCGTCAAGGGCAGGGGCGTGCCCTATATGGAAAATGTCCCCGCCTGGCATGGCAGCGTGAAGATGACGCGCGAGCAGACCGAAGAGGCGCTGTCCGCCCTTAATGCCAGCGCCGCCGAGATCGAGGAGCTTTTGAATGTCTGATGCAGCAACCCAGGCTTCTCCGGCCCTGATCGGCTCCAGCGGCGATTCGCTGCGCGAGGCTTTCGGCAAGACCCTCTCCTCGCTGGCCGACGCCTTTCCCAAGCTGGTGGTGCTGGACGCCGACATCGCCGGCGGCACCGGCGTGCACCATATCCGCAAGTCCCATCCCGACCGCTTCGTGCAGTTCGGCATCGCCGAGCAGAACATGATGGCGGCGGCGGGCGGCATGGCCGCGGTGGGCCTGCTGCCGGTGGTCACCACCTTCGCGGTCTTCTGCCTGCGCGCCATCGAGCAGGCGCGCCTTTCGCTCTGCTACACACGGCGCAACGCCAAGATCGTCGCCTCGCATCCCGGCCTGGATGTCGGCCCCGATGGCGGCAGCGCCCAGTGCCTGGAGGACCTGGCCGCCTTCCGCGCCATCCCGGGCATGACGGTGATCTCGCCCGCCGACGCCACCGAAATGGCGCTGGCGACGCGGGCGATCCT
>Ga0180217_1001885_pt1 | contig 20912 bp, 19 predicted proteins | sample eDN3rd37CBELigOP_FD_128521 | JGI IMG/M metagenome (GOLD analysis project Ga0180217, IMG submission 128521) | Enriched Organic Plus compost microbial communities from Emeryville, California, USA - eDNA 3rd pass 37_C BE-Lig OP (version 2) (version 2) ... | reverse complement strand
CTCCGCCGCTTCCGGCGAGACGTGGCCGATCGAGAGGCCGGACGATCCGCCCGAGAAGCGGCCGTCGGTGATCAGCGCGCAGACCTTGCCGAGGCCCTTCGACTTCAGATAGCTGGTCGGATACAGCATCTCCTGCATGCCCGGTCCGCCGCGCGGGCCTTCATAGCGGATCAGCACCACGTCGCCCGGCTTGATCTTGTTGCCGAGAATGCCGTCCACCGCCGCGTCCTGGCTTTCGAAGATGCGCGCGGGGCCGGAGAATTTCAGGATGCTCTCGTCGACACCCGCGGTCTTCACGATGCAGCCGTCGCGCGCGAGGTTGCCGAACAGCACGGCGAGGCCGCCGTCCTTGGAGAAGGCGTGCTCGGCGCTGCGGATGCAGCCCCTGGCGCGATCGGTATCGAGGTCGTCGAACCGCTTGTCCTGGCTGAACGCCACTTCCGTGCGGACGCCGCCGGGCGCGGCGCGATAGAATGTGCGCACGCTCTCGCTCTTGGTGCGCATGATGTCCCAGCGCTCGAATGCATCCTTCAGCGAAGGGCTGTGCACCGTGGGCAGACCGTTGTCGATCAGTCCGGCACGGTCGAGCTCGCCGAGAATCCCCATGATGCCGCCAGCGCGATGCACGTCCTCGAGATGCACGTCGGGCACCGAGGGCGCCACCTTGCACAGCACCGGCACGCGGCGCGACAGCCGGTCGATATCCTGCATCGTGAAGGGCACCTCGCCTTCATAGGCGGCGGCAAGCAGATGCAGCACGGTGTTGGTCGAGCCGCCCATCGAGATGTCGAGCGTCATCGCGTTCTCGAAGGCCTTGAAGCTGGCGATGGCGCGCGGCAGCACGCGCTCGTCGTCCTGCTCGTAATAGCGGCGCGCCAGATCGACGATCAGATGGCCGGCCTCGACGAACAGGCTCTTGCGGTCGGCGTGGGTGGCGAGCACCGAACCGTTGCCGGGCAGCGCGAGACCAAGCGCCTCGGTGAGACAGTTCATCGAGTTGGCGGTGAACATGCCCGAGCAGGAACCGCAGGTCGGGCAGGCCGAGCGCTCGATCACCTCGACGTCGGCGTCGCTGACGGTGTCGTCGGCCGCCGCCACCATGGCGTCGATCAGGTCGACCGAGCGCTGCTTGCCCTTGATGGTGACCTTGCCGGATTCCATCGGCCCGCCGGAGACGAACACCGCGGGGATATTGAGCCGCAGCGCCGCCATCAGCATGCCGGGCGTGATCTTGTCGCAGTTGGAGATGCAGACCATGGCGTCGGCGCAATGCGCGTTGACCATGTATTCGACGCTGTCGGCGATGATCTCGCGCGAGGGCAGGCTGTAGAGCATGCCGTCATGGCCCATGGCGATGCCGTCATCGACCGCGATGGTGTTGAACTCCTTGGCGACGCCGCCCGCCTTCTCGATCTCGCGCGCGACGAGCTGGCCGAGGTCTTTCAGGTGGACATGGCCGGGCACGAACTGGGTGAAGGAATTCACCACGGCGATGATCGGCTTGCCGAAATCCTCGTTCTTCATGCCGGTGGCGCGCCACAGCCCGCGCGCGCCCGCCATGTTGCGGCCGTGGGTCGAGGTCCGGGAGCGATAGGCTGGCATGACGATAATCCTTTGCGACAAAGGTCGCGCATCTGCTGGCAAAAATGTCCCGCCGAGCGGCGGATCAGGGAACATACTCTCGCCCGGCGACAGGTCAAACCGTGGATCCGAAAAAATCGGACCGGAATGGATGCCATGCGCGCCGTTGCTTCACCTCTCCCCGGAGGGGAGTGGTGGCGGCTGTCCATGCGGCTGGTGATCAGTTCGTTCGCGCGGGGCCCAAACCAAAGGCGGCGGCGCATCACGCGCCGCCGCCTTAAAACCGTCCTTCTCGGCCCGCCCCGTGGCGGGCCGTCAGGTCGCCGTGTGCCGGCAAATCCCGCGTCAGTGGACGCTGACGGCCTGCAGCTCGTTGCTCCAGGCGTTGGCGATGGCGGCCTCTCGGCTGTCGGTCAGCATGATCGGCGTGCCGTCGGCCGCGTGCAGCGCGAACAGCTTCATGCCCGGCGCCAGGTTGGGCGCCTGCGGGAACATCCCGTGCACGTCCTCGGACCTGATTTCCTTGACGTAGGCAATATGGCCGCCGCCGAGACTGGCAAGCGCCTCGGGGGTGACATTCCGGGGTTCGAAAACGGAGTTGGGTTCGGTCATGGTCTCGACTCCTCTACTCGTTAAGCGGTCGAGTCCGCTCCTGTTGGTATTATTCGTGCTCATTGATAGCGATTGTCTTAACGACCCGTTCAGGTTCGGGCCTGGCCAGATCGATCGACAACAGCCCGTTTTTCAGGTCCGCACCCAGCACCTGCATCCCCTCCGCCAGCACGAACGTGCGCTGGAAGTGACGTGCGGCAATGCCGCGATGGATGAACTGCCGGGTCTTGTCGTCCTGCTGGCGGCCTCGGATCACGAGCTGGTTTTCCTCAATGGTCACATCGAGTTGGTCGCGAGTGAAGCCCGCCACCGCCAGCGTGATCCGCAGGCGCTCGGGTTGACCGTTGGTGCGGTCGTACCGCTCGATATTGTAGGGAGGATAACCGTCTGCACCTTTCACAACGCGATCGAGCGCACGCTCGATTTCGTCGAATCCCAAAAGGAACGGACTGGATAACGATGGAACACGAGACATTACAAAGTCCTCTCGAAGCGACTTTGGCTATGCAATCCTCATTCCTGGGTGTCCCATTCCTGCGAATTGCATTTCGGGCCCTTGCGGCACCCTGACGGCCGGTCGCCCGGCCGCTGACAAAAATATGGTCATCCCGGCGGCGAGTTCAAGCGCTCCCGGAACAATCCTCAACAGATTGAAATCACGGGCCTTTGGTCCTCAGGGCCTGACCGGAAAATCGGCGGGGCGCGCGACATCGCACGACAGCCGTCATCCTGAGGCGCGAGGGCGAAGCCCGAGCCTCGAAGGGTGACGGCACACCCGACGCCTCTCGACAACGATGAGATCTTATTTTCCGGTCAGATACTCAGGGCGAAAGCCGTCGGCGGCCGTCGGCGGAGAACAGGTGGAGTTTCGCGGCGGGTGCCACGGCCCTGATCATGCTGCCGATGGCCGGAGCCGCCTGCCCCGGCAGGCGGACAATGATCTGGCCCGGCGGCAGCTCGCCGGGATTGTTGCTCACCGGACCGGCATCCTGGGTCCCGGTGCGGGCGCCGTAGACGAAGGTTTCGGCGCCGACCCGCTCGATCGCTTCGACCGTCAGGTCGTAGCCGGCGCCACCCGCCGGAATCTCCGTGTCTGCGGCGAGGGTCAAGTCCTCCGGCCGCACGCCGAGGATGGCCCCGCCCTCGAGGCCGCGGCTGGCGGCTTCCGCGGGGCTGAGCGAGATGAGATTCATCGGCGGCGCGCCGATGAAAGAGGCGACGAAGGTGGTGGCCGGCCGCTCATAGACCTCGAGCGGGCTGCCGATCTGCTCGACCTCGCCGCGGTTCATCACCACCAGGATGTCGGCCAGCGTCATCGCCTCGAGCTGGTCGTGGGTGACGTAGATCGCAGTGGTGGCGAGCCGCCGCTGCAGCCGGCGGATCTCGACCCGCATGGCGATGCGCAGCTTAGCGTCGAGGTTCGACAGCGGCTCGTCGAACAGGAACACCTTCGGCTGCCGCACGATGGCACGGCCCATGGCGACGCGCTGGCGCTGGCCGCCGGAGAGCTGCCGCGGCTTGCGCTCCAGCATCGGGCCGATCTCGAGGATTTCGGCCGCCTCGCGCACACGGGTGTCGATCTCCGGCTTCGGCATGCCGCGGTTGCGCAGGCCGTAGGCCATGTTGTTGTAGACCGTCATGTGCGGATAGAGCGCGTAGTTCTGGAACACCATGGCGATGTCGCGGTCCGCCGGCTCGATCGTGTTGACGACCCGGCCGCCGATATCCACCTCGCCGCTGGTCACGGTTTCCAGCCCCGCCACCATGCGCAGCAGCGTGGACTTGCCGCAGCCGGAGGGCCCGACGAGCACGCAGAACTGGCCGTCGCCGACGTGAAGATCGATGCCTTTGATGGCTTCGATGCCGCCGGGATAGGTCTTGCGGACATTGCGCAGCGTGACGCTAGCCATCGTCGATCCTACTTCTCCGTTTCCACCAGGCCCCGCACGAACAGCCGCTGCATCAGGATCACCACGGCCACCGGCGGCAGCATCGCGAGGATCGCGGTGGCCATCACGATCGGCCACTCGGTCAGGGCGTCGGAGGTGGTGATCATCTTGCGGATGCCGACCTGGATCGTCTGCATGTCGTCGCGCGTGGTGATCAGCAGCGGCCAGAGGTACTGGTTCCAGCCGTAGATGAAGAGGATCACGAACAGCGCGGCCATGTTGGTGCGCGACAGCGGCAGGAGCGTATCCTTGAAGAAGCGGAACGGGCCCGCGCCGTCGATGCGCGAGGCCTCCAGCAATTCGTCCGGCACCGTCATGAAGAATTGGCGGAACAGCAGCGTCGCGGTGGCGGACGCGATCAGCGGCAGCGCCAGGCCGGAATAGCTGTCGAGCAGGTTGAGATCGGCGGCGATCTTGTAGGTCGGATAGATGCGCACCTCCACCGGCAGCATCAAGGTGATGAAGATGATCCAGAACATCGTCATCCGCAGCGGGAAGCGGAAGAACACGATGGCATAGGCCGAGAGGATCGAGATCGCGATCTTGCCGAGCGCGATCGACATCGCCATGACCAGCGAGTTCAGCATCATCATGCCGACCGGCTCGCGCGTGGTGCCCGCGGTGCCGACGAAGATGGTCCGGTAATAAGTCTCGAGGAAATGCGCGCCGGGCAACAGCGACATCTGCCCGTTGGCGATCGCGGCGTTGTCCTGCGTCGAGGCGACGAAGGCGAGATAGACCGGGAACGCCACGATGGCGATGCCGATCCACAGGATCGCATGTGCCACGTAACGCCGGATGCCCTCGCGCTCGACCATCAGATGATGCCTTTGATGGCGCGGTCGGCGCGCGCAGGACACCGTGTCCCGGATGCTGCGCGGTATAAAATACCGCGCTGCTGATCCGGGACCGTCATGACGGCGGCATTTGCGGCGGTCCCGGCTCTGCGACGCGGCATGAGGGATGCCGCATCGCGTCCGGGACACAGGGCGGTTGTGGCATCCTTTATTCGCTGTTGCATTCTCTCAGTCAGCCACGATTGCTGCGCGGCTCCCTCTCCCCTTGCCGGGGAAGGGTGGGGAGGAGGGGCCATCGCAAGATCGACATGCATCATGTGGCGCATCAATACGTCACCTTGCGCTCGACGAAGCGGAACTGGATCGCGGTCAGGACGATGACGATGGCCATCAGGATCACCGATTGCGCGGCGGACGAGCCGAGATTGCCACCCAGCAATCCGTCCGCATAGACCTTGTAGACCAGCGTTTCGGTAGCCTTCGCGGGGCCGCCGCGCGTCATGGTGTCGATGACGCCGAAAGTCTCGAAGAAGGCGTAGACGATGTTGACGACGATCAGGAAGAAGATCGTCGGCGTCAGCAGCGGGAAGGTGATGGTCCAGAAACGCCGGATCGGGCGGGCGCCGTCGATGGCGGCGGCCTCGTGCACGCTATGCGGGATGCTTTGCAGCCCGGCGAGGAAGAACAGGAAATTGTAGGAGATCTGCTTCCAGGCCGAGGCGAGGATGATCAGCAGCGCGGCCTGCGTGCCGTCGAGCAACGGATTCCAGTCGATGCCGAGGCTGCGGAGGCCCTGGGCGATGACGCCGAGCGACGGATTGAGCATGAACACCCACAACACGCCGGCGACCGGCGGCGCCACCGCATAGGGCCAGATCAGCAGCGTGCGGTAGAGTGCGACGCCGCGCAGCGGCTTGTCGGCCATCACCGCCAGCAGCAGCGCGAGCGACAGCGACGAGGCGGCGATCGCCGCTGCGAACACGAAGGTCCGCACCACTGCGCTGAAATAGTCCGGATCGGCGAGCAGCTCGCGATAATTGTCAAACCAGATGAAGGTGGTGGACAGCCCGAACGCGTCCTGCAGCAGGAAGGATTGCAGCAGCGCCTGTCCCGCCGGCCAGTAGAAGAACACCAGCACGATCGCCATCTGCGGTGCGATCAGCACCCAGGGCAGCCAGCGGGAGTTGAAGGTGGCTTGCTTTTGCATTGGCTTTATCTTCCCACATCGCCAACGCTCCCCTCCCCCCGCTCTTGCGGCGGGGAGGGGAGCAGGGATCGTTGTCGCAAATTGTAGCCAAAGCATGCGCCCTGCTTCTCAACGAGCAACAACACGACCTGATGACGACGCAAGCGTCGCCTCTAACTGGCGTCCTGCAAACATCCCCTCACTTCGCCACCGTCCGCTCGAACTGGCGTAGCATGGTGTTGCCGCGCGAGACGGCCGCATCCAGCGCCTGCTTGGCGGTCTTCTTGCCGGCCAGCGCCTGCTCGATTTCCTCGGCCCAGATGTCGCGGAGCTGCGCCATGTTGCCGAGCCGCAGGCCGCGCGAATTCTCGGTCGGCTCCTTGTTGGTCAGTTCCTTGAGCGGGGTTTCGAGATAGGGCTGCTCGTCGTAGAAGCCGTCCGCCTTGGCCTTGGCATAGGCCGCCTTGGTGATCGGCAGATAGCCTGAGGCCTTGTGGATCGCCACCTGGCGATCGGTGTCGGAGAGGAAGGCGAAGAATTTTGCGACGCCCTTGTATTCCTCCGGCGTCTTGCCGCCCATCACCCAGAGCGAGGCGCCGCCGATGATCGAATTCTGCGGAGCGCCCTTGGCGTCGGGATAGTAAGGCATCGGCGCGTTGGTCCAGTTGAACTTGGCCTGGCTCTTGACGTTGCCGAAGAACCCGGACGAGGTCAGGAAGATCGGACATTCGCCGGAGGTGAAACGGCCCTCGCCGGTATTGGTGCGGCCGGAATAATCGTAGGTCTTGTCCTTCTGCAGCGCGATCAGCTGCTCGAGATGCTTGACCTGGAGCGGGCCGTTGAACTCGAGCACGGTGTCGAAGCCGTCGAGGCCGTTGGCCTTCGAAGCCAGCGGCACGTTGTGCCAGGCGGAGAACTGCTCGAGGTTGACCCAGGTCACCCAGGCGTTGGAGAAGCCGCAGGTGGCATAGCCGGCGGCCTTGAGCTTCTTGGCGTCCTCGAACACGTCGGGCCAGGTCTTCGGAATGTCGGCGATGCCGGCCTTCTTCAGCGCGTCGAGGTTGATCCACATCACCGTCGAGGACGAGTTGAAGGGGAACGATAGCATCTCGCCCTTCGACGTCGAGTAGTAGCCGGTGATCGCCGGCAGATAGGCGTTGGGATCGAACGGCTCGCCGGTCTCCTTCATCAATTGATAGACCGGCTTCACCGCGCCCTTGGCCGCCATCATGGTGGCGGTGCCGACTTCGAACACCTGCAGGATATGCGGCGCGTTGCCGGCGCGGAACGCGGCGATGCCGGCATTCATGGTGTCCGGGTAGCTGCCCTTGTAGGTCGGGATGACCTTGTAGTCGCTCTGCGAGGCGTTGAACTCCTCGGCCAGCTTGACGACGACGTCGTTGTTGCCGCCGGTCATCGCGTGCCACCATTGGATTTCGGTGACGGCATGGGCGGGCACGGTCAGGGCCAGGGTCGCAGCAGCGGCGGCTACGGCAGCTAATCGTCGAATCGGCATCGCGTTCCTCCGGGTTCAATCGTCATCTTCATGGGCGCGATAGCAGCGCTGGATGACGCTCAGGTGACCGCCCGGCCGGGCGTTCGCGTTGCCGGATGGTAAGGGGGAAGCCGATCACGAGGGAAGGAGAAAAATCACGGACGCCGCCAACTTATTCCGTTGCGGCGGGCCGCGGGCTGTCCCAAAGCAGGACGGTGGACAGGCCATAGGCCAGCAGCCAGCCGAGGTTGATGCCGGCCCCATGCAGCCACGTGCTTAACGGCTCGGGGAGGGCGAAGGGCAGTCCGATGCCGAACGCCATCAGCGAGACCGGATTGAGGATGGCGGCGGCCCAGCGCGGATAGCTGCTGCCGCCGCGGACGATGGCGATTCCGAGCAGCAAGGTGGCCAGCGCCAGCGTCACGACCGGCAGCAGCCAGGCGATCATCAGCAGGCGGTGAAAGTGGGCGCCGAGATCGAGCAGCGCGCCGTGGGGGCTGTCCGGCACCAGCATCACCGTCTTGTAGACCATGGCGATGAAGTAGAAGGCGGCATGGCCGAGCGGCGACCAGGCGTTGCCGCAGACCAGCAGCGCGAACACGACTAGCGCGATGATGCGTCCGGCCGGCCGCAGGCCGAGATAGAAGTGCCAGCTGCCGAGCAGGTAGAGCGGGATGGCGACATTGGCGACAAGGGCGCCGGCGGCGAGCCGGGTCTCCGGGGAGGACAGGGTTTCGGCCAGCGCGCCGAAGGCGATGCGGTCGGCATAGTCCTTCATCAGCAGCGGATAATCGGCGGGGCTGGCATTGCCCCCGACGATCAGGGCATCGCCGAGGGTCCAGCACAGCGCGCCGGCGATGCCGGCAAGGCCCGACAGGCGCAGGGCGGATCGACGGGAACGCAGCAAGAGCATGGCACCTCCGGCGCGGCTGACATCGTCGCCGCGCCGAACTGCATGGTTCAGCCGGCCGCCTCCGCGCAAGGAGGAGGCGGCATCAGCGGCGCCGCTCCCGGCCGCATACCACGCCCTGCGCCATCAGGTCTGCGATCTGCTGTTTGGAATAGCCGTATTCTTCCAGCACCGCTTCGGTGTGCTCGCCGAATTTCGGCGGCACGTGGCGCAGGCTCGCCTTGGTGCGGTCGAAGCGGATCGGCGAGGCGATGCCCTTGTACCAGTCCTTCTCGATGATATCGCCGCGGAACCGCGTGTGCTCGTTGGTCAGCGCCTTGTCGATCGACTGCACCGGCCCCGCCGGCAGGCCGGCGGCGAGCAGGCGGCGGCACAGCGGCTCGCTGTCGTGATCCTTCAGGATCTCGACCAGCTCGGCGCGCAGCGCGTCGCGGTTCGCCACCCGGTCGCGGTTGCGCGCGAAGCGCGGATCGGTGCCGAGCTCCGGCCTGCCCAGTTCGCGGCACAACTTGCGGAAGGTGGCGTCGTTGCCGACGCCCATGAAGATGTCGCCGTCCCTCGCCGGAAACACCGAATATGGCACCAGGTTGGGGTGCTCGTTGCCGGTCAGCGCCGGCGGCTTGCCGGTGAAGAAGTAGTTGGCGGTATGCGGGTGCATGATCGCCAGGCCGGTTTCATACAATGTGGTCTCGACGAACTGCCCTTTGCCCGATTTGGCGCGCTCGGCCAGCGCCATCAGGATGCCGACGGCGGCGTAGAGTCCGGTCGCCATGTCGACCAGCGCCACGCCGATCCGGGTCGGGCCGCTCTGCGGGGAGCCCGTCGCCGCCATCAGGCCGACCATCGACTGGATGATGGCGTCATAGCCGGGATGGCCGCCATGCGGGCCATCGGCACCGAAGCCGGAGATGCGGCAATGGACGAGATGCGGGAATTTCCCGCGCAGGTCGTCGTTGCCGATGCCCCACTTGTCGAGGGTGCCGGGCTTGAAGTTCTCGATCAGGACGTCGGCGGTTTCCAGCATCGTCATCAGCACGGCGCGGCCGCCCTCGGAGGCGAGGTCGAGCGCGATCGAGCGCTTGTTGCGGTTGGTGCCGATGAAATAGGCCGCGTCCTCCTCATGGAACGGTGGGCCCCAGTCGCGGGTCTCGTCGCCGGCGGGCGGCTCCACCTTCACCACGTCGGCGCCGTGATCGGCGAGGATTTGGGTGCAGTAGGGACCGCCCAGCACCCGGGACAGGTCGATCACACGCAGGCCGGCCATCGCTCCCGGCGACGGCGCCTGCAAAGGTTCCATGGTCATGAATGGTTTCTTGCAGATGGATGGCGGAACGGGTTCGCCGGCAACTAAACCATCCCGGCGGGCGCGGAGCAATGCGCCCGGTGCATGGGCCAGCGCAGCAGCGGGGATCGCCGCAGCCTGACGGCATCCAGCCGCGGCAAGGCGCGAGGGCGGCGGCGTCGCGACATCCGTTCGGGCCAGGTCAGGCCGGTGTTCAGGTCAGGCCGGGTGAGGGAGGCGCCGGACGCCTGCGGCAGGTTCGGCGAGCGAGGATGGTGGAGCCAGGCGGGATCGAACCGCCGACCTCTTGCATGCCATGCAAGCGCTCTCCCAGCTGAGCTATGGCCCCTGAAGTCACGCGCGCGTCGCTGGTGATTCTCGATGACGCGGCGATGGCGAACCCTGAACCACAGATCAGGGCCGATCTCAAGTCTATTCTGTCAGCTCTCTTCGTCGTCCGACACGTCGCCGATAATATCGGTAACGTCCTCGTCTTCCTCTTCTTCGTCGGCGATGAAGGTGGAATCGTCGTCATCATCGTCATCGAGGGTGTCATCGACTTCGATGTCGTCCTCGGATTCCGGCGTTATGACCTTGACCTTGCCGGTGGATTCCTCGGCATCGGCCTCTTCCAGCGAGACCAGCTCTTCGGTCTCGGCGGCCTCCGGCATGGAATCGGACGGGCCGCGCGCGGCGGCATCGCCGCGGGTCCGTGGCGGAGCCACCGGCGCGATCGGCACGACTTCGCCGGTGTAGGGTGAAATCACCGGATTCTTGTTCAGATCATAGAACTTTTTGCCGGTGGTCGGGCAAATGCGTTTAGTTCCAAGCTCGGATTTCGCCACGTGTCGATCCTGGGGATTTCTGTAAAGCGGTGCTTCACTTGGCTAGTTGTCACGGCGCTGTCAATAGGCTTGGTCAACAGGCTTGCGCGGCGGTGGTTGCTTTGCTTCGCGGCGGCGTGACCTGCCCGGCGCGGTATGATACCAGCCGGGTCATCCAAAGGATTGTGATTGTGACTCATTCCAGCCGTCCCTCGCCGCTGCGCGCCAGCAGATGCCCGTCGCTGACCGGACCCGCCCGCGTGCCCGGCGACAAGTCGATCTCCCATCGCGCCCTGATTCTCGGGGCCATGGCGGTGGGCGAGACCCGGATCCGGGGGCTGCTGGAAAGCGAGGACGTGCTCAACACCGCGCAGGCGATGCGTCAGCTCGGCGCGCGGGTGGAACGGCAGCAGGAAGCCGGCGGCGCGGCGGTGTGGTCGGTCCGCGGCGTCGGGGTCGCAGGCTTCGCGCAGCCGGCGGCGCCGCTCGATTTCGGCAATTCCGGCACCGGATGCCGTCTCGTGATGGGCGCGGTGGCGGGCTGCCCGATCAACGCGACCTTCGACGGCGATGCCTCGCTGCGGTCGCGGCCGATGCGGCGCATCGTCGATCCGCTGTCGCTGATGGGCGCGCGGGTCATCGCGCAGGCCGACGGCGGCCGGCTGCCGCTGACGCTCGCGGGTGCGCGCGATCCGTTGCCGATCGAATACCGCTCGCCGGTCGCCTCGGCCCAGATCAAGTCGGCGGTGCTGCTGGCCGGGCTCGCCGCGCCCGGTGTCACCACCGTGATCGAGCCGGAGGCCAGCCGCGATCATACCGAATTGATGCTGGCCCATTTCGGCGCCGAGGTGGTGTCGGTTGCGGACGGCGCGCTGGGGCGCAGGATCACCCTCACCGGCCAGCCGGAGCTGCACGGCGCCGCGATCGTGGTCCCCGCCGATCCGTCGTCCGCGGCGTTTCCCATCGTCGCCGCGCTGATCGTGCCGGGATCGGAGATCGTGCTCGACGATGTGATGACCAATCCGCTGCGCACCGGCCTGTTCACGACGCTGCGCGAGATGGGCGCCGCGATCGAGGAGAGCGACGTGCGCCGCAACGCCGGCGAGCCGATGGCGCGGCTGCGGGTGACGGCCTCGCGGCTGCGCGGGGTCGAGGTGCCCGCCGAGCGGGCGCCATCGATGATCGATGAATATCTGGTGCTGGCGGTCGCCGCCGCCTTCGCCGAAGGCACCACCATCATGCGCGGCCTGCACGAATTGCGCGTCAAGGAATCCGATCGCCTCGAGGCCACGGCTGCGATGCTGAGGGTCAACGGCGTCAAGGTGGACATCGCCGGCGACGACCTGATCGTCGAGGGGCGCGGCCATGTGCCCGGCGGCGGCGTGGTGGCCACCCACATGGATCACCGCATCGCGATGTCGGCGCTGGTGATGGGTTGCGCCGCGCAGGCTCCGGTGACGGTGGACGATACCGCCTTCATCGCCACCAGCTTTCCTGATTTCATCCCGATGATGCGCACGCTTGGCGCGGAGTTTGCATGAGGTTTCCCGAAATTCCTGTGGCGAACCTCATGCTCCCTCACTATATTTGAATTGATTGAGGGAGTCCGTCTCATGACCCGCATCATCATCAAGAAGCTGGAAGACAACAAAAAGGGTTCGGTCGCTGAGAAGCGCCTCCGTAATGCGGAGGGAAAGCTCGTGCGTGTTCTGTCGATCGACGCGAACAGCAAGACGTTCGATAGCGATCTCACCGAACTCTTTCGCAAGAATGTCGCCAAGGCGCGGCGTGAGAACAAGCGGCTTCTGGGATCTGCCAGCGGAATGCCGACGCGGCGGTGAACTCGCTTGAGCGACCGATCTTCTGGATCGTTGCCGGTCCGAATGGCTCCGGGAAAAGCAGCCTCTATAGGAGTGCCGATATCTCCGCCTTCGATCGTTCCGTCTGGATCATCAACCCCGACCTGCTGACAGCCCGAATTCGGGACGTCGAGAAGCTGGACCAGCGAGCGGCAAATCTCGCCGCAGTGGTCCGAATTGAGGCATGGCTCGACGCCTCGATCGAGACACACCAGACGATCGGCGTTGAAACAGTGCTGTCGACGGACAAATACCGGCGGCTCGTGAGCAAGGCCCGCCAGAAGGGTTATGAATTCCGCTTCATTTATGTTGTGTTGGACAGCGTCGACCTGAATGTCGAACGTGTCCGGATTCGTGTGGAAAAAGGCGGTCATGCCGTGCCGGAGGATCGCATTCGAGGCAGATGGAGCCGTTCGCTGGCGCAGATGCCGTGGTTTCTCGCCGAGGCGGATCGCGCATGGCTCTTCAACAACTCCGGCGAACATCCTGTACCTATCGGCCGCAAATCGGCTGGCGTAATTGATCTTGACCCGGCTGCTCCGGAGTTCATCAAGACGGCCGTCCAGAACATCTTCAGGACTGATTCATGATCATCGCCGTCGACGGTCCCGCCGTCCCGTGGCGCTTGCCTTGAGCACCGGTTGTGGACACGATATCCGCATTCGCTCAGGTTGAGGGGGATTCATGGCGAACGCGGGTGCCGGACTTGCCGGCGCGATGATGCTGGCGATGGCCGGCAGCGCCGGGGCGCAACAGCCAAGCGGACGCGCCGATCTGGAGGTGCTCGCGGAGCGGTCTGTCCCGCACCTCATGGTGGTGCGCACGATCTTCGCGGAAAGCAGCGCGGCCTGCCCCGAGGATTCCGGTATTTTGCAGATCACCGATGGGAAGCTGCGTTATTTCCGAGCCGTCTTGCCGGGAGCCAAACTTCCCTTCAAGACAAGCACGGGCTTCAAGGCGGTTGATGACGACACCTATCAAGAGCGCATCGCGACGGACGATTGCAGGATCGAACTTGCCGTTCGCCAGCAGGTGCGTCAGCCCGATGGTTCATGGCAATCCCTGCTCGTCTTGCGCATTCACCGCCCGAGTCTTTCGCCGGATGAGCGACAGGCGGCGCTGCGCCAGTTGACGGAGGAAGCGCGGGAACGCCTGCCCCGCGCGAACGATGCGGCAAGCCGCAAGGAGCGCCAGCAGGTTTATGCAGAGATGGGCAGCCTGGAGCAGGGCGGCGCATTCGCGACGAGCATGTGGGCCACTTTCGACAATGCGCCATCCGCCTGTTTCGAGGCGCTCGGAAACGTTGCCGTTGATCAGGGCGGTGTGACCTTCCTGTTCCTGCCCGGACTGCTGGGCGGGGTGAATCGTTTCGCCATCGAGCGTTCCGACAGGGACAGCGACCACGCCCGGTTCTATTTCGCGCGCGGAGACTGCCGGTTCGAGATCGTGGTTTCGGCCTCGGTGCGGGACAATCAGCAATGGATTGCGCGCGCGCTCCAGCCTTTCGACCCGTCCAAGGCGCGCCTCATTATCGAGAAAGGACCAAAACCCATCAGGGAGCCGTCGGACGCCCGCCCACCGTGGCTTGACCGCACCGAATAGCTATTGCACATGGCGGCATGATCATCGCGATCGATGGCCCGGCCGCGTCCGGGAAGGGAACGCTCGGCAAGCGATTGGCCGCGCACTATCATTTCCGCCACCTCGACACCGGGGTGATCTACCGCGCGGTGGCCAAGGCGCTGCTCGACGCCGGCGCCGACCTCACCGACGAGGACCGCGCGGTGGCGGCGGCGCTGGAACTCGACCCGGAGAAATTCGGCGATCCGGCGCTGAAGACCCAGGCGGTGGGGGAAGCCGCCTCGGTGGTGTCGGCCTTTCCGCGGGTGCGCGAGGCGCTGGTCAACTTCCAGCGCCAGTTTGCCGGCGAGCCGCCCGGCGCGGTGCTGGACGGGCGGGACATCGGCACGGTGATCTGCCCCCATGCCGACGTGAAGATTTTCGTGATGGCGGATCCGGTGGTGCGGGCCCGGCGGCGGACCCTGGAGGCGCGGGCGCGCGGCGAGGATGCGGACGAGGCGCTGGTGCTGGCGGATATCCTCAAGCGCGACGAGCGCGACAAGAACCGGCCCGTGGCGCCGCTGAAACCCGCGCCGGATGCGCACTTGCTCGATAACTCGCATTTGGATATAGAAGGCGGCGTCCGGGCTGCCATCGCGATTGTCGAGGCTGTTCGAGCGGGCCGGCAGCGGGTTTGAACCCCGGCCGTCTTTGGAGGACTGCTCCGCTCGACCTCGCCAACCTCTGGCCCCTGCAGCAATCCGGCTCGAGCCGTCTGCCCGCTCCCCCTCGGAATGGCGTCTGCATTGAGCGTTTGTTCAGGTTTCCGGACGCAAACGAGATGCTTCGATCCGCATTGCCGCTCGCCGGCCTGCGGATGACGCGAAATCTACCGTATCGATCGCGAAGGCATGATGCCGGCCCGCTGCGCAGGGCTTGCCGCGGCAAGCAGCGCGCAGTGGTCGCCAAAGGGTGCGGACCTTTGGCCCTTCCCGTTTGATGCGCCCATCAACCCGAACGCCGGCAGCCCGCAACTGGAGACCCAATGGCTTCTACTGATACCTACCATCCGTCGCGTGACGATTTCGCCGCGATGCTCGACGAATCCTTCGCCGGCGGCAATGTGCAGGAAAGCACCGTCGTCAAGGGCAAGGTCGTCGCGATCGAGAAGGACATGGCCGTCATCGACGTCGGCCTGAAGACCGAAGGCCGCGTGGCGCTGCGCGAGTTCGCCGGGCCCGGCCGCGAGAACAGCCTGAAGGTCGGCGACGAGGTCGAAGTCTTCCTTGACCGCATCGAGAATGCGCTCGGCGAAGCCGTGCTGTCGCGCGACAAGGCGCGCCGCGAGGAAAGCTGGGGCAAGCTCGAGAAGGCTTTCCAGAACAATGAGAAGGTCAGCGGCGTCATCTTCAATCAGGTCAAGGGCGGCTTCACCGTCGATCTCGACGGCGCAGTGGCGTTCCTGCCGCGCTCGCAGGTCGACATCCGTCCGATCCGCGACGTCGGTCCGCTGATGAACAATCCGCAGCCGTTCCAGATCCTGAAGATGGACCGCCGCCGCGGCAACATCGTTGTCTCGCGCCGCACGGTGCTCGAGGAGACCCGCGCCGAGCAGCGTCAGGAACTGGTGCAGAACCTCGAGGAAGGTCAGGTGATCGACGGCGTGGTCAAGAACATCACCGATTACGGTGCGTTCGTCGACCTCGGCGGCATCGACGGCCTGCTGCACGTCACCGATATCGCCTGGCGCCGCGTCAACCACCCGACCGAGGTGCTGACCATCGGCCAGACGGTGAAGGTGAAGATCATCAAGATCAACCACGAGACGCACCGCATCTCGCTCGGCATGAAGCAGCTCCTGGACGATCCGTGGCAGGGCATCGAGGCGAAGTATCCGCTCGGCGCACGCTTCACCGGCCGCGTCACCAACATCACCGACTACGGCGCCTTCGTCGAGCTCGAGCCGGGCATCGAGGGTCTGATCCACGTCTCCGAGATGTCGTGGACCAAGAAGAACATGCATCCCGGCAAGATCGTCTCGACGTCGCAAGAGGTCGAGGTGCAGGTGCTGGAAGTCGATTCCGTCAAGCGCCGCATTTCGCTCGGTCTCAAGCAGACCATGCGCAATCCGTGGGAAGTCTTCGTCGAGAAGCACCCGGTCGGCTCCACGGTCGAGGGCGAGGTCAAGAACAAGACCGAGTTCGGCCTGTTCCTCGGCCTCGAGGGCGATGTGGACGGCATGGTCCACCTCTCCGATCTCGACTGGAAGCTGCCGGGCGAGCAGGTCATCGACAACTACAAGAAGGGCGACATGGTCAAGGCCGTGGTGCTCGATGTCGATGTCGAGAAGGAGCGCATCTCGCTGGGCGTCAAGCAGCTCGAAGGCGATCCCTTCGCCGAGCCGGGCGACGTCAAGAAGGGTGCGGTGGTGACCTGCGAAGTGCTTGACGTCAAGGACGCCGGCATCGATGTGCAGATCGTCGGCACCGACTTCCAGACCTTCATCAAGCGCTCTGAACTGGCGCGCGACCGCAACGACCAGCGCGCTGAACGCTTTGCCGTCGGCGAAAAGGTCGACGCCCGCGTCATCCAGTTCGACAAGAAGGCCCGCAAGGTCCAGGTGTCGATCAAGGCGCTGGAAGTGGCCGAGGAGAAGGAAGCCATCGCGCAGTACGGCTCGTCCGACTCCGGTGCGACGCTGGGCGACATTCTCGGCACCGCGCTGAAGCAGCAGCAGCGCGACGGCAAGTAACGGCCGATCGGCTCGCCGGGGCGACCCTCGGCGAACCGCGTCAATCGAAAGGGCTCCGATGTCGGAGCCCTTTCTTTTTCGGGACGGATCTTGCGCCGTGCTCCCGCGATTACATCCCGCAGAGGTGATGGAACCAGCATGTCGCGCTGCAGCGGATTCCTTCAAATTGCATCGCAATTGATGTAATGCAGTGACGACATCTCAACGTCGCCGGGGCACACCCGTGCGGCGTGATATGCCCGCTCGGGCCGAATTCAGGAGCATGCCATGTCGCTCGATTCCGATGCGATCGTCGATCGCCGCCGCATCCGCCGCAAGCTGACGTTCTGGCGCGTGCTTGCGGTGGTGGTGGCGATGGCGGCCGTGGTCGCGCTCGGCTTGGTGGCCGCGCCATCGACGCGATCCGCGCTCTCCGGCGCGGGCAGCATCGCGCGGATCAATATCGAGGGACTGATCCGCAGCGATCAGGCCCGCGTCGAGGCGCTGGAGCGGCTCGGCAAGTCGAACGTCGCCGCCGTGGTGGTGCACATCAATTCGCCGGGAGGCACCACCTCGGGCTCCGAACAGCTCTATGAGTCACTGATGCGCCTCAAGGCGCAGAAGCCGCTGGTCGTGGTGGTCGAAGGTCTCGCAGCGTCGGGCGGCTACATCGCTGCGCTCGCCTCCGATCACATCGTGGCGCAGCAGAGCTCGCTGGTCGGTTCGATCGGCGTGCTGTTTCAATATCCGAACGTCACCGAGCTGCTGAAGACCATCGGCGTGCAGGTCGAATCGGTGAAGTCGACGCCGCTGAAGGCTGCGCCGAGCGGTTATGAGCCGACCAGTCCGGAGGCGCGCGCAGCGCTCGATGCGCTGGTCAAGGATTCCTATGCGTGGTTTCGCGATCTCGTGCGCAACCGGCGCAGCATGGATACGGCGCAGCTCGAGAAGGTGTCTGATGGCCGTGTCTTCACGGGCCGCCAGGCGGTGGATCTCAAGCTGATCGATCAGCTCGGCGACGAGAAGGCGGCGGTGGCGTGGCTGGTTGCGACGAAGAACGTCAAGGCCGACCTGCCGGTGCGCGACTACAAGCTCACGCCGCGTTTCGGCGATCTCACCTTCTTGCGCGCCGCGTCCTCGCTGATACTGCATGCGGTGGGTCTCGAAGGGCTGGCGCGCCGTGTCGAGCAGGCCGGCGTGGTGCGAGCGGTGGATCAGCTCGGTCTTGAGGGAATGCTTGCGCTCTGGCAGCCGGCTTCGTCGAATTGAATCTCAGTTCAGCGATGTGAATCCTGATTTCAGCCGAACAAGCTTTGCTCCGGGAGGGCCGAAGCGAGGCAAATTTGCTTGGCGCCGAAGGATTTGCCATGCTTTGGGCCGATTAGCCGCTTGACAGTCCGCGACTTTTTCAAGGAAATGTCGCCTGCACGCCACGGGTCCCCATTTCGATGATCAAATCCGAACTCGTTCAGCGCATTGCCGAGCTCAATCCGCACCTCTATCAGCGCGATGTCGAGAACATCGTGAATGCGATCCTCGAGGAGATCGTGTCGGCTCTGGCGCGCGGAGATCGCGTGGAGCTGCGCGGCTTCGGGGCCTTCTCGGTGAAGCATCGGCCGGCGCGCGCGGGGCGCAATCCGCGCACCGGCGAGCATGTCCCGGTGGATCAGAAGAGTGTGCCGTTCTTCAAGACCGGCAAGGAAATGCGCGAGCGTCTCAATCGCCAGTCGGTCACCGCGCAGGCCTCTGCACCCGACACGGCGTCGCAGGGAAGCTGATCCGGCTGCTGGATTTTTCGCCCCGCGCGTGATCCAATCCCGAAAGTCGCTCATCCTGACGCTGATTTGCGTCGGTTGATCCGCCACTGCATGTGCGAGAGAAGCGATGCGCAAATTTTTCACCGCCCTGGTGCTGATTCCGCTCGGTATTGTCTTTCTGGCCTTCGCGATCGCCAACCGACAGCTCGTGACGGTGTCGTTCGATCCGTTCAATTCAGCGGATCCGTCGGTTGGCGTCAGGCTGCCTCTGTTCCTGGTGATCATCGTCGTGGCGGTCCTTGGCGTGCTGGCTGGGAGTTTTGCAACCTGGCTGCGGCAGGGGCATTGGCGCCGTGCCGCGCGGCAGTATGAAGAGGAAGCGCGCACGGCGCGGGCCGAGCTGGCGCGGCTGCAGCCCGCGGCGCCCCGTTCCGGCCCGGCCGGCGAGCCGGCGCTGCTGCCCTATGCAGGGGATGTTGCCCCCCGCGACAAGCGCGGCGCGACGTTGTAGAACCCGCCTCACGACAGGATCGGACCGGCCGCGGCGACAGCAGGCCAGCGGCGCCCGGGGTCCTTTCGGGAAAGAACCAAGCTGGACCTGCCGGAACCGAAGCGATGGCGGTAATCGTCAAAATCTGCGGGCTTTCGACGCCTGATACGCTCGATGCCGCATTGGCGGCGGGCGCCGATATGGTCGGATTCGTCTTCTTCCCGCCGTCGCCGCGTCACGTCAGCCTCGGCCTGGCCGAGCAGCTCGGCCGGCAGGTCGGCGGGCGGGCGCTGAAGGCGGTGCTTTCGGTGGACGCCGATGATGCGCTGCTCGCGAACAGCATCGAAGCGCTGCGGCCGGACCTGCTGCAACTGCATGGCAAGGAAAGCATCGCACGGGTGCGCGACATCCGGCAGAGGTTCGGCCTCCCGGTCATGAAAGCCATTCCCGTGGCGACCGCCGACGATCTCACCGGCGTGGCCGGCTATGCCGCGGTGGCGGACCGCATCCTGTTCGATGGCCGCGCGCCGAAGGACGCGACGCGCCCGGGCGGCCTCGGTGCGGCGTTCGATTGGCATCTGCTGGAAAATCTCGCGCTGCCGGTTCCCTTCATGGTGTCCGGCGGGCTGCATGCCGGCAATGTCGCCGAGGCGCTGCACGTCACGCGCGCCGGCGGCGTTGATGTCTCGTCCGGGGTGGAATCCGCACCCGGCGTCAAGGATCCCGACATGATCCGCGATTTTCTCCGCGCGGCGCGCGCAGCTGAAGACAGTTTTCGCAAGGTGACATCCGATGCGGGATAGCCCTGCAACATCGCAACAGCCGTCATGCCCGGACTTTTTCCGCGCATCCACGCCTGTCGAGATTCACATCGAACAAGATACGCATGGCCGGATCAAATCCGGCCATGACGAAGGGTGACAATGAATTCTCGTCCCAATTCCTTCCGTTCCGGTCCCGACGAGCGCGGGCACTTCGGCATGTTCGGCGGACGCTTCGTCGCCGAGACCTTGATGCCGCTGATCCTCGATCTGGAAAAAGCCTATGCCGAGGCCAAGGCCGATCCTGCATTCCAGCGCGAGATGAGCGGCTATCTGAAGGACTATGTCGGCCGGCCGTCGCCGCTCTATCTCGCCGAGCGCCTCACCGAGCATCTCGGCGGGGCCAAGGTCTATCTCAAGCGCGAGGAGCTCAATCACACCGGCTCGCACAAGGTCAACAACGTGCTCGGCCAGATCATGGTCGCGCGCCGCATGGGCAAGAAGCGCATCATCGCCGAGACCGGCGCGGGCCAGCACGGCGTCGCCACCGCGACGCTGTGCGCGCGCTTCGGGCTCGACTGCGTCGTCTATATGGGCGCGGTCGACGTGGCGCGGCAGGAGCCGAACGTCATCCGCATGGAGATGCTGGGCGCGAAAGTGGTGCCGGTGCAGTCCGGCACGCGCACGCTCAAGGACGCGATGAACGAGGCGCTGCGCGACTGGGTCACCAACGTGCATGACACGTTCTACTGCATCGGCACGGTGGCGGGGCCGCATCCCTATCCGATGATGGTGCGCGACTTCCAGTCGATCATCGGCGTTGAGACGCGCGCCCAGATGATGGAAGCCGAGGGCCGGCTGCCGGATTCGCTGATCGCCTGCATCGGCGGCGGCTCCAATGCGATGGGCCTGTTTCATCCGTTCCTTGACGAGCCTTCCGTCGAGATCTTCGGCGTCGAGGCGGCGGGCCACGGCCTCGACAAGCTGCATGCGGCCTCGCTCAGCGGCGGACGTCCGGGCGTGCTGCACGGCAACCGCACCTATCTCTTGATGGACGAGGATGGGCAAATCCAGGACGCGCATTCGATCTCGGCGGGGCTCGATTATCCCGGCATCGG
>Ga0180217_1001882_pt1 | contig 20936 bp, 21 predicted proteins | sample eDN3rd37CBELigOP_FD_128521 | JGI IMG/M metagenome (GOLD analysis project Ga0180217, IMG submission 128521) | Enriched Organic Plus compost microbial communities from Emeryville, California, USA - eDNA 3rd pass 37_C BE-Lig OP (version 2) (version 2) ... | reverse complement strand
GCCTTCATCGCCCTGGCCAACGCCGTCATCGTGACCCGACGCCTCATCCGGACCGCGTGGACCACCCACCGCTGGGACACCCGCCCAGCCCGCCGGCCATGACCTATCGGCGCACGTTCTAAGAAATGCCACGAAAAAGAGATGCGTACCGAGCAAACCTGTGACATGCTCCCCGTATTGAACTATCGTTAAGATTTCCTACCAAACGCCACTTGAAGGAGCGAGCGTGAAGAGAATGAGAATTGCGACAGCGGGAGCCAGTGCCGGCCTCCTCGCCGTCTTGTCAGCATGCGGTGGGGGTGGCACGAGCGAGAACAAATCGTCCGACGACGCATTTGTCATCGGAGTGTTCGGCCCGGCGCAGATCGTTCAGGGGCAGGACATCAAGGCCGGTGCCGAACTCGCTGCGAAGCATCTCAATGCGGCTGACGGCATCGGTGGCCGGGAAGTATCGATTGTCTTCTGCGACACCGAGAACGGCGCTAAGCCCGAGAAGGCCGTCGCTTGTGCCACAAAGTTCGCCGAGGAAGATGAGGCTGACGCCATCGTCGGTGGCTTCTCATCGGCTGAGGCCCTCGCGGCTGTCGACACGATCGTGAAGGCCGAGACGCTGTTCCTCGGAACGGGCGCAGGCGCGACTGACCTAGTTAAGGGAGTCGATGACGAAGGCCCACGACGTTTCATCTTCCGCGTCGGTCCGGTGAACTCACTCGCTCTGGCCACGGACATTTGCCTCGCTCACGTCGGCGGTGTGGCACCTACGGCTGGGTACACCAAGTTCGGCATCCTGTCTGAGGACAGCGAAGCCGCTGTTCAGATCACCGAGTTCCTCAAAACATGCCTGCCGGACCCGGCCGGGGCCACGGATGGACGTATTGACGCCCCGGGCGTCGACTTGGTCTCAGTTCAGACGCACGCCGTCGATGCGACTGACTTCAGCGCACAGTTCAGGACCCTCGAGAATGCAGGCGCCGAATACGTCATCGAGGTGAACAGTCGCCAGGTCGGCGTCGCACTCGTTACCCAATGGGGACAGCTCAAGCCTAAGTTCGGGCTGGGTGGATTCAACGTCTCGTCGCAGTCTGACGACTTCTACAAGGTGACCAACGGCGGAGCTGAAGGAGAGCTCAACGGTCCGGCGGGAGTTTTGCGGACGGAGATCACGGCGCAAACGATCCCATTCTACGACGCATTCAACGAAATGTTCGGGCACGATCCGATCTATAATGCTGCGTCCACCTACGACGCCGTCACGCTCCTGGCAGAGGCCGCCGAAGTGGCTGGTTCGACCAAGACCGACGACCTCGTCGACGCGCTGTCGGAGATTGACTACACGGGCGTCCAAGGACGGATCCGGTTCGACGATAGCCATGACGTCATCTACGGAGCAGGGGACCCCAAGGAAGGTCTAAGCCCCTTGCACTTCCAATGGACGAAGAACGGGGACCGCCGTGTGATCTTCCCCGAGGCGTTCGCTGACGGACCTTACACGCCGCCATCCTGGCTTAACTGAAAATCGTCGGTGTTCGGTCGCGGACCAAAGGTGCGCGACCGAACACCGAGATGTCATGCCCGCGCAGAGGAATAAGGGATTCCGAAGAAATGGAACTATTAACAACGGTGCTGGTCACCGGGGCACTAACAAGTGCAGCCTATGCCCTCATGGCTCTCGGTTTCAGCCTTGTATACGGCGTCGGGCGCACAGTGAACCTTGCCCACGGCTCGTACTTCATGGTCGCGGCCTACGGCACTTACGCTGCGCAGCAGGCAGGTTTGCCGCTCGCTCTCGCGGCGGCCGTCGGGATTCTGGCTGCGTGTGTATTAGGGGTGATCGTCGATTTCGTCGTGATCTCACCCATGCGCGATCGCGAGATCACCATCCTCATCGGCACTCTGGCAGTCGCTCTCGCCGTAGAGGCCGCGATACGGATAATTTTCGGTGTGGGAAACAAAAGACTTGCAGGTTTCGCTGACGGGGCACATACCGTCTTGGGCGTAAACGTTGTTTCTGCGCGCATTATCGCGGCAGTTGTGTCGGTCGTTCTCATCGCCGTAGTTCTCTGGGTGATCGGATCCACCTCATATGGCCGCACTCTGCGAGCCGTAGCTCAAGACGAAGAAGCAGCTCGGTTGATGGGTATCCGAACGGACCGCCTTCAACTCAGCATCATCGTCTTAGGCGCCGCCTTGGCAGGGACCGCTGGCGTGTTCGTCAGTCCCTATCAAGTGCTCTATCCAGGAATGTGGCTTGCGCCGTTGATCACGGCATTCAGTGTGGTCATCCTCGGAGGTCTCGACTCGATTCACGGCACGCTAGTTGCCGCTTGCATCCTCGGCTTCTTAGATCGCCTCGTCGCCGAAGCGCTACCCGACGGCGGAACCAAAGCGCCTCTCGTGGCGCTCGCTCTCATCTTGGTTGTTCTCGTGACACGACCACAGGGGCTCAAAGGAAAGGTACTAGCGTGACGACCCTGCGCCGGCGGGTATTGCCGGCTGTCCTAGCTCTTGCTCTGCTCCTTGCACTACCAGCCTTAGTTGGCGACGCAGTGCTGATCCGCGTGCTCACGACTGCGTGCTTATTCGCGGTCCTCGCGGCTTCCTGGGACCTCTTGTCGGGATTCACAGGTCAAGTCACCTTCGGTCATGCCGCCTTCGTCGGGATCGGCGGATACGCTACGGCTCTTTTTGCCAGCGAGACTACTGCTAACCCCGCCCTAGCGTTGCTGATCGGACCGGTCTGCGCAGCACTTTTTGGACTCGTTATCGGAATTCCCGCCCTCCGTCTGCAAGGACCGTACTTGGCACTGGCTACGCTGGCTGCCGCGTCTGCGCTCTACCAGCTGATCTTCGTGTTCAAGGACAAGACCCGAGGCGAGGACGGCATTTCAGGACTGACGACGCTGGACGAGACCGCTGTCATCGGCGATATCGGCCGATTCATAGCCAATATCCTCGGCGGTCAGGGTTTCGAGAGCGCCCGCCCGTTGGCACGTGCCGCTTACACCAACTATTTCCTGGTTGTGCTCATTGCGGGGGCTGTGCTCTTGCTGATGTGCTGGTTCGGTTATGGACGTCACGGCGTGGTGCTGCGATCCATCGGGCAGGAAGAAACCGCCGCTCAGGCGGCCGGCGTCCCCATCGCACGATATAAAGTCGCCGCATTCACGATCTCAGGAGGGTGCGCCGGGCTGATTGGCGCGCTCATGGTCCTGACGCGGGGAAGCGCGAGCACAGACCTCCTCGCTCTCGATCTTTCGCTCATCGTGATCGTCATGGCGGCCATCGGCGGGACGGGCAGCCTCATCGGTCCAGCCGGTGGTGCATTCGTCATCATCCTGCTGCAGGATCACATCCTCGAACTCATACCGATGGTCGAGGCCGAACCCGCGTACAAGCAACTTACATTCGCGCTCTTGCTGATCCTCGTCCTGCGATTCCTACCGCACGGGCTTTTCGGCTCCCTACAGGAGACGATACTCGCGCGAAAACGATCGCCGGTGGAGTCCCCGCTCGACAGCGCCAGCGTTGGTGACAGCCCGTCTGAGTTCGCAAAGGAAGTCCAATGACCTCATCGGCCGGCCCCATCACTGACGAACGTCGGATCGTCCTCGAGGCACAGAGCGTGACGCGGCAGTTCGGCGGTTTGACGGCCGTCAACAGGGTTGATCTCCAACTGCGGGAGGGCGAGTCGCTCGGGTTGATCGGAGCGAACGGCGCCGGGAAAACCACCTTGTTCAACATGCTTTCTGGCTTCGATCGACCCAGCGAAGGTGACATCCAGTTGCATGGCCGCTCAATGCTGGGTTCATCGCGCCATGAAATCGTGCGCTCAGGACTGGCTCGTACCTTCCAGATCGTCCGTCCCTTCGCCGCCCTCACAGTGACCGATAACGTGAGGGTTCCGCTAACGGTGCGAGGGTTACGGAATAGCGACTTAGAAATACCCCGGATTCTGAATGCGGTCGGCCTCGCGCACCTCGCGAATGTTCCGGCATCTCTGCTCTCCGAGGGCGACTTGAAGCGTCTGGAGCTGGCGCGCGCTCTTGGCACAAATCCGAACGTATTATTACTCGATGAACCGTTTGCTGGACTTTCGCCCAACGAAATCCAACGTCTATGCGAAACGATTTCTGCATTACACGCCAGCGGGATGAGTCTTCTCATCGTTGAACACAAGATCGGCACGCTCGCCAAGTTGTGCCAACGCATCGTGGCCCTACACAGAGGGACCGTCATCGCTGACGGGTCGCCGCAGGAAGTGATCTCTTCGCCGCAAGTCGTCGAAGCCTATCTGGGAGGAGCACTAGAATGAGCACACCGGCACTTGCGGTAGAGAACGTTCATGTTGCCTACGGGAAGGCGGAGGTCCTCCGCGGCTTTAACCTCACGGTCGAGGAGGGCGAATTCGTCGCCGTTGTCGGCCCGAATGGTGCAGGGAAGACTACTCTGCTGCGCGCATTATCAAGACTCGTTCCCAGCTTGGGGCGCATTCTTCTTTACGGCAACGAACTTCCAGAACGCACGACGGGCACCGTTGCCGCAGGATTGATTCAATGCCCTGAACGGCGCCGACTGTTTCCCGATCTAACTGTCGAGACCAACCTGCGCTTGGGTGGATACCGCCACGGCTCCCGCAGCGATTTAGAACCAGACCTTGAGCACGTATATGAGATGTTCCCGACGTTGCGTGAACGTTCGACACAGCAGGCCGGAACGATGTCCGGCGGTGAACAGCAGCAGTGCGCCATTGCTCGGGCTTTGATGGCGCGGCCTCGCCTCCTCCTACTTGATGAGCCCTCTTTGGGACTCTCGGTCGGTGTGCTGAAGACGATCGCCAACTCCATCGAGACTCTTCGAGCGACAGGGACCACCGCGATTCTGGTCGAGCAGGATGTGAGCTTCGCTGTGCGATGCGCCGATCGTCTCGTTGTCCTGGAACACGGGCAAGTCGCCCTCGAGGGACCGGCCGAGACAGTGGTTAACGATCCGTACATCCAGTCGGCCTACCTGGGGGTGCTCTGACTCGCGCTTAATCACGGAGCCGAAGTCTTGCCCGCAGGATGCAATGAAGCGCCCAGACCCGAGGTTTCGGTACTGTGAGGTCTCGGTACTGTCGTGACGACGACAGAGCGGCACACGCTTGCCCCAGGCGCTTGATTGATCAGAGGCCTGGCCATGCTCATCGACGTTCTAGCTTCGCAAGCAAGTTCGACGTCGAGTTTCTAGTGATGCGGCACCAGGATGAACAGGCCTTCCGCCGTGGCACAGACAGTGTCGATGTTGCGGAGCTCGGCTCGCAGAAACCGTTTTCGACCTTCCTCACGCACCACCCAAGCCACCACTGTCAGAGGGGTGCTAATCGGGGTCAACTCTTGATACTGAACTGTCAGATACGCGGTCCGCGTGAGGCCCCTCGGACCACCCGAAGCCAATAGCCCCAGCACCTCGTCGAACAGCAGGGCGATAGCACCCCCGTGCGCGGCTCCTCCACTCCCAAGGAACCACCGGCCGAACTCGGCCGTCCCCTCGAGCCGAACTGAGGATGAGGAGGTAGGCACGAACGCGGGAGTCATGGACTGCCCACGAAACGGGACCGCGTTTACGCGGCCAAAGAACTGCTCGGCCTCTTCGACCTGGACGTCGCGCAATCGATCAGTCAGCCGACCGATTTCGTCCTTGAGGTTCTCAATCTCCGCGGGATCCGGTGCGGCACCGGCCAAAGCGTCCAGAAATGCACGTATCTCGGATTGCAACAGCCCATATTTGGCGTCGTCTGCTCGCGACCCGACGGACCTCGTTACGAAAGCCGGCGTCAGCGGCCCGGGCTCTTGGCTGAGCGACGCCGGAGAACCAACCAGAGGGCCTGCATCGCTCCCTGCGGCGTCAGCGCGCCGCTTCCGCAATTTCCAGGTCGATCGCCAACGCCTCGACTTCACACCCGTACCTATCCATTTCTCGCGAGGTGGTTTAGCGCCCCTATGAGTGCTGTCGGCGCGTAGTGATTGACAAAAGCCTCAGGGCCGAAGGCTCGCAACGGAACTTCAAACGACCTCAACGACCCGCCGACACTTAACTATCGTTCAAAACGATACAGTCCGATGTTCGAGAGGTCATATCCGACCCAGATTGTGACGACCGCCTCCCGGTACTGAAGGCGACGAATGGGGCGTACCGTGCTATAGTTTTAACGATCGTTCATATGAGAGGGTTCGACGTTGCACACAGATGTCCTCATCGTCGGCGCCGGGCCGGTAGGCCTGTACGGCGCTTACTACGCGGGGGTCCGCGGTCTACGTACCGTTGTGATCGATTCACTAGAAGAGCCTGGCGGCCAGGTCGCGGCCATGTATCCGGAGAAACCGATTTACGACATAGCCGGGTTCCCCTCGGTAACGGGACGGCAACTCATTGACGGGCTGCTCGAACAAGCTGGGAACTTCGACCCTATGTTGGTCCTGAACGACGTAGCGGAGTCCGTCAAACGATCAACAGATGGGCTCATAATCCAGACGGCCCAAGGTCGCACTGTCACAACATCTGCAGTAGTGATCGCCGGTGGAATCGGTAAGTTCACCCCCCGACCCCTTCCGGCCGTCGCCGACTACATCGGGCATGGCGCGGCCTTCTTCGTCCCTCACCTTGAGGCGCACCGCGGCAACGACGTCGTCATAGTGGGCGGCGGAGATAGCGCATTCGACTGGGCGCTCGCCCTCAACGAAATCGCTGCAAGCACCACGCTGGTTCACCGCAGGGCGAAGTTCACAGCCCACGCCGCGACCATCCAGGCCGTCCAGCGCGCCGGGGTCCGAATCGTCACCGACGCCGAAGTCGTCCGCGGGAACGGTTCCCCACGGCTCGAATCTATCGACATCATGACCAAGGACGGAAACGTGTCCACGATCCCGTGCACCAGCCTCGTGGCCGCACTCGGATTCTTGGCCGACCTTGGACCAGTCCGCGCCTGGGGCTTGGAACTACACGACAACCGCCACATCACGGTTGATAGCCGTATGCAGACGTCGGTCGAACGAATCTTTGCAGCAGGCGACATAGTCGACTATCCGGGCAAGGTACGGCTGATCAGCGTCGGATTCGGCGAAATCGCTACCGCGATCAACAATGCCGCCATCTTGATCGATCCCAGCGCCAGTCTCTTCCCGGGCCATTCCACCGATGCAGCCGTGCCGGTTGCGGTCTAGACGGAGACACCATGCCCTACGTAATCGGCTCAGCATGCATTGACGTCAACGACAAGGCTTGCGTGGACGAATGCCCCGTGGACTGCATCTACGAGGGCGATCGTAAAAGCTACATCAACCCCCGCGAATGCATCGATTGCGGCGCTTGCATGGCCGTGTGTCCGGTCGAAGCCATCGCCCAAGATTTTCGCATTTCACCCGAAGAGATGGTGTTCGTCGACGACAATCGGACGTTCTTCGACGAGGTGCTCACCGGACGATCTGAGCCGATCGGGACACCCGGCGGAGCGGCCACCGTCGGTCGAGTCGGAGTGGACACCCCTCTTGTCGCCGACTGGCCTCGTGCCTGACCGGAACCGGGCAACAAGCGCCGGCCACCACTCCCAGAGGCTTGACCGCCAATCTATTTGAATAGGCGATAGAATCACATCCGTGGGTAGACGTGAAAACATTCTTAACGCGGCTGCGTCGCTGTTCGCCACCGAAGGTTACGATGCAGTCGGAATGGACGAGTTAGGCGCCAAAGCAGGTGTCACCGGCCCGGCGATCTACTACTACTTCGAGAGTAAGACTCAGTTGCTGGCCCAACTGCTGCTCCCGACAAGTCGTGGACTGTCTGAAGACGCGCGCCACATTGCGTCTGATTCTGCCAACCCTCTAGACGCGCTGGAACGGCTGATCGATGCGCACTTGGCCTTTGTCGAAACGCATCCTCAGCTGGCAATCATCCACAGCCGTGAACTCCACAAAATGGACCGTGACGACCAAGCCGAGGTCCGCCAACTCATGCGCGACTACCTCGGTACCTGGGTCACGGTCGTCAAATCTGCCAGTCCTCTGCTCGAGCCCGAAGGAGCGCGTATCCTCACCCAGGGGGTGTTCGCGATGATCAACGGAATCCCACTCGTCAACCGGCGGGCCCTGATCGGCGAACGGCTCGAGGTCGTCAGGCACATGACGTATGGCCTGATCGGGTCACTCGTCCCCGCCCTCGCTTACAAACTGGCTGTACCCGAAGCGCACTGAAAAGTCCCGCTCAACGTCTCTGGAACACAGGTGGCCTGCCTTCAATGAAGGCACGAGCCGCCTCTTGACTGTCCTCGCTACCGCCAACGCGGACGTAGCGCGCGTTCTCGGCCACTACATACTCGTGCAAGCTCAACCTGGATGCATCGACGAGGTTGGCCTTCAGTGCACGCAAAGCTGATGGTGCCCTTGCTGCCAGACTGCTCGCCAACTCGGATACTCGACTCGTCAGAGCGTCGGCTTCAACCGCCTCGGTCAGCAGCCCGATGTGCGCTGCGTGATCGGCAGTGAACGGCTCGGACTGGAGAAACAAATCGCGTGCTCGCCCCGCACCGATCAATCGCGTGACGTGCCAGATGCCGGCAAAGTCACCAGACGCACCCGCACCCAGGAAGGCCGTGTTGAACTTAGCTCGCTTGCTCGCTACGCGGAGATCGCAGGCTGCGGCGAGCGACAGGCCCGCGCCAGCACAAGCACCGTTGATCGCCGCAATAGTCACCTGGGGAAGCGCCTCGAACAACTCAACGATCCGCGTCGCGGCAGCCAGGCGTTGTGTCGACAGCTCGGCATCCGAGGTCACAATGCCTTCGCCTCGAGAACGAGCCCCCAGGTCCCCCCCGACGCAGAAGGAATCACCAGCGCCCGTCAGCACGACCACCCGAATACTCGAGTCGTCGATCAGCGGCTCAACCACCTTGTTGAGCGAACTAAACAGCTCGAAAGTCAGAGCGTTCCGGTGTTCCGGGCGATTAAGCGTCATCGTGATGCAGGCGTCGGACCGACGGACCAGCACGAGATCGTTCGCCGATGTCACGAACCCGTCCAGACCGGATCGCGCCTCTCCGTGAAGGCGAGCGCCCCCTCGCGCGCATCGTTCGAAGATCGGACCAGGTCGGTCCACTCTCGCTGGAGGTCAAAGCCGTCCGCAACAGCCCAATCCTGCGCCGCCCAGACGACCTGCTTGGTGGCGGCGAGCGCAAGCGGTCCATTGCGGCCGATGACTTCGGCCAGTTCGAGGGCACGAGCAACCACAGTTCCAGGATCCACCACGTAGTTGACCAGTCCCAGCGCGTCGGCCTTGAGCGCGGAGATCGGATCGCCAGTCAGCAACATCTCAAGGGCAATGTGGAACGGCAGACGCCTGGTGAGGTTGAACAACGCTCCGCCCGCTGCGGTAAGGCCCCGCTTGACCTCGGGAACGGCAAACCACGTATTCGAGGCCGCCACGATGAGGTCACACGCCAGCACCATTTCGAACCCGCCAGCTACCGCTGCTCCCTCAACAGCAGCAATCAGCGGCTTGTCTGGGCGCCCTTGGGTCAGACCCGCGAATCCGCGTCCATCGACGTACGGCGACTCACCGGCCAAGAACGCCGCGAGATCCATCCCGGAGCAGAACGTCGGCCCCGCACCGGTGAGGACCCCCACGGCAAGGTCGGGTGACGAATCGAGCCGGTCGATCGCCGAGGCAATCCCTTGAGCGACCGCGCCGTTGACGGCATTCCGCTTCTCGGGACGAGAAATCGTGATGAGCAGCGTCCGCTCTCGCACCTCCGTCAAGACAACGTCAGACACCGTCAGATCCTCTCGATGATCGTGCCATTGGCCATACCGCCGCCCTCACATATCGTCACAAGACCCCACCTGTGGTCGTTCTCCTCCATGCCGGTCAGCAGCGACGTGATCAGACGGGTGCCAGTGGAGCCGAGCGGGTGCCCGAGCGCGATGGCACCGCCATATGGATTGATGACATCCAGGCTGATGTCGAACTCGTCGGCGAACATCAGTGGCACAGGAGCGAATGCCTCATTGATTTCGACGTGTTGAATGTCCTCAATCGTCAGCCCACCCTTCTCCAGCGCAACCTCTGTAGCACGCAGCGGACCAGTAAGCATGAGCACTGGATCGTCGCCGACCACGGAGAAGGAGTGGAACCTGGCCCGCGGACGAAGTCCGAGAGCGTTGGCCTTCTCCTCGCTCATGATCAGCACGGCGCTCGCCCCATCGGCAATGGACGAGGAGTTGCCGGCCGTGATTTTCCAGTCGATGTCCGGGTATTGCGACTCCCACTCCGCCGTACGGAAGGCAGGCGGCAACTGGCTCAGTTTCTCAGCAGATGTCCCCGGACGGATCGTCTCGTCCTGGACGACGACGGTGCCATCTGGGAGCGTGACCGGTGCGATCTCCTTGGCAAAGACTCCGCTAGTTGTGGCGGCGTCGGCAAGGTGGTGCGACCGAACGGAGAATTCGTCCAACCTCTCACGACTCAATGACCACTTCTGCGCCACGAGCTCAGCTGAGATGCCCTGAGGAACTAGTCCTGGCGAGTACCGCTGCGTGACAGACGGTCCGAAGGTGTCCGCGCCCATGCGGGCCGACCCCAATGGCACTCGACTCATGGACTCGACGCCTCCGGCGATCACGATGTCGTAGGCACCCGCCATCACGCCCTGGGCCGCGAAGTGAGCGGCCTGCTGACCAGATCCGCATCGTCGATCAATGGTCGTCGCGGGCACCGAGGCAGGGAAGCCGGCCGCCAGCCACGCCATGCGACCGGGGGTCGTCGCCTGTTCGGCTGCTTGGCTCACGCACCCGATGATCACATCGTCAACCAACGCCGGATCGAATTTATTACGGTCGACCAACTGCTTGAGAACCTGCCCCAGGAGCTCTACTGGATGCAGACTGGATAACGCACCCCCTTCACGGCCGCGGCCGACGGGCGACCGCAAAGCATCGACGATGACAGCGTTTCTGATGGTAGCCATATGGTGTTCCTGTTCTACGTGGGTGAGGAACGAGTCAGACTCGTTGGGTGTGCTGGGGTATCGGCAGGGTGACGGCATCGCCCTGTGCGGCCCGGAAGTCCGGCCGACGCTTCTCGCGGAGCGCGGCCACACCTTCAGCCGCCTCCTCTCCCATGAAAGTCAACATCTCGAAGCCCAGCGACTCCTCAAAAATGGGATTCGCCAGGTTGAGCCAGCCATTCAGCGCCCGTTTGGTCAGCCGGAGCGCCATTTGCGGACCATCAGCCAACCGGTCGGCCACATTGAGCGCTTCGTCCAGCAGGTCAGCTGCTGGCACACACTTGCTGACCATGCCGATTCGTTCCGCCTCTGGTCCGCTGACAAAGTCCGACGTCAAGAGGTAGTACTTTGCTTTGGCCATACCGCACAGGAGTGGCCAAAGCATCGCGGCATGGTCGCCAGCCGCCACTCCCAACCTGAGATGCCCGTCAGTGAACTTTGCGTCGTCGGCGATGATGCTGATGTCAGCGAGGAGCCCGACGACCAGGCCGGCTCCGACCGCAACGCCGTTGATGGCAGAGATGATCGGCTTCTCGCAGTCGATCACGCCCTCGACCAGATCTCGAGCCTCACGCATCAGCATCGCAGCTCCCGTGAAGTTGCCGGTGGAAGCCTCGATCATCTCCAGGTCGCCGCCTGCAGAGAATGCGGTCCCAGCACCCGTGATCACGGCGACCCGCACCTCGGGAGCACGGCTCACGTCCCGCCACACATCTGCGAGCTGGCGGTGCAAACTCTCATCGGTCGCGTTCATGACATCAGGTCGGTTGATGGTGACCACCAGCACGCCGTTATCGCGCTGGTCGAAGAGCAGGTCCGGATACAGGTTGTGCCACATGTTGAGTTCCTTAGAAATATGGGCGGGGGAAATGGACGGCGTCAACCCATGACATATCCGCCGTTGACGCTCAAGGTCTGTCCGGTGATAAAGCCCGCTCGATCCGACACGAGAAACGCAACAGCTCCGGCAATGTCCGACGGCCGGCCTAGGCGACCCAGCGGGTAGTGCCGCGCAATGGCCTGCTGCGTCTCGGGCTCGTGGTAAACGTCGTACTCCTGTTGATTCCACAGGCTGTGCTGCCCGAAGTCGTCAGCCGCCTCAGGGACAGTCGCACCCGGGCATACGACGTTGAACCGGAGACCATCGCGACCGTGTTCCTTGGCGAGGGTTTTCGTCAACGAGATGACCCCAGCTTTCGCAGCTCCGTAGGCGCCCTCCTGCTTTTCCCCGATACGACCTGCGTCGCTGCTGATGCTCAGGACGGTCCCGGACTTCTGGGCCACTAGATGCGGTAGGACTGCACGCGTCAGGTTCATCATGCCCATGAGGTTGACCTCGACCAGGCGCGACGCCTCCTCAACCTCTTGGTCGAGGAACGGGGCGCGGCGCGCCCAACCAGCGTTGTTGACCAGCACGTTGATCGATCCGAAACGCTCCAGCACCGTCTGGACTCCTGTCCGCAACGACTCGGGATCGGTGACATCGGCCTCCACGGCCAGTGCTGTCGCCCCCCGGTCAGCGTTGGCCTGCTTCGCGACCAGTTGTGCCTGTTCGAGATCAAGGTCGAAAATCGCGACATTGGCACCTTCCGCGGCGAGCGCCAATGAAATTGCCTTTCCGATGTTCGATGCGCCGCCGCTAACGATCGCTGTGCGGCCAGCAAGCCCTAGATCCATGGTCCTTCTCCTGTCATTGGTCGTGCCCAGTCAGCATGCGGATGGCCTCCACGGGGCAGTTTTCGATAGCCTCGACGAGGTCGTCCTCAGCCGCACCCGAATCGGCGACGAATACTGACTTCCCATTCGTGTCAAGCCGAAAAGCAGCGGGGGCGATTGATCGACACATGGCGACACCCATGCATACGTCGTGATCGACGTAGGCCCTCGGCTCATTCATCGCGGGGCCTGAGGTCGACCAGGAGAGCGACGGGTTCGCGGGCCACGATCACCCCACGCCACTCGATATCTTGTTGCTGAGGCTTAACATCCGGAAAGCGCTCGAGCAGGGCCCGGATGGCGATCGATGCTTCGACTCGAGCGAGGGGGCCGCCGAGGCAGTAGTGAGCACCCCCGGAGAACGCAAGATGACCCGACGTGTCACGGGTGATATCCAACTTGTGAGGATCCTCGAACCTGGCAGGGTCACGGTTGGCCGCGCCGATGGCCAGCAGGAGTTTGTCTCCTGCATTCACCGTCTGACCTCCGATCTCGAAGTCGGCGGTAGCCACACGCGAGATCGCGAAGGCAACCCCACAGAACCGCAGTAGTTCCTCAATCGCTCCGCGCATCAGGTCTGGATTTTGGGCGAGCTTGATCTGTTCTTCAGGGTTCTCGCCGAGGGCCAGCACTGCGTTGGCAATAAGACCAGTCGTCGTCTCCTGCCCGGCGAAGATGAGCAGGATGCAAGTGGCGATGATCTCAGTCTCAGACAGCAGAGCGCCGCCGTCCTCCGCAAGAACTAGTTCGGAGATCAGGTCGTCGCCCGGAGTTGCGCGCCGCTCCTTCAGCAAGCCACCGAAGTACTGCTCCATCTTCAGTAGAACTGCTTCAGCGACTTCCCGACGTTGCTTGTTCTCTCGGCCATCCAGCACCAAGGGCGTGATGGCCGCACCCCACTCGGCGACGTCCATTTCGTCCTCGGGTGGGATACCTAGCATCCGAGAGATCACCGAAAGCGTTAGCGGGTGCGAGTAGTCGGCGATGATGTCCGGCGACTCTTTATTCTCCATGGCGTCGAGTAGCTCAGTAGCCTTCTCCTCGATCCCGGGTTTGAGTCGTGCGACCATCGCCGGCGTGAATGCCTTGTTGACGAGTTTGCGCAGCCTCGTATGGACCGGCGCATCATTAAGCACCAACCACGAGCCGAGGATTCTGAAGGTCGTTTCGCGCAGTCTGAGCTGCTCTGGACTTGCCTGAGCACGAGCCGGCGCAACGGTGTTGGCCGATAGGTTCTCGCTGCGCCTCAGTAGGTAGTCGACGTCCTCGAATCGAGTGAAAACCCAGCCATTCCACCAGGTGTTCCAACTGACGGGGTCAGACTCACGTAACTCGTCGAAGTACGGGTGAGGATCACCCCAGACCTCCGGGGACAGGAAGTTGATGTCGCTTGTCATGTTCAGTTGTCCTCTGATGTCTCGTGGTAGGTGTTGCCATATGTAGCCCGCAGGTCGACTTTCGACAGCTTGCCCATGGCCGTCTTGGGCAGCGTATTGACGATCAGGACTCGCTTGGGCACCTGGAATCCGGCCAGTTGTTTCTTACATTCGGCGATGACGACCTCACCGGTGATCGGGCTGTTTTCTTCTGTTACGACGAAGGCAGTGACAGCTTCCCCCCAACGGTCGTGGGGTAGGCCGACAACTGCTGCCTCGATCACTCCCGGAAGGGCGAAGAGCACTTCTTCGACGTCTCGTGGATAGACGTTGGTGCCCCCGGTGACGATCATGTCCTTCTTCCGGTCGATGACGTAGAAGAAGCCGTCATCGTCGCGGTAACCCAGATCGCCGGTGTGGAACCAGCCCCCTTCGAATGCCTCGGCATGCAGGTCCGGTTGCTCGTAGTACCCCGCTGTGACGGGGTCACCGCGCATCAGGAATTCCCCGATCTCTCCGGGGGCCACTTCGGCGCCGGTATCGTCAACGACTTTGACCTCGTGCCCAACCTTGGGCCGACCAACGCTGTCGGGGCGCTCATCCTTCTCGCGGGCCGATATCACGACACCACCGCCGGTCTCTGAGGAACCGTAGATTTCACATACATCCAGACCCAGAGAACGGAGCCGATCGAAGATCTCACGTGGCAACGGCGCACCTGCGCTGTAGATGCGCTTGACGCTACTGAGGTCGCGGGTGGCCACCGATGGCTCATTGACTAGGGCAGTCGTCATCGAGGGAACAGCCAGCATCGTCGACACGGCCTCGTTTTCGATCAGGTCCAAGACGCGGACGGGATCGAAAGCTGGGCAGATGACACAGGTCATCCCCAACATCGCGTAATTGAGGAAGCTCAGCACCTGCGTTCCAGCCATGCACAGCGGTGTCAACACGAGTCCGACTTCAGACTCTTTGTACTCGGCCGACAAGGAGTTGGTCAGCAATTTGATCGTGAGGTCGTAATAGGTGTTGACCGCGCCCTTTGGCACTCCAGTCGTGCCCGAGGTGTACAGAATGAGTGCGGGATCGGACGGGTCGATCTCAGCTAGCGAGAAGGACCCGCTCGCCTGGTACTCCTCGATCAAGGAAGCAACGGTGGCGTCGTCGCCGCCAGGCTCGGCATCACCCCAAGTCATGAAGGTCGAAGCCAGAAGTGTTGATTCAACTTCACGAAGCGTGTCGCGGACAGCGCTCTTGGCAATCACCAAACTGACTCGAGCGTGATTCAATTGCGACGCCATCTGATTCGGCGTCAACGCGGGGTTCACCAGAACAACCGCAGCCCCTGCCTTCATAGCAGCGAACTGGGCTTGGACGAACTCGATGCTGTTGTCTCCGATGACCGCGACCCGATCCTTGGGCTTCACACCATGCGCTTGGAGTCCGTGCGCCAAGGCATCGGTCGTCTGGTCGACGTCTCGCCAAGTAAGACGGCGTTCATCAAGGACGTATGCCAACTTCGTCGGAAACCGTCGTGCGTTGCGGAACACCATGGCTCCTGGCTGCAGCAGGCCCACAGGTCCGCCGCGCAGCTTGGCCGGCGTCACGTCCTGCCACGCCAACGTCGCAGGTATGTCCTCTAGCCCAGACGTTCCGGAATGCTCAGCGCTGCTCGGAGAAGCCATGGTGACCACCTTCTATTCTTTGAACGTGCGTTAAGATCGCTTGCGCAAGGTTAACAAGCGGTCTCGCACCCCACAAGCAGGTGCGGTGCCTTGAACCCGGACTTGGTCACCAGGAGAGAGAAAAATGGACATTGAAAACGGAACGGCACTCGTGACCGGCGGCGCATCTGGACTCGGGCTGGCCACTGCCACACATCTCGTCGAGGCGGGTGTACCTACAGTTATCGTCGATCTGTCGACGTCGGACGGCGAGGCCGTCGCGGCAGGGCTGGGCGACCTGTGCACTTTTGCTCCCGCGGACGTAACAGACCCCGATGCTGTCCAATCGGCTGTCGCCGTTGCCGCCAACCTTGGCCCGCTAAGAATCCTGGTCCATTGCGCAGGACGGGGCGGTCCTCTGCGTGTGGTCGCAAAAGACGGATCGCCGGCAGACCTGGCCACCTACGAGTCAATCGTGCGGACCAACCTGATCGGGACATTCAACGTCCTCAGTCGCGCTGCAGCTCAGATGGCGACGAACGAGCCCACCGAAGGCGAGCGCGGGGTATGCGTCCTCACTTCCTCGGTAGCCGCCTGGGAAGGTCAGATCGGACAGGCACCTTATGCATCGTCGAAAGCAGGCATTGTCGGACTGACGCTGGTGGCGGCGCGGGACCTGGCCGGACGTCAAATCAGGGTCAATACCATCGCGCCCGGCTTGTTCGACACCCCCATCTTGCAGAGAGTTGCCGAGGACGTCCGGGTCCGTCTCGCCGAGTCCGTTCCACACCCCAGCAGGCTCGGGCGTCCTTCGGAGTTCGCTCAGCTGGCGCGACAGATTATTGACAACCCCATGATCAATGGCGAGACGATTAGGCTCGACGGTGCGGTTCGGATGGGCCCGCGGTGACGACGATTCCCGGCCCAACCTCGCTCGAAAGATCTGTGGCCCGCGTCGAGGACGGCGCATGCATCTACATCGGCAACTTCGGTGCACAGCTCTTTTCGGTCGGCCATGAGCTGATCCGTCAGGGGCGCCGCGACCTTCACGTGGTCATGGGGTCCGGGGGGATCCTGCTCGACCAGCTGATCGCGGAACGAGTGGTCAGCGAAGCCACGGTGGCGCACTGCTGGAATCCGGTTGGGCCGCGCACGGCGCTAGCGTGGCGCGACGCCGTCGAATCCGGCTCGCTAATACTCAACGAACTTAGCCTCGGAACGCTGGCTGCAGCCCTTCAGGCAGGTGCCTGGCGTGTGCCATTTTGTCCGACGACTGACCTTGCCGAGACCGGTTACGTCACAGAGAACCGCTCGGGCGGCCGGTTGGGTGTCGCGACCTCGTCGTTCGGTTCGGTGGCCGTCGTCAAGGCCCTGGCGCCCGATATTGCCTTCATCCATGCCTCGGCGGTCGACCCACTTGGCAACGCGTGGATAGAGCAAGGCCGGTCGGACATCGTCCACGCAGCCACGGCAGCAAGGTCGACCACCGTTGTGGCTGAGCGAATCATCGAAACAGGTTCTTACCATCGACCAGCCGACGTGCCCGGCCTCGTGGTCGACGACATCGTCATCAGTCGAGGCGCAGTTTTCCCTGATGGTGCAGCGCACGCCTATCCCCGTGACATCGACATGTATGTCTCATATGCCACGACAGCCACGCCGGCCGAGCGTTCTGCTTGGCGCAGCGCCGTCACCGCGGAGGCGACGACTACATGACCGTCGATAAGTACACGGTAGACTTCTTGGTTTCTGCTGCCCGTCTGGTACCGCAAACTGGCTGGATATTCACGGGATTCAACTGGCCCATCCTCGCCGTGCGCACGGCACGACGACTAGGCCACAGTCCAGTCGAGCTGTTTGAGTCTGGCCAGGCCGTGGCCACCATGACGAAGCAGATTCCCAGTAGCACTACCGACTTCCACGAACTCACCGCCTCCGCGGTCTGGGCCGGCACAACCGCTGACACATTTGCGCTGGTGAGCCGGGCGCGGTGCGCCATGCTCGACGCCGCAGACACGGACCTCGCTGGGAGGGTCAACACGTTTGGCTCTGGGCCCGTGGATCAGCCCACCTTCCGATCAGCGGGCGGCGGGGGATCCGCCGACGCAGCCGCGCGTGCCTCCACGTTGATATTGCTGCACGGCGGGTCGGACGTGACCCGTCTGTCCACACCGGTCGAACACGTCACGGCCACTCCAGGCCCCACGACCTCGGTCCTGCTTGTGACTCGATGGGGCGTTGCCCATCTGGGCGCGGAGCGGCGGATCGTCGAGATCAGCAACCATCCCGACGCTGCCGCCTTTATCGAGATCGTGGCATCCGGGGCCGAACTCCCCACCGAACCGTCTAAGCGGACCATCACCACACCAGCCGAGCACGAGGCCGCCGTGACAGTACTTCACGAAGCAGCGCGACGCGGATACCGATCCGCGGCCAAAGCATTGGGCCAGCCCCCGCGATCCTTAGGAGAAACTCATGATTAGTTCCGCGAACCATTCCTTGCCAACTACCAGTGGGCCCAGCCTCCGCACCGAGATCCAAGGGGTCATCCGTGAGGCCCTCGACGCTTCTTTCGGAGAGTGCGACGCGTGGATGCGAGGGCACGATCCGTTGTTCTCGGCGACACTAGCGCGGCATGGATTCATTGGGATGACTTGGCCCCGTGAGTTCGGCGGGCGCCAGGCGAGCAACACCGACCGACTCGTCGTCACTGAAGAATTGCTGCGATCAGGGGCGCCGGTCGCTGCCCATTGGATGGCTGACCGACAGATCGGACCGGCGATCCTTAGATATGGGTCGGACGACCTCAAACTGCGATACCTCCCCCGCATCACTGCGGGCGAGATCACGTTCTGTCTGGGGATGAGCGAGTCCGAGTCAGGCTCAGATCTCGCCGCCGTCCGCACGCGAGCCCGCACCAGCGCCGATGGTTTCATCATCACAGGTCGAAAGATATGGACGAGTCATGCCCACCGGTCGACTCACGCTTACGTCCTGGCCCGCACCGGAACGAGTAACGACAAGCATGAGGGTCTGACGGAATTCATCGTTGACCTGTCTCTGCCGGGCGTCAGCACTCGTCCGATCATCGACCTGGCCGGCGAGCACCATTTCAATGAAATGATCTTCGATGACGTTGAGGTCTCACGAGACGACGTGATTGGCCAAGTCGGTCGTGGTTGGGAGCAAGTGACCGACCAACTGGCCTTCGAGCGTGGCGGACTCGAGCGAGTTCTCAGCACCTACCCGCTCCTCAAGGCATGCATAGACCACGGCGGCGACGCCGCACCTCTTGGTGAACTCGTCTCACGACTCGCGGCACTCAGGTCACTGGCATTCGATGTCGCTGAAGCGGTCGACGCAGGCCAAGCACCCAAACAGTCTGCCGCGATTTTGAAGTACGCCGGCACCATGTTCGAGCGTGATGTCGTTGAGCACGCTCGGGCGTCTCTCGGTGTGCTGCCCGACCCCAGCGCGGCCGGCATCGCCCGCCTCCTTGCTCGTGGCATCACATCTGTTCTCGGTGCAACAATCCGCGGCGGAACTACCGAGGTCTTGTTGACCATCATCGGTCGCGGTCAAGCCGATCGGCGCGATGACAGCGACGATCTGTCGGCCATCCTTGATCGAGCACTTGCCGACCATCGAGACCGCACCGACACCCAGAACTGGCAGTCAGCGGTGGAACTCGGGCTCCAGGGCATCGGCACGAGCGAGGAGCAAGGGGGCAGCGGTGGAGGGTTCACTGATATTGCGACCCTCGCTCGCAAACTTGGCGAGCACTGCATGCCCGGTGTGATAGTCGAGACCGCCCTCGCCAATCGGGCCATGGCTCTCGCCGGGAACTCGGTCGATGCGACTATCGGCGCGTCAGTGGCCGTCCACATGCCGTTGTCTGCCGAACCACTCGACGACGGATTCTGCCTGAACGGCGATGTCGCCAACGTCGCGTGGTCATCACAGAACATCGACAACATCGTGATGACCGCAACTACTGGCTCCGGCGAATTTCTGTTCGCCGTCCCCACGTCGACACCGGGTTTCGTCGTGCGGACGACTAGCAATCTCGCCGGAGAAGCACGGGCACACATCGAGATCAAAGACATGCACGTTAGCACGGACGCAGTCATTGGCGACGCCGCGGATGTTGCACGAACGCGACAGGAAGTACTCCTCTCCCATTCCGCGGCCATCCTGGGCGCTATGCGACGTACCTCCGTGCTCGCCGAAGAGCACGCACGAGATCGCGAGCAGTTCGGTAGGCCGATCGGGAGCTTCCAGGCCGTCGGCCACCTTCTCGCGACGATCCGCGCCGAACTGACTGTCGCTCAGTCAGCAGTCGATCATGCAATACGAACCAGCGATAGCGCTAATGACCTCAATCGCGCTCTAGCGGCGAAGATCACCACGGCCAGGGCCGCAACCGTGGTCGCCACGTGCGCCCATCAGGTGGTCGGCGCCATCGGTATTACCAAGGAGCACCCACTGCACCGTTCGACGCTGCGCCTACTGGCCTGGCGCGACGAGGCCGTCTCACAGGGCGCGGCCGCTATCCAGTTAGGCGAGTCTGCCTCGCGTGCCCGGGAGACCGGCCTCTGGGACTGGCTCGTCGGCGATGCGTCAGGCATGTGACACACATCGAGGTCCACACACCAGGTGAGGGCGCCGGACCCAGGGCCCCTGGCCCTTCGCTGGTCCCACATGCCACCTTGCCCGGCTCACGGTCGATCAGATATCCGAACGTTCACCCTGAACGCGCCAGAACGCCTCACCTGTCGGCGGCCATGAAAAACTGCCCGTAGGTGGCCACGGAATTGCCCACTGATGGCCAGTAGAGCTGCCCGCTGGTGGCCATGAGATCTGCCCACTTCTTGCCCATCTTGTGCGCGCTGTTGCGCGACGCGGGCCTCTTCCCGGGGTTTGATGACGGTGTCTAGTCGCATCGAAGTCGCCCTGGGAAGAGGCCCTGCATTGAAGTCTGACGGAGAGATCGGTGACGTCCCGCCAGGTGGATGCTCCTATTGTTGTCAAGCCGTCTTCGGGGTCGTGATTTGGGCAAGGACTGCTGTCGCGTGTTGTTCGAGTTCGGGGTCGGCGCGGGTACCGATCTCGAGGCGTCGTAGTCGTTGGTAGGGAACGCCGAGGGTG
>Ga0180217_1001878_pt1 | contig 20975 bp, 21 predicted proteins | sample eDN3rd37CBELigOP_FD_128521 | JGI IMG/M metagenome (GOLD analysis project Ga0180217, IMG submission 128521) | Enriched Organic Plus compost microbial communities from Emeryville, California, USA - eDNA 3rd pass 37_C BE-Lig OP (version 2) (version 2) ... | reverse complement strand
GCCAGCAGCCCGACCGCGTTCGCCGCCGCGACGATCGACAGATCGACGGGCCCGCCGCCGGCGCCGATCACCGTGTAGACCATGACGACGGCCCACATGCCGGCGCCGAAGATCGACAGCACGACCGCGCCGAACAGCATCCGGAAATCACGGTGCGTCAGCGGGCGGACGAACCGCCACGGATCGCGGGGCGCCCGCGGGTCCCGGCGCGCTCCCGGATCCGGCGCGCCGAGCGGCACCGGACCGGTGGCGGGGCCGGGTCCGGTCATCCCCGGTTCCGGCGACGGTAGGACAGGTCGCGGATGTGCCGGCCCTTCGCGGCGCCCTTGCGCTCGAAGGCCGTCAGCACGCGCCCGTCGAAGCGCGGCGCCCACTCCCCCTCGAACGTCGCCTCGAAGTCGGGCGCCTCGCCCATGACCTCGCGCATCTGCAGCGCGTAGTCCTCCCAGTCGGTCGCCAGGCGCAGCATCCCGCCGTCTGTGAGCGCGTTCGCGGCGATGCCGGCGAACTCGGCGGTGACCAGGCGGCGCTTCGTGTGCTTCTTCTTGTGCCACGGGTCGGGGAAGAACACCCACAGCTCGTCGACGGATGCCGCCGGCAGCAGGTGCTGCAGCACCTCGGGGGCGTTGGCCTCGACGAGACGCAGGTTGGTCGCCCCGGCGCGGTCGGCGTCGAGCATCGTGCGGGCCAGGCCCGCCTTGAACACCTCGATCGCGAGGAAGTCCGTGTCGGGGTGGTGCGACGCGGCGTGCACGATCGCGTGCCCCTGGCCCGATCCGATCTCGACGATCAGCGGAGCCTCGCGCCCCCACACCTCGGCCGGATCGACCTCGGCGCCCGGCAGGATGCTCGTCGCGGCAGCATCCCGCGGCACTTCGAGCACGTACTGCGGCGCGAGCTCGGCCCACGCACGCTCCTGCGCCTCCGACATGCGGCCGCTGCGGCGCACGAACGAGACGGGCTTGTCGCGGAAGGCGCGGGTTTCGGGGGTCGGCGCAGCGGTATCGGACACCCCTCCAGGCTACCGAGCGGCGCCGACGCGGTCGGGCGCTGGGGCGCACGGGGCCGCTCGGCGGCTCGGGGCCGCTCGGCGGCTGCTCGGCGCCTGCTCGGCGCCTGCTCGAGCGGTGACGGCTGCAGTTACCTGAAAGTGCGCAGCATCCTTCGCCCACACTTTCAGGAAACAGGCGCCGTTTCGCGCCGGCGCACACAGCGAGCGAGCGGATGCTGTGCGGGCGCACTCGGCACGATGCCGTGGCGACCCCGCGGTACAGGCCGTAGGGGCTGCAGTTACCTGAAAGTGCGCAGCATCCTTCGCCCGCACTTTCAGGAAACAGGCGCCGTTTCGTGCCGGGGTACGCAGCGAGCGAGCGGATGCCGACAGCCGCGGCCGCGCCGAAACCCGCGGCCGTGCCGACGCCCGCGCCCTACTGGGGGACGGTGACGAAGTCGATGAGCTCCTCGACGCGGCCGAGGAAGGCGGGCTCGAGGTCGCGGTAGGTCTTGACGGCGCCGAGGATGCGCTGCCACGCGCGGGCGATGTCGGTCTGGTCGCGGGCGGGCCATCCGAGCGAGAGACACACGCCGACCTTGAACTCGATGCCGCGCGGCACCTCGGGCCAGCGCTCGATGCCCATCGCGCGCGGCGTGATGCACTGCCACACGTCGATCCACGGGTGCCCGACGATCAGCACATGCCTGCCGTGCGGGCCGCGGGAGATCGCGTCGGCGATGCGCGACTCCTTCGATCCGGGCACGCGGTGGTCGACGAGCACGCCATAGCGGCGGGTCGCCGACGGCGGCTCCTCGGCGAGCGCGGACTCGAGCAGGTCGATGCCCTGCAGGTACTCGACCACCACGCCCTCGGCGCGCAGGTCGTCGCCCCACACCTTCTCGACGAGCTCGGCGTCGTGGCGGCCCTCGACGAAGATGCGGCTCGCGCGGGCGGTGCGGGCGCGCGTGTCCTCCGCGGCGAACGAGCCGGATGCCGTGCGCTTCGGTCCGGTCGGCGCCTTGGGTGCCGGCGGCGTCAGCACGACCGCCTGGCCGTCGATCAGGAAGCCCCCGCCGAGCGGGAAGAGCCGGCGGCGTCCGAGGCGGTCCTCGAGCTCGACGTGCCCGTTGGCGAGGCCCGTCACGGCGCCGCAGAAGCCGTCCTGCGCCACCTCGACGACGAGGTCGCGCTCGACCGGGACGCGCGGCACTTCGCGGACCCCGCGGGTGCGCCATCCGTCGGCCAGCACATCGGTCCCGTAGCGATCGTCCATTGCTCCTCCGGATGCTCGTCTCCGGTTGGCAGAGAATACCGGCCCGAACCCCTCCGCTCCGGGAGCCACGCGCACGCCGCCCGCACACCGCGCGCGCCCGCTCGCCGTCCGGATCCGCGGGCTACCGCCGCATGCGCCGCCCCTCATAGACTCACGTCGGGGCCCTGGGTATGCGTGCCCCGAAGGGGGACTGAATGCGCGTGCGATGGACAGCGGCGCTGGCTGCCGGGGCGGCGGTCGCGCTGACGACGATCGGCGGGGCCGCGGTGGCGACGCCACCGGTGACGCTCGGCTCGAGCTACGTGCTCGACGATGCCGGAGCGCTGTCGTCGTCCGAGGAGGCGCAGGCGGAGCAGCGGCTCGAGCAGCTGTCGGCCGACACCACGGTCGACATGTGGGTCGTCTTCGTCGACGACTTCACCAGCCCGTCGGATGCCGCAGACTGGGCGAACCAGACCGCTGACGCGAACGGCCTGGGCCCGCAGCAGTACCTCCTCGCGGTTGCCACCGAGGGACGCCAGTTCTACCTGTCGGGCGCGTCCGACGGCCCCGTGAGCTTCGACCAGCTCGGCCAGATCGAGCAGCAGATCCAGCCCGAGCTGCGCGAGGGCGACTGGGTCGGCGCGGTCGACGTCGCCGCCGACGGCCTCACCGCCGCGGTGGGCGGCGGCTCCAACGCGGGCGGCGGAGGCGGCGGAGGCGGCCTCACCGGCTTGCTCGTCTTCGCGGCGATCGCCGCGGTGATCGCGGTGATCATCGTGGTCGTGGTGCGCCGCCGCAAGAAGGGCGTCGGCGCCGGCGGTGGGGCCACCCCGGTGCAGCAGCTGCCGATCGAGGAGCTGCAGCGCCGCGCGTCGTCGCTGCTGGTGCAGACCGACGACGCCCTCAAGACCAGCGCGCAGGAGCTCGGCTTCGCCAAGGCGCAGTTCGGGGATGCCGCGACCGAGGAGTTCGAGGCGGCCCTGGCTCGGGCGCAGAAGGACCTCGACGAGGCGTTCTCGCTCAAGCAGCAGCTCGACGACAGCACGCCCGACACCCCCGAAGAGACCCGCGCGTGGAACACGCGCATCATCGAGCTGTGCGAGGGTGCGAACGCGCGCCTCGACGAGAAGGCCGCCGCGTTCGACGAGCTGCGCAAGCTCGAGCAGAACGCCCCCGAGGCGCTCGCCCGCGTGCAGGAGGCCCGCGCCCAGGCCGCGGCCGCCCTCGACTCCGCGGCCGCGCGCCTGCAGGTCATGCGCGGCTCGTACGCGCCCGAGGCCCTCGCGACCATCGCCGACAACCCCGAGCAGGCCCGCCAGCGCCTTGCGTTCGCCGACGAGCAGCTCGCCGCGGCCCAGGCCGCGATCGGCGCCGGCGACGGCGGACAGGCCGCGGTCGGCATCCGTGCGGCCGAGGAGGCCGTCGCGCAGGCGACGCTCCTCGAAGACGCGATCGGCAAGCTCGAGAAGGACTTCACCGACGCCGAGCAGAACGCCGCGGCGCTCGTCGCCGAGCTGGAGGCCGACATCGCCACGGCGTCCGCGCTGGCCGATCCCGACGGGCGCATCGCCGGCGTCATCGCCGCGACGCGACAGCAGATCGACACCGCGCGCGCGAATCTGACCGGCACCGCCAAGCGCCCGGTCCTCGCGCTGCAGAGCCTCGAAGCGGCGAACACGCAGATCGACACCGTGGTGCAGAACGCACGGGATGCCGCGGCGAAGGCCCAGCGCGCCCGCCAGATGGTCGGCCAGCTCATCATGCAGGCCCAAGCGCAGGTCTCGGCGGCCGAGGACTACATCACCGCCCGTCGCGGCGCCGTCGGCGCCGAGGCCCGCACGCGGCTCGCCGAGGCCGGCGCGTCGCTCGTGCGCGCACAGGCACTGCAGGCGAACGAGCCCGAGCAGGCGATGCAGCACGCGCAGCGCGCCGACCAGCTCGCCGGCCAGGCGATCCAGCTCGCGCAGCAGGACGTCGGCGCATTCGGCGGCATGGGCGGCACGGGCGGCGGATCGAACCAGGGCGGCGACATCATGGGCGCCGTGCTCGGCGGCATCGTCCTCAACTCCGTGCTCGGCGGCGGACGCTCGTCGGGCGGACGCTCCTCGGGCGGCTTCGGCGGCGGCATGCGCAGCGGCTCGTCCGGCATGCGTCCCGGCAGCTTCGGCGGCGGCGGCACCCGCGGTCGCCGGGGAGGTGGTCGATTCTGAGCTCGACGCCCCCACCGTCTCACCCGCGACGGACGCCTGTCGTCGCGGCATCCCGATCCTGAATCTGAACTCTGTCCGAATGAAAGGAAATCCGATGGCGAAGCAGTCCATCTTCGGCCGAATCTCCACCCTCGTGAAGGCCAACATCAACGCGCTCCTCGACTCCGCCGAGGACCCGCAGAAGATGCTCGACCAGCTCGTGCGCGACTACACCAACTCCATCGCGGACGCCGAGTCGGCCATCGCCGAGACGATCGGCAACCTGCGCCTCCTGGAGCGCGACCACCAGGAGGACGTGCAGGCCGCCGCCGAGTGGGGCAACAAGGCCCTCGCCGCCAGCCGCAAGGCCGACGAGCTGCGTACCGCGGGCAACACCGCCGACGCCGACAAGTTCGACAACCTCGCCAAGATCGCGCTGCAGCGTCAGATCAGCGAGGAGAACGAGGCGAAGGCCATCGCGCCGACCATCGCCGCGCAGACCGAGGTCGTCGAGAAGCTCAAGGACGGCCTCAACGGCATGAAGCAGAAGCTCGAGCAGCTGAAGTCGAAGCGCGCCGAGCTGCTCGCCCGCGCCAAGACCGCCGAGGCCCAGAACAAGGTGCACGACGCGGTCAAGTCGATCGACGTGCTCGACCCCACCAGCGAGCTCGGCCGCTTCGAAGACAAGGTCCGCCGCCAGGAGGCCCTCGCCGCCGGCAAGCAGGAGCTGGCCGCGTCGACGCTCGACGCGCAGTTCAACGCCCTCGAGGACGTCGGCGAGCTGACCGAGGTCGAGGCGCGCCTGGCCGCCCTCAAGTCCGGTGGCGGCTCGCAGGCCGCGATCGGGCAGTGACGACCGCCTGACAGCACGCACGGGCGCCGGGTCTTCGGATCCGGCGCCCGTGCCATTTCCTCTCGGCGCTGCCCGCTCACCGACCGGGTCGGTCCGGCGCCGACGCCGCGGCCGCGCGGTGGGATGATGAGCACATGACGCGATACCTCGTGGTCCCGCAGTGGCAGGGAAGCCCGTCCTCCCGTGCGATGCAGCTGATCGACGGCGCCCAGGCGATCGCCGGCGACCTGCCGCGCGCCGCCACGACGGTGCTCGAGGTGCCGATGGAGGCGGGCGAGTCGCTGGGCACGCGCATCCACCGCCTGAGCGCCCTGCAGCGGGTGCGCGGCATGATCGCGGACGCCCTCGACGGGACCGACGAGCCGGTGCTCACGGTCGGCGGCGACTGCGGCGTCGCGCTCGCGCCGATCGCGCACGCCGCACGTCGTCATCCGAACCTCGCGGTGGTGTGGATCGACGCCCACCCCGACCTCAACACTCCGGCGTCGTCACCCTCGGGCGCCTTCTCGGGCATGGTGCTGCGCGCCGTCCTCGGCGACGGCGTGCCCGAGCTGGCGCTTCCCGCCGGCACGGTCGCGCCGGAGCGCGTGGTGGTCGCGGGCGCCCGCTCGTTCGACGACCCCGAGCTCGACGCCGTCGCGGAGCTCGGCCTCACCGCGCTGACCGTCGAGGCGCTGCGGGAGCCCGATGCGCTGGCCGAGGCGGTCGCGGCGACGGGCGCCGACGCCGTGTTCGTCCACGTCGACATCGATGCCCTCGACCCGGCCGAGGTCGCCGGGAACGCGCATCCCGAGCCGTTCGGCGTCACGGTCGCAGAGCTCACCGCGGCCGTCAGCCGCCTGCGCGAGCGCATCCCGCTCGTCGGTGCCTCGCTGACCGGATACTCCCCCGCCTCTGCGGCGGCCGCCGACGACGACCTGGGCGCGATCCTGCGCGTCATCTCGGTGCTCAAGTGATGCCGGAGGCCGCCACGCGGGGAGCCCGCCGATGAGCCCCATCCCCACCCCGCCGGCCGGCTGGCGTGCGGCCGCCGAGCGCGCGCTCGTGCGCGGACGGCGCATCGACGCCTTCATCCCGCCGTTCCTGCTCGACTCCCCCATCAGCCGCGTCGGCTACTGGTACGGCTGCACCGTCGGCTGGGTGTGGGGGTCGCTGTGGAGCACCGGGCGCATCGAGCGCCGCGACGGCCTGTGGATCTTCCGAGGGATGCCGCGAGGGACGTTCCCGCGCGGCGGCGTGTGCGTCGGCGGCTGCTTCCTGACAGGCGACACCACCAGCGTCACGCCGGCGCTGCTGCGGCACGAGGCCGTGCACAAGCGGCAGTGGCAGCGCTACGGCTTCCTCATGCCGCTGCTGTACCTGCTGGCGGGACGAGACCCGCTGCGCAACCGGTTCGAGATCGAGGCGGGTCTGGAGGACGGCAACTACGTCCCCCGCGGCTCCTGACTGCGGCTCAGCGGGCGGTGCTGAGGCCGTAGGCGGCGGGGGTGTGCACCGTCTCGCTGCGGACCCCGAGGTCGACGAGGTGGTCGACGATGTCGGCGGTGCTGAGGTACCCGCCCAGCAGGTGGATCTGGGTGCAGTCGTCCTCGACGCAGAGCATCTCGTCGGCCCACGCGGTCGCGGCGCGCGTGAGGGCCTCGCCGACGGCGCACGAGCGGCTGCTGCCGGGGGCGCCGGAGCGGCGCGAGCGGTCGAGCCAGGTCACGCTCATGCGGCTGGGTGCGGAGACCTCGCCGATCCAGGACGCGTCGGGCACCTCGATGAAGACGCGGCCGGTGGAGCACATCGGCAGCGTGGCGAGGAGGGTCTCGAGTTCAGCGAGCGAGTTCTCGTCGGCGGTGACGAGGTGCTGCACGCGCGTGTGACGCGCCGAACGGCGCGCGGCGGCGGTGCGCTCGGAGCGGCGGTGCTGGTGCGTGTCGTGAGTCATGGCGTTTTTCACTATACGCCGCGAAGCAAGGATTGCCTAACCTCAATCTGCTTCGAGTTTCCCGAGATGACATCCGGGCGATGCCCTGTCAGGGCGTGCGGAGCAGCACCCGCGCGAGCTCGGCGAGCTCGTCGTCGGCGAGACCATGCGCCCGAAGGTAGTCACCCGCCGATCCGTAGCGCACTAATACGTCACTCAGAAGAGCCCGCATCACGGGCGCGGGCGACCGTGTCGCGAGGTCCTCGACGTGCACCGCCTCGGGATGCATCTTGCGCAGCAGCTCGATGACCGCGCGGTTGCGGCGCTCGGGCAGCAGGCGCTCGGTGCGCGCATAGTCGGCGACCACGGCCTCGGCATCCACTCCCGCCGCCGCGAGCGTGAGAGCGACGATGACGCCGGTGCGGTCCTTGCCGACGGTGCAGTGCACCAGCACCGGCTGATCGGCCAGGATGCCGCGCACGACGTCAACGACGCCGGTGGAGGACTCCTCGATCAGACGCCGGTACATCTCGTCGAGGCTGATGTCGTCGCGGAAGAACGACTCGACCGAGCCGAGGAACAGCGGCACCCGCTGCGTGACCAGGTCGATGCCGTCCAGGCGGCTCGGCTCGCGGGCGACCTCCTCATCGCCCCGCAGGTCGATGATGCGCCGCAGCCGCAGCTCGGCGAGCGCGCGCGTTCCCGCGGCATCGAGGCGCGCGAGATTGCCCGAGCGGAACAGCACACCATGACGGGTCACCCGATCGCCGGCGCGCAGGCCGCCGACGTCGCGCAGGTTCAGCGCACCCGGCACGACCGGGTCGGGGCCCGGCACCACGGCGTCGGCGTCCGGACCGACCATGCGGGCCAGGTCCGACTCGTCCCGATCGGCCATGATCGCCTCGCGCCGGTCCGTCACCACGCGGTCCCGGCCGCCGCGTCCTCGTCTTCGCCGGCGAGGTCGTCGCGCGGCGGCACGCTGTAGCGCCCGGCGATCGCGACGCGATTGAACGCGTTGATCGAGACCAGCACCCAGCTGAGCGCGACGTACTCCGCCTCGCTCAGCACGCTGCCGACGCGGTCGTACACGTCGTCGGGGATGCCGTCCTCGTGGATGAATGTGAACGCCTCAGCGAGCTCGAGCGCCGCCCGCTCGCGCTCGGTGAACACGCCGGAGTCCCGCCACGCGGGCAGCTGCGCGATCACATCGGCGGTCACTCCGGCGGCGACGGCGCGGTCGACGTGGACGCGCACGCAGTAGGCGCACCCATTCAGCTGCGACGTGTGGATCTGGACGAGCTCCTTGAGGCGGTCGTCCAGTCCGCTCTCGGCAGCGAGCCGCCCCACCGTTTTCGACAGGCCCGACAGCGCCTGGTAGGCGGGCGGAGCAGAGCGCGAGAGGTGCACGCGGCGTTCTTGCGTCATGCCGTCAGCCTAGCCACGGCCTGCCCCGCGCGGCTCGGCACCCTGTGTGTAATGAGCGGCGGACAGCACCCACCGGTGGGGCACAATGACCGGGTGAGCGAACCCGCTGATGAGTTCTCCTACCTCCGCGCGCAGGCCGACGACGCCGGTGTCGAACTGCCGCTCCCCCACGCCGAGCGGGTGTCGCTGACACTGCCCGACGGCCGCACCCTCAGCGCCCTCCGGTTCGCCCCCGCCGACGCGCCGGCGACGGCTCCCGTCGTCACCTTCCTGCACGGCGCCGGACTGAACGCCCACACGTGGGACACGACGATCCTCGCGCTCGGCCTGCCGGCGCTCGCGATCGACCTGCCCGGCCACGGCGACTCGTCGTGGCGCGACGACGCCGCCTACGTCGCTCCCGTACTCGCCCCCGATGTCGCAGCGGCCCTCGACGCGTGGACCGACCGGCCGCAGGTGCTCGTCGGCCAATCGCTCGGCGGCCTGACGGCCGCGGCCGTGGCGGCATCCCGCCCCGACCTCGTCGCGCAGCTCGTCGTCGTCGACATCACTCCCGGGGTCGACACGTCGGCGGGCCCGGCCCGGCTCGTCGAGTTCTTCGCGGGCCCGGCGGACTGGGCGAGCCGCGACGAACTCGTCGAGCGCGCCCTCGCATTCGGCCTCGGCGGCGGAACGCGCCGCGCCACCGAGCGCGGCGTCCTCTTCAACTCGCGCGTGCGCGCGGACGGCCGCGTGGAGTGGAAGCACCACTTCGCCCACCTCGCCCGCGAGGCCGCTGCGGCGCACACCACGGACGCCCCCGCAGGCCCTGCGGCATCCGCGGGCGACGCCGTCTCCGCGCTCCTCGGCGAGTCCGGCTGGCGGGATCTCGCCGGCGTCCGCGCTCCGCTCACCCTGATCCGCGGCAGCCGCGGCTTCGTCACCGAGTCGGATGCCGCCGAGTTCGCCGATCGTGTGCCCTCGGCATCCGTCCTCACACTCGACGCCGGCCACAACGTACAGGAGGACCTCCCCCTCGACCTCGCCGCGCGCGTGCGCGACATCACCCTCCCGCACACCTCCGCCCCACCCGGCACGCCCTAACGCTTCCGTTTCGTTCCATGTCCCGGGTGCGCTCGGGCCGTCGCAGAGTCCCTAGGCTGGTTCCACCCGCCGCCGCGACCGCGACGGCGAACGCACACAGCAGACCGGGAACCTCCCGAAAGGATCTCCATGCTCCGTCGCACCGTCCTCGCCGCGTCCGCGCTGCTTGCCGCGAGCGCGCTCGTCCTCACCGCCTGCTCGGGCGGCGCGGCGCCGACGCCCACCACGACCGGCAAGCCCGACCCCGATGCGTCGGTCGCGATCCGCCTCGTGCTCGAGCCCGGCAACCTGGACATCCGCGAGACCGCCGGTGCGGCGCTCGACCAGATCCTCGTCGACAACATCTACCAGGGCCTCGTCGCCCGCACGCCCCAGCAGGAGATCGTGCCGGCGCTCGCGAGCGACTGGACGGTCTCGCCCGACGGCCTGACCTACACCTTCACGCTGCGCGAGGACGTCACCTTCCACGACGGCCAGGAGCTCACGCCGCAGGACGTGGTGTGGTCGCTCACCACCCGCAAGAACACCCCCGAGTGGCGCGACTCCTCGCGCCTGGCGAACGTCACCTCGATCGCCGCCGACGGGCAGGACATCGTCCTCACCCTCAGCGAGCCCGACTCCAGCCTGCTGTGGAACCTCACCGGCCGCGCCGGTCTGGTGCTCAAGGAGGGCGACGATGTCGACTACAAGACCAAGGCGAACGGCACCGGCCCGTTCATCCTCGACTCGTGGCGCCAGGGCGACTCGATCACCTTCTCGCGCAACGACAGCTACTGGGGCGAGCCGGCGCAGGTCGCCGAGATCGTCTTCGACTACATCCCCGACAACCAGGCGGCGCTGAACGCGGCACTGGCGGGCGAGGTCGACGTCGTCACTGGCTTCGACGCGAACCTCAAGGAGCAGATCGAGGGCAGCGGCGACTTCCAGCTCGTGCTCGGGCAGTCCACCGACAAGGGCGTGCTCGCGTTCAACCAGACCTCGGGGCCGCTGTCCGACAAGCGCGTCCGCCAGGCGATCCGCCAGGCGATCGACCACGACGCGTTCGTCGAGGCGCTCGCCTCGGGCGAGACGCTGTACGGCCCGATCCCCGCGCTCGACCCGGGCCACGAGGACCTGTCCGACGTCGCCCCGTACGACCCCGAGGCTGCGCAGGCGCTGCTCGAGGAGGCCGGCGTCGAGGACCTGCAGCTGACGCTCACCATCCCCAACTTCTACGCGACGACCATCCCGCAGATCCTGGTGTCGGACCTCAACGAGGTGGGCATCACCCTCAAGGTGGAGTCCGTCGACTTCAGCACGTGGCTCAACGACGTCTACATCAACAAGGACTACGACCTGAGCTTCGTGCTGCACACCGAGGCGCGAGACTTCGAGAACTGGGCCAACCCGGACTACTACTTCACCTACGACAACCCGAAGGTGCAGGAGCTGTTCGCGCAGTCGCTGGCCGCGACCGACGAGGCCGAGGCCGCCGGGCTGCTGGCGAAGGCCGCCCGCATCGTGTCGGAGGACGCCGCCGGCGACTGGCTCTACAGCGGCGCCTCGGTCGTGGCCGTCGGCACTAACATCACCGGTATGCCCTCGATCAACGTGAACGAGCGCCTCAACCTCGCCGAGATCGCCAAGAGCAACGGGTGATCCGATACACGCTGACCCGATTCGGCCTGCTGCTGCTCGGGCTGTTCGTCGCCAGCGTGCTGATCTTCACGACCCTCCGCGTGCTGCCCGGAGACATCGCGCAGCTGATCGCGGGAACCGGCAGCACCCCGGAGCAGATCGCGGGGATCCGGGAGCGGCTGGGCCTGAACCAGCCGCTCCCGCTCCAGTACCTGGACTGGATCGGCGGCGTCTTCCGCGGCGACCTCGGCAGCTCGCTGCTGACGGGCAAGAGCGTCGTGTCGGAGCTCGCCGAGAAGTCCGAGGTGACCGTGCCGCTCGGCATCCTGTCGCTCATCATCGCCGTCGTGATCAGCGTGCCGCTCGGCGTGCTGTCGGCGATGCGCCGCGGCCGCGCCGACGGCACCGCGCTGAGCGTCGGCGCGCAGACCCTCGCCGCCGTGCCGGTGGTGTGGGCGGGCATGATGCTCGTCGTGGTCTTCGCGGTGTGGCTCGGCTGGCTGCCGGCGCAGGGCTTCCCCCGTGCCGGCTGGTCGGACCCGTGGGCCGCGTTTCGCGCGCTGCTGCTGCCGGCGCTCACGATCGGCATCGTCGAAGGAGCCATGCTGCTGCGGTTCGTGCGCAGCGCGACGCTGCAGGCGGTCGGCCAGGACTTCGTGCGCACCGCCGCCGCCAAGGGCCTGACCCGCAACTCCGCCCTCCTGCGCCACGGTCTGCCCGTCGTGGGCCTCTCGATCATCACGGTGCTCGGCCTGCAGGTCGCCGGCATCATCGTCGGCGCCGTCGTCATCGAGGAGCTGTTCTCGCTGCCCGGCATCGGCCGCATGCTCGTGACCGACGTCGGCGCACGCGACCTGCCGAAGGTGCAGGGCGAGCTGCTCGCGCTCACCGGCTTCGTGCTCATCGTCGGCTTCGTCGTCGACCTCGTCCACCGGATCCTCGATCCCCGGCAGCGGGAGGCGGCATGACGACGATGGATGCCGCGACGCCGGCGCCCCCGGAGCCCCGACGCCCCCGCTCCCGGTGGGCGTGGCTCGGGCGGCTGTGGCGCCTGTCCACGGGCCGGTTCGGGCTCATCGTCGTCGCCGTGGTGGCGCTCACCGCCCTCGTCGCCGGGTTCTGGACGCCGTTCGATCCGCAGAAGGTGCAGATCTCGAACCGCTGGGCCGCCCCGGGCTGGCCGAACCTGCTCGGCACCGACGGCTCGGGGCGCGACATCCTGAGCCTGCTCATGGCGGGCGCGCGCACGACGGTGTTCGTCGCGGTCGGCGCCGGCGTCATCGCGACCGTCATCGGCATCCTGCTCGCCGCCCTCGGCGCGCTCACCGCACGGTGGGTGCGCGAATCCGTCGCGGTGCTCGTCGACATCCTCATCGCGTTCCCGGTGCTGCTCATCGCCATGATGATCTCGGCGGTGTGGGGCGGATCGCTGTGGGTGGTGATCTGGGCGGTCGGCATCGGCTTCGGCGTCAACATCGCCCGCGTCACCCGCCCCGAGCTCCGGCGGGTGCTCCAGAGCGACTTCGTGCTCGCGGGCCGCGCCTCGGGTCTGACGCCCTCCCAGAACCTCGTGCGGCATCTGCTGCCGAACGTCGCGCCGGTGTTCATCGTGCAGCTGTCGTGGGCCATGGCGGTCGCGGTGCTCGCCGAGGCCGGCCTGTCGTACCTCGGCTTCGGCGCCCCCGTGACCGAGCCGTCGTGGGGCCTGCTGCTGGCCGAGCTGCAGCAGTTCATCACGGTGCACCCGCTGTCGGTGCTGTGGCCGGGCCTCGCGATCACCCTGACGGTGCTGGGTCTGAACCTGCTGGGCGACGGCCTGCGCGAGGCCACCGATCCGACACTGTCGCGCAGCCCGTTCGCGACGCGTCGCGCGCGACTTCACATTCCAGAGGTGGTCTCGTGAGCCTCGAGGTGCAGGACCTCACCATCGACATCGGCGAGCGCCGCGTCGTCGACGGCGTCTCGTTCGAGGTGCCCGACGGGGCCCGCGTCGGACTCATCGGCGAATCCGGTTCGGGCAAGTCCCTCACCGCGCTCGCGATCCTCGGACTGCTTCCCGACGGCGCGCACGCCGGCGGCAGCATCCGCTGGAACGGCCGCGAGATCCTCGGACTCCCCGACCGCGAGCTGGCGCAGCTGCGCGGCGACGAGATCGGCATCGTGTTCCAGGAGCCGCGCACCGCGCTGAACCCCATCCGCACCGTCGGCCGTCAGATCGCCGAGTCGGTGCGCATCCACGAGGGCCTCGGCCGGCGCGAAGCCGCCGCCCGCGCCGTGGCGGAAGCGGCCCGCGTCGCCCTCCCCGACCCCGAGCGCATCGTCGCCCGGTTCCCGCATCAGCTCTCCGGCGGCCAGCGGCAGCGCGTCGCGATCGCGATGGCCCTCGCCTGCCGCCCGCGCCTGCTCATCGCCGACGAGCCGACCACCGCGCTCGACGTCACGATCCAGGCCGAGATCCTCGAGCTGCTGCTGTCGCTCGTGAAGGACGACGGCATGTCGCTCGTGTTCATCACGCACGACCTCGCGGTGCTGTCGCAGATCGCGACGCACGGCGTCGTGCTCGAGGACGGCCGCGTCGTCGAGCAGGCGCCGGTGTCGCACCTGCTGACGGCGCCGCAGTCCGCCGTCACGCAGGGGCTGCTGCGCGACGCGACGGCGACGCTGTGGCGTCCGGGAGGCATCGCATGAGCTTCCTCTTCCCCGCCGACGGCGTGCTGATGCGGGCACGTGGACTCACGCGGCGCTACCCGATGCCCAAGACGAAGCTGTTCGAGCCGCGCAGCTACACCTCCGCCCTCGAGGACGCCGACGTCGACGTGCGCGAGGGCACCGCGCTCGGCATCATCGGCGAGTCAGGCTCCGGCAAGTCCACGCTCGTGCGGCTCCTGCTCGGGCTCGACGTCCCCACGTCGGGCACCGTCGAGTTCGACGAGCGCGAGGTCGACGCGCGCGCCCCCGCGCGGGCGCTGCACTGGCTGCGCCGCGAGACCGGCATCGTGTTCCAGGATCCCTATGCCTCGCTCGACCCGCGCATGAGCGTCGGCCGCATCGTCGGCGAGCCGCTGTGGGCGCTCGGCCTCGGCGGCGACGGCGAGCCCGGCAGTCACGACCGCCGCGCCCGCGTGCGCGAGGTGCTGGAGGACGTCGGCCTCGAGGCCGACATGGCCGACCGGTTCCCCCACGAGTTCTCGGGCGGCCAGCGTCAGCGCATCGCGCTCGCACGTGCGCTGGTGCACCGCCCGCGCGTGCTCGTGGGCGACGAGCCGCTGTCGGCCCTCGACGTCACCGTGCGCGCCCAGATCCTGCAGCTTCTCGGCGAGCTGCGCGCCCGCGACAGCCTCACGCTCGTGCTCGTCTCGCACGACATCGGCGTCGTGCAGACGCTGTGCGACGAGGTCATCGTCATGAAGGACGGCCGCATCGTCGAGGAGGGGCCGACCGAGAAGGTGCTGCTGCAGCCGCAGGTCTCGTACACGCGCCGACTGCTGGCCTCGATCCCGGTGATCGACCCCGGCGCCTGAGGAGCGATCGCACCGACACGCGCAAGCCCGGTGGTGCCGTCGGAGGCCGAGGCTACGTTCGGAGCATGACAGCCGCGATCGTCCCGCCCTACCTGCTCGCCCGCATCGCCGCGGTGCAGGAGCCGCAGTGGTCGCGGGCGGCCGATGCGGCGCGGTCGACACTCGCCGCCCCGCGCGACTACCGCCCGGTGCGCTCGCGGCTGCGGCTGTCGATCGACGAGGCCGGCACGCTGACCGCCGAGACCACACCGGCCCCCGATCGGGAGATCTCCGACGCGCAGCGTCAGGAGCGGCTGCCGGGCGTCCGCGTGCGCGGCGAGGACGACCCGCAGACGGGGGATGTCGCCGTGGACGAGGCCTACGACGGGCTCGGCGCGACGTACGACTTCCTGTGGGACGCCTTCGCGCGCGACAGCCTCGACGGGGCGGGCGGCCGGCTGCGGGCGACCGTCCACTACGGCCGCGACTACGACAACGCGTTCTGGAACGGCGAGCGGATGGTGTTCGGGGACGGCGACGGCGAGGTGTTCGCGGGGTTCACCGGCTCGCTCACGGTGATCGCGCACGAGCTCGCGCACGGCGTCATCGAAGACGAGGGCGGGCTGCTCTACCGGGGCCAGTCCGGCGCGCTCAACGAGTCGATCGCCGATGTCATCGGCGCCATGGCCGAGCAGCATCACCTCGACCAGACCGTCGACGAGGCCTCGTGGCTCATCGGCGCGGGCATCTTCACGGACGCCGTCGAGGGCGATGCCCTGCGCTCGCTCGCGGCTCCCGGCACGGCGTATGACGACGACGTGCTCGGCACGGACCCGCAGCCGGCGCACATGGACGATTTCGTCGTGACGCGCGACGACAACGGCGGGGTGCACATCAACTCCGGCATCCCGAACCACGCGTTCTACCTCACCGCGATGGCGCTCGGCGGTCGCTCATGGGAGTGCGCGGGCGTCATCTGGTACCGCACGCTGACCTCGGGCACGCTGTCGTCGACCGCCGATTTCACCGCTTTCGCCCGCGCCACCCTCGCGGCGGCCGCGGCGGAGTACGGTGAGGGATCGGAGGAGGTGGACGCCGTCCGCGCCGCGTGGACGCAGGTCGGCGTCATCCCGCAGCAGGATGGACCCGCGACCCAGCACTGACGATGCTCCCCGGCCCGACGAGCCGCGGCGAGACGATCCGGCGCGCGTCGAGCCCGCGCGCAGCGAGCTGACCCCCGGCGGGCGCCCTCCCCGCGACCGTCGGCCCGATGCGACGCCCGCCCCCGACGCCCCGGTCGCGGTCGACGTCGAGCGCACCGGCGGCTTCGCCGGCATCTCACGCCGCTGGAGCGCTCAGCCGCCGCCCGACGAGGCCGACGAGTGGATCGCGCTGATCGACCGGTGTCCGTGGGATGCGGCATCCGCACCGCCCGACGACACCCAGCCCGACACCTTCACGTGGTGCATCCGGGCACATCGCAAGGGCGCGCCCGAGCGCGAGGCCGAGCTGCCCGACGACGAGGTCACCGGCGCGTGGCGCGAGCTCATCGACGCGGTGCGCGAGTGGAACCGCGCGACCGGACGCACCGCGCCGCGGCCACGCTGATCAGCGCCCGAACAGGCCCTTCTTGGCGGGCTTGAGCGACTTCTGCATCGAGACGGTGCCGAGCCACCGGCCGAACTTGTAGCCGACCCGGCCCATGCGGCCGACCTCGACGAAGCCGAGCTTCTCGTGGAGCCTGATCGACCCCTCGGCGCCCTTGTCGCTGATGATCGCGACCATCTGCCGGATGCCGGCCTCTTCACACGCCTCGATGAGCGCCTCCAGCAGCGCCTTGCCGAGTCCCTTGCCGGTCGCCGCCTGCCCGAGGTAGATCGAGTTCTCCACCGAGAACCGGTACGCCGACTTGGTCGACAGCGGCGCGACGAGCGCGTATCCGAGGATCTGCCCCGTCGGCGACTCCGCGACGAGGAACGGCAGTCCGAGCTTGCGCAGCTGATCGCGCTTGCTGCGCCACTGCGCGATCGACCAGGTCTCCTCGTCGAAGGTCACGACGGAGTTGGTCACGTAGTAGTTGTAGATCTCGCGCACGTCGGGGATGTCGCGATCCTCGACGGGACGGATCGTGTACGTGAAGGGTCGCTCGGGAGGCTCCTGGCGTCGCAGGTGCCGCGGCAGACGCCGGCGGTCCTTGTCGTATTCCTCCTCGAGCATGCCGAAATCCTATGCCGCGCCCGCACCGTCGACCGGAACGGCCCAGTCGACGGGAGCGGCCCCCTGCTCCGCGAGCAGCGCGTTCGCCCGCGAGAACGGCCGCGAGCCGAAGAACCCGCGGCTCGCCGACAGCGGCGACGGGTGCGCCGACTCGATGACCGGCGTCGTGCCGAGCAGAGGCCGCAGGTTCGCGGCATCCCTCCCCCACAGGATCGCGACGAGAGGGCGGTCACGCGCCACGAGAGTGCGGATGGCGTGCTCGGTCACCTTCTCCCAGCCCCACCCGCGATGGGATGCCGGTGCCCCGGGCGCGACGGTGAGCACGCGGTTCAGCAGCATGACGCCCTGATCGCTCCACGCCGACAGGTCCCCGTGCGGGGCGCGCGGGATGCCCAGATCGGCTTCGAGCTCCTTGTAGATGTTGTCGAGGCTGCGCGGCAGCGGGCGCACGTGCGCGTCGACGGCGAACGACAGCCCGATCGGATGCCCCGGCGTCGGGTACGGGTCCTGCCCGACGATGAGCACCTTGACGTCGGCGAGCGGGCGCTGGAACGCCCGCAGCACCCGGTCGCCGGCCGGCAGGTAGCGGCGGCCGGCGGCCACTTCGGCACGCAGCCGCTCGCCCAGCGCGGCGATGTCGGGGGCCACCGGCGCGAGCGCCTCGGCCCAGCCCGGATCGAGGAGTCCGGCGTCGGCGAGTTCGGGAAGGGTCATCGCCACGGCGGCACCGCCTCACCGGCCCCGCGCGGCGCGATCGTTCGGGTCGTGCGCACGTCCCCAGACTAGGGCGCGCGCGGTGTTACGCTCGCGCCGTGTCTCGCGCTTCCTCCGCCGCCGATCGCCTGCGCGGCTCCGCCCTCGGCATCACCGCCGGACTGATCGGCTGGTTCTTCCTCGTCGAGATCACCAGCGGCATCCTGCAGGGCTTCTACGTCCCGCTGTTCAGCGACATCGTCACGCAGCTGGGCATCCACGACTCCGACGTGAACTGGTTCGAGGCCGCGCAGCTGCTGCTGTCGGCGCTCGTCGTGCCGGTGCTCGCGAAGCTCGGCGACATGTACGGCCACAAGCGCATCCTGCTCATCGCGGCGATCCTCACGGCCGCGGCGAGCTGGTGGCTGGCGTTCGCCGGCGACTTCTGGAGCTTCCTCGTCGCGTGGGCGCTGCAGGGCTTCTACGTCGTGTGGCTCCCGCTCGAGGTCGCGCTGATCTTCGAGCGCGGCCGCCGGCAGAACCACGGCGTCTCGCTCACGCGCCGCGCGGCGGGCCTGATCGTGGTGGGCCTCGAAGCGGGTGCGATCATCGGCGCCCTCGCCGCCGGCCGCATCTTCGCGGCGACGGGCGGCAACCTCATGGTGACGCTCATGGTGCCGGCGATCGCGGTGACGCTCATCGCCGTCGTGATCTGGCTCGCGGTGCCGGAGTCCCAGCCCGAGCCGGGCCGCCGCCTCGACACGTGGGGCTTCGTGATCCTCGCCTGGGCGCTGCTGCTGGTCACCGGCGCGCTGGTGTGGATGCGCATGATCGGCGAGCTCGGCCTCGGCGCCGGCGCGTGGTGGTGGGTCGCCGTGCTCCTCGTCCTGGGCATCGCGTGCGTCGTGTGGTTCGTGCGGTTCGAGCTGCGCCAGGACGACCCGGCGATCGACGTCCGCGTGCTGCGCCGCCCCGAGATGTGGCCGGTGCAGGTGACCGCGTTCCTCGTCGGCATCAGCCTGCTCGGCGCGCAGGGCCCGCTCTCGACGTACGCGGGCACCGACACGTCGCTCGGGTACGGTCTCGGCCTCGACGCCACCGGCCGCTCGAACGTCATCGGCATCTACCTGGTCTCGCTGATCGTCGGCGCGATCCTCTTCGCCGTCACGTCGCGCCGCGCGAACCCGCGCCTGATCCTCATCGTCGCGTCGGCCCTCGTCGGCATCGGCTACCTGCTGTTCCTGCCCTTCCACCTCGAGCTGTGGCAGGTGCTGCTGAACCTCTCGATCGCCGGCATCGGCTCGGGCGCGCTCGTCGGCGCGCTCCCGGCCGCGGCGGCGGCCGCGGCCCCGCACGGCCAGACCGGCATCGCCTCGGGCCTGACGAACACCACCAAGACCATCGGCGGCACCTTCGCGTCGGCGGTGTTCGGCGTCGTGCTCGCCGCCGGTGCGGGCGCGGTGGCCAGCGAGACCGCCGCATCGCTCGGCGGCTACATCGCGGTGTGGTCGATCTGCGCCGGCGGCGGCTTCCTCGCCGCGATCGTGCTGTTCTTCGTCCCGAAGGTCGCGTTCGCCGACGAGCACCCCGACGACGTCGAGGCGGTCGCCGGCGAATCCCGGATCGCCTGAGCGAGCGGATGCCGCGCGTCGCGGCATCCGGGCACGCAGCCCTTGCGTCGAGCCCCGACCGGTGCGTAGCGTGCCGACGTGAGCACCGGGGCGCGCGTGTGCATCGCCGGCGGCGGACCCGCCGGAGTCATGCTCGGCCTGCTCCTGGCCCGCGCGGGCATCGACGTGACCGTGCTCGAGAAGCACGACGACTTCTTCCGGGACTTCCGCGGCGACACCGTCCACCCCTCCACGCTGAACCTCCTCGACGCACTCGGCCTGCGCGAGGGCTTCGAGGCCATCCCGCACAAGCCGCTCCCCCGGCTCGACATCGTGGCGAACGGCGTGCGCATCCACGCGGTCGACTTCACGACCCTCCCGCCGCCGAACCGCATGCTCACGCTCATGCCCCAGTGGGACCTCCTCGACCTGCTGGCCTCGGCCGGGCGCCGGCATCCGTCGTTCGACCTGCGCATGGGCACCGAGGCGATCGACGTGACCCGCGGCCCGGGCGGGCGCGTCACCGGCGTGCGCGCCCGCACGCCGGACGGCGAGGTCGAACTCCGCGCCGACCTCGTGGTCGCCGCCGACGGCCGCCGGTCCCGCCTGCGCGGAACGGTGGGGCTCACGCCCCGCGCGCACGGCGTGCCCGCCGATGTCGTGTGGTTCCGGCTGCCGTACCCGCCGACGCCGCCGCCCGACACCCTGGCGTGGCTGTCGGAGGAGGGCCTCGTCATCACGATCCCGCGGCCGGACTACCTGCAGTGCGGCCTGCTGATCCCGAAGGGCTCGTTCGACGACATGCGCGCGGCGGGCATCGCCGCGTTCCGCGCCCGCCTGCGCCGCGCGGTGCCGCCGCTCGGTGCGGTCGTCGCGCAGCTCGGCTCGCTCGCCGACACGCACCTGCTGTCGGTGCAGATCGACCGCCTCGACCGGTGGTGGGTGCCCGGAATGCTGTGCATCGGCGACGCCGCCCACGCGATGTCGCCCGCGTTCGGCGTCGGCATCAACTACGCGATCCAGGACGCCGTCGCCGCGGCCCGCGTGCTCGTCCCCGCCCTGCGGACCGGCGACGGCGCCGCCGTCGACGACGCGTGCGCGGCGGTGCAGAAGCGCCGCGCGCTGCCGACCGCCCTCATGCAGCGGATCCAGCGCGGCGTGCACCGCACGCTCGCGACGGGGCGCGGCGTGCGCCTGGTCGACAATCCGCCGAACGCGCGGCAGCGGGCGGTGATGCGGCTCACTATCCCGATCGCGCGGCCGCTGCTGGCGCGGCTGGTCGGGTACGGCTTCCGGCCCGAGCGGCTGTGACGCGTGCGCGAGCGGATGCCGCGCGGCTCGGCATCCGCGCTACGGACGGCGCTCGACCGTCGTGACCATGACGAGCTCGACGGCGCCGTCGGCATCGGCGCGCGTGAACGCGACCGTCGCGGAGCCGAGTTCGGTGAGCGAGGCGACGTGCGTGCCGCCGCACGGGATGCGCGCCTCGTCATGCGGGAGCGCCGCCACCCACGTGCGCCGGTCGGTCAGCGTGTCGCCCTCGCGCTCGATGCGGATCGCTCCCCCGGCGGAGATCCACTCCGCGAGCGTCGCGTTCACGCGCGCGGCGAGCGCGTCGAGGTCGTCG
>Ga0180217_1001873_pt1 | contig 21022 bp, 26 predicted proteins | sample eDN3rd37CBELigOP_FD_128521 | JGI IMG/M metagenome (GOLD analysis project Ga0180217, IMG submission 128521) | Enriched Organic Plus compost microbial communities from Emeryville, California, USA - eDNA 3rd pass 37_C BE-Lig OP (version 2) (version 2) ... | reverse complement strand
GGGTGAGGCCCTGGAGCGTGACGGCGGTGACGATCAGCTGCGCTCGAGACACGCCCGAGCCTGACGTACCCGGAGTTGCCGATGTCTTGAGACATCCCTTGCCTATGTCCTGAGCTCAGACACCCCCTCGCGCACTGGAGACGGCCCCCGGCCAGGACGTTCGAGTCCGAGCCGGGGGCCGTCTTGCGTCGCACGGATTCACGCACTCCGGCTGATCGCCTCCGCGGCGACCCCCGCCTCGTATTCGGCCGTGATGAGGATCGGGAAGTGGTCGCTCTTGCCGCGCTTGAGGGTCTCGACCGACTCGATCCGCAGGCCCCGCCCGGTCACGAAGTCGAAGTGCCCCCGCACGAGCTTGAAGGCCGAGTACGTGCGCTTGTCGCTCAGGATGAGGTCGTAACCCGTCCGGTTGAGGCGCTCGCCGAGGCGGTTGTGGAAGAGCGGGTAGTTGTAGTCCCCGGCCATGAGGATCGGGGCGCCGTCGCCGAGCTCCTCGAGGAGCGAATGCGCGGTCGAGATCTGCTTGCGCCGCAGCGAATTGCGCGCCGACAGCGGCGCGGCGTGGAACGACGCGATGACGAGATCGCGGTCCGTCTCGCGGTCCCGCACGTGCACGCCTGCGAGCCGCTCCGGCGTCCGCTCGAACACCGTGTCGTGGAGCGACTTCTTGAGCTCATAGGTCCCCGCGTCGAGCTGCTCGAAGCGCTCCTCGTTCCAGTAGACCGCGAGCGCGAGCCGGTTCGCCCGCGTCACCGAGCCGAGGATGAGGTGGCCGATGCGCTGCGGGACGTGGGTCGTATGCACCTCCTGGAGACACATCGCGTCGAGGTGCGGGTCGCTCGCGACGATCCCGGCGAGCTCGACCGACGCACGACTGTGCAGGAGGTTGTAGCTCAGCACCCTGATCACGATCGGTACCGTATCGGGCTGATGTTGCGGACTCGTGACAGGCGTGCGACGTACCCTGAGCGCCATGAGCGACCTCTTCGACATCCCCGTGCGGACGATCGACGGGACGGCGACGACGCTCGCCGAGCATCGCGGAAAGGTCCTCCTCGTCGTCAACGTCGCGAGCAAGTGCGGGCTGACACCGCAGTACGAGGCGCTCGAGGCGCTCCAGCGGCGCTTCGGCGAACGCGGCTTCACGGTCCTCGGCTTCCCGTGCGGCCAGTTCATGAACCAGGAGCTCGACTCCAACGCCGAGATCGCCGAGTACTGCTCGACGACCTGGGGCGTGACGTTCCCGATGTTCGAGAAGACCCGCGTCAACGGCCGCCACGCCCACCCGCTGTACCGCGCGCTCAAGCGCACCAAGGACGACGCCGGACTCGCGGGGCCGATCGTGTGGAACTTCGAGAAGTTCCTCATCCTCCCCGATGGCACGCGTCGCCGGTTCCGGCCGTCGGTCGCGCCCGACGACCCCGCGATCGTCGGCATCATCGAGGAGCAGCTCGGCGCCGCCGTCTAGGGTTGGAGCCCCATGCGACTCACGCTCATCCGCCACGGCCAGACGCCATCGAACGTCCTGCACCTGCTCGACACCGCGGCCCCCGGCCCCGGCTTGACCGACTTCGGGAAGCTCCAGGCGTCGGACATCCCGGGCAAGCTCGAGGGTCGGCCCGTCGACGCCGTGTACGTCAGCCGACTCGTCCGCACGCACCACACCGCGGCGCCGCTCGCGTACGCGCGCGGCCTCGAGGCCATCGAGCTGCCCGGCCTCCACGAGATCGAGGCAGGCGATCTCGAGAAGCGCGGCGACGAGGAAGCCGTCCACGCCTACATGTCGACGGTGTTCCACTGGGGTCGGGGGGATCTCGACGCGCGCATGCCCGGCGGACCCGACGGCCACGAGTTCTTCGGCCGCTTCGACGCCGACATCGCCCGGATCGCCGCCGAGGTGCAGCATCCGGTCGTCGTGAGCCACGGTGCCGCGATCCGGGTGTGGGTCGCCGCACGCGCGAGCAACATCGACCCCGAGTTCACCGCCGTCCACCACCTCCCGAACACGGGGATCGTCGAGCTCGAGGGCTCCCCCGAGGACGGCTGGCAGCTGCTCAGCTGGCCCGTCGAGGACGCCGAGGGCATCCAGACGTTCGAGCTCGTCACGACCGAGCCGGAGGCCGCCCCCGTCGGCCCGACGGGCGAGCCCGCCGACGTAGACTGACCCCATGTCCGGCCAGAAGGAGTTCCTGCACGAACCGGACGCGCTCCGCTACGTCCTGCGGATCGACGGGGACGTCGTCGCGTCGGTCGACTACGCGCAGGGCGCCGGCACCGTCTCGCTCGTGCGCACATTCACCCGACCCACCCACCGCGGGCAGGGTCTGGCCGCGCAGATCGTCGAGTTCGCGGTCGACGACATCGCCGCGCGCGGGGACAGGATCGTCCCGATGTGCTGGTATGTCGAGCAGTGGTTCGACGAGCACCCCGACAGAAAGGACCTCCTCGCATGACGACGATCGCGATCTTCGGCGGTACGGGATACGCGGGCGGCGCGATCGCGAGCGAGGCGGCGTCGCGCGGTCACCGCGTCATCGCGGTCGCTCGCGGCGCCGCCGATCGCGCCAACGCGGGCATCGAGTACCGCGCGGGCGACATCCACGACGCCGCGTTCGTCGACGCGCTCGCGAGCGAAGCCGACGTGCTCGTCGTCGCCCTCCCGCACCGGGAGATCGACGGCCGCAAGCTCGGCGACGCCCTGCCCTCCCTCCTCGACGCATCGCGGGCGCACGCCACGAGGCTCGGCTTCGTCGGCGGCGCCGGCAGCTCGCTCGTCGCGCCCGGCGGACCGAGGCTCATCGACGGCCCCGACTTCAACGACGAGTGGAAGCCGGAGGCGCAGGCCGCCGTCGACCTCCTCGAGGCCCTTCGAGCGAGCGACGGCGCGGACTGGTTCGTCATGTCACCGCCCGCGCTCTTCGGCTCGTACGCGCCCGGCGAGCGGCTCGGCCGCTATCGGCTCGGCGGCGACGTCCTCGTGACGACGGACGACGGCCAGTCGTTCATCTCCGGCGAGGACTACGCGATCGCGTTCGTCGACGAGATCGAGCAGGCCGCGCACCGCAACGAGCGCGTGACGGTCGGCTACTGATGACCGAGGAGGTCCTCGGCCTCCCCGAACGCACTCGCGCCGTCGCGGACGCACTCGAGGCGCTCGGCGCGACCGGTCGGCCGAGCATGCTCGACTCGTCCGCCCGCACGGCGGCCGAGGCGGCCGCATCGCTCGGCGTGCCCGTCGGCGCGATCGCGAACTCGCTCGTCTTCATCGCCGACGGCGCGCCGATCCTCGTCATGACGAGCGGCGCGCACCGCGTCGACACCGACGCGCTCGCGAAGCGCCTCGGCAAGTCGTCGATCGCGCGAGCGACACCGGACGAGGTGCGCGCGGCGACGGGCCAGGTCATCGGCGGCGTCTCCCCCGTCGGTCACCCCGCGCCGATCGAGACGGTCGTCGACGAGCACCTCGCCGAGTACCCGGAGCTGTGGGCGGCCGCCGGTGACGCGCGTGCCGTGTTCCCGACGACGTTCGACGAACTCGTCCGCATCACGAACGGGACGATCGCGAAGGTCGACTAGGCGCTCGGGCGGAACCACGGCGGGTTGAGGACGACCCGCACGTCGCGGCGCGCGAGCGAGAGCAGCTCACGCACGGCATGACGGGCGGGCTCGTTCGCGACCGCGATGAGGACGATCGCCTCGAACGGCACCTCGTCGACGAGGAGCGCGTCGCCGTCGACCGCGACCGGGCGGCCGAGGGCGGCGATCGTCGAGACGAGGACGACCTCGTCGGCCGAGCGCTCGACCTCGGCGAGCTCGGTGTGGAACGCGATCGTCTCGTCATCCGGCGCCGCGATGACGCCGTCGGCGAGCCAGTCGGCGAGCTCCTCGCGCGTCGCGACACGGAACACCCGCTGCTCGACGCGCACCGCGCCCCTGCTGCCGGGACGGCTCGGTCCCTGCGTCGTGCTCGGTCGGCGAGACGGATCGACTCGGCGGCTCGGCCCAGCCGCCCCCGCCGGCTTCCGCACGGGCGTCTCGCGCGGCGCGCAGATGTCGCACAGCGCGGGATCGAGGCCATGGATGCACTCGGCGTCGCTCACGCATCCATCCTCTCCCGCATTCCTCCCCCGGAGTGCCGCTCTCGAGGCCAGCTTGAAGGTTCTACGCTGGAGCGGTGGGCGGCGCGGGGGCACGATGACGTCGGCGATCGAACGACCCATCTGGTGGTGGTCGCTCTTCCACGGGATCATCGCGATCGTCCTCGGGCTCCTCGCGGTCGTCGTCCCCGTCGGCCACCACGTCGTGCTGTTCGGCGCGATCGGGGTGCTCCTCGTCGTCGAGGGCGTGTGGTCGCTCCTCCACGGCCTGTCCGCACGCCGCGCCGGCCGCAAGCCGTGGGTCGCGGTCTTCATCAACTCGCTCGTCTTCATCCCGTCAGGCATCGCGACGCTCGCGCTCGTCTACCTGCTCGGCGAGGACGCCGCGCTCGCGCTGCTCTGGATCTACGCCGCGGACTGGCTCATCTCGGGGCTCTCCGTCGCCGTCATCGCGGGGATCATGGCGCGGCGCGAGCGCTCGTGGGGCTTCCTCGGCGGCGTGTTCAGCACGCTCGCCGGGATCATGCTCGTCGTCATCATCCTCGTCATGCCGGTGGAGCAGGCGCTGCGGTGGCTGCCGGCGCCCGGTGTCATGATGCTCTTCCACGGCGTCGGACTCGTCGTCGGCGCGCTGCAGGCGAAGGCACACCTCGCGCGCAAGCTCGAAGCGCTCTGACGGCCGCTCAGCGGCCGCGGCGCCGGTGCGTCACGAGTCCCCACACGAGGAGGACGATGAGCGAGCCGGCGACGGCGAGCGCCCACGTCCAGAGGCTGAAGACGCCGCTCCCCTCGACGTCGATGAACGTCCCGACCCAGCCGCCGAGGAGCGCGCCGAGGACGCCGAGTGCGAGCGTGGTGATCCAGCCGCCGCCCTGACGGCCGGGCAGGATCGCCTTCGCGATCGCTCCCGCCGCGAGGCCGACGACAATCCAACCAATCCAATTGAGGTCCAAGGACGGCCTCCAAGACTGCGGGCTGCCGGATTTCGGGCTCCGGTACGGCCAATACTAGAGGTATGGCGCAATCGCACCCGTGGACCCGCTTCGTCGCGATCGGCGACTCGTTCACGGAAGGGATCGGCGATCCGGAGCCCGCGTCGCCCGGCGGGCACCGGGGGTGGGCGGACCGCGTCGCCGAGGTGCTCGCGGCGCAGACTGATGACTTCGCCTACGCGAATCTCGCGATCCGCGGTCGTCTCCTCCAGGGGATCTGGGACGAGCAGGTCGCTCCCGCGCTCGCGCTCCGGCCCGACCTCGTCACGGTCTCGGCGGGCGGGAACGACATCCTGCGGCCCGGGACCGACCCGGACGAGGTCGCCGGCCGGCTCGACCGGCTCGTCGCCGAGCTCTCGCGCGACGGCGCGACGGTCGTCGTGTTCACCGGCCCGGACATCGGCATGACGCCCGTGTTGCGTACGATCCGCGGGAAGGTCGCGATCTTCAACGAGAACGTCCACGCGCTCGCGCTCAAGCACGACGCGATCGTCGCCGACCTGTGGGCGCTGCGCGAGCTGAGCGACCCGAGGATGTGGGCGGAGGATCGCCTGCACTTCTCGCCGCTCGGTCACCACACGATCGCGCGGTGGGTGCTCAAGGCGCTCGGCGTCCCGAACGACCTCGAGCCGATGACGGTCCCGCCCCTCCCCCAGACCTCCTGGCGGCAGGCGCGCGTCGACGACATCGTGTGGGCGCGCGAGCACTTCGTGCCGTGGGTCGTGCGGCGGCTGCGCGGCCGCTCCTCGGGCGACGGCGTCGAGCCGAAGCGGCCAGAGCTCGCGCCATTCCGTCGCGACTAGCGGCGACGCAGCGCGTGGAGCGCGACCGCGGCCGCCGCCGCGACGTTGAGCGAGTCGACGCCTCCCGCCATCGCGATGCGGACCGTCGAGTCGGCGGCCGCGATCGCCCGCCGCGTCAGGCCGTCGCCCTCGGTCCCGAGCAGGAGCGCCACCCGCTCCGGCCGCGACGCCGCGAACTCGTCGAGCTCGATCGACGCCGGCTCGAGTGCGAGCGCGGCGAGGTGGAACCCCCGCTCGCGGAGCATCGCGTAGCCGTCCGGCCACGGAATGCGCGTCCACGGCACCTGGAACACGGTCCCCATGCTCACGCGCACCGAGCGGCGGTAGAGGGGGTCGGCGCACCGCGGCGTGACGAGCACCGCGTCCGCGCCGAGCGCGGCGACCGAGCGGAAGATCGCCCCGACGTTCGTGTGCTCGACGACGTCCTCGATGACGACGACGGTGCTCGCGTCCTCGAGGAGCGCGTCCGGATCCGGCAGCTCGGGGCGGTGCATCGCCGCGATGACGCCGCGGTGCACGTCGAAGCCGGTCACGCGCTCGAGCGTCGCGGACTCGCCGACGAACACGAGGGTCGTCGCGTCCGCCCCGGCTCGGTCGAGGAGCGCGCGGACCGCTTCGACGTCCTTCGGGAGCGCGAGCACCGACCGGGGGCGGTGCCCCGCCGCGAGCGCACGTTCGAGCACCTTGAGCGACTCCGCGAGGTAGAGCCCGCCCGAGGGCTCGAGGCGGCGGCGCAGCGCGACATCCGTCAGGTTCGCGTAGTCGGCGAGGCGCGGGTCCTCGAGCGATCCGACATCGACGACCTCCACGTCTCCAGCATCGCGCATCCGGCGACACCGAAATCACACGCGGGCGAAACATGGCGGAAAAGTGCGACGCGTAGCGTGAACCCGTGACCGAGACCGTGGCGATCGAGCGAGCGGCCGAGATCCTCCGCGGCCGCCGTCTCGCGGTGCTCACGGGAGCCGGCATCAGCACCGACTCGGGCATTCCCGACTACCGCGGGAAGGGCACGCCCGTGCGCACCCCGATGTCGTATCAGCAGTTCCTCTCGAGCGAGCGATTCCGGAAGCGCTACTGGGCCGGATCGCACCTCGGGTGGCGTCGCTTCAGCGGCGCGACGGTCAACGCCGGCCACCTCGCGCTCGCCGAGCTCGAGGCCGCCGGCGTCGTCTCGGGGGTCGTCACGCAGAACGTCGACGGGCTCCACCTGAAGGCCGGCAACCGGCGCGTCGTCGAACTCCACGGATCCATGCACTCGGTCCACTGCCTGACGTGCGGTCAGGCGTTCGCCCGCGACGACGTCGCGGCTCGACTGTCCGCCGCGAACCCGTGGCTCGAGTCGGACCGCGTTCTCGAGCTCTCGCCGGACGGCGACGTCGACATCGCCGAGTTCGAGCACATGATCGTCCCCGACTGCACCGTGTGCGGCGGCGTCCTCAAGCCGGACGTCGTGTTCTTCGGCGAGTTCGTGCCGAGCGAGAAGTACACCGAGGCCGCGGCGATCGTGCGACGCGCCGGCGCGCTCCTCATCGCCGGCTCCTCGCTCGTCGTCAACTCCGGGATCCGCGTCGTCGAGATCGCGCGTCGGCGTCGCATTCCGATCGTCATCGTCAACCGCGGCGAGACCAAGGGCGACAGCCGCGCGACGTGGAAGATCGACGCCGGCACGACGGAGACGCTCGTCGCCCTCCGGGAAGCGCTCAGCCCGAGCCTCGCGAGCGCCTGACCGCGCGGACCGCGAGCTGCACGGCGACGCCGAGGAGGAAGACCCCGAAGAGGATCGCGCCGATCCTCGCGTCGATCCACACCGCCGCGAACGCGCCGAGGACCGTCGTCGCGCAGCCCGAGAGGCCGATCGCGAGCCCGGCGGCGAGATCGGCGTTGCGCCGCCGGAGGTTGAGGACCGACGTCACGACGGCGTTCGGCACCATCGCGAGGAGCGAGACGCCCTTCGCGAGCACGTCGCTGACGCCCCCGAGGACCACGAGCGCGGGCACGATGACGACGCCGCCGCCGACCCCGACGAGCCCGGAGAGGACGCCCGTCACGACCCCGAGGGCGAGCAGGAGGACGACCTCGAGCCAGCCGACCGGGTGCGGCAGTCCGCGCTCCGGCTCGACGAGCATGAGCCGGATGGCGACCGCGACGAGCGCCGCGATGAACACCCACGTCACGACGAGCGGCGGGAGGCGAGCGAGGAGCCAGGAGCCGAGCACGCCGCCCGCGACCATCCCGACCGCGAGGACAGCGCCCATGACCCAGTCGACGGCGCCGTGCGCCGCGTAGCTCGCGACGCCGACGAGCGAGATCGGGGCGATCGCGAGGAGCGAAGTGCCCGTCGCGACCTTCTGCGGGAACCCGAGGAGGAGCACGAGCGCCGGCACGATGAGAATGCCGCCCCCGACGCCGAAGAGCCCGGACAGGAATCCGGCGACGAGTCCGATCCCGACGTAGGCGAGCAGTCGGCGGGTCGGCGGCACGCGTCCACGCTACGGCACGCCTCCGAGGGGGTGGGGACGCCGCCCGCTAGGCTGGACCGGCCATGCCGCCCATGACGATCCTGCTCGGCGCAGACACCTTCTACCCCGACTTGAACGGGGCCGCGCGATTCACGGAGCGCCTCGCGGCGGGCCTCGTGGGCCGCGGACACGATGTCCACGTCGTCGCCCCCGCGACCGCGAGCGGCAAGTCCGGGACATTCACCGAGGTCATCGAGGGGCGCCCGCTCACCGTCCATCGCTGGCCGAGCATGCGGTGGGCGCCGCACGAGTGGGTGCGGTTCACGTGGCCGCAAGTCGCGCAAGTGCTCGCGCCGCGCACCATCCGCGAGGTGCGGCCCGACGTCGTCCACGTCCAGTCGCACATCATCGGCGGCCGCTACCTCATCAAGACCGCGCACCGCCTCGGCATCCGGCTCGTCGCGACCAACCACGTCATGCCGGAGAACATCCTCGACCACACGACGCTCCCCGACTCGCTCAATCGCCTCTTCGCGCGATGGGCGTGGGGCGACGCCGATCGGCTCCTGCGCCGCGCCGAGGTCGTCACGACCCCGACCCGCCGCGCCGCCGACTTCCTCGAGACGAACACGTCGATCCGCGGCGTCATCCCGATCTCGTGCGGCGTCGATCTCGCCCGCTATCGCCCTCGACTCGACGCCGAGGCGCCGCGACGCGTCCTGTTCGTCGGACGGCTCACGCGCGAGAAGCAGGTCGACGTGCTCATCCGCGCCGTCGCCGCCACCGACCCGGACCTCGACGTGCGCCTCGACATCGTCGGCGACGGCGACCAGCGGCACGCGCTCCACGCCGTCGCATCGGAGGCGGGGATCGCCGACCGGGTCGAGTTCCACGGCGCCGTGTCTGACGAGGATCTCGTCGAGCTGTACTCGCGCGCCGGCCTCTTCGCGATCGCCTCGATCGCCGAGCTCCAGTCGATCGCGACGCTCGAGGCGCTCAGCTCCGCGCTCCCCATCGTCGCCGCCGACGCCATGGCGCTCCCCCACCTCGTTCGCGACGGCGAGAACGGCTACCTCTTCCCGCCCGGCGACGTCAAGGCGGCGGCCGACCGCATCGAGCGCGTCGTCCGGCTCGACCCGGAGGCTCGGCTCGCGATGCAGCGGGCGTCGCTCGCCGTCGTCCGGCCGCATTCGCTCGAGCACACGCTCGACGTGTTCGAGGCGATCTACCGGGGCGAACCGATCCCGGAGTGACGGTGCGCGTCGTCCTCGTCATCGACTACGCCCTCGACTACCTCGGCGGCGCGCAGAGCGCATTCCTCGACGAGGCGCGCGCGCTCGACGCCCACGGGCACGACGTGCTCATCATCGCGCCCGCCGGACGGCGGACGAGCGCGGGGCTTCCCGACCGCGTCCGCGCGCTCGAGATCCCGGCACGGACGACGCTCCCGATCGTCGACCTGCCTGTGCTGCGGAGCACGGCCGCGCTCCGCACTCGACTCGACGCCGCCTTCCGCGCGCACGCGGCCGACGTGGTCCACGTCCACTCGGAGTTCGGGCTCGCCGCGGCGGCCGTGGCGGCGGCACGCGACCGCGGCATCCGGACGGTGCAGACCGTCCACACGTTCTTCTGGACCGCGCGCGTCCCGCGCGCATTCGCACCGCTCGGCGCTCGAGCCGTCTCGGGGCTCGCCCGCGCGCTCCGCGGCTACGGCTCCGGCCCGCGCGGGCTCGCCGCCGCACCCGTCGATGACGCCCTCCGCGGCGTCACGCGTTCGCTCGCCGAACACGTCGACGTCGTCGTCTCCCCGTCCGCGCACCAGGCCGCGCACTTGCGGGCCGCGGGACTCCCGCGCGTCGAGGTGCTCCCGAACGCCGCGGCGTTCGACTCCCCCGCCGGATCGCCGCTCGAGTCGATCGGCACGCCGCTGCGAGTCGCGTGGGTCGGGCGGTTCGCGCGCGAGAAGCGCCCGCTCGAGTTCATCCGGGCCGTCGCGATGGCCGCGGAGCGACTCGGCCCCGACCGGATCGAGGCCGAACTCGTCGGCGAGGGGCCGCTCCTGCCCGCGGCGCGCCGGCTCGCCGAGCGCCTCGCCGCGCCCGTCCGGTTCGCCGGCCGGCTGCCGCGCGCCGCCGTCCAGGAGCGACTCCGGGCGGCGCACCTCTCCGCCGTCACGTCGCACGGGTTCGACAACCAGCCGGTCGTCATCGTCGAGTCGCTCCACGCCCGGCGCGGCGTCATCGTGGTCGACCCGGCGCTCACCGAGGGTCTCGAGGAGGCGGGACTTCGGCCCGCGGACGCGTCGACGGCGGCGCTCGCCGCGCTCCTCGTGGACCTCGTCGGCGACCCAGACCGCGTCGTCGCGGCATCGCGCGCCGCCGAGGCGGGCGCTCGGGAATTCGACCCCGGCCGCCACGTCGCCCGGCTCGAGCGCCTCTACCGCCCTTGAGTCGCGGTCGTTCGAGCCGACACGCCGCCGCGCGGCATCGAACGGCCGCGGCTCGAGGGGCGGGTCACTCGGCGAGCGGCGCGAGGTGCGCACGGATCGCGTGCGCGGCCTCCGCCGGCCGCTCGTAGTGGATGAGATGGCCGACGCCGTCGAAGATGACGAGCTCGGACCGCGGCATCGCGACGTGCAGCGCGCGGAGGTCCGCGACCGACGTGATCTGGTCCTGGGCGGCGCCGATCAGGAGCGTCGGCATCGTGAATGCGGCGACATGCCCCGCCACGTTGTCGCTGATCGACGCCTCGAAGCCCTCGATGACCGACTCCCGCGTCGCGAACGCGCTGAAGTAGCGATCGTGCTCCTCGTGGATCCATCGCCGCAGGCGGCGGTCGCGGGTCTTCGTCATCGCGACGCTCATGAATCGCACGATCGCCGGGCTCGCGAGCAGCGCCCGGCCGAGCGGCTCCGGGAGCGCGCCCGCGAGCCGGTAGAAGCCGAGCGTCATGCGGCTGAGCGCGCCCTTCGGGCCCTCGAGCGCGGGCGCGGCGATCGGGTTGACGAGGATGACGCGATCCGGCGCGAGCCCGCGCTCGAGCGCCGCCGCGACGACGATCGAGCCGAACGAATGCCCCAGGACGGCGATCGGCGTCGCGGTCGCTTCGCGCACGCGCCCGACGAACGCGATGAGCCAATCGGCATACGACTCGACCGTGTGCCGCTCCGGGAGCGGCCCGGAGCGCCCGAACCCCGGCAGATCCGGGCTCACGATCCGAAGGTCCTCGAGCCTCGCGACGACCGGCTCGAGGCCGTGGTGGTCGCCGCGGAAGCCGTGCACGGTCACGAGCGTGACGGGCGACGCCGGGTCGCCGTACTCCCACCAGTGGGTCTCGGCCCCCGCGACGATCGCGCTCCACTCGCTCACCGGCATCCGCCCGAGAAGCTCGGCGAACGGTGAGGGCGCTGCCATGCCTCGATTCTAGGATCAGCGGCATGACGTTCACCGCGCCGATCACCCTGCCCGGTCTCGCGCTCGATCCCCAGTGGTATCGGAAGGCGATCTTCTACGAGGTCATGGTCCGCGCATTCTCCGACGCGAATGGCGACGGGTCCGGCGACATCAAGGGCCTGACGAACAAGCTCGACTACCTCCAGTGGCTCGGCGTCGACGCGCTCTGGGTCCCGCCGTTCTACGAGTCGCCGCTGCGCGACGGCGGGTACGACGTGTCCGACTTCCGCGCGGTGCTCCCCGAGTTCGGCACGATCGACGACTTCCGCGAACTCGTCTCGGCCGCCCACGCGCGCGGCATGCGCGTCGTCATGGACTTCCCGCTCAACCACACGTCGGATCAGCACGAGTGGTTCCAGCAGTCCCGCTCCGACCCGGACGGGCCCTACGGGGACTGGTACGTGTGGAGCGATACCGATCAGAAGTACCAGAACATCCGCATCATCTTCGTCGACACGGAGGAGTCGAACTGGACGTTCGACCCCGTGCGCCGTCAGTTCTACTTCCACCGGTTCTTCAGCCACCAGCCCGACCTCAACTACGAGAACCCCGCCGTGCGCGCCGAGATCCTCGACACGATGCGGTTCTGGTTCGACATGGGCGTCGACGGCATGCGGCTCGACGCCGTCCCGTACCTCTTCGAGTCCGAGGAGGGCAACGGCGAGGGCGAACCGCCGACGCACGAGTTCCTCAAGGAGATCCGGCGGATGGTCGACCGGGAGTACCCCGGCCGCATGATCCTCGCCGAGGCGAACCAGTGGCCGAACGAGGTCGCCCGCTTCTTCGGCACCGACGAGGAGCCGGAGTGCCACATGGCGTTCGACTTCCCCGTCATGCCGCGCATCTTCTACGCGCTGCGTTCGCAGGACGCGAGCGAGCTCGCCGCCGTCCTCGCGCAGCACACGCAAGTGCCCTCGTGGGCCGCGTGGGGCGTGTTCCTCCGGAACCACGACGAGTTGACGCTCGAGATGGTCAGCGAGGAGTACCGGCACGCGATGTACGGGTGGTACGCGTACGACCCGCGGATGCGCGTCAATCTCGGCATCCGCCGTCGTCTCGCGCCCCTGCTCGACAACTCGCGGTCCGAGCTCGAGCTCGCGAACGCGCTGCTCCTCTCGCTCGCCGGCAGCCCGTTCCTGTACTACGGCGACGAGATCGGAATGGGCGACAACATCTGGCTCAACGACCGCGATTCCTCGCGCACGCCGATGCAGTGGACGCCCGACCGGAACGCGGGCTTCTCGACGGCGGACCCCGGCAAGCTCTACCTCCCGGTCGTCCAGTCGCTCGTGTACAACTACCAGCACGTCAACGTCGAGTCGCAGCTCGCGCAGTCGCGGTCCCTCCTCCGGTGGATCCGCAATGCGATCCACGTCCGCAAGGCCCACCCGGTGTTCGCGCTCGGCTCGATGCGCGTGCTCGAGACGGACCACGACTCGGTCCTCGCGTTCGTCCGCGAGTACCAGGGCTCGCACACGCCGTTCGGGGACACGCCGGAGCGGATGCTGTGCGTGTTCTCGTTCGCGCATTTCCCGGTCTCCGTGCGCATCCGCGCCGAGGGGCTCGAGGGCGCGTCGACGACGGATCTCTTCGGCGGCGCGCAGTTCCCGCGCATCGGCGACGACGGCGTGATCGAGCTGACGCTCGGCGCGCAGGGCTTCTACTGGCTCCGCTTGTCGTAGGTCGCCGTTACGCTCCCCGTATGGCGTGGCACGAGACACTGGCGGCATTCGATCTCGAGACGACCGGCGTCGACGTCACGCGCTCGCGCATCGTCTCGGCGTGCCTCGTCGAGCTCGACGCGGACGGTGCGATCGTCCGCCGGCGCGACTGGCTCGTCGATCCCGGGGTCGAGATCCCCGAGCAGGCGGCGCGCGTCCACGGCATCACGACCGAGCGCGCCCGGGCGGAGGGCGTGCCCGCCGCTCGAGCCGTCCCGGAGATCGTCGCGGCGGTGCGCGACGTGCTCGACGCGGGCATCGGTCTCACGGTGTACAACGCCCCGTACGACCTGACGCTCCTGTCGTTCGAGGCGCGACGGCACGGCGTCCCGCCGATCGTCTCCCCCGAGCCGGTGATCGACCCGATCATCCTCGACAAGCAGGTCGACCGGTACCGGAAGGGCAAGCGCACGCTCGATCTGACGGCGGCGCACTACGGCGTCGAGCTGCTCGACGCCCACGACGCGGCGGCCGACGCGATCGCCGCGGGCCGGATCGCGCAGGCGATCGCGCGACGCTACCCGGACGAGCTCCTCGCGCTCTCGGCGATCGAGCTCCACGACGCGCAAGTGCGCTGGGCGGCGATCCAGCAGGACGACTTCGCCCGCTACATGCGCTCGAAGGTCAACCCGAACTGGGTGAGCGACCGGGGCTCCTGGCCGGGCGGCTGAGCCCCGCCGCTCGACGTCCGGGAGTTACTTCTGGCCGAAGTTCTTGAAGCGCTGGTTGAACTTCTCGACGCGACCAGCGGAGTCCAGGATGCGCTGCTTGCCGGTGTAGAACGGGTGCGATTCGCTCGAGATCTCGACGTCCACGACCGGGTAGGTGTTGCCGTCCTCCCACTCGATCGTCTTCTCGCTCTTGACCGTCGAACGCGTGAGGAACGTCTTGCCGGAGGCGAGGTCGCGGAAGACGACCGGGGCGTAATCGGGGTGGATGCCGGACTTCATGGGATGACTCCTGGAATCGAAAGCTCGTGGGCGCGCGGGCCGACGAACGAGTCTATCAGAGCGAGCCGCCGGTCCGGCACGACTCAGGCGCCGCGCGCGGAGAAGCGCGAGCCGAGTCGGCTGACGTCGAGGGGCCGGTCGAAGGCGGCGGAGAGCCGCTCGCTCGTGAGCACCTCGTCGATCGGGCCGGCCGCGACGGCGCGGCCCTCCCGGAGCAGGAGGACGTGGCCGAACCCCGGCGGGATCTCCTCGACGTGGTGCGTGACCATGACGATCGCGGGCGCGGTCGGCGAGCTCGCGTAGCCGGAGAGCAGCTCGATGAGCTCCTCGCGCGCCCCGAGGTCGAGACTCGCGGCGGGCTCGTCGAGCAGCAGGATCTCGGGATCCGTCATCGTCGCGCGCGCGATCTGGACGCGCTTCTGCTCACCGTCGGAGAGCGTGCCGAATGCGCGGTCCTCGAGGTGGTCGAGGCGCCACTCCTTGAGCACGCGGCGGGCCCGGCGGACGTCCACGGGCTCGTACTCCTCGGTCCACCGTCCGACGACGGCGTATGCGGCGGTCATGACGACGTCGAGGACGGTCTCGCGCTCGGGCACGAGCCGCGTCATCGCGGTCGAGGCGAGGCCGACGCGCGGGCGGAGCTCGAAGACGTCGACCGCCCCGAGCTGCTCGCCGAGGACCGTGACGGTCCCGCTCGTCGGATGGATGAGCGTCGCGGCGAGCTGGAGGATCGTCGTCTTGCCGGCGCCGTTCGGGCCGATGATCGCCCACCGCTCGCTCGAGTCGACGCTCCAGTCGAATGGGCCGAGGATCGTCCGGTCGCCTCGGACGACCGTCACGTCGTGGTACTCGAGCACGTTCGCCATGATGCGAAAAGCCTAGTCGCGAGGATCGTCGCGACGGTCACACGAGCGACTGGTAGAGGGCGCGCGTCGCCGCGGCGATCGCCGCCCAGGAGAAGTGCGACTCGGCGCGCTCGCGACCGGCGCGCCCCATTCGGGCGGCGTGCTCCGGGTCGGCGACGGTCTCGGCGATCGCCTCGGCGAGCTCGGCGACGAAGCGCTCCGGGTCGAGGGGCGTCCCCGTGCCGTCCTGCGCCTGCTCGATCGGGACGAGCCGGCCGGTGACGCCGTCGAGGACGACTTCGGGGATCCCGCCGGTCGCCGTGGCGACGACGGCGGTCTCGCACGCCATCGCCTCGAGGTTGACGATCCCGAGCGGCTCGTAGACGGAGGGGCACACGAATGCGGTCGCACCGGAGAGCACGGCGGTGAGCTCGGCGAGCGGCAGGTGGCGGTCGATCCACACGACCCCGGTCCGCTCCGACTGGAGGGCGGCGATCCCGGCGGTGACCTCGGCATGGATCTCGGGCGTGTCCGGCGCGCTCGCGCACAGGACGAGCTGGACGTCCGGCGGGAGGAGGCGCGCGGCGCGGAGGAGGTACGGGAGCCCCTTCTGCCGCGTGATGCGCCCGACGAAGACCGCCGTCGGCCGATCGGGGTCGATGCCGAGACCGCGCAGCGCGTCGGGGTCTTCGCGCCGACGCCACCGCTCGAGGTCGATGCCGTTGTGGATGACGGTGACGCGCGCCTCGTCGACGCGCGGGTAGCTCCGGAGGATGTCGCGGCGCATGCCCTCGCTGACGGCGATGATCGCGTCGGCGGAGTGCATCGCGTCGGACTCGGCCCAGCTCGACAGGCGGTACCCGCCGCCGAGCTGCTCGGCCTTCCAGGGGCGCAGCGGCTCGAGGCTGTGCGCGGTCATGACGTGCGGAATGCCGTGCAGGAGCTGCGCGAGGCGGCCCGCCGCGTTCGCGTACCACGTGTGCGAGTGGACGAGGTCGGCCCCGGCGACGTCCTGCGCGATCCGGAGGTCGGTGCCGAGCGTCTGGATCGCCGCATTCGCCCCCGCGAGCTCGAGCGGGACGCCGTACGCGTGCACGTCGCGTTCGTCTCTGGGGGCCCCGAATGCGCGGACGACGACGTCGATCCCGTCCTCGAGCCGGAGCGCCCGGACGAGTTCCGCGACGTGGACGCCGGCGCCGCCGTAGATCTCCGGCGGGTATTCCTTGGTGATGAGGTCCACGCGCACATGTCGGAGCCTACTGTCGCGGTTACCCTTGCCTCATGCCATCGAAGAAGATCTTCGGCATCATCCTGGCCGGCGGCGAGGGCAAGCGGCTCATGCCCCTCACGGCCGATCGGGCGAAGCCCGCGGTGCCGTTCGGTGGCGACTACCGACTCATCGATTTCGCCATCTCGAACCTCATCAATTCCGGGCTGCGGCAGATCGTCGTCCTGACCCAGTACAAGTCGCACAGCCTCGACCGGCACATCTCGCAGACGTGGCGCCTGTCGGCGCTGCTCGGCGCGTATGTCGCCTCGGTGCCGGCCCAGCAGCGGCTCGGGAAGCGGTGGTTCAGCGGCTCGGCCGACGCGATCCTCCAGAGCCTCAACCTGATCCGCGACGAGAAGCCCGACATCGTCGTCGTCGTCGGCGCGGACCACGTGTATCGCATGGACTTCTCGCAGATGGTCGACGCGCACATCGATTCCGGGATGCCGTGCACGGTCGCCGCGATCCGGCAGCCGATCGCGCTCGCGAACCAGTTCGGGGTCATCGAGCAGGACGCCGACGACCCGGCCCGGATCGCGCGATTCCGGGAGAAGCCGATCGACGCGGTCGGGCTCCTCGACTCCCCGAACGAGGTCCTCGCGTCGATGGGGAACTACGTCTTCGACGCGGAGGCGCTCATCGACGCGGTCATCCGGGACGGCGAGGATCTCGACTCGAAGCACGACATGGGCGGCGACATCGTGCCGGCGTTCGTCGCTCGCGGCGAGGCGGGCGTGTACGACTTCATCCGGAACCGCGTGCCGGGGGCGACGGATCGCGACCGCAACTACTGGCGCGACGTCGGGACGATCGAGTCGTTCTACGACGCGCACCAGGATCTCGTCTCGGCGCTCCCGTACTTCAACCTGTACAACCAGCAGTGGCCGATCTACAGCCAGCACGTCAACCTCCCGCCGGCGAAGCTCGTGCGCGACGCGCGCGGCGAGGCGGGGCTCGTGAGCGATTCGCTCGTGTCGCTCGGCGTCGTCATCTCGGGCGGCCGCGTCGACCGCAGCGTCCTCGGGCCCTCCGTCACGGTCGACTCGGGCGCGGTGATCGAGGACTCCGTCGTATTCGAGCGCACGGCGATCGGCGAGGGAGCGCGCGTGCGGCGCGCGATCCTCGACAAGGACGTCGTCGTCTCCCCCGGCGCGCGCATCGGCGTCGATCACGAGGAGGATCGGGCGCGCGGCTTCACGGTGTCCGAGGGCGGCATCACGGTCGTCGGCAAGGGCATCGTCGTCCAGTGACGGCGCGTTTCCTCGTCGTCCTCGACGTCGACTCGACGCTGATCGAGGACGAGGTCATCGAGCTCATCGCCGAGCACGCGGGCGTGCGCGACCGCGTCGCGGAGGTGACGGAGCGCGCGATGCGCGGCGAGCTCGACTTCGCCGCGTCGCTTCGCGAGCGGGTCGCGCTCCTCGAGGGGTTGCCGACGACGGTCCTCGATGACGTCCGCTCCCGCGTCCGCGTGACGCGCGGCGTCCGCGAACTCGTCGACGGCGTGCACGCCGCGGGGGGCATGATCGCGGTCGTCTCCGGCGGCTTCCACGAGGTGCTCGACCCGCTCGCGAGCACCCTCGCGCTCGACCGGTGGCGGGCGAACCGCCTCGAGACAGACGCCGGCCGGCTCACGGGCCGCGTCGACGGCCCGGTCGTCGACGCCGCGGGCAAGGCGTCCGCGCTCGCGGAATGGGGCCGCGAGTTCGAGGTCCCGCGCTCGCGGACGATCGCGATCGGCGACGGCGCGAACGACCTCGCGATGATGGCCGCGGCGGGGCTGTCGATCGCGTTCGACGCGAAGCCGGCCGTCCGGGCCGCCGCGGACCTCGTGATCGACCGGCGCGACCTGGCCCCCGTCCTCGCGGTCCTCGGGCTGAGCGACTAGCGAACCGGCGCCGTCCGGCGGCTCGGAGTCGGCGACCCGCTCCCGGTCAGTGGCCCATCCCGAGGCCGCCGTCGACCGGAATGACCGCCCCGCTGATGTACGCGGCGTCGTCGCTCGCGAGCCACGTGATGACGCGCGCGACCTCCTCCGCGGTCGCGAAGCGCCCCGCGGGGATCTGCTTGCGGTACGCCGCCTGCTGGTCCTCGGGGAGCGCCGCGGTCATGTCCGTCTCGATGAAGCCGGGCGCGACGACGTTCGCCGTGATGCCTCGCGAGCCGAGCTCGCGCGTGATCGACCGCGCGAGGCCGATGAGTCCCGACTTGCTCGCGGCGTAGTTGACCTGCCCGGCAGAGCCGAGCATTCCGACAACGCTCGACACGAGGACGACGCGGCCCCACTTCGCCTTGAGCATCCCCTTCGCGGCGCGCTTGACGACGCGGAACGCGCCGGCGAGGTTCGTGTCGACGACGTCCTCGAAGTCCGCGTCGCTCATGCGCAGCAGGAGCGTGTCGCGCGTGATGCCCGCGTTCGCGACGAGCACCTCGACGGGACCGAGCCGCGACTCGATCTCGCCGAACGCCGCGTCGAGGGACTCGCCGTCGGTCACGTCGGCTCGCACCGTGAGCGCGCCGCTCGGCCCCTCGCCGCCTCGCGCGGTGACCGCGACCCGGTGGCCGGCGGCGAGGAACGCCTCCGCGATCGCGAAGCCGATGCCGCGATTCCCGCCTGTGACGAGGACCACCCTCTGCTCAGCCATATCCGAAAGCCTATCCAGGCCCCGAGCGTAGGCTGAGCGCATGGCCAAGCCGATCGCGATCACGACGGTCTCGGCCTCGCCCGACGAGGACCGGCACCGTCGCATCGTGACGTACACGGTCATGATGTCGATCCGTGTCGCGTGCGTCGTCGCGATCCTCTTCGTGCCCGGCTGGTGGCGGCTCGTGTGCCTCGCCGGGGCCGTCGTCCTCCCCCAGATCGCGGTCGTCATCGCGAACGTGTCGCGGCGTCGCGAGGAGCCCGCCGCCGAGGCGCCCGGGCCGCTCGCGATCCCCGACCGCGTCCCGCCCGAGTGGCTCAAGGAGTGACCGGGCCCTCGGGGACGGGCGCTCGCCGTTGGCTCGGCTACGCCGCGCTCGTCGTCCTCTTCGCCGTCGCGTGCGGCCTTCTTTCGTGGTGGCAGTTCGCCCGGCGCGAGGAGGCGGTCGAGCGCATCGAGCAGGTCGAGCGGAACTGGGATGCGGAGCCCCGGCCGATCGAGGATGTGCTCCCGGAGCCGGGCGCGTTCGATCCCGCGGACACGTGGACGCCGGTCCGCGTGACGGGCGAGTATCTCGTCGAGGAGCAGCTCCTCGTCCGCGGTCGCCCTCGCGACGGCCGTCCCGGATTCGAAGTGCTCGTGCCGCTCCTGACCGACGACGGCCGCGTCTTCATCGTCGACCGGGGCTGGGTCCCGACCGGGACCGCGCAGGACGCCCCGGATGCGGTGCCGGCGGCGCCGAGCGGCCCCGTCGAGGTGATCGCGCGCGTCAAGGCGGGCGAGCCCGCCATCCCCGGGCGCGGCGCTCCCCCGGGCCAGGTCGCGACGATCGAGCTCCCGCTCATCGCCGGGCTCCTCGCGCCCCGCGAGACGTACACGGGCGCGTACGGGCTGCTCGTGTCCGAGGACCCGCCGGCGCGGGAGACCCCGGCGCTCGCCGAGCGGCCGAAGCCCGACGAGGGCCCCCACCTGTCCTACGCGATCCAGTGGATCATCTTCGCCGTGCTCGCATTCGCCGCGCTCGTCTGGGCGATCAACAACGAGCGCCGAGCGCGCGCGGCCGAGGCGACCTCGACGCCGAGCCCGCGCCGCCCCCGCCGGGACCTCGACGCCGAGGCCGAGGACGCGCTCCTCGACCGCTGACGGGCGCTGAGGCTCACGCGAGCTCGACGAGCTCCTGATACTCCCGGCTCCACAGGTCCTCGACGCCGTCCGGCAGGATGAGGACGCGCTCCGGCCCGAGCGCCTCGACCGCCCCCGGGTCGTGCGAGACGAGGACGACCGCACCCGTGTACGCGGCGAGCGCCGAGAGGATCTCCTCGCGCGACGCGGGGTCGAGGTTGTTCGTCGGCTCGTCGAGCAGGAGGACGTTCGCGCCGCTCACGACGATCATCGCGAGCGCGAGCCGGGTCTTCTCGCCGCCGGAGAGGACGCCGGCGGGCTTGTCGGCATCGTCGCCGGTGAAGAGGAACGAGCCGAGCACGCGCCGCGCCTCGGTCGCGGAGAGCTGCGGCGAGGCGGAGAGCATGTTCTCGAGGACGGTGCGCCCCACGTCGAGCGTCTCGTGCTCCTGCGCGTAGTACCCGATCCGCAGCCCGTGCCCGTGCTCGACCGTGCCCGTGTCCGGCGAGTCGACGCCCGCCAGAATGCGCAGGAGCGTCGTCTTGCCGGCGCCGTTGAGGCCGAGCACGACGACCTTCGAGCCCCGGTCGATCGCGAGGTCGACGGCCGTGAAGATCTCGAGCGAGCCGTACGACTTCGAGAGGTTCGAGGCCGTGAGCGGGG
>Ga0180217_1001872_pt1 | contig 21040 bp, 19 predicted proteins | sample eDN3rd37CBELigOP_FD_128521 | JGI IMG/M metagenome (GOLD analysis project Ga0180217, IMG submission 128521) | Enriched Organic Plus compost microbial communities from Emeryville, California, USA - eDNA 3rd pass 37_C BE-Lig OP (version 2) (version 2) ... | reverse complement strand
TAAGGCAAGCGCAGGATAAATATGCCCTCCTGTTCCACCACCACTAACAACTATTTTCAAGGAAACTCCTCCCGTTTTTGGAAGTTTATCGTAAAATTAGATTAACCCTGTTCAAGTAAACAGGGTTAATCTCTTTTCTAAGTATAACATATATTCATATGTTTTGGGTTAATACCTTGAATACCTACTAATATTTAAAAGGACGCCGACTGCCATCAGCATTAAGGTTAACGAAGACCCTCCATAGCTTAAGAAGGGAAGTGTTATTCCCGTTACTGGCATGAGACCAGTTACAACTCCGATATTTATTATTACTTGAATCGCAATCATTCCAATTATTCCGATTCCTAGGAAACTTCCATATAAATCAGGTGCACCTAAAGCAATCCGTACGCCTCTCCAAAGTAGAATACTAAATAATATGATGACAAACGAACCACCGATAAAGCCTAACTCTTCTGCCAGAATGGCAAAAATGAAGTCAGTCTGAGGTTCTGGCAAGTAGAAAAATTTCTGTCGACTTTGCCCCAAGCCTAAACCGAATAAGCCTCCAGGTCCAATTGCATAAAGAGATTGAATGATTTGAAACCCAGTACCTAATGGGTCTTCCCATGGGTCTAAAAAGGATGTAATCCTTTTTATTCGATATGGAGCCGATAAAATTAAGGCAACAAACCCCGCTACTCCAATTAAGCCCAGTCCTACAAAATGGGAGATTCTTGCCCCCGCAACATAGATCATCACAACACATGTTCCAACCATTACTGTTCCCGTTCCTAAATCAGGCTGTAGCATAATCATACCAAAAGCCAGAAAAACAAGCCCCAGTGATGGCATTAAACCTTTTTTAAAGGAAGTAATTTTCTTTTGATTCTCAGATAGAAATTTTGCCAAAAACGCAATCATTGCTAATTTCATAAATTCTGATGGTTGAATTGAAAATGCTCCAACGCCAATCCAACTTTGAGAACCATTGCGCTCCATTCCAATTCCAGGGATTAGTACAGCAACCAATAAAACAAAACAAATTATGATTAGCACTTTTGCCCAGGTTCTCCAAGTCCAATAGTCTACATTCATGATGAAAAACATCGCAATGACACCAACACTTGCAAATAATAATTGTCTTTTAGCAAAGAAAAACGAATCATCGAATTTATATGTAGCCCATATTGCACTGGCACTGTACACCATAATTAATCCAACTGCTAAAAGTGTAAGTGTTGTAATAATTAAAATGATATCCGGGGTCGTTCTCTGGGTCACAATCAAAACACCTCTACATTCTAGATTCAGAGCAAGGAAAAAGCGCAAGCGCCTTGATTAGCCCCGACAAGCATAAGACGAATCACGCAGGAAATCCTGATTTCTGGAGTGATTTGGCTTATAACCTCGAGGGGCTAGGCGCTGGAGCTAGATTAATCTAGATTGTCCAAGCCCTTACTAAAGCTTATGCACGGCGTTTATAAAAATGTCTCCTCTTTCTTCAAATGTTTTATGTTGATCCCAGCTAGCACATGCAGGTGATAATAAGATGACATCACCCTCATTTGAAAGATCATAAGCTACTTTTACCGCTGCTTCAACATTATCGACAGTTTTTACGATTTCTATTCCAGCAAGTTGGCCAGCTCTTTCAAGCTTTTTAGCTGTTTGACCAAATAGAACCAACGCTTTCACACGTGTTAGTTCATCTACAAGTTCATCAAATTCATTTCCACGGTCTAGTCCACCTGCCAACAAAATTACTGGCTGCTCAAAGGCAGAAATCGCCTTCTTTGTAGCAAGAATATTTGTCGCTTTTGAATCATTATAAAATTTGCGATTTTCAATAGTAGTTACATACTGGAGGCGGTGTTTAACACCTGTAAAGCTTGTTAAAACCTCGTTAATGGCACGATTAGGTGTTGATACGAGCTTAGCAACCGCAACTGCAGCCAAGATATTTTCGAGATTATGAACACCTGGTAAAACAATATCTTTAATTTCAATGATTTTCTCATCATTAAAATAAATCGCCTGATCTTTTATATACGCGCCTTCTTGTAATATTTTCGTGGTTGAAAATTGAACTCTCTTACTTCTAACATTTTCGGCTGCAAACATGACATCTTTGTCATCTATATTGATGACACAATAATCAGCTTCTGTTTGATTTTCAAAAATTCTCGCCTTTGCTTTGATGTACTCTTCCTTTGTTCCATGGTAATCAAGATGGGCATCAAAAATATTTAACAGCACTGCAATTCTAGGAGCAAAATCTGCAATTCCCATTAATTGAAAAGATGAAAGCTCAGTCACTATAATATTTTCTTTTGTTGCCCCTTGTGCAACCTCGCAAGAAACAGTTCCAATATTTCCTGCAATTAATGGAGATTTTTCTCCTTTTTCGAGCATTTCATAAATCAATGTGGTGGTCGTTGTTTTCCCATTAGATCCCGTAATCCCGATAAAATCTGCTGGGGTAATATGGTATGCTAACTCCACTTCCGTTAAAATAGGGATTCCTCTCTTGATTGCCTTATCAATAATAGGATTACTATATGGAATACCAGGATTTTTGATAATAAAGTCAAAATGATCATCCAAAATGGCAATTGGATGACCTCCACACACTACTTTTATTCCCATTTTTTCTAGTTCCTGAGCAGCCTCATTTTCTTCATACGGCTTTTGGTCATTAACCGTTAGAACAGCCCCAACCTCATGAAGAACTTTTGCTGCAGCAAAGCCGCTTTTGGCAAGTCCAAGTATTAAAATATGTTTATTAGTAAACTTCTCTGATTTTTTCAATTAAATCCACACCTCAATATAGATTCCAAGAATGGCACACAATAATCCGACAGTCCAAAATGTTACTACAACTCGCCATTCTGACCATCCTACTAATTCATAATGGTGATGCAAAGGACTCATTCTAAAAACACGTCTTCCCGTTGTTTTAAATGAAATGACTTGAATAATAACAGACAATGTCTCTATTACAAATACGCCACCAATTAATATCAATAATATTTCAAGCTTTAGCATGATAGCAACTGTTGCAATTGCTCCACCAAGTGCAAGTGAACCTGTATCTCCCATGAATACCTTAGCAGGGTTGGCATTAAATACGAGGAATCCAAGAACTGCACCGACTACAGCTACACAGAAAATTGCAACATCATATTGTGCCTGATTCCAAGCTAAAACCGCAAATGCTCCAAAAGCAATTGCCGCTGTACCAGATACCAATCCATCCAAACCATCTGTTAAGTTGACTGCATTGGAGAACCCTACTAACCATACAATTAACAGCAGTACATAAAGAAGTTTCAAATCAAATTCAAAATCTGTACCCGGTATTGAGATCGCAGTTGAAAAATTATTTTGTTTGAAAATAAAATAAAAAATGATAGCAATAAGGATTTGACCAAACAGTTTCTGTCTTGAAGTCAAACCGAGATTCCTTTTTAATACCACTTTGATAAAGTCGTCTAAAAAGCCCAGTACCCCATATCCTAGTGTTACAAACAAAAGCAAATATGTAGTAACAGAAAGTTCACCTAATCGATTTGACACTAATAGTGTAGTAAGTAAGATGGAAACCATAATAATGATACCACCCATTGTAGGTGTTCCTGATTTTTTTTGATGGGATTTAGGTCCTTCCTCACGTATACTTTGTCCAAATTTTAATCTACGTAAGAAAGGGATAAAAATAGGGGAAAGAATGACACTTATTATAAACCCTATTGCAATTGAGTAAATGACTACTTCTTCTATCATTCTTATCCCCTCCCTTCTTCATTCAATGCAACTTTTTTTGTAAGCTTTGTTATTTCATCCACTATGGGATTGTTTTGTTTCATTTCTTCCGTTACATGTGTAAATAGTCTAAATTTTGTCATTTGATCATACCCATTTTCTTCGATTTTTTTTAGATAGAATTCTAGGATTTGTTTCAGTGCTGGAAATGGTTCTGGTACTACAAATACAGGGAAATGATTGGGAAGAAATCCCGGTAATTTCTCATCCTTGGGCCAAACTGCTGCAACCACACCATTATAAAGCGCACGCTTTAATAATTCATCCCTTTTTTCTTGTTCAATTGAAATATATAGCCCTTTTTTCGTTATAATGTTTGGATCAGTAATTACTTCTTCAAAATAAAAGTCCTGACTCTTTAATCCATATGCTTCCTGAAAAAGAATCCATAAATCCTGATTGGATAACAATTATTTCAACTCCTTAATTGCACGTGCTGCAACAAGGCGGTCATCAAACGAATGAATTTCATTCCCAATAATTTGGTAAGTTTCGTGTCCTTTGCCAGCAATGATTATTATATCATTCTCACCCGCATTTGATATAGCATAAAATATTGCTTTTTCACGATCAGGAATTGTGATATATGTTTCTCCTATTACTCCAACTTCCATCTCCTTTAGGATTTGAACAGGATCTTCTGAGCGAGGATTATCTGATGTGAAAATAGGGATATCCGCAAATTTTGCAGCAATCCTAGCCATAATTGGGCGCTTTGACCGATCACGATCCCCACCACATCCAATAATGACAAAGATTTTCCCTTTTGAAAACTCCTTTACTGTTTTCAAAACATTTTCAAGACTATCAGGTGTATGGGCATAATCCACAATCACAGTAAAATTTTGCCCTTGGTTGACAATTTCAAAACGTCCGGGAACACCTTTTACCTTTTCAACTGCAGAAATAATCGTTGAAATAGGTATTTTCGAAATGATACAAGTAGCGATTGCTGCCAACACATTATAAACACTAAACATGCCAATTAATTTCGTTTTTAATTCGTAAGAACCAAACGGTGTTGTTAGCGTAAACTCTGTTCCTGAGGCGGTCATGTGAATATGTGAAGCCATAATATCAGCTGAATGATGAATTCCATATGAGATGATGGTCGCTGAAGTAGACCTTGTATATACCCGTGAAGCAGGGTCATCATTATTTAATACAGCAAATTTTGGATTATCATTGTCAAATCGATTACCTAATCCAGTAAACAATAGACCTTTTACCCTTCGATACTCATCGATTGTCTGGTGGTAATCCAAATGATCCTGAGTCAAATTAGAAAAAACAGCAATATTAAAATCACATCCATGTACCCTTCCAATATCTAGGGCGTGTGAGGAAACCTCCATGACTGCTGTGTTTATTTTCTCAGAAACCATTTGATTAAAATACTTTTGCAGCATGACTGATTCTGGTGTTGTATTTTTCATTTCAATGGTTTTTTCACCAATTTTGGTATGCATGGTTCCGATTAAACCAATTTTCTGGCCTGCTTCTTTAAAAATCTCCTCAATTATGTGAGTTATTGACGTTTTACCATTTGTCCCAGTAACACCAATTAAATGAAGTTGATGTGTCGGGTGATGGTAAAAAGCGTCAGCCAACACAGCCATTATTCTTCGGGTATTCTTTACCTTGATAACCGGAATGGATACCTGGACATCTTTTTCGGCAATAATCGCAACAGCACCTTGGTCTTCCGCTTGCTTTGCAAATAAATGGCCATCATACGTACTACCTTCTACACAAAAGAATAAACTTCCCTTTCCTACCGCCCTTGAATCCATTTCAAGAGATGTGATAAGTGGGTTGGCGCTACCTTTTTCCGTAAAATCATGCAAGTTAGCTAACAATTCTTGTAATCTCATCATGAATTTTACCATTTCCCCTCGAAAGATTTACTCTGTCGAATCGGCACCAGATTAACATGTTACTCCAGACTTACGATGTTGTCTAGTACCCTATTTACCTATTAGACATTAAACAAAAGGACACCTTACAAAAAATTTTATTCCTCTATATTAAAGGTATTCCTTTTTACAGAAAAAAGAAGCCTAAAGGGGAATCCTTTGGCTACTTAATTCTTATCTTTTGATTCTTTTTTATCCGCGGCTTCCCCGAGATGGATTCGTAATGTTGTTCCTTCTTGAACTCGTTCCCCTGCATTTGGAGCTTGGTCAACGACAACATTTCCTTCTCCACTAATATCCAGTTTTATATTCATTAATTGTTGTTGAAGCTCTTGTTTTGTCAACCCAATCACATCAGGAACTTCAAGATATTTTTTATCAGTCCACAATTTGATCTCTTTTTCAATTTGATTATCACGCTTTTCAATACCTAGCAACGGTAAGCTTTCACGCATAATATTTCCAACGATTGGCGCTGCTACTACTCCACCGAATTGCACAGTTCCTTTTGGGTTATCTACGGCAATGTATACCACTATTTGTGGGTCATCCGCCGGTGCAAATCCAATAAAGGATACGATGTGGTTATTTTGTAAATAACCTCCACCTTTTTTCGATTTTTGGGCAGTACCTGTTTTACCACCTACACGATAACCATCCACATAAGCTCCACCACCAGAACCTTTGGCAACAACATTTTCTAGTGCAAAACGAACCTGTTTGGATGTTTCTTCTGAAATGACACTCCTTACGGCTTCAGGCTCATTTCGTTTAACAACCTTGCCTGTTATAGGGTCCACCCATTCTTTAGCCACATATGGCTTATACAAGGTTCCTCCATTTACAGCTGCGGCTACAGCCGTGACCTGCTGAATCGGTGTTACAGCTACCCCTTGACCGAATGCTGTTGTAGCCAACTCGACAGGACCGACATTTTCAGGTTTAAATAAAATTCCTGTCCCTTCTCCTTGGAGATCAATTCCAGTCTTTTGTCCAAATCCAAAATTCTTTATATACTTAAATAAGGTATCTTTTCCTAATCTAGTGCCTAGTTCTACAAATCCTGGGTTACATGAGTTTTGTACAACCTCTAAGAAGGTTTGATGCCCATGTCCGCCCCTTTTCCAGCACTTTAGGGTTGCTCCCCCTACTTTGGCAAAACCAGGATCCGTAAAATGATCATTCTCTAAGTTGACTTTTCCTTCTTCTAAGGAAGCCGCAAGTGTAATAATCTTAAAAGTTGAACCAGGTTCATACGTACTCCAAACTGGGAGGTTACGGTTATATACTTCTTGTGGGACGTTCCTAAAGTTAGCTGGATCGAAATCAGGTCTAGAAGACATTCCTAATATTTCTCCATTATTTGGATTCATTGCAATCGCAATGATTCCATCTGGGTTGTATTGTGCTTCGGTATTATCAAGTTCCCTTTCAATTACGGTTTGAATTTTCGTATCAATCGTTAGCCTCAAGTCCAAACCGTCCTTCGGAGGTGTATAATCATCTGCGATATCTGGCATTCTTCTACCTTTCGCATCAGAATAAAACTGAACACTTCCTTTTTCACCCTTTAACTCTTCATCATAACTTTTTTCTAGTCCTGTTAACCCCTGGTTATCGATACCAGCAAAGCCTAATACATGGGAAAGGTAGCTACCAAAAGGATAATGACGTTTCGAATCTTCTGCTATGTAAACACCCTTTATCCCAAGAGCACGGACTTCATTTGCTTTTTCATGAGAGATTTTTCTGCCCTCAGGATTGATATATACCTTAGACTCATTTTGAGTAATTTTTTTAAATGCTTTCTCTTTTGACATATTTAATACTGCAGCAAGTTTTTCTGCTGCTTCAGCAGGGTTTTCAATTTGTCTAGGAACAACTAAAACAGTCGGAGCACTTTGATTGGTGGCGAGAACTACATCATTGCGATCGAGAATTTTCCCTCGCTCGGGCTCAAACGGAATGTCACGGCTCCATGAATCTTTTGCGAGAGCAGTTAGCTTTTCTCCTACAAAAAATTGAACATACCCTAATCGAACATCAATAATCAGAAATAATAAAAACCCTATAAATAGTACTATTGACAACCTTCTTCGTACTGTTACGTTCGAAACACGCATATTGTTGTACCTCCTATTAAAACGTAAGCGCCCTAAAAAGTGCAAATCACTTTAAAATCCAAGGCTCGTCTAAATATATGCTTGTACAGGAATGAATAGAACAAATCAAATACGCTGGAGCAGAAGGTTGATAAACCTATAAATATGGAACAAAAAAAGGGAACTGAAAAATCAGTTCCTTTATTGTTCCTTGTCATTATTCTCTTCTTCAACAGGATCTTCTCCCGATGCATATGGTGTTTCAAGGGTTACTGTTAGCTTATCTCCATTTTTTAAGATGGATCCAGGCTCTAAGCTTTGTTTGATAACATAACCATTACCACTATAAGATGCTTCGATATTTGTTAAATCAGCTAACATCATGACATCCCGTAAAGACCAACCTGTCATGTCCGGAAGGGTTGCATCCTGGTCGGTAAGAAGGAAAATATGTTCATTGGGTAAAACTTTCTCCCCTTGTTTTGGGATTTGAGCAATGATCTTCTTTCCATTTCCAATCACAGTCGCTTTAAGGCTTTGCTTTTCAATTGTTGCTAGTGCCTCTACTTTTGATTTTCCAGCATAAGAATCAGTTACTATTTCTTGATCTACATGCACATTATTTTCTGTGCTTTCATCTGTTGGTTGAATATTTAAATACTGTAGGCTATTTTTCATAACATGATTGAATACAAGTGCAACTGGTTCGTTTCCAATGTCGGTATCCTTAAGCTCTGGTTGTTGAACTGCTACATAAACCACAAGTTTCGGGTTATCTAGTGGGGCCATTCCAAGAAACGAATAAATATAATTCCCTCTTCCATATAAATACCCACCCTGAGGACTCGGAATTTCAGCAGTACCTGTTTTCCCTGCCACTTGGTAACCTTCTAAGTTATATTGTCTTCCCGTTCCATCCGTTACCACTTTACCTAACAAATCTAACACATGCTTAGCGGTTTTAGCTGACACTGGTTGACCTGCTACTTTTGGCTCATGGTCTACAATTGTTTTATTCGTATCAGGGTCTACAATTTTATCAACAATATATGGTTTCATCATCTTTCCGCCATTCGCTATGGCTGTTGCGGCCTGAACCTGCTGTATTGGAGTAACAGAGGATGCTTGTCCGAATGCTGTTGATACCTTGTCGATCTCCCATTTAAAGTTTATCTTATTCTCAACTTCACCCTCTAAATCAATCCCTGTTGGTCGATCAAGACCAAAACGACCTAAATACTCCAATAATTTATCCGTACCTAATTGCTCATTTGCAATTTTTGCAAATGAAACGTTCGAAGATTTTAGCACACCTTCGTCATAGGTAATTGAACCCCAACCTACCCTGTTATGGTCACGAATGGTTTCTCCACCCACAGAGTAGCTGCCGGAAGAGAATTTTGCATTCCCGTTGTAGACTCCTTCTTCTATCGCTGCTGCTAACGTGAATATTTTCATTGTTGAACCTGGTTCATACGGATAGGCAATTACATCATTCAAGTAATTTTCGATATTTCTAACATTAGGGTCAAAGCTGGGTCTTGTTGACATAGCCAAGATTTCACCAGTCTTTGGATTGGCAACAACACCGATCACTTTTTTAGGCTTATATTCCTTAACAACCGTGTTCATGGCGTCCTCTAAGAAAGTTTGGATCGTTTGGTCAATCGTTAAATAAACATTACTTCCATTATCGGGAGCAACTATTTGTTCTTTTGCGTCCGGAAGCTTATACCCTTTTGTATCACTTTGAAATTTCATATAACCATCTTCTTCACGAAGATATTTATCGAGGTCTTTTTCAATCCCCATCTTCCCGACTGTATCCGTTTTTTTTGTTTCATTATCGGTTACTTTAGCGGCATAACCAACAAGATGTGATGCAAACGTCCCATTGGGATAGTAGCGTTTTGATTCTCTTCTAAAAGCGATGCCAGGCAATTCTAATGATTCAATTTCTTGCTTAAGCGAGGTACTGATATCTCGACCATTAGTACCAAACTCAACCTGTTTTCTATCAGGCTTTGTTAAAATTTTATATATTTCATTCTCATCCATTTTTAATAACAGCGCGAGTTTACTTGCTGTTTCTTCAGGATCTACTACATGTTTAGGATCATCTTCATTTATTGTTAGTTCTTCATCGAGGATTGCAACCACTGTAAATGAAGAAGTGTCCTCAGCAATTGGATTTCCGTTGCGGTCATAAATAGCTCCTCGTTTTGCTTCAATTGCTCTTTGCTTTGTATATTTTTCTTCTGCTAAAGCTGCTAATACAACACCATCAACCTTACCCGTACCTTGGATATACACAAATCTTGCCATCAATGTAAAAAAGAGCAAAGCAAATATTATACTAATAAATGCTGCTCCTCTGTTTATATTGTTATTTTTAACCTTTATTTTCATGATTATTTTCCTTGAACCACTTTAACGTTATTCTCATTTAAAACAAGTCCGAGTTCTCTTGCTTTTTCCCATAAACGCTCATATTCACTTAGTTCTTGAACTTGTACATAAAGGTCACTGTTTGTTTTTGTTTGTTTATTAATTGATGCTTCGATTTGTTGGATTTCGATATTTGTATTGTAGATAGATACTTGGTTAGATATGATATGAATTGCGCAGAATACCACAGCTACAGAGAATATAATCCCTAATAACTTTTCTCCTAATGAAAATCGAAATTTCTGTCTTCTTTCCGGTCGTGTTCTTGGTGTCTGATTTGGTTGATAGTTTTCTGTTTGTCTAACTTTGTATGCTAAATTACCCATCATATCCCTCCTTAAGTATCTCTTCTATTTATTATTAATGAAGCCGCGAAACTCAAAGTTTCTCTGCAATCCTCAACTTTGCAGAACGGGCTCTTTTGTTTGCCTCTAATTCTTCCTCTGTAGGTAATATCGGTTTTCTTGTGATAAGTTTTAATGTAGGTTTATATTCATCAGGTATAATCGGAATTCCTGGTGGTAGAGGTGGACCTTCACTTGCCTTTTTAAAGGCAACCTTACAAATCCGATCCTCCAGTGAGTGGAAGGTTATGACACTGACTCGCCCACCTGTTGCCAAAAGCTCAATTGACTGGTGAATAGCATCTTCAAATACCTTTAATTCATCGTTTACTGCAATTCGAATCGCTTGGAAAATTCTTTTTGCTGGATGTCCGCCGGTCCTTCTAGCCGCAGCAGGAATTCCCTCTTTAATTAACTCCACCAATTCTCCAGTTGTTTCAATGTGTTTCTTTTCTCTTGCAGCCTCTATTTTTCTAGCAATTTGCTTTGAAAACTTTTCTTCACCGTATTGAAAAAAGATTCTTACCATTTGCTCATACGACCAATTGTTGACAATATCATAAGCCGACAAAGTTGCATTTTGGTCCATTCTCATATCAAGTGGTGCATCGTGGTGATAGCTAAATCCTCTTTCCGGTGTGTCTAATTGTGGTGATGAGACTCCCAAATCAAACAGAATTCCATCAACAACCGTTACACCTTGTTCATGTAATTTCTCAGATAAGTGGGCAAAATTACTTTTGATGATGGTAACAATGTCACCATATTCCGCAAGCTTGTCCTTTGCATTTTGAATTGCAATATCGTCTTGATCAAAAGCATATAGCTTCCCCTTGTTTGAAAGTTTTGAAGCTATGTATGAACTATGTCCTGCACCACCAAGTGTGCAGTCTACGTATATTCCATCTGGACGAATCTTCAATCCATCAGCAGCCTCTTCTAATAGAACGGTTTTGTGTTTGAACATGTTAGCACCTCTTATTTCAGTAATACACTTATTTTGTACACAAGAGTTCATTCAAATGCGCCTTGGCTTATTTGCCACCCGATTTTTTAGTACGATGAGGGTCACTAAGACGTTGCCACAGGAAGTGGCGTTCAGAGTCTTAATCTTATTCTCAAAAAACTACCTTTGAAAAATCGTGGAATCCGCCGGCGGCTATAACTTTATTCAGTCTGGGTTTGAATCCTCCCAAAATATTATACTCATAAAGTATTCATCACACCATAAAAAAAGTGAATCCGACAGAATAAAGTTATATATCAAAACCGATCATATTTTCAGCTATATCAGAAAAAGATTCTTCGGAAGCAGCAAAATATTCTTCCCACTTCTCCTTACTCCAAATTTCAATACGGTTTGATACTCCAAGTACTACACATTCCTTCTCAAGCCCAGCGTATGAAACTAACGGTGATGCAATATTTACTCTTCCTTGTTTATCAAGTTCACATTCAATGGCTCCAGAAAAGAAAAAACGCGTGAACGCACGGGCGTCTTTTTTAGTAAGTGGGAGTGTTTTTAATTTTTCCTCAAGTATTTTCCATTCTGATTGTGGGTAACCGAATAAGCACTGATCTAAACCTCTAGTTAAAACAAATGTTTCACCTAGGTTTTCTCGAAACTTAGCAGGTATAATCATTCGGCCTTTCGTATCAACAGTATGATGGTATTCTCCCATGAACATATCCATTGTCCCCACTTTCTGACTTTATCTTACCACAATCCCCCACTTTCCACCACCGGTTTTTATATAAAATTACCAAATAAAAAAAACCCCCGGAATTCCGAGGATTTTCGTCATATTCTACATTATTACTACCTTATGCTTTCCGTTAAATTCAAACGGAAGTACTAATAAATCTTGGATAAAATCGTCTCCGTATTTATTTAAATAATAAAAAACATTCCAAACTCTCTCCTGTGGGGAGCCAAGTGGTAGAAGAGATTTTTCAATTCGGTTAAAACGATTCAATTCAATTTCATTACGGTTTAAAATACTTCGGTTTATAGTGTTCTTCAAGAAGTCAAGCTGGGATTGAATATTTTGAGCATTTTTCAAGAGGAGATCCCCTAATCCTGAATCAACTTCAAGCCCCACTTTTCGTATTTTCTTATGAATTTGCTCTACTTCTTTTTTCGCATCTAGGATAATCCCGTCCACATCAGCTGTTTGTTGTTCCAACCAAGACTGTTTCACTTTTGAAAGTTCTCCGGAAAGGGTAGCTGGAATTGTTAATCCCACTTCTTCGATATTAGACTCGATCGCCCTTTCTACAATTGTCATCATGAGTCTTGGTACAACAGGTGGCATCTGAATCTCCATGACGGCAAACACTTTTTTTAACTCGGCCCAGTATGAAACCTCGCCAGGTCCGGAAATAAAAGCTAATGTTGGGAACAAGAACTCCTGCATAACTGGTCTTGTTACTACATTGTTACTTAGAAGTTCTGGTTGTTTCTCCGCAACTTCAAGTAATTCGTCTCCACAAAGTATACATTCATTGTTTTTCCCACTAAACACATCATGTTCCACATTATACTCAAGTAAAATACGTTCATCATTTTGGGTATAAAAAAGGTTAGCACTTGACTCGTTCATTTCAATCATTTTTGAGTATTGATTAGATGACAATACCTCTTGCTGAAGCAACAATCCATCATGGAGTTCTCTATTTTTTTCAACCATTTTTCTTAAGAATTGTGATTGAATAGTTCTAAGTTCTTTTGATCCTGAATCAACAAGGATAAGACCGGTTTCTCCAAAAAGATCATTAATAATGTGTACAAAGAAATCAACATATGTTTTTGAGTTTTCTACAAACCCAGTTAAACGGTCCAGAAGACGATTCGTATAGTTTGTTTCACCATATGTCTCAAAGATTTCTTCAATCCATTCTAAAAATCCCGCTTGTTCAATTTCAATCGATGAAACCATTGTTTTACGATTGTGATATTGTGGAACAGTCCTTTTTCGAATACCATTTTGTAGATTTACATAGAGATGATTGATCTCCGCAAAATCATGGTCTTCTCCCGCAATCCAAAACACTGGTAAAACCGGTACATTTAATTTCTCCTCTTGCTCTTTTGCAAGTTTTATAATAGATACGATTTTATGGATCGTATATAATGGCCCAGTTAAAATACCCGCTTGTTGCCCACCAATCACCACGACACTACTTGGATCAAGTAGCTTGTTAATATTCTCGATCGTGTGTTGATGATAATTGAATCTTTTATTAAAGGTTAGCAAATGCTCAACAAGTTTTTCACGTTCAAAATGCCTTTTTTGTATGTCCTTTTTTCTTATCTCATAGACAAGGGGAGAATGTATATCATAATCGAAAAATTTCTCTATATCCATTTTATTTAAAAGATAGTCATTGACTAATCGATTTGATGATGGCAAAGAGAGATCCAAAACCTCCATAAATTCTTGTTCTTCCTTTCTTATCCAGTATGTATCTTAGATGAGTATAGCACGCTTTTTCTATAAACCAAAAATATTCGCTCATGATGGATTAATTTATGGTTGTGACGAAAATTCGTTGAACCAATCCGATTAAAAGCAAAAGAATATAAGCAAATGTAGATGCAAGAAAAACAAATCGCCATGATTTCTTAATTACTTTCACAGTATCTATTTCATGACTCTTTCTCCAGGTTACAAAACCAGTCAGCAAAATGGCAATAACAAGGACCAGGATGATTAGCCAAAGCATGCTTTTTCCAACAATTACGAGCAATAAATAATGTACTGCAATGAGAAAAAATACGGTTGTAATATCTACCGAAAGAAAAAACGATTTTCTATTATTTTTCATTATAAATCTACTAATAAAATAGATTAGTATAAAGCCAAGCACAGGAGCTGTAACAAATGTCGCAGCAATACCCGCAAAAAAATTTATCATTTCCTATCCCCCTCATCTTTCCATCCCTTTTATAGAATCATATAAAAATTGTGTTATCGCTACTTCCCGATCTATTTTCTTTGCTTCAGCTAATACATACCCTAAAATGGCATCAATTTCGGTTTTTCTTCCCTCTTCTATATCTCGTAGCATAGAAGATTTATTTTGAGCAGTATTCTTACAAATTGTCGCCACAAGCTCCCACATTTGTTCTTCATTACAAGGTATGACAGACGTGATTTCACGAAATAAAGTCTTGACTTGATTCTTGAAATACTCATTTTGAAGCAATCTCCCATTCTTAACTCCATATAAAGCTGTTAATGGATTGATGACCGCATTAACAATTAGCTTTGAAGTCATCATTTCATACCAATTGTTATGAAATTCGTTTTGAAACTCCTTGATAGGAATATCAAATGTAATAAAATCCCCTTTAATAATCCCAAACTTTGTAAGACCTATGCCAGTATGTATGATGGTAGTATCATTCAATTTTAATGCACCATGTTCTACAACACCTACAAGGATATTCTTATTTTCGAGTTGTTTCATGATATCAAGATGCCCCATTCCGTTTTGTAGAAAACAAACCGTTTGTACCTTTTCTATGTCTTTGATCTGTGAAAGGACGTCCTTCAATATGTATTGTTTCACCGCGATGAAAAGAATATCTTCCCTGATTACACTAGCTGTACTTGTTACAGCTTGTACACGGTATGTATTTGACGTGTTTTCAATTTCTATTGTTACACCTTTTTGATTAATTTCAAATGCCTGGCGTTCAGTTCTCGTATATAGGGTTACATCATGGTATTCTGCAAGATAGCCTGCAAATAACAACCCGATAGAACCCCCACCAATTATTCCAATTTTCATAGTTCCAACTCCATAGTTTGTCCTACCTTTATTTTACCAAAAAGCCCGACAAAATGACTAGATACTTACTACAAAAGGTAGGCAAAACAAAACAGAACTAACCCCAAGGCAATTCCTTGGGGTCTAATCATCCTTCTTATTTATACTGGGTAAACTGGATGCTTTTTCTGGACGAATTCAAGTTCCTTTGTTTCGTAAGCGGACAAACGATCAATGAGGACACGTCTAAGCTCTGCAGCTGGAACAATATCGTCAACAATTAACTCTGATGCAAGCTTGTAGATATCGATCGTCTCTTTATATTCTTGTTGTTTTTGTTGAACAAAAGCGACCCGCTCTTTTGGGTCTTCAATTTCATTAATTTTATTCGAATATACCGCATTTACTGCTGCTTCTGGCCCCATAACAGCAATTTGAGCTGTCGGAAGTGCCACACAGTAATCCGGCTCAAATGCAGGACCAGCCATCGCATAAAGTCCTGCACCATATGCTTTTCGCACGATAACTGAAATTTTCGGTACAGTTGCTGAGCTCATTGCAGCAATCAATTTTGCTCCATGTCTAATGATGCCTGCTCTTTCGACCTTTGTTCCAATCATAAACCCAGGAACATCTGCTAAGAACACTAATGGGATATGGAATGCATCACATAATGTGATAAATTTAGCCGCTTTGTCTGCAGAATCTACAAATAAGACGCCGCCCTTTACTTTCGGTTGGTTAGCGATAATTCCAACAGGTCTTCCATCTATACGTGCTAGCCCAGTAATTATTTCCGGAGCAAATAGTTTCTTAATCTCATAGAAGCTACCTTCGTCAATGAGGGTATCAATACCTTCGTACATATTAAAAGGAGCATTCTGATTTACAGGTATTATCTCTTGAAGACTTTTACCTTCCTTTGGTAATTTCCCTTCAATAAAAGTGGGTTTATTTAAATAATTGGCAGGAAAAAATTGCAAATACTGTCGTGCACTTTGTATAGCTTCCTCTTCATTGGCAGCAAGTACATCGCCACAGCCACTAACTGTACAGTGCATTCGTGCTCCGCCCATTTCTTCTAAGGTCACTTTCTCACCAATTACCTTTTCAGCCATCCTTGGTGATCCTAAATACATCGAAGCATTTTTATCGACCATGATTACAATATCGCAAAACGCTGGAATATAGGCCCCTCCTGCAGCTGATGGTCCAAATAAAATACATATTTGAGGGATCATCCCAGAAAGTTTTACTTGATTATGAAAAATGCGCCCTGCGCCGCGACGATTCGGAAACATCTCAAGTTGGTCAGTAATTCGAGCTCCTGCGGAATCTACTAAATATAATAGCGGTACACGAAGCTTTTCAGCAGTCTCTTGAATTCGAATGATTTTCTCAACTGTCCGGGCTCCCCACGAACCCGCTTTAACAGTAGAATCATTTGCCATTACACATACTTTTTGACCGTTTATTTCCCCAATTGCAGTAACGACACCGTCTGCTGGAAGGTCACCCGCTAAATTGTTTGCGTATTTTCCATCCTCTTGGTATATTCCTTTATCAAATAAAAGCGCTAGACGATCACGAACAAATAATTTATTTTGTTCTTTCAGCTTTTGATGGTATTTTTCATGCCCTCCTGCTTCAATTTCTTTGCTTTTTTCTACTAACATTTGATCTAAATCCTTCGTATGAAGCATTATTACCCTCCTATTCTAGTACAAGTAATTCATCGTCTTCGTTTACAAAATCACCGATTTCTACTTTAATAGAAGCAACTTTACCAATTTGTCCGCTTTCTATTGGTATTTCCATTTTCATTGATTCCAGCATGACCACAACTTGGCCTTCGTTAATTTCTTCCCCTTCTGAAACCAATATTTGTAATACGGTCCCTGCCATACTCGCTTTTATTTCTTTCATATCAATTCCCCCTATTAATTGAGATATTTTGTAGTATATTCTCCTTTTAAAAAGGATTCCTCGTTGATAATTCGTTGGAATAAAGGGATATTCGTTTTTATTCCTTTGATTACAATTTGATTCAGATACTCCTTAGCTGATTGAATCGTTTCTTGTCGGCTGTCACCATTCACAATAATTTTTGCAATCATCGGGTCGTAAAACGGCGTAACAATTGTTCCTTTTTCATAACCATTGTCTACTCGCACATTTGGATCATTATCCGGAAATGTATACACCTCTATTTTTCCTGGAGATGGGAAAAATTTTACCGGATCTTCTGCATACACACGAAACTCAATCGAGTGGCCTGATGATAGTATGTCATCCTGTGACAAAGGTAGTTTCTCTCCCCTGGCCACAAGAATTTGCCACTTTACAAGATCTATATTCGTAATCATTTCCGTAATGGCATGTTCAACCTGAAGTCTCGTATTCATTTCTAAGAAATAAAAATTTTCTTCTTCATCGACAATGAATTCAATCGTACCGGCATTTGTATAGTTCACATATTCAGCTGCCTTTTTGGCTGCGTGACATATTTTTTCACGCGTTTCATTAGATAAGAATGGAGAAGGTGTTTCCTCAATTACTTTCTGGTTTCGACGTTGAATCGAACAATCTCTTTCAAAAAGATGAACTACGTTTCCGTGATGGTCACCAAAGATTTGTACTTCTATATGTCTTGCATTGGGAATAAATTTTTCGATGAACACTTCTTCATTTCCGAAATACGTCTTAGCTCTAGTCTTTGTTGCGTGAAACGCTTTTTGTAGTTCTTCCTCAGAATTGCAACAAATCATCCCAATACCACCACCACCGCCACTTGCTTTTAGCATTACTGGGTAGCCATATTCTAAAGCAAGCGTACAGGCTTCCTCAATTGTTCGAATACTTTCATTACTTCCTGGCACAACAGGGATACCCGCTTCGATCATAGTTTGTCTTGCTTTTACCTTATCGCCCATCAATGAAATAAGTGAGGGTGAGGGTCCAACGAAAACCATTGATCGTTCTGCAACCGCCTTTGCGAAAGCTGCATTTTCCGATAAAAACCCATAGCCTGGATGGATTGCATCAACATGTTCCATCTCGGCAATTTCGAGGATTTTATCCATTTGAAGATAGGATTTTAAAACGGGTGCCTCACCGATTCGATGCGCTACAGTTGCGTAATTTACAAATGGTAATTGCTGGTCCGCATCTGAATAAATAGCGACTGTTTCGACCCCCATCTCGTGGCATGTTTTCATGATTCGTAAAGCGATTTCTCCCCTGTTTGCAATTAATACTTTTTTCAAGATCTGTTCCCCTTTCGTTGAAAGATCAAATCCACCCACACTATAATTTCTACACGTATCTACATAATCCTGCACACAACTGAAAACGCTTTCTATATTTTTCTACAGAATTTTTTGTATTTTTGTTGTATAATGTTTTTATATTCATAATTACAGTTTCTCTTAGTAGAATCGCAAGGGGGATACAAAATGTATACGGCAAAGGTTGAGAAATTATTAGTAAACTACAAAACACTTGAAGAATTTAAAGCATTTAAAGAATATGGTCTTCAAGAATTATCCATGCTGGAAGACCTTGAATCAAACATTATCGAAAATGATAGCGTTTCACCGTTTTACGGAATTTTCTTTGGTGATAAATTAGTAGCACGTATGAGTCTTTATCGTGTTGATAAAAAATTCAATAAATATTTTGAACCTGCACAAGATTATTTAGAGCTTTGGAAGCTTGAAGTACTTCCAAATTATCAGCAAAAAGGATTTGGGAAAGCATTAGTGGACTATGCAAAAGCATATAATCTACCGATCAAAACAAATCCACGTGTGAAATCAGCTGAGTTTTGGGAGAAAATGGGCTTTACCCCTGCATCTTACAATATGGAACGTGACCTTGGAGAAAACCCTCTTCTTTGGTTCCCGAATGGTGTACATGAAATCGACTGATTTTTCTATATAAGTGCAAGGCACATGGAGCTAGACACCAAAAGAAGAAAACAGCTGAACATATTGTCAGCTGTTTTCTTCTTTATTTCTCAACTCTTTCCAGATTCCCATTTCGGTCCATTTGAAATTTAACTTTCTTACTTCTTTCATCCTCCTGAAGAACCACCATTTTACGAGCACGCTCCATGATTTCGATTAATGCCTTATAATCTTCTTCAATTAATTGAATATTATTTTCTAACGTATTATTTTGTGCCTTTAATGTTTTAACTTGTTCTTGAAGCTTACTTATTTGAGTGTTCAAGTTCCGATTTTCATTTACGACCTTCTGAAACTCACTTTCCGTCTTTTCATATTCTTCAAGGAACCGAATCACATCTTTTAATTGCAATACTTGTTGTTTACTATCTACATTTTCAATGATCACTTGTTCCAATGAATTATCCTGAAGTTGTTCTCCATTGTTTTGCTTCTTCAATTCCTTACGCTGCTTTTTTGCAAGTTCAATCCCTGATTTATATTGTTTGCGGACATATGAGTTCCATCTAAAACCACAAGCAGCAGCGGTTCGGGATAATGTTCGGCCCACCTCTTCAAATGCACCTAATTGTGTGCCTCCCTCACGGATATGGCGCAATACTACCTCTGCAAGCAATAAATCTTCATCTTGAGTCCATGCATCTTGACGTGTTGAAGTCATATCTTTCCCTCCTAAACTTCTTTTTTATTAATACATATGCATGTAATAGAAAAGATAGACTACTCACACTCTAGCATGGAAATAATTATTCTTTTTGCATGATTTTGCGTACTGCTTCTAGATGTTCTTCAGTTACCCACAAAGTAGTACACTCCTTGATCTCCTCACTTATTCTCTCCTTCAACCCGGTTTGAGACCATTTCCTATTTACTACCTTTTTGTATGCATTTACTACTTTAGTATTATGTAAAAATTCTTTAGAAATAAATTCTTTACAATCCATAATAGAATTGTCCACTGACAAGATATGTTGGATAAATCCAAGTTCTTTACCAGCTTCGCTTGAAAAAATCTCACCTGTGAGAAGAAGGCGATACGCTTTGTCAATCGATACTCTTTCTAATAGGAGAGTTGCTCCACCCCAGCCGGTCGTAATCCCCTGTTTACCCTGAACAAAGCCGAATCTACTTCCACGAGATGCTAGTCTATAATCACAGGCAGTCGCAAGCTCACATCCACCTCCAATTGCTAGTCCATTCAGTAGAGCAATAGTTGGTTTCGTTAATGTAGCAAGTGAGTATAGAATCATCCCCATCTTGCTAAGCATCTGATAAGCTTCATGCTCTGTTTTAAGGTTTTGAAAAACGGATAAATCTCCACCTGAACAAAATGCTTTTTGTCCTGTACCCGTAATCACTAAAACTTTATCATCATCATTTTCTTCTACGTCAGTAATGGTTTTTTTTAGTCCATCCATCACTTCATAATCGATTGCATTCCATTTTTCAGGGCGATTGATAGTAAACCAAACGATTCCCTCTTCATCTCGTTTCACTATATATTTTGACATGAATTTACCCCTTAAGCTTTTTATCTTATTGTACTGGTAAAAAATTGAGATTGGCAACATTGGATTGAGTAACATTAGAAAGAATCTGAGGTGTTTTCATTGAACGGGGGATGCTAGGAAGTACTCTAATAAAGTAAAAAGCGTATTGATAACAAATGTTATCAATAC
>Ga0180217_1001869_pt1 | contig 21055 bp, 28 predicted proteins | sample eDN3rd37CBELigOP_FD_128521 | JGI IMG/M metagenome (GOLD analysis project Ga0180217, IMG submission 128521) | Enriched Organic Plus compost microbial communities from Emeryville, California, USA - eDNA 3rd pass 37_C BE-Lig OP (version 2) (version 2) ... | reverse complement strand
TTTGCCTCCAGCTTCCTTCAGATTCCGCGTCGCCACGGACACCCTTGCTCTTGGCTAACCTCTACTTCTGTCTTCGTGGTTCGGGACTTCCACCCTAGAGTTCATGTACATGCCGGGCGCACAATAAAAAGACAGTTGAAATTTTTTCAACTGTCTAGCAAAATAAGCACTGCCATTTATTAATAATCTAATAATTTTTCTGGTAATTTATTCTGGAATCGTACCATTGACACCTTTTACTAACCAATTCATTGTTAAAATATCTTCTATTGACATTGTTTCGCCCTCTGCTACACGTAACTCCCCTTTATTATCATAAATAGGACCTGTGAACACATCGAAAGTACCATTGAAAAATTCTTCTTTTTTCTCATTAACTAGATCTTGCACTTCTTGCGGAACGTTTTTACCGAATGGTGCAATGTTAGCCATTCCTTCTTTAAAACCACCTAGATAAGAATGTGATTCCCATTTTCCATCAATCCAATTTTGTACCATCTCAACGTAGTAATCACCCCAATTAATAGTCGGGTTCGTCACATACGTATCCGGAGCATATTCACTCATATCTGCGTCATTTCCCATTCCCCAAACACCACGTTCAGCAGCCGCTTGAATACCGGCAGGTGAATCTTGATAGTTTGCTAGAACATCAACACCTTGATCTAGTAAACTCACTGCAGCTTGTCTTTCTACAGTAGGATCGAACCAAGTGTTACTCCAAACGACGTTGACCTCAGTTTCAGGTTTTATCGTTTGTGCAGCAAGAGTAAAGGCATTAATTGTATAAATTACTTCAGGCGTTGGGAATGCCCCTACATAACCTATTTTTCCATTTTCAGTTAATGAGCCAGCTGCTAAACCAGATAAATAACCAGGTTCAAACCCTTTTGTTTGGTATGTACCAACATTTTCAGCAGTTTTATAGCCTGTTGCATGCATAAATACAACATCTGGATATTTTTTCGCTACATTGTTTGTTGGATCCATATAACCATAGCTAGTTGTAAACACAATATCATGGTTTTGAGCAAGTTCCTCGATTACTCGTTCTGCATCCGGACCTTCTGGAACATTTTCAACAGTAGTCGATGTTATTCCAAAAGTTTCATCAACCAGTTCACGTCCCTCATCATGGGTTTTAGTCCAACCGCCATCTGCAGGAACCCCAATATAAACAAAGGCCACTCGAGGTACCTTCTCTTCTTCTGTATCCGTTTCTTCTGTTGTTTCAGTTGGTGCACTTGTTTCTACAGTGTCTTCTTCCTTTGTCCCTTCATCTTCAGATGCTTGTGAACAAGCTCCTAATGTCAATATTATGATCATAAACATTGCAACAAATAATAACTTTTTCATCTAGTTCTCCTCCTCTTCATACTACTTTGATTCAACTCACACAGGAATAATCTTGATGGTCACCTCCCTTAAGTAAAGAACTATTAAACTGATGTGAACTTAATATCTTTGTTCTCGGAAATAGGGATTTCCTAAGGACTTCGGTTTGATTGAAGGTTTTGATCGATTTTTCCAACCTATAAACATTAGAACAATGATCGTGGCAATATATGGAATCATTTTCAAAAAATAAGATGGAATATTCAAATCATAAATTTGCATTCTAAATCCAAGAGAGTCTAAGCCTCCGAAGAAATATGCCCCAAATAGAGCGTATATCGGATTCCATCTCGCGAAAATAATAAGGGCAATAGCAATCCAACCTCTACCTGAAGTCATGCCTTCAATCCAGTTAGGTGAATAAGCCATTATTAAATAAAAGCCTGCACACCCCATGAACATAGAGCCAATTACAACATGAAAATAACGAAAGGCAATAACAGAGATTCCCATTGCGTCAGATGTAGAGGGATTATCCCCAACTGCTTTTAAATGGAGTCCCCATGAAGTTTTGTACATATAAAGATAAAGAACTATTGAAACAATCATACTGCTCCATATGAAAATATCTAAATTTGCGAAGACACTTAATAATGGAATAGAATCTAAAAAAGTGAGTTTAATCTTAGGAATAGAAACCGGTATCGGTGCACCTGCTACAGATTTTCCAATATAAGCACTTAAACCAGATCCAAATAATGTGACAGCTAAACCACTTACAATCTGATTTGCCCTCAATGTAATACAAAGAAAGGCATGCAAAAATCCCAATATTCCAGTTGCCCCAAGCATCACTAAAAAGGTAATTAGTAAATTTTGCGTTTGAAGAAATACAATGGCCGACATAACTGCACCAATTAACATAATTCCTTCAGTTCCTAGATTAATCACACCCGCTTTTTCGTTTAAAATACCACCTAATACTGCGAATAATAAAGATGTTCCTCCAGATATTGCTGCTATCAAGATTAGTGACGTCATTTCCATTAAAACACCTCCTTTAATACAGAATTTTCAGACATTAAAACTTACTAGTTAACTCTTTTTAATCTGTACTTATTAAGCATTTCTCCACTAATCAGGCAAAATAAAATCGCCCCTTGAAGCATGCTTGAAAATGAAGAAGGGAGCCCAATGGTTTGTACACTATATCCCCCAACAATTAAACCACCAATAAATAAGGAAGTTACTATCATAGCCCATGGATTTAATTTGGCTAACCATGCGACAATAATTGCCGTATATCCATAGCCAGGAGATATACCATACATTAGTCGTCCTGCTACGCCTGAAACTTCGATAGCACCTGCAAATCCAGCTAAGCCACCACTAATCATCATGACAATTAAGATATGTTTACTAATCTTTATGCCCGCATTTTGAGCTGCAATTGGGTTAGCACCAAGTATCCTCAATTCATATCCCCACCTTGTTTTTGCAAGGAAAAAGGCAAAGAAGACAACTGCTAATATGGCAAAAACAAGCCCAAAATGTAATCTTGTTCCACCAATACTTGCAAGCATCTGGTAAGGTGTGAATTCGGGGGTACCAGGAAAGTTAAAACCTTGAGGATCTCGCCAAGGTCCATAAACTAAATAATCTAAAAGTAAAAGGGCAACATAATTTAACATTAATGATGTAATCAACTCATTTACTTGAAAATGTGTCCTAGGCACTGCGGTAAATAAACCCCAAATTGCTCCAGCTGCAGCTCCACCTACCATCATCAATGGGATATATAGAGCTCCAGGCATATTAGGGAAAAAGATCGTTACCGCTGTAGCACCAATTGCACCTAAGATGAATTGACCCTCTGCTCCAATATTCCATATAGAAATCTTATAAGCGACTGCTACTCCAAGTCCGCATAATAAGAGTGGGATTGCTTTAACAATGGTTTCACTTATTCCAAAACTGGATCCAAATGCACCCACTAACATCTTTGCGTATACTGTTATTGGGTTCATTCCATTAATGACTATAAAAATTGCACAAAATAGTAGAGCAACAATGATAGAAAGGATTGGTACCCACCAACCACCTGTTTTCCTATGCGGATCAAATTCTATTTTTAAGGGGAAGAATCGTGAACGATTATTGTCATTTCTTATATCAACTGACAGTGGTTCAGATGACGATTTTTGACTCATTGACTCTCTCTTCCTTCCTTGACAATCCCGCCATTAATTGGCCGATTGTTTCCTTACTTGCCTGTCCGCGATTTACAATTCCATTAATTTCCCCATTAAATAAAACTAGAACCCTATCAGATAGTTGCATAACCTCATCAAGGTCTTCTGAAATAAGTAATACTCCACTTCCAGATTCTTTTAACTGAAGTAACATTTCATGAACTGCTCTTGTAGCCCCTACATCTAACCCTTGAGTTGGATGGACAGCTATCATTAATTTAGGGTTTAAATCAACTTCACGTGCAAATAATAATTTTTGCTGATTCCCACCTGATAATTGACCCACTGGGCTAATCAAATCAGGTGTTCGAACATCGAACTGTTCAGTTAGTTGCTTCGCCCATTGTTTGTTTGCTTTTTTGTTGATTAACCCAAATTTAGACCGCTTGGAAGTTCGATATGATTTCATCAATAGATTGTCCACAATTCCTAAGCTACCTGCCAATCCACTTTTCATCCGATTCTCTGGAATATGAGCAATACCTTTATCTATTAATTCTTTCACTTTAGGCATGGTTAATTTATCGTTATTGAATATTACTTCTCCTGATTTCCATGGAATTAAGCCTGTCAAACTTTCAGCAAGCTCCTTTTGCCCATTTCCTGCTACACCTGCAATCCCTACAATTTCATGCTCATGAATCGTAAAATCGATGTGATTAATTGCTTTTATCCGTTCTTTTGTTTCAACAACTAAATTCCTCACTTCAATAATCGGAAGACCTAGAGGAACCGATTTAATTGGAATCCCAACACTCAAATCTTGACCAACCATCAATTTTGCTAGTTCTTGAATCGTTGTATCTTCCTTTAGAGTTTGCAAAATCATTCTACCTTTTCTCATAACGGATATTCTGTCAGCAATATCCATGACTTCCTTCAATTTATGCGTCGTAATAATCATTGTTTTCCCGTTACGTTTCAATTCTGCCATCGTAAAAAATAATTGTTCCACCTCTCCTGGTGTTAGAACGGACGTTGGCTCGTCAAATATAATAATTTCTGCTCCACGATATAAGGTTTTGACAATTTCCACTCGTTGTTGCTCTCCAACAGACAATTGCCAAACGGGTACAGTGGTAGGAAAAGTAAGACCATAATCTTCAGCTAATTCTTCAATCTCTTTCGTCTTTTTCTTCATCCAATTCGAACCACGCCACATATTCCCCTTTTCACCTAAAATAATATTTTCGATAGCAGTCAGCGTTTCTACTAATCTAAAATTTTGATGAACCATACCAATTCCATGTTCCATCGATTCTTTAGGTGATCGAATTTTGGCTAGGTTACCATTTACGAAAATGCTTCCCGTATCAGCCTTATAAATTCCTGCAAGCATACTCATGATTGTACTTTTCCCCGCTCCATTTTCACCTAATAAAGCATGTATTTCTCCTTTTCCTACTTGAAAATTCACATGATCACTCGCCACTACATTACCAAACTTTTTAACAATATCTTTCATCTCAACAACAAACGGAGAATGTTGCAATTTAGTGCCTCCTTTCTGCCTTTATGTTTTTGCCAATTAGGCAAGTTCTTTTTTATTTTTTAGACTCTTTACTGCACGAATTATTCCACCATATCCAGTACATCTACATAAATTTCCAGATAGTGCTTCTTGAATTTCTGAATCGGTCGGATCTGGATTTATGGCTAATAAATACTTCACAGACATAATCATTCCAGAAGTACAATATCCACATTGAAATCCTCCCTCATTTAAAAAAGCCTCTTGCACCTCATCAATAGTAACTCCACCAAGCCCTTCTATAGTCGTAATGGATTTACCTTGTACTTGATAAGCCATGACTAAACACGAGTTTGCTAATTCATTATCAATGAAAATACTGCATGCTCCACATCTTCCTATTCCACACGATATTTTTGTTCCCACAAAATTTAATTGATCTCTTAAAATGTTAATCAATTTTTCAGTCGGTAGTGTTTGAATTTCGTATTTTTCTTCATTTACGGTAAACGATAAGTTAATCAATTGATTATTATCTATAACATTAGGATTATCTAAAACTTTATTTTTCAAATCCATGTTAGCATCCCCCTTGACTCCACATCCTTAAGAATTTCCTCGGATGATATCGGTAGTTTTGTTATCCAACACCCAACCGCATCATGAATAGCCTTGACAATCGCAGGCGTAATAGCAATCGTACTAATTTCCCCAACCCCTCTAGGGCCATAAATATCTCCTTTATATAACTCCTCAATGGCATATACATTTGTTTCAAATGGGACATCCACGGTATTTGGCATTAAATAAGAGTCAAAATTGTGCGTAACATATTGAGAGTCGATCATTTTTACTTCTTCCATTAATGTGTAACCTAGGGACATTACTGCTCCCCCCTCAATCTGTCCTCTGAAGCCTTTTGGACTAACAACCGGGCCAGCAGAAACTACATGATCCATAGATAGGACTTTTACTTTACCAGTAAGAATATCAACCTCTACATCAATCTTAATTCCCCCGAAAGAATACAAAAAATGTCCACCATCAACAGCATCTGGTGTTACAGGGAAGTGGAAGCTTGTTAAAATCGTTGCATCTTGTATTTCCTTCGCACAATCTTTATAAGTCATACAAGGTCCATCTTCTTTTCCTATTTTCCATACACCATTTGCCCCAAGATATAAATCTTCCATCTGTAACGATAATTTAGTTGCAACATGTTCGCAGATTTTCTTTTTAAAGGGGGCCTTCATTTTTTGTAGGGATTGCCAAACAATACTTGTTCCACGCGAAGCAGTCGATGAACCCGAAACCGGTACAACTGAGGTATCACCGATAACAATTTTAATATCTTCTTGACTACAACCGATTTCTTCAAGTACGAGATTTTCAATAACAGATAGCAATCCCTGCCCGCATTCTTCAAAGCCAAAGGAAATTTCAATTTGCCCTTCTTTATTCAAGGAAATTCGCCCTCCAGCACTATCTAACCGGCCAAAGCCAAGTCCGCCGCCATGCATTGCAATGGCAATGCCAGTACCATAACGTTTCCATTCATTCTTACTTTTAGGTTCATTAGATGTCTCTACAATATTTTTAATTTTATTTAGAACAAGCGCAGCACCATCTGTGGGTGCTATTCGATGAGCTAATGGACCAAGATCTGTAGCCTTTCGTAAATTAACTTCTCGTATCTTAATTGGATCGATATTCAATACATCAGCTAAACGATTCATTTGTCCTTCTAAAGCAAAGGTAATTTGGTTCCCACCAAAGCCTCTAAACTCACCAGCGACACCGTTATTTGTATAAACAGAAATTCCTTGTGTATCAATATTTGGAATAATATAAGGACCAGCTGCATGCTCGACAGCAAAATCCAGTATTGCAGGTCCTAAGGTAGCATAAGCACCTTTATCTGCTGTTATTTTCACTTGATGCGCTAGAATTTTTCCAAAGCGATCTGTTCCAGTTTTAGCCGTAATTTTCATCGGATGTCGTTTTAAGCTTGCACGTATCGATTCTTCTCGAGTATTGTGTATCTTTACTGGACAATTTGTTTTTAAAGCTAAAAGTGCAGCATATGGTTGAATATTTAATTCATCTTTTCCACCAAATGAACCACCAATCGGACTAGAAATAATCCTTATCATACTTTCTGGAATTCCAAGGATTCTAGAAAGTTGGAAACGATCTTTAAAGCCGTGTTGCGTTGCAGCATAAACCGTAATTCCTCCGTCCCTCTCCGGAATTACTACCCCACCTTCCGTTTCCATATAGCCATGTAGTTGTCGTGGAACTTCGTAAGTCTCTTCAACAATCACTTCACATTCTTCAAAAGCTTTTGTCACATCACCATTCGTAAATGATGCACGATGACAAATGTTTCCTGCTGGATGTAATCTAACTGCGTCAGGTTGTAATGCTTTTTCAGGAGTATCAATTATTGGTAGCTCTTCATATTCAACTTTAATTAGTTTTAAAGCATGTTCTGCAATCTCAAATGATGTTGCAGCAACCGCTGCCACTGCATCACCCATATAACGAACTCGTTCATCACAAAGTACTGGCTGATCAGGAATTATTAGCCCAAATCTGTTCATACCTGGTACATCTTTATATGTAATCACTGCCTCTACGCCTGAAAGTTTTTCAGCCTCTTCCGTATTAATGGAAAGAATTTTTGCGTGGGGGTAAGAGCTTCTCAATATTTTTCCATAAAGCATATTAGGGAAAGTTAAATCAGTTAAATATTTTAAAGTGCCCGTTACTTTAGAAACACCGTCAGGACGAACACGATCCTTTTTAACATTAATATTCGTATTCATAGACTCACTCCTTGGCAAAACCATTTTTTATAAATTGTCCTTGAATTTCAGCAACAATCAGATTCGCTGCAACCTTTTTTCGATAACTCCCTGTAACGAAAGTGTCTTCCGCTGGTATAAATTCTTCAATTATCGAATCATATACTTTTTTCCAATCTACTTCATAACCGTTGTTGCCAATGATCAGTTGCTCAGTTATTTCTAATCTAATTGGCTGATTATCTCCTCCCCCGATAGCTAGGGTTGCATCTACTATTTTGTTGGTTTCGTCCCATTTGATCTTTCCCGAGACAGTTAAAATGGCTGCGGTAAATGTCTCTCTCCTGCCGATTTTCCGATAAAATGAATAATTTTCCATTATTTCTTTATCCAGAGGGATAATAATTCGTGTTAATAGCTTCTCTTTGTTAGATGTTTGTTGTAACCAACTCCATATGTCTAATCGAATTAAATTGTTTGCATCCCAAAATTCAAGTTTCGCATTTAAGGAAAGTAACAATGGAATTATATCCCCTACACCACCCATTACATTGCCTCCGATTGTTCCTCGATTACGAATACCAGGTGCAGCAATCGATTTTAAGGCATTACATATAATTGGAAATCCTTTAATAATCTTATTAGTTTGATAGACTCCTAGTGATGTTAAAGCCCCTATTGATAATTCCGCATTTTCTTGGTTAAACTTGATGGCTCTTATTGCATCAATATTCTCGAGACTTATTAAATGATCAGGAACTTTTCGTCCGTTTTTCCACTGTAATTGTAATAATGTAGCACCAGAAGCAAACTCCGCTGCTTTTCCAAACTGATTTTTTAACTCCGCTGCTTCATCAATCGTTCTAGGCAACCAGATGTTTGGTGAAGTGACACTCATTGTATTAACCAGATTCGACATATTCATATCCCCCTTAGGATTTATGTAACTAATTTGCTAATTGTGGAAATCATAGTTGTATGATGTATGTAAGGAAAACGAAGGGTAATTTGGTGACTGAATAAATAGGAGCAAAAATTGTCTTTAAAAATTCATGTTATATTATCTAACATAATATCAAGGAAATTTTAGATTGTCACTAACAAATCTTCCTAATAGTCTGAATAATTTTAGTGAAATTATCTAAAAATTCATCTTCTTTCCAAGAAATATGTTATAAAAAGTAACATTAAGGATATGAATTTTTAATATTTTCTTATCTTCCCAAGGGAATTCCTATATAATGGTGGGTATAAGAATGGAGGAGTTACATGTCTAAATTCACACATTTTAACGAACAAGGAAGAGCAAAAATGGTCGATATATCTGAGAAAAACGAGACTGTTAGAACTGCTGTTGCCCACTCTTCTATAGTAATAAACAAAGAGATTTATAACGAAATAACTAATGGAACTAATAAAAAGGGGGATGTTTTAGCAGTTGCTCAAGTTGCAGGAATCATGGCTGCAAAACAAACTTCCAATATCATTCCAATGTGTCATCCAATTTCTTTGACAGGAGTTAACATTGCCTTCGATTGGCATGTAGATGCTACAACTGATCACTATGAAATTTCAATTCAAGCTGAAGTAAAAACAAAAGGTTCAACAGGAGTTGAAATGGAGGCTTTAACCGCTGTTTCCGCAACTGCACTAACGATTTATGATATGTGCAAAGCAGTAGATAAAAATATGATTATCGGACCAACTATGTTAATGAAAAAGACTGGTGGTAAAACTGGAGAATTTGTTCGTTAAAACGAACCAACTGAAAAGCCACTATCTTATGTATCACATGGGATAGTGGCTTTAATGAATTAGTTATCTTTTTTTATTTCATTCACAATATGTATTAGCTCTGGTAATATTAGCTTTTCCATAGCAAGTTTGACCGCACCCGTTGACCCTGGCGTTGAAAAAATGACTGTCTGTTTAACTATTCCAGCAATAGCTCTTGAAAGCATACTAGCCGAACCTATTTCCTCAAAGCTCAACATTCGAAACAATTCTCCAAACCCCAAAATCGGTTTTTCAATAATCTGTTCTACTACATTAAATGTAACATCTCGATTTGATAAACCTGTTCCACCATTCGTTAAAATGGCATCTATTTTAGGATTTTGTATATGCTCTAAAAGGATGGTTTCAATTTCTACTTGCTCATCACGAACAATTTCATAATGCTGTACTAAGAACTCATCCTTCTTTAGTAGCTCACACATCAAACGCCCGCTTTTATCTGTTTCTTTTGTTCTAGTATCACTTATAGTTAAAACCGCTACATTTATATTTTCATTTCGTTTTTTATGTTCTATCACACTCATAAAGTAAGCCCCCTACTTCCTTCAACCTCCACTTACAGGCGGAAGGAACGCAACTGTGTCCCCTGACTTGATCATTTCATCATCATTTGAAAATTCTTCGTTTACTGCTGTAAATACTTGTTGTAAATCTACATAAGGATAAACCTCTTGAATATAGTTTTTTACATCTAGAACAGTACATTCCGCGCACTCCATTAATAGTGTATCTGAACCTATTTCTTCTTGAAGTCCCGCAAATAATAAGATTTTAATCACATGCTACACCCCACAATCTATTATTCATATGAAATTTTTTGTAATTGATCACCAATCCATTTTGTACCATCTTCCCAAAACTCTTTTTTCCAAATTGGCACCATTTCTTTTATTCTTTCGATAGCATACTCATTTGCTTCATAAGCTTCTTTTCGATGTGGAGAAGAAACAGCTATAACTACTGCAACATCTGATATTTCTAACCGCCCGATTCGATGTGTGATGGCAACGAGTGTGCCTGGCCATTTAGCTTTTATTTCTTCACCAATTTCAGTTAATTTTTTTACTGCCATTGATTCATATGCTTGATATTCTAAGTATAACGTTCTTTTTCCATTTGTTAGTTCACGTACAGTTCCAATAAAAACAGTAATTGCTCCAGCATTCACTGATTGTACTCGCTGAGTTACTTTCTCCACAACAATGGGAGTATTTATAATAGAAAACAAATCATTATTCACTTCTTCCACCTCCTATTTCCTTTATCTATTAAAGAAAGATTTATTTTGTCCTTCATCTGACAACAACAAAACGTCAACTACATTTCCTTTAGCGTAGCCGTTTTCACTAGGCGGAAGCACAACGAGTGCATCTGCACCAGCTATCGAAGTAATTGAACTTGACATATTTAGTCCGTTGGAAGTAACAAATACTTTAGTTCCTTCCACTTTTACTTTCATTCTGATCAACTGTGTAAAACCATTAGGTATTGGAAAATCCTCGGTCAAGATTGCTTGAATTGATGGAAGATGCGGATCATCATTCCCTAACAATATTCTTAGAACAGGTCTTACAAATAATTCAAATCCTATAAAACTAGCTGAAGGGTTACCTGAAAGACCAAATAAAAATTGATTTTGTAGCTTAGCTACAGTTGTGACACTACCAGGTCGCATTGAAATTTTATTGAATAGAACCTCTGCCTGTAAACGACTATAAATCTCTGGGAGATAGTCAAAATCACCCACTGAAACTCCACCGGTTGTAATAAGGATATCCACTTGTCTTAGTGCATCCTGTATCGCCTTAAAACTCTTTTCTAGATCATCTTCAAGCTTCCCTAGATAAATCGGAGTTGCCCCTACTTTTTCAATCTGTGACATCAACATATAAGAATTACTATTTCGTATTTTCCCAGGTGCTAGCGGTTCATTTACCTCTAGAAGTTCGCTTCCTGTTGCAAGAACACCAACTTTCGGCTTTACCCTAACTAAAACCTCACTAAAACCAAAGGTTGCAAGTAACCCCACAATTCCAGGAGTAATGCGGGCTCCTTTTTTGACAAGTTGGGTCCCTTCTTTAATCTCAGTTCCTTTTTTAAAAACTCTTTCATTGATAGAGATTTGTTGATCGATGAGTATAAAATGGTTGCCCTCTTTCTTAAGTTCCTTTACTTGTTCAAGCATAACCATCGTATTACAATTTTTTGGCATTTCTGCCCCTGTCATAATGCGAACAGCTTCATAATTCTTCACTTCTTCTTGAAAGACTGACCCTGCTCCAATGTGTCCAACAACTTCAAATTCAATTGGACTTTCAATTGTTGCCTTAAGTGTATCCTCCGCTTTTAATGCATACCCATCGTATAACGATCGATCAAAGGACGGTACATCATGATTTGCAAAGATATCCTCTGCTAGATATCGTCCACTAGCTTCGAGTAACGAAACCTTCTCTACGTCTCCTTTTGGTACACTGCTCATTATTTTATCAATTGCTTCGCCAATTAAAATGGGCAATCTTGCTGTTAGCATTCTCTTCACCTCTAGCCTAGTAAACTATAATATAGTTTTTTTGCCTTATTAATATCATCTATTCCATGGATAAAGACACGTCCATCTTGGAAAAAAACAAAACGATAGGATTCATATTCACATGTCATGATAAATGGATTTCTTTTGACAGTCAGATGTCTTTTTAGTTTATTTTCTAACATCTCTAAGCTGAAATCTGTAGTCAAATGTGGTCTTAGTTGCACAGTATTACGACCGCATAAAACTGTGGTTTTTGTCTGCGAATCATATTGTAAGTAGGGATACGTAGGATGGGTTCCACACGATAAACATTCAGTCCGTTTTGCTTTATTTACACGAAACGTATAATGCTGATTCTTCCATAAATCAACTGACAAAAAATTCAATCTCATTGACTCATAGTCATCTACTAGTAATTTCATACATTCTGTTACCTGGTACGTGGCAATTAGTTGAACTACTGGATTAATCACACCAACATTATCACAAGTTGCACCTGTAATTGGTATTTCCTTTAACAAGCAGTGCAAACAAGGTGTTTTTCCAGGTAAGATTGTATATGTCATGCCATAACTTGCAACACAAGAACCAAAGATATAAGGAATGTAATATTTTTGGGATAAATCATTTAAGATAAACCTTATATCAAAATTATCAGTAGCATCAAGGATAACATCTACATTTTCTAATAATGGTGGTAAGTTTATTGTATCTGCATCCATAACATACTCATTAATTTTCACTTCACTATTTATGACCGATAATCTTCTTTTGGCTGCAACAGCTTTGGGGATGACTTCCTCACAATCTGCCTCGCTATATAATTGCTGTCTATGTAAATTACTCCATTCCACATAATCACGATCTATAATCGTTAAAGTACCAATACCAGCACGAACTAGCATCTCAGCACTTGCACTACCAAGAGCTCCCATCCCAACGATTAGTACATGTTTTTGTGAAATATTTCGTTGACCTTCTTCACCTATAAAGGAACACATTTCTTGTTTATAATAGCGATTAACCATAGCTTAATACGTCCCTTCATTTTTCTATTAAACAACCAAAACAAAATTAGAAAAAAGTTCAGACAGAATTGTTATTCCTATGTAATAGTAAAACACGCATCATATTACGCTTATATAGAAATTTGATTAACCCCCGATATAGGACATTTCTATCTTCTTTTCTAGTCGCTGTTTACTTATTTCTGTTCTCAGTTCCGAATAACGATCGCCTCGATGATTCCAAATTTCTGTTAGATACTGAGTCAAATCGCCCTCAGACAATTCTTTTTTCCTAATTAAATTCACTAAGTCTGTACCTTGCGTTGCAAAAAGACAAGTAAATAATTTGCCATCTGAAGAAATTCTCGCTCGGTTACACGTTGAACAAAAACTCTCAGTTATAGATGAAATAAATCCAATTTCCTTGTCCGTATTTAGATATCGGTAGCGTTTTGCTACCTCACCAATATAATCAGGATCAACTGGTTCTAATTTCATTACTTTTTGAAGAGTGTTTAAGATTTCTTTACTTGGCACTACCTTATCCATATTCCACCCATTTGTATTACCTACATCCATAAATTCAATAAATCGTAATGTGTACCCTTTTTCAAAACAATATTTTGCTAAAGGCACAATATCTTTATCGTTGACTCCTTTTTGGACTACCATATTAATCTTAATCTGAAGACCTACAGAGTAGGCTTGTTCAATAGACTTCAAAACGCGATCAACTGGAAAATTACGTCCATTCATTATGCCATAAGTTGAAGGGTTGAGACTGTCTAAACTTACATTCACACGTTTTAAACCAGCTTCTTTTAATTGTTTGGCGTAATGTCCTAATAGAATACCATTAGTAGTTAATGCAACGTCTTCAATACCTTGTATATTGAGAATGCTTTCAATTAACCCAGATAAATTTTTCCTTAATAATGGTTCCCCACCCGTGATACGAATTTTTTTCACACCTAACGAACTAAAAATACGCACTAAATACTCTATTTCATCAAAGGAAAGTAATTTTTCTGGAGGGAGAAAGGAATAGTCGTCACCAAATACTTCTTTTGGCATGCAATATGTACAGCGAAGATTACATTGATCCATAACGGAAATACGTAAGTCTCGGAGTGGTCGATTTAATGTATCAAGAATTGCCATGCTTATCACAGCCCCTTAGCTTGGATTATCTTTAATAAGAGATTTATATTCTTCCATAGTATCAATATCTAAATTCAATTTATCATCATTAAAATCAACATAAATTAATTTATCTTCATGGGCTTTAATGATTCTTTTCCCACCTTCGTCTCCATATAATTTTCGAAATTCCTGGAATAGACTTCTATCAAACAAAGCTGGATGTCCGGGAAGATTGATAAAACGTGGACGTACGATCTTCATACCTTTTACTTTGTTTAGTTCATATGTGTGAATTAGCTTTTCAATAACATCCATTGTTACAAATGGTTGATCACCTAAAAATAGTAAAACACCTTCCACATCTTCGTTTAATGCATTAATTCCCGCTTTTAATGAAGTAGACATCCCCAGTTCATATTCAGGGTTAAAAATGATTGTAATTCGCTCTGTAAAATCTTTTAATACCAAGTGTAGTTGGTCAATATGCCTTCCCCCTACAACGATGATCTGGTCAAAATGATTTTCAACCGCTAAAGATACAGGATAATGGATTAATGGAACATTTAAATAAGGTAAGAATAACTTGGGTTTTCCCATTCGTCTTGAAAGACCTGCTGCTAGTATAATAGCTGCCATTTTAGACATGTATTTTCTCTTTTCCATGTAAATAATTTGGGTTTCGTCCAGCTCTTAAACACATTAATTCAGCAATAATACTAATTGCTACTTCATCTAGAGATTCAGCACCAACATCTAAACCAACCGGAGAATGGATTGGCGCACTTTCTAATGTGTACCCTATATTATCTAACATTTCCTTTGTACGATAAACCGGACCTAAAACACCTATATATTGGGGAGAATGTTCAATCGCAAATTTCAGGCTAGCTTGATCCTTCTCTTGATGATGATTCATTATAATCCACCAGGAATTAGTGAGCTTTTCGGATGCTATATTATCAAAATCAGTAGTAATATGAGTAGCATTAGGAAAAGATTGTGCATTATTAAAGTGAGCGCGCGTATCGACTACGGTAACAGAAAACCCAACTTTATTGGCCCACTCCGCGACAGGTATCGCATCTTTTCCAGCACCCGCAATAATTAATCTCTCACTTGGTTTTACTACATCGATATAGTATCTTTTTCCTTCATGTATCACGATTTCAGCACGCGTTTGCTTTTGTATTACACTACTCGCATACTTCATTATTTCCTCAGGAATGTGCTTAACATCGACATCTTTGGAGTTATTAGCTTCTAACACTACCAAATTGCCATCCTCTATATCCATTATAAGAGTAAAAGGAAGATTGTGGGATAATAATTGTTCGATTCTATTACTAAGAAGATTTCTTGGAAGGATAGGAAGAAAAATAAATTCTAAATTACCTTTACACCCAATACCTAAGCTCCAAATCTCAGTTTCGCTTAAATCATAATGTAAAGTCATCACGTGATTATCTTCAAAAACTTTTAATGCCCACTCATATAAATCAGCTTCCAAACAGCCTCCACTAATGGTTCCAATCATTGTACCACCAGAAGTCATAAGCATTTTCGTACCCGGCAAACGGTAAGCCGATCCTTTTGCATCTGCTAAAATAACTAGAACCGTTTGTTCATTTTTATCCCACGCACCTCGAATATGGCGAAATAGTTCCTGAAACTCTTGTAATCTAGACATATAAAACCTCCCTCGCCCAAAACTTTTCACTATATTACCAAAATTCCAAATTATTAGTCAACACTAATGTTAAAATACTTCAAGTTTATATGTATAAAAAAATCACATGAATATGTAAGGTTTGTATGCGTTGCTACATTAGGATCCGGAGAGTTTTTAAACAAATAGAAAAGGCGCTGCTCGACTTACCAACTTTCCTGAGCAGCGCCTTTAATCAAATGTGTCTAAATCATCATATAGTTCAATTTTTTCCAATTATTATGTTGCCTCCCTAAGAATCTGTTTGTTGTTTTCTAGAATTTGAAGAATTTGTTGTAGTATTTTATCTTCCGTCTTTGGTGATGAGTTGACTTCCTTCACTATAATTTTGTTTAACTCCAATATTGTGCTTACGTCGAGTTTATGTTTCTCTGCTAATTGAAACGCTCGCTCTAACTGACCGGTTATCATCGGCATCCTCCTCAAAATTGTTATATATTTATTTTACCTTGAATTACAAAATTTTTCACTATTCAAAATAAAAATAAATTATTTAATTGTAATTTACTCATTTTATTCGAAAGTTATTCGTAATGACTCAACACTTTTCCTATAATTAATTACTTTCAATTAAGTGCAAATTAAAAGCAAACCAGATTGAATGGTTTGCTTTACTTCAAATTTAAAATTAGGATAACCATTTAGGTGGTGTGTTTTTTGAATAGAGTACGCTCCGATTTGATATAGAGTGTTTTCAAATTACAAAGCTCTTTAAAATCAAGGTTTGCTGATATATCTTTGTTTTTGTATTTGCTCATTTAGTGTATTTTCGCAATTTAATTTGGGGTACATTTGGGGTACTAAACAATTTTATTAAAAGATGAATATTTATCACCTTTTAAGTTGATATTATTAATTAAAAATATCAAGTTTTATTACGTATTTCAAGTGTAGCAATATGTTGAATTCATTCGTTCTCAATTTCATGACTTGTTCATTCGGAAGCAACCCAATTATTTGACCTTCATATTTTTCTGCTCTTTTATTCGCCCAGTAATTTATTTGAACAGTTGATCTTGTTTGAAATGCAATATTTAACTCATCAGCTAAAGCATTTAAGCTAAACTCATCGTATTGTGGTTCAGGGATATCGTTATCACTTTCATACCATTCTCTGATATCTCTAACATGTTCAGTCAACATCATGGCCGTCCATTTCTTGCTTCCCCTATCTTTTAGCATTTATTTTCCCTCCTTAGTTTGGCCCAGATAAACCCAACAACTTTTTTATTTCATTTTCACAATGGTTTTTAAGTGCGATGTTTGCATATCTTTTTTCCGAAACAATCCCTTTTTCTAGTACTATATATACTGTAAAATCTGCGTCTGGTTTGCTTGATTGAATATTTGTACCATTTCGACCTAGTTCTACTTTTGTATTTTTTAATTCATTATGAAGTTCAATAATTTTTGTATCAAACCACATTTCGAACGCTCTTTGCATCTTGAAATCAGCAATACGTTTACGATCATGCTCTAGCGTTCGAATGGTTAGGTCTATGATTATTTGTCTATGTATTAGTTCAGCAGTCTTAACATTCAAATTACTTCACGCTCTTTTCTGACTACTGGCGATAGTGCAAGAACACTTTCTAATAGGAAAGTACGCTTCGCATGCTTTAAGAAACAATACGCACTAAAAGAATCATTTGTCATTTTCAATACTTTAATACGTCTTTTACTGATCTCACCATTTTTAGCGATATACATCATATCGACTAGCTGATTGCGTTGCATCACTTTTAACAGCTGATTTTTCATTTTCACCCTCCAAATTTCGAACAAACGTTCTTATACACTTACTTTATTATAGAATGTTTGTTCTTATTCAAGCAATAAGAAAAACCAGGAAAAAGATTCCTGGTTACTCTACCTACATGAAAATCTCATACTTATTCGATTCCTCTTCTATTGACTTTACCTTTTTGCGAGTAGGATCCTTTTTTACTTGTGTAACCAATTCCATCATTTCCTCGTCTTTCTCCTCAATATAATTCTGAATCGAAAGATCCACTTTTGTTATTCCAAACTTCACCAAATTTCCAACTAGAGCAAAAATACTAGAATCGTTTTTCTTGGTAGCAGAACTCACCGCTACTAACAAATACGTGCTCACAACAGCCATACCGATTGCATTAATCACATTATCTTCCCTTCTATTTTTTAAGTCCCCAAAGCTTATTTAAAAACACATCAATATCTCTCTTCTGTTTATCTGATAAATGCATCAAATGTTCGTGTGCATATTGCTGCATAAATTCAACATTAGTCAAAGTTGTCTTGATTAGAATCCCGGATGTGGTTGTAGGAGTTACGTCTAATGCATGAGCGAGTTCACACAATAAATCATAGTCTTTTTGTTTGAATCTGATTGTTACTTTGTCTGATTCACCTTGAATGTGTATCTTAAGTTTTTGCCTTTCACTATCACCAATTGCAACTGTGTTGTGATAAATATAGTTACGTCTAAACCATTTGCAGATATCATCAATAATTACTTTGGATGTAGCTCCATCAATGCAAAGTTTTTCTGCACAATCCTTTACCGGTTCATCACACAAATAAGCAAACGAATATAACTGATTTTTGAGATTAATAGACATTGTAGGTTTGACATCTACTTTTTTATCAGAACGCGTCTTTCTATTTCCTCCCCCATTTTTCATGCCTCTCACCTCCTAATGTCGTTTTTACATAAGGAAAGATTCCTAGACTTATAGATTCCCTAGTGATTCCCTGAAGGCTCGATAGGAGTTCCTAGGGACGATTTAATTTATGTACTCCCCCACCGAAATATTCGTCTTACATTTGTCATACGCAGAATAATATTTTCATAGAGTGTATTACATCCGTAAGACGAAGGGAGATTATATGGAAAACCATTTAATTCTTGGTATTGATGCAGGTAATCACCGAGTTAAAATCGCCGGTTTACACGGAGTTGATTCGTTTAAATCAAACATTTGTGGTTGGTTTGAGCAAGATATTAAAGAACAATTTGGGAATGATGATATGGAATTTCAAGTTGGTAATCGTAAAGGTTTTGCAGGTACTATTGCTCAATTTGAAGATGAATTTGGAGACGGTACTACTTATGGAGATAGTAAAGCTCATGAAGACACAAAAATCCGAATCTTACTGGGTATCTATCGTTATATGTTGAAATTCAATTTACAAGTTGATCACATCTCGATTATTACTGGCCAACCAATAAAACAACACAAAGAAAGCGAAAAAAATAAGATTAGCGAAATGCTAATTGATACGCATGAATTCGCTGTGAATAATTCAAAAGTGAAATTTACAATTGATAAAGTAGGTATATCTCCAGAAGGATCTGGAGCGTTTTGGTCAAATCCAGTTAATGATGTTATACGCATAATTGATGTTGGGTCAGGTACAGTTAATATGGCTACCATATCAGACCGTAGACATATTCATAAAAGTTCTGGAACTATGAATACAGGAATTGAAACATTACGAAATAAGAATGATCATGAAGCCATTTCAAGAGCTATCTTCCAACAAGCTACAAAATTAAAATGGGATAAGAATGACACTGTTTACGTGTGCGGTGGAGTAACATCTCTCCTACTCCCCTTCGTTCAAAATTATTTTATTAATGCAATGGCATTACAACCGAAGTTAAAACGCGAATATGACACGCTTGTTTTAGAGCCCACTTACGCAAATGCAGTTGGATTTTATAACATAGCGAAAGGTGTGTTTAAATGAGTGATAGAGTAATAATCTCCATATCAATTAACTTAAAAGACGAAACTGAATGTAAGCTACTCGAACACGTTGATAAAAAAGGGAATCGTAGTAAATTTTTGAAAAGATTAATTTATGATGACTTAATGCAAGTTCACCGACAAATCATAACAACTACACATTTTGTTGAACCTGAAACAATTGATTCAGACTTGGATGCTATGCAAGGGTTTCTATAATTTAAAGGAAATACCCATCTTCTTAGCGAAATAATTTAGCTAAGAGGTGGCAGAGATGGCAGAAAAAAAGGATCGTAAAGTTAAATCAGTAAGTTTCGGTTTGAAAGACAAATATGACATAGAATTATTAGAATTTGCCGAAGAGAAAGAGGACTTCAGCAGATATGTTAAACGTTTGATTCTCGTTGACAAAGTAACGAATGGCAGCGTGGAGAATATGACGATTATTTTCAAGAAAAATAAAGAGGATGAAGATTTCACAATCGATTTATAAAACGAAAGGATGGGTGTATGGGTTTATCCAGTATTATTGTGTATGTTTTGATTTACGGAGTTTCGATTGCTGTTTTTTATAAACGTGGATATCGCACTGGGATTGTGCATGGTTTGCATAAGATTCTAGATGAAATGGATGAGTAAATAGAAAATGCCAGGAGTAATAGATACTCCTGGCAAATATGTTACTTGCTTAATGCAGCGCTCGTAAAGCCAGCAAATGCCAAAAATATAAGGATGGCAAGCGACTCTGGTTGTGTAATTAATGCATTAAAAATAATTTTATAAGTGCTTATCATTGACTCAAGAAAAATTGTGATAAACTCTTTTGAATCGAAAAACATTAATTTCCTCCTAATATAGCAACTCGTATCGTATTTTAAATAGTTGCCTTTTAATTAATTTTTATGTTAACAAAGAAAAAAGACTCTGCCGCAAGAGTCTTTTATTTTATTCCACTTTATCTTCGTCTTTCTTTTTAATCTTTTTCTTTTTTTTATTTAAGTATTCCTGATGTTGTTCTGGGGTTACTTCGAAGCAAAAAGCTTCCAATCCCTTCTCATGCGCAAATAAGCGTTTACCGTTTCTTAAAGTGATATAAGGTGTACATACTAACATACTATCATCTTCCTTTACAATTTAATATTGCAAAGGACCACTAGAAGTGATACAGTTAAGTTAAATTTCCTAGGTTTAGCATAACTGTAGCGACAATCACTATTTGTTCTATAGCTTTAATGCTATGTAGGCCCTTT
>Ga0180217_1001862_pt1 | contig 21153 bp, 20 predicted proteins | sample eDN3rd37CBELigOP_FD_128521 | JGI IMG/M metagenome (GOLD analysis project Ga0180217, IMG submission 128521) | Enriched Organic Plus compost microbial communities from Emeryville, California, USA - eDNA 3rd pass 37_C BE-Lig OP (version 2) (version 2) ... | reverse complement strand
CCACCACCGCAGGCTCAACCGGAACCGGATCGACCGCCACCTCCGCGATCTTCCAGGCCAGTTGATCGGCGCGGGACAAATTCTCGGCAGACTTATGCCGGCGGACAGAATGCAGATTCACGGCGAACGCTCTCCTCAATAGACAACGGGAAAAATGCAGCAACAGCACCGCGATCAATGCGAAGAGACTGGCAAGCGACGGCGGCCGGGAATGCCAAGGTCGCAGTCCAGCCGCCGATTTGCGCTAACGTAAGGCGGCCGGCCGCGATCAGCGTCTCACCGGGGGCTGTTCGACCCGCTTCCGCTTCGGTTAGACATGGCCGTATTTGTCCAGCGTATCGCTAAGGGACATACCCAACGCGAGGTCCTTGCGGATTTTGACCTCGTTGCCCGTGAGGGCCTCGGATCGTTCGAGGACCGGCAAGAGATGGGCGGAAGGGATGACGATGACACCGTCATCGTCGCCCAGGATGAAATCCCCGGGATGAACCACCATGTACGGGCTGGTTGCCCCACGCATGTATACAGGCTTCTGCCAGTCCATGACCTTCCAGCGGCCGATTGACTGAACAGGAGTTCGATAGCGGGCAAAGACGGGAAATCCATGCTCGCCCAGCCAGCGGATATCGCGGATTCCGCCGTCGATCACAGCGCCGCTGGAGCCGCGCTCCTTCATACCGAGGGCAATCAGCTCCCCGAAATAGCAGATGCCCTCGCCGTCGCCGCTCCAGACACTCACCTCGTCCGGCCCGATGCCCTGGCAGGCGGTCATCTTGTCCGCATCTCCTGTGCCCTCGTAGGGCATCATCTGTCCGCGGATGGTGTATGCGAAGCCAGCCACCTTGCCTGCGTGGGCGGGAAAAGGCTGGAATTCCGCTGAGAGCCCCTGGTTCGTCAAACCCAGCTCATCGAGAGCATCGGCAACGTTCGACGCATCCACAGCCAGAAAGCGGGAGCGAATCTCTTTTCGATCAATGGCAGGCGTCATCACGATGCTCCCTTCTATATGCTGGCGACCAGGCCTCCGTCGACGCGAAGCATCGATCCAGTGATGTAGGAGGCCTTCGTACTTGCGAGAAACGCGACGGCATCAGCGTATTCCTGAGGCTCGCCGTATCGTCTCATAGGAATGGTGGACACGCTGGTCGCGACAATGTCATCAAAAGGCCGCCCCTCGCGGGAGGCACGCATCTCGTCCAGTTGGCGAATGCGCGCGGTTGCGATTCGTCCTGGAACAATGACGTTGGCCGTCACTCCGTCGGCTGCGACCTCGCGCGCCAGGGTCTTAGACCAGCCGACCAAGGCCGACCGCAGCGCGTTGGACAGACCCAGATCAGGGATCGGAACGATCACGCCTGAAGATGTGCTGGTGATGACCCGGCCCCAGCCGCGCTTCCGCATCCCGGGAAGCACCCGATCAGTGACCTGAGTGACCGAAAGCACCATCATCTGAAAATATTTGGTCCAGCTCTCGGCGCTCACTCCACTCATCGGGCCGCCGGGAGGACCGCCCGTGAGATTCACGAGAATGTCGATGGTGCCCAGTTCGCGCTCGGCGTCGTTGACCATCGTCTCCAACTCGGCGGCATTGCCGAGATCCGCGACAAAGCTCCGGGCCGCTCCGCCGCCTTTCACTATCGAATCTGCGACCCGCTTCAGCGACGCCTCGTCGCGATCAGTCAAAGCAACACGCGCACCCTCGCGGGCGAGCGTTTCGGCGATCGCCTGACCGAGCCCGCCTCCCGCTGCGAGAACCAGCGCACCTTTTCCTGTTAAACCCAAATCCATTATGTTCCCACCTTCATCGGAGCCGTCATCCGCCGAAGCGCCGCTAGCGCGCTAAGCGGCGTGATCCGGCCAGTCTTAGGATTGTCGCTCGGCACGTTGCGGATCGTCATTTCAAAACTGGCGGAGTCCGCATCAACCCAGATTTCGTGCATGTTGCGCTCGATCTGGGGATCCACCCAGATTTCCAGCACGGTCCGATCCGGGCCGATACCGGCAAGCGACAGCGCCACCGCGACATTCAAATTCGCCGGAAAGCCGCTTGCCGCTTCCCGTGCGCTGCCTTCGAACACCTTCGTCGGAGCCGATACCGTCGAAATGTCGATGTTGTTCGCCACCAAATAAGGGGCGCCCATCAATCCCTTGATTGGCTTGGTGGTCTTCATCCGCACGCTGGCAATCTCACCCTCGGCCGCGGCAGCAACGGCATCGAGGCCAAGAAGCGCGCCCGTCGGAACGATGATCTGGCCACCCTCGCGCTCGGCCAATGCAACCAAATCCGGCGCGTCAAGCAATGCGCCCACACTCAGGATCATGACCTTTTTGCCAGCCTGCAGCATCGGCCGGGCAATCTCCGGCATCGTTGCGGCCGGCGCGCATTCGATTGCCAAGTCGGCCAAGCCGGGCATTTCGGTCAAGGGGACGATAGGCGCAACGATACGTCTATCGTCCAGGAACATCTGGGCCTTGGACCGGTCACGCGCTGCCACCGCCACCAGTTCGACGCCCGGCACCGCACCGCCGGCGAGTCTGGCGGCCATCACGCGCCCGATCGCACCAAGACCCGCGACCGCGACCCGCAAGCGGCCTCCATTGCCGTTCATCAGACGCCCCACTTAAGCGTCTTTGCCGGCGGGTGCGACATCCTTTACCGCCCCACGCCATCCGTTGGCCGTGACGTCGAAGACCACACCTTCCGGAGTTTTGTACTTGACCTCGTAGAACACGTTCGGATCCTTCTCGAAACGACCGGTCATATAGCTGCCACCCGCCGCTGTGATCTTCCGATCGGCCTCCTCGGCATCATCGACCCAGACACCGAAGTGAATGATGCCCTCGTAATCCTTATGAGCCTCGAATCCCGGAACCGGCTCATCGCCAAAATTCAATAGCGCGACGTTGATTGTTCCATCGGTCATGTAGACGCCGCGCATGGCGCTTCCTGCGCGCGTCATGCCGAATGCTTGCTCAAAGAAGCGGGCCGCCCCTTCGGGATCCTTCACAGCGATCGCGATATGCCGCAGCTTACCCACGTGGCTTCTCCATATTTTCTGGTTCCATCGGTGGGCAACGGTCCTTGAACACCGCACCCCCGTCGCTTAAACATCATTTTGTGCACGCATACAACGTTATTGTATACATATAAGTGATCTTGTACATAATCTTTGTGTCCCGCAAGGTGCGCGACTTGAAACATCCGAGGCGCCCCAGCCACGCCTGGGATCAATGTAATGAGCCGCGCTTACCGGCGGCCAATATGAACATTAGGAGGTCATCTTGAACGGTGTGGCAGTAATCGGGGCTGGCCCCGTCGGAGTGATATGCGGGCTGGCTCTTGCTCAAAATGGAATCCCGGTTGTCATCTTCGAGAAGGAGCCCAAGCCTCTCGTCGATCAGCGGGCGGCATCGATCCATCCTCCGACGCTCGAAATGTTGCACAAGCTCGGGGTGTACGAAGAGATTCTTTCTAAAGGGCTGGTATCCGCCATCTATCGCTTCCACGATCGTCTGACTGACAGCGTGGTTGCGGAGTTCGATCTCAACGATCTCAAAGACGAATTCCAGTTCCCATTCGTCCTGCAATACGAGCAGTACAAACTCACTGACTCGGTCAGCGCAATGTGCCGGGACCGATCGGATATCGTTTTCCATTTCGGCCACGAGTTGATCGACGCCAAGCAGGACTCTGACAGCGTCACGATCCAGGTCAAAGGCCCGGACGGAATCGAGCAAAGACAGTTCGACTATCTCATCGGATGCGACGGCGGACGAAGCACGGTCCGGAAGCTGAGCGGGATCGAATTTGAGGGCTTCACCTATCCGGAGCGTTTTATAAAGATTGCCACGCATTTTGACTTCGGAAAGGCCAGCTCGAACATCGTCTATCGGAACTACTTTTCCGATCCTGACGAATGGTGCAACCTTTTCAAGGTACGAGGCCAGACAGAGGATGGCCTATGGCGAGCCATCATGCCTGTAAAAGCGGATGAAACCGACCAACAAGCGCTGGAACCCGATGCGATCGAAGAGCGACTCCAACGGCTGTATCCGAACCAAGGGCGCTTTGAGATCGAATACGTCAACATTTACGATGTCCACCAGCGGGTTGCCAAAACCTTCAGATCCGGCCGCATTCTGTTGGCCGGCGACAGCGCTCACGTCAACAATCCGATCGGCGGCATGGGAATGAACGGGGGAATTCACGACGCGATCAATCTCGCCGAGAAACTCACTCGTGTTTTGAAGGGAGAGGACGATCGCTTGCTCGACGCCTACGACAGGCAGCGACGCCACGTCGCCATCGAATACGTGCAGGCCCAAACAATCAACAACAAGCGCCTCCTCGAAGAGCGCGATCCGAGCGTGAGACAGCGCAACCTCGACGAACTGCGGCAACTCGCGGACGACCCTGATCGGTCGCGATCCTATATGCGCCGGGCATCATTGCTGGAAAGTCTGAAGAGCGCCGCCGCTATCGAGTGATGATTGACGACATGCTTGAACAATGCGGAAGCAGCCATGACAAAAAGACCCTCCCCGCAGTGAGGGTCAGTTGTCGATTTCAGGTTGCTTAAAAAAAGCCCCACCCAGTTCAAACAATCTGATCCTGAGCTGAGCCGCCCGAGACATACTTAGCGCGGGCGGCACGCTCATCATCAACAGTGGATATCCCAATCGACAGGACAGGTTTATCCAGCCCAAGCCCGGCACCGCTTGCGCCGGGCCATGATTGAGCCTTCGCGGAGACAAGAGGGCTTCCTATTCGCTGCTATTTTGTCTTCATTTCCTTGATGATCGCAGTCCAGGTCGCGGCATCATTCTGGATGATCTTTCTGAACTCAGCCGGCGTGTTCTTCACTGTCTCCACGCCGATTTTAGCCACCCGGTCACGAAAAGCTGGGTCCTGCTCCGCCTCCATCAGCACCTTGGAGATGGCATCAATCACGGCTTGAGGCGTGCCGGCTGGAGCCAGAAGCCCGTTGTACGTGACCACCGGCGGCGTGCCCTTCAAGGTTTCTGTGATGGCCGGAACGTCAGGCATCTGCGCTGAACGCTCAGAGTTTGTAACGGCGAGAGGCTTTACCTTCTTCGATTCAAGATAAGGCTTGATCTCAACCGGCGAGGCCGACAGCATCACCACATGCCCAGCCATCATGTCGTTGAACGCAGGCGCTACCCCCTTATAGGGAACGTGAATCATATCGATGCCGGCACTTCGCAGAAAGATGGTCGATGAAAAATGCGTCATACTGCCGGTGCCAGCTGATCCGAAAGGCAGCTTTCCCGGCTGCTTTTTGATGTATTCAATAAAGCTGGACAGGGTGGTTCCGGGAAAGTCTCCCCGCACCGTGATCACAAACGGTGTCGCACCGACGGCAGCTATCGGCGCGAAATCTTTCGTCGCATCGAAGGTCACGCTCGAATTGGTCAGCGGAGCGGTGGTAATCTGAAAGATCGGCGAAAATAGAAGCGTGTAGCCGTCAGCTTGCGATTTAAGAACATGGTTGGCAGCGACAACGCCGGCGGCGCCAGGGCGGTTTTCGACGATGAAGGATCCCTTCAGCTTTGAGCTGAGCCGTTCCGCCGTCAACCGCGCCAGAATGTCGGTAATACCTCCTGCTGAAAACGGCACGATCAGCGAAACAGGCCGGTCCGGATACGCCGCATGTGCCGAAGCGGGCACAAACCATCCGGCAACAAGAGCGACTGAAGTCCATCGGAACAACATTGCTTTCAGCATTTCCAAGCCTCCATCTTGAGTTTATGAACCAGAGAATGCCGAACCGGAGCACATCTCGTGCCACAAGCGGAAATGCGCGAGCGTCCAAACCATATTCAGACGCCCCCGTATGATTTGACCTCCGTCGACAACTCTGAATGACGCTTTCAGAAACTTTACGCTGATATCTCGACGAGCACCGATCGGCTCGAGCACTTTCGAAAAGGCCGGCCATCGGAATCCATGTCCGATGCCGAGTTTTACTTCTTCGCCGCTTTTGCTTTTGCTGACCGAGGTCCGAAAGGCTCCGGCTGAAATGGACCGTCTCTCTTGTCGAGATACGCCTTCGGACCGTCGCGGGAGAGTGTCTCAAAGAGATCCTGCCAAAATTCGTCGTGGGAAGCATAGATCAGGGTTCCGAGCGCGCCTTCGAGCAGCATTCCCGCCTGCAAACCGGCCGCCTGGATACCAAGCATTGCCACCGCTTTGTTCAGCCTGGTCGACGGCTCGGGAAGCAGCGCCATCCGCTCGGCCATCGCCTGGCACCGCTGCATCAGTTCATCATGGGGAACGATCTCGTTGATCGCTCCGATCCGAAGCGCCTCGTCGGCGTCGAAATGATCTCCGGTCAAGGCGTAACTGTTGGCGACCTTCCATCCGCACAGAGACGCCAGCAAGAAGCTCGACGATGACGTGTGCCGGGTTTCCGGCTGCCCGAAAACCGCCTGATCAGACGCGATCGTGACATCACTGGCCAGCGTGTAGAAAAATCCGATGCCGAAGGCCCAGCCGTTTACAGCGGCGATGATCGGCTTCTTCAAGCGCCACATATGGGAAAAATCCAGCAAGCGCCTTTCGATCCGACTATAGGAATATTTCAGATACTCGGCATGGGTTCGGCCGTGCGGATCCTGCGCCTTCCGACCATTCGCGAGCGGGGCCTGGTCATGCCCCGTGCAAAATGCCTTTCCCGCGCCGGTGAGAATGATAGCCCGAACACCGGGATCCTCATCGGCCTCGTCAAACGCCCGGTGGAGCTCGATTTCCAAGCGCTCCGATAGGGAGTTTAGACGCTCCGGACGATTGAGGGTGATGGTCACCACCTTGTTTGTCACCGAGTAAATCAAATCATGGTACTTCATCCATCTCCCCTACGCTGCATAACGAAATAGCGGCTTCGTCTTGGATCGATCCCTTTTGTTTTGAATCAAACCGCCAGAGCCACTTTCTTTTCGACCCGCGAAACAAGCTTCGCGAGGTCGACAACGAAGCGCTCATGCGTGCCCTCGCAGATCAACTCCGCGTCATCCGAACACCGAACCTTGAACAGCAACTTCCGACTCGCCACCTTAACCAGTTCAACGTGGATCTCGACGTTCATTCCCACCGGCGTCGCAGCCAGATGACCGATATCGACCCTGGTCCCAACCGACACCTGTCCCTTTTCGAGATAAGGAGAGATCGCCTCCATGCAGGCCCATTCCACAGCCGCGACCAGAAATGCCGTCGCAAACACCGGAGGCATCTCGGCAAAGCTTGGAAAGCTCTCGGCCATCGAGGGGACGGTCAATGCCTTGGTCACGCGAACCTTCTCTACATGGAGAAGCCCTGGGCCCAGTTTTTGGCTAGCCATTATCCCCTCTCAGACTTCAAGGACTATATCGACAGCGACCGCCCGACCGTCGGCCGTCAACATCACGGGATTGAGATCCAACGCCTTGAACTGACCAGCATGACGGCTCGCAAACTGACTCACCGCCGCGGCCAAGCGGGCGAACGCGCGCCGGTCGGAGGGAGGCTGTCCGCGCACCCCATTCAGCAATGCGGCGCCTTTCAGCCGAGAAAGCATATCGAGCACCATACCTTCATCGACCGGAACCATCTCAGTGACGGATGAATCCAGGATTTCGATGAAGACGCCGCCGATCCCGACAGAAACAGTTGGACCGAAAATCGGATCGTGAAGAACCCCGATGAAGCACTCGACCGTTCCCTTGACCATCGGCTGGAGCAGGACGCCCTCAGGTTCAAACCCAGCTTTGCGCGCGTTGTTCAAGACCGAGTTGTAGGCATCTACAACGGTCGAGTCGGTGCCGCAGTTCACGACGACGCCGCCGATATCGCTCTTATGAATAAGACCCGGCGCCTCGACCTTAACGACGACCGGGCCTCCAAATTCTTGGAATGCCGCAATCGCGTTGGCTTCCGTATCGACCAACACAGCCTCGACTATATCCGCGCCGAAGGAAACCAGCCGCTCGCGGACACCCAGAAAATCGACCGGAAGGGGTTGAGCCGCCGTTTCGACGATGCTTCCGTCGAGACTTTGCGGTCGGCTAAGAAAGGCGTCCCGCAACCCCCGACGTCGAGGAAGATAGCGCAGGGCTCTCATGGAATTCTGGGTTCCCATAAGCAGCGGAATGCCAGCGCCATGAAGGATTGAGAGCACTTCAACGTCAAGTTTGCCGAACAGATGATTGTATTGATAGGCCACGATCACGCGTCCGGAGGACGTTACGGTTTGTGCCAGCGCGTTTGAGAAGCGTATCATCCGCGGATCTCCGCCTTGGGCGGAAACATACGAGGCAATCACGGGACGACCAGGGGTATCAAGGACTGCGTCGAGCAGTTTCGGTAACAGCGTGTCGTCCTCATACATCGCGCCGGTGCCGTCGATCGGGTTGTTGACGCTGCCGAAGGCCGGAAGCGCAGCTGCGATTTTTCTGTTGGTGGCCTCGCTGAGGGGAGCCAATGAAAAGCCGATATCTTCGAGCGTATCGGCACAAACAGCCGCGTTTCCACCGCTTCCCAAAATGACAACGGCCTCGTCGCCAACATCGGCCGTTGCCGGAATGTACGAGAACAGCTCCAGCGTCTCGACAAATTCGTCGTAGCTTTCGACCTGAACGATCCCGCAGCGGCGCAGAAAGGCAGCAAGAACATCACTGTTCTCAACCAGCGATCCGGTGTGCGACTGGACCATCGCACGACCGCGCGCGGATCGGCCGGTCTGCAATGCAACGATCGTCACACCGCGCTGATGAGCCCTTGCCGATACGGTCAACAGCCGCTGCGGGTCTGATAGAGATTCCAGAATGACCGCCAGCACTTGAACCCGGTCGTCTTCGACCAGATATTCCAGATATTCTTCGATCGTTAGCCCGACCTGGTTTCCGCACGAGATGACGTGACTGAAACCCAAGCGCCGAAATCCCATGAGCGGCATTAGAGCATTGGCGCCGAGGCCTCCGCTTTGTGTGATCAGAGCAACGTTGCCTTTGATCGGTTCGGCAGGAAAGATACCGCTATAGGCTGCGACCTGATCGTTCAGGTTCAGCACGCCCAAGCAATTGGGACCACAGATGGCCATGCCCGCATCGGAAAGACTCCGCAGACGGGCCGCCCGCTCAACTCCCTTTCCACCCTCGCCAAATCCAGCAGCAAGCACCACCGCAGCCTTGATGTCGTGGTCATATGCTTCCTCGAGGACCCTGACAGCCGCGTCCGCGCCGACTGAAACGACAACGCACTCGATATCGGGGGGGAGTTCCTTCACCGAAGGCACGCACTCGTACCCTTGAACCCGATCATAATTGGGGTTCACGCCATAGACGCGCCCCTCATAGCCGATGGACTTCAAGTTCCTGAGAACGGCGTTCGCCCGGTTGGCCTTTTGCGACACACCGACGACGGCAATGCCCTGTGGCCCGATCAGGCTTTTGATCTGTTTCGGCTTAGGCTTCGTCATAAGCAACCTAAATTCCGCGGATCGAGTGAACCCGGCTCAGGTCGGCATAGCGTATGCATATTATGCTTGATTGTATACCTAAAAGTTTTAAACTAAACACTCAAAGTCGAGGAGCGCTGGCGGTGCCATTCCCTCCCCGATCGGCTCCGCATGATGCACGCGATGAAACCATGCCTACTCACTGCAAAAGAGGAGCGCGGGCCTGAGTCTTCGCTCTAAAAGAGCGAACCTCATGAAAGTCTGCATTTTCGGCCTGGGTGCGATCGGTGGACATATAGCGGTCCGCCTCAGCCAAACGAACTGCACAGTTTCTGTCATTGCGCGCGGCGCTGTACTGGATGCCGTCCGGTCAAATGGACTGCGCCTTAAGACGGCTGACCGCGAAATGGTGGCTCACCCAAAAGCGACAAGCGACGTCGAAATGGTCGGCGTGCAGGATCTTGTCGTCGTATCCGTCAAAAGCACGGCGTTGCCAGCGATAGCGGCGAGCCTTCCTGCACTCGTGGGCCCGAAAACCGCGATAGCATTCATCGGAAACGGCTTGCCCTGGTGGTACCTCGCGGGGCTGGATGTTCCTTGGACCCATTGGTCACCTGGCGTTGCCGCGATCCTAAGCTCGATGCGAAAACATGTGGATATGCAGCGTGCCATCGGCATGGTCACCTATTCAGCCAACCATGTCGAACAACCTGGGACGATCATTAACAGCAGCGCAAAAAGCAACAGCTTTATCTGCGCTCCGGTTCATGAGCAGACATCTGCGCAATGCCGCCACCTCGTGCGGGCGCTGTGCGACGGCGGCGCCGTGGCACATCAAGAGCGAGATCTCTCGGTTCCGCTATGGAGGAAGCTTCTTACCAACATCGTGACTGGTCCATTGGGTGCGCTCACCGGTTTGACATCCGGCGAGATCCTGTCCAGCAGAGAACTACGACAAGTGGTCGAATGCGCGACCCGCGAAACGCAAGAACTGGCGCGGCTTTATGGCATCGGGGACATGCCGATCGATCCACAGCAGACGGCAACACGTCTTGCCCATCACAAATCCTCGATGCTGCAGGACTTTGAATCGGGCCGGCCGCCGGAACTCGCAACCTTGCTCGGCGCTCCATGCGATCTCGCACGGCTGCATGGATTGCCGACCCCCACCCTCAGCTGCTTGCATGCCCTGGCGACTGGCAAAGCCAAGGCGCTAGGCATTCTCCCGATTGATTACCGATAGCTTCAGTGTTGAGGCTTTAGGTGCCCAATTTCAGCCTATCCGCACCACGGTACGGCCACGAATTTTTCCCTCAAGTATCTTCGGGGCAGCGTCGAGGGCATCATCAAATTCGATGACATTTGTGATCGACGCGAGCTTGTCCCGATCCAAATCCTTTGAGATGCGCTCCCACAGTTTGATACGGCGCTGTTGAGGGCAATAAACACTGTTGATGCCAAGAAGCGACACCCCCCGCAGAATGAAGGGCGCCACCGTCATCGGCAGGTCCATTCCCTGCGCCAGGCCGCAAGCTGCGACGGCGCCGTCGGACATTGGTGACCAAAGAGGCCTCCGTTGTAACGAGGAGCGTATATCCGTCCGGCGCAGCTTTCGCCACGTGCGACGTCCCGATGGTACCTGCCGCCCCCGGCATATTCTGAACAACAAACGGTTGCCCGAACCGATGCGTGAGTTCCTGTGCCATCAGTCGTGCAAGGACGTCCGGCGACCCGCCGGCACCTTGCGCCACAACGATCCTGACTGGCCGCGTCGGATAATCTGTTTGAGCGAAGGCCGACGCAGCGCCGGCGATAGAAACCAATGACAGAAGCAAAGATGCCAGCTTTCTCATCGATCTTCCCCTCCCCTACCGTAGGTTTTGAGCGCCCTTTCCGAGCGAATCTCGATCACCCGGCCACGTTGCAGCTCGCTATTGATGCATACATACAAGCAAAATAATTTACAGAATTTCGTAAAAGATGTGCATGATATCCGATCATGCATACATTCTGCTGTCAAGCATCCGAAATGGGGAAAAGGCTTTGTGAGGCAGGTTTGGAAGCCGCTTTTCGGCCGAACCAGAGCGTCGATGGTTGGAGAGGCAGACGCGATGATCTTTCGTAGAAGGCGCGGTGATCAAACATCCATAATCTTCGGAAACGCGCTGCCTTGACGGTGTTCGAACCAAGGTGGAATGAATGGCGACGGCATTGGCCGGATTCCACGCGGCGATCGATACGAACAAGCATCAGCACCCACGATGAGTTCGCCGACGGGACTTCCTGGTCTTCGAAATGAAATTTCGAGTCCGACAACGCCCTCCGGCACCCAAATCGGTTGGGTTGCTCTTCAGCGAAGGTGTTGACCGGCGCTAACCAAAGCCGCCGCTCTGATAGCCATAACTTTCACGGAAAGCCGCTATGAATGTGAATCAGCCCCAGCAGGACCAAACGCAGACCACCGCGAGCCGCATCTATCAGGCGCTGGCGGACCAGATCATTTCTGGCTCCCTGGTTCCGGGACAGAAGCTCGAAGAGGTGGCACTGGCGACACGATTTGGCGCATCGCGAACTCCGGTACGGGAGGCTCTGCGCAAGTTGGCCGCGCGCGGACTCGTCGATTCGATTCCCCGTCGGGGGGTCGTGGTTGCGCGCATCGGGCTCGAAGAGCTCTCCGACATGCTGGAAGCGGAATGCGAGATGGAAGCCCTGTGCGCGCGGCTATCTTCTCAGAAGATGAGCGCGCTGGAGAAGCAACATCTTCAGCTAATCCACGATCGAGCCTGTGCGCTGGTAACCAAGGCAGACAGCTTCGTTGACTACACAGTGATCAACGAACAGTTCCATAATCTCGTCGCAGCAGGCTCTCGCAACAAAACCTTGATGGTCAGCGTAAGCGCGCTGCGGGACCGGCTGGCACCGTTCCGCCAAGCCCAATGGGACGAAATGAAGCCTCGCCTGATCCGCTCAACGGAAGACCATAGACACATCGTGAATGCCATCATGGAGGGCAATGCAGAGGCAGCCTATCTTGCAATGCGCGATCACAATGCCCGGCTGAGCACCGCTGTTCTGGTTCGGCTTCATGAGCAAGAAAACTTGCAAAATTCCTATCACGACATGCCTCAAGACCCAGCGCCAGCACATTCCAATCTGAAGATTCGCAGCTCGATATCGCCCGCACGCGGTTCACGATCCACCCAGAAGATTAAGCAGAAAACGAACAGCAAGCGCTGACGGATTGAAGCGAGAGGCTTTCAGCAAGCGATCCTGGACGAGAGCTCAATTCAAGCGGACATCTCTACAGGTGTTTGGCCAGTGTTGATTTCTCCGTAGCCGCACACCATTGGTGAAGGTTGTTGTCGCCGACATCCCCGCGTTTTTCGATGGAAACGGTCCAACTTTTGACCGCTTCGCATCCAGCCTTAATAAGCACAATGTCACGGAGACGCTGTCGATTCACCAGCCTCGCACCGCATTGCTTGACAGCAACGCGGTATCCTTGACGCTGCCAGTGCATTAAAAAGCACAAAAAAATGTCGTGTCGATAGACAGCTCTGCTGAAATCAGGCTTGGAAGCGTGACCACCGCATGGCCGGATTCTGCGGCATCTCCACATCCCGAACTTGTCGTCATGAACAAGATTTTTAAACTCACACAGAGGCTAGAGAGAATATGACGCGCATCGTCTCAGCAGGCGCAGTCTCCTGCGCACAGCCGGTCTCTGATCCGACTTGGACCTTCGCACGCGGCAAGATCCCAGAGGCGCGCGGCTGGATCGTGTGTACACGACTCATTCGATGGCGTTCCGTCAACCCAAGAGAATAGCTCGGCACCACTGAATGGATCGCTGGCCGCCCATGCAGCACTGCGATCGGCCCTCGGCATGACCTTTGGCGTATTAACACAGCCGGCAGTTTATAGTCAGGATCCATCGGTCATGCTTGCCGCCATCGACGATTCAGGCGGAGCCCTATGCGGGGTCGCAATCGCCGATTCGACCATCAGCGATGCGGTTCTTGAGCAGTGGCAGGCCCGCCGGCGTTCGCGGGCTGCGTTTCGCGGAGATGAGTTTACCCAATGGCGACGCCACAACCGCCGTCGCGACGATGGTCCCCGCCCCCCCGGCCGGTTCTCGACGATAACTGGCGACCCCCAGCGCTGGCTAAGTTGATCAGCCAGAAGCCGCATCACGACATCAGTCGGATCACCGGCAGAGAACGGCACGATGATTCGGACTGGCCCGTTGGGAAAATCGGCCGCGAACTGGGCAGGCCAGCGTCAACCTGCCTCTTGCCAGCAGCAATCGCCGGTTAACCGGGCTGGGTCTGCGAGGCCACGATGCCGAGACCGTCCCGGTTGTAGATGTCGTCCCGGAACTGCACCACGCCGTCCGGCGTCGCCCAGGCCGTGACATAGACCCAGTAAAGCGGTACCGGTCGGGCGATCCGCGCATCCTTGCGCTCACCGCTCTTGAGAACGGCGGCAACGTCCTCCGGACGCCAGTTCGGAGTTTCCGCGAGCAGCCAGTGCACCAACTCGCGGACGTTTTGCACACGCACGCAGCCGGAGGAATGGAATCGCATGTCCTCGCCGAACAGATTCCGCGCCGGCGTATCATGCATGTACACGGCATGCTTGTTCGGAAAGTTGATACGGATCGAGCCGAGCGAATTGAAATCGCCCGGATCCTGGCGGAAGCGGTAGCTGACGGCCTCCTGCGAATACCAATCGATCTGTGACGGCTGGAGCTCTGTGCCCTTGCCGTCGTAGATGCGAATGAAATTCTTCGACAAATATTCGGGATCGTCCTGCATGTAGGGGATCAGGTCCCGGCGGACGATCGACACCGGCACGGTCCAGAACGGATTGAAGTTGATCTCCACGATCCGGCTGGAAATCTCCGGCGATGCCCGGTCCGGCTTGCCGACCACGGCGGTGTGCCGCGAGACCGCGACGCCGTCCTGAATGGCCTCGATATGGGCCGCCGGGATGTTGCACACAACGAAGCGGTTGCCGAGATTGCCCGTCAAGCTGCGCAGGCGGCTCAGGTTGATCCGAAGCTGCGCCAACCGCGTCTGGGCCGGCACGTTGATGGCGGCCAGGGTGTGGCTGCGAACCACGCCGTCGGCGTTCAATCCATGACGGACCTGGAACCGCTCCACAGCCGCCTCGACATAGGAATCGAAGACGTCGGACATGCCCGCCGCCGGATCGAGGTCGCCCCCCGCGGTCAGACGCTCGCGCAGGGCCATCACCTCCGGATGGCGGTTGCCCAGCTGCAGGCCCTCCGCCGCGGAGATCGGCCGCCAGCCTCCACGGGAAACGATGCTCTCATACTGAGCGATGGCCTGGCCGGTGTGCTCGACTGTCTGCTGCGATAAGGTCGGCAACGACGCCTTCGGCATCGGGATCGTCCGCGATGCGGAATCGAAGCCCTGGCCTAGGCTGCCGCGCTGATGCTGATTGATCAGGGCCTGCAAGGCAGCATCCTGCGCGAACGCGGATCCAGCCGCCAGGGTGCCGCCTGCCGCGGCCGCCGTGCGAAGAAAAGAGCGGCGGCTCACGCCCGCCATTTCGTCCATGGAACGACCAGATTTCCGCATAGGGTCCCCGAATCCCAAACCTAGTTCCCAGCCCTGAACCGCCAGGAAGCCGAAAGCGGCCGCCGGGGCAAGGGGGAACAGCCTCAAAGATTCGTAATCATCTACGAGCCGCAACGGGCATTTTTGTGGCGCGCCATAATCGCAAGATCTTGATTCGTCATATGAAGCGGGCCCCGGCGACATCCCGCCGGGGCCCGATTTCAGCCTTGAACGTCTGCAGAACCGTCAGAGGCGGTAAAGAATTTGGTCGGTCCAGAACCGCTCCAGCCGGTGGAGCGACTTGTTCAGGGTGGCGAACTCATCAGCGTTGATGCCACCGACCTGCTCGATGGTCCGAACATGCTTCTGGTAAAGCCCCTCAACGATATCGCGCACCTCACGGCCGGCGTCGGTCAGGCTGATACGGACCGAACGACGGTCAACGCGCGAACGTTGATGATCGAGGAACCCCATCTCCACGAGTTTCTTCAGATTGTAGGAGACATTCGAGCCCAGGTAGTAGCCGCGTGTGCGCAATTCGCCCGCGGTCAATTCCTTGTCGCCGATGTTGTAGAGCAGCAGCGCCTGAACCGAATTGATGTCGGATCGACCGCGACGATCGAACTCGTCCTTGATCACGTCCAGCAGCCGGCGATGCAGCCGCTCGACCAGCGTCAAGGCATCCAGATAGAGGGGGCGGATCTGATCGAAGCGCGCCTGGCGATCGGCGGGCTCAACCGTTTTCATGACGGTCTTCATTTGCGTGACGCCTTCCTGTTCTGACTTCTTTGTATGACGACGGAGCCCTGTTTTCTCCGTCGCTTGACCCGCAACGTAAGCCCAACGGTCTAAGATCAGTTTAAATTGTAGAGTGAAGATTAGCTTTACCTGGAGCCCTAAATTGGCGTGGTTACTGGATTCTACCACGCCCCACCGCATCATTCCGACACGGCCGGCATTCGCTTCAAATGAGTGCCTTCATGCTTGTGCCGACTCCGCCCCATCAAGGACGCAATTCAGCCCGCGCCCTCTCCCGGATCCGCGATCCAGGCGGAGACAACGCTCCACTCATGAGAGGTGGCACAGTCCGGGCAATACACGCGGGCGAAAACGCCGAATGCCGAGCGCAAGGAGGCGACATTGGAAATCAGGCCCGTGTCCAAGGCTCGTCCCGTAACAGGACAGCGGGTGAACACGGGGCCGAAAGGATCGTTGTCCGACATGGGCGCGGACCATAAGGACCGCCGCTCGATAGGATTATTAACTTTGACATAGTTGCCGGCGCCGCAATCGAAGAATGACCCGTTTCAATCGATTCGTCAGATGAAGGGCCGTCTCCGCTGAGGATCGGGCATTTCGAACCCGGCGATTTCAGCCAAGCATTTGCGATCGACAATCTCGAACCGACGGTTGCGCCAGCGTACGGTTTTGGTCTGGTCGAGGCGCTTCAGAGTTTTGTTTGTGTGGACGAGCGACATGCCGAGCGTATCGGCGACATGCTGCTGCGTGATGGGAAGCTGGACTGACAAACCTTTGGTCAAACCCGCCTCCTCGGCCCGCACGAACAGGTGCAGTAGAAGATTGGCTATGCGCGCAAGAGCATTGCGCCGCCCGATGTTCACCAGATGCTCGTCCAGCATCTGCTCCTCGCGGGCCGCAAGCCAAGTGATATCATAGGCCAGCGTTGGATGATTGCTATAAAGCTCCCAAAGCCTTTCGCGCGGAAAGATGCACAGCAGCATGTCGGTGAGCGCTTCGACTGAATGATGCATTTCATCCGCGACCGACCCCTGAAGACCGACGAAATCCCCTGGCAGCACGTAGTTGAGGATTTGTCGCTGGCCGTCCGGCAAGATCTTGTAACGAAACGCCCACCCGCTGAGGACGGTGTAAAGCAAGGCGCTGTTTGTGCCTTGAAGCAGCAAATTGGTGCCGGTTTCAACGTTCATTTCACCGGATTTGAAGCCGGATATGAATTGCAGCTCCTCGGTCGAGAAGTCGCGAAAGACCGGCTGCTCTCGAAGAGGGCATTGTTCGCATGGGACCTTTCGCCCCGCAGTCGGGACGGCTGGTCCCACGCAAGCCTCCATCATAAAAAGCCGTGTTTTCGCGACAGCGGAACCAGAACGCGAAAAGCGGGAACATGGTTCCCGCTTTCCAGTTTGCGATGCTCAAATGGGGGCCCTGGCGGGTCCATCCCAGTTCGAAACTTCAACGGGAAGAGGATATCCCTCGACCCGTTGCAGGTCGGTCATTTCGGTTTCGCGGCGCTGATATTGGCCGTCTTGGCGATCTCCATCGCAATCTTCGCCTCTTCGGCGATCCGCTTATCGAAGGCGGCCGAGTCCATCAGGGCTGGCTCGGCTCCGATCTGAGCCAACCGCTTCTGGACGGTCTCGCTGGCGAGCGCCTTGGCAATCACTGCATGCATGGCCTTGATCAGCTCCGGCGAAGTTTTCTTTGGCACGAACATGCTGACATAGAAATCGAAGTCCGATCCCTTGAATCCGGCTTCGGTTGTCGTCGGAACGTCCGGGAAGGATGCCGAGCGCTTGAGGCTGCTGACCGCCAGCGGCTTGAGCTGACCGCTCTTGATCAGTCCCATCGCGGGAGCCGCCGGGCTGAAATAGACATCGACGCGACCGGCAGCGACCTCGTTCAACGCCTCGGGCGCACCCTTGAACGGCACGAGCTGGCCGGTGAAGTCAGCCGCCAAGCGAAAGCGCTCCATGGTCATATGCGGCGGCGATCCGATACCGGCGGCGGCGTAGTTCAGCGAGCCTGGCTTGGCACGGGCCAGCTTCACCAGTTCCTGCACCGTATCGATCTTCTTGCTTGGCGCGATGACCAGCACCTGAGGCACGCTGGCGAGCGGGGTCACGCCAGCAAAGTCCTTCGACGGGTCCCATGTGACCGGCTGCACGGCGGGCGTGGTGATGAAGGCGTTGGAATGGACCAGGATGGTCTTGCCGTCCGGCTCGGCGCGCATCACCGGATTGACGCCGAGCGTGAAGGCACCACCTGGACGGTTGTCGACGATAAACGTCTGTCCGGTCTGTTTCTGGACCTCCTCGAACACGATGCGAGGCACGAGATCGGTCGCGCTGCCGGCCGTGAACGGCACGATCACGCGCACCGTGTCGGTCGGCCATTTCTGCGCTGCGACGGGCGCCGCCGTCATGAGGGCGAGCGTTGCCAACGCGCCTGCCGTAGCCATCAAATTGCGGATCATCATCATTGCTTCTCCTTGGAAAAAAACCGTGCAACCGCCCCCCTTGATGCAGTCGGTTCGCCTGTCACGGCTATTGAAAGATGCGTCAGCCGCTCCAGCAAGCCCTTGCATCCAAACCTCTTGCATCAATGCGGATGCTCGCGGGCCGATTGGATCGCCAGAAACAGATAGCTGAACATTAGCACGCCCTGGATGCCCACAACCCACATCCGGCCACCATAGACCTGCGGGAAAAACACCTCGACGGCCGCCATGGACACTGCGGCGGTCAGCCACACCACCGCGCCCCAGGCCGCCGCGAGCCAGAGCCCAACCGCCGCGACGAGATCGATCACCGCAAAGAACACCGTCGCGGTCTGCCACGGCAGCGGCTGAAATTCGAAGCCGCCTTCCGGGCCCACGATGCCGCAAACCAACGCCCAATGGTAAAGACCCTTGATCATCGAAAGGCCGGCCATCACACGCAGATAGATGACCAGGCGCTCGGTCCACCGGGTGGGGCTGCGCTCCTGATCGCCGGTGTGGACCGGCTCCAGCGTACGCACCGGATCGCTGGAATAATGTTCGGTCAATGTGAGGCACCACGGGGCATGAGGGGACAGATATTCCGCAGCACATTATGCGGAATTCGCCCACCATGCACGCCCCAAGATAATCTCTCGCCGACCCGGACCGGAACGTCTATAAGCGGCAAAAAAATGCGCGTTGCCGGACGACTTCGCGACGCTCACAGGATCGCCGCCAACACCGAGGACATGACATGGCCATCAAATTCGGCCGGCCGCTGGAAGCACGCACCCGCATCAATCCCACGGAACCGCGCGGCGCCACCACGCGCCCATCCGACGTGTCGCTCGACCTCGTGACCCGCCCTCGGCGCAACCGGCGCACCGATTGGTCACGCCGCATGGTACGGGAGACCTGCCTTTCCAGCGACGATCTGATCTGGCCCCTGTTTGTCGCGGACAGCCATGGGCCGGTCGACTCCATGCCCGGCGTCGAGCGGCTGACCTTGGACCAGATCGCCCGCGCCGCCGCTCGGGCAGCCGAACTCGGCATCCCCTGTATCGCGCTGTTTCCCTATACCGATCCTGCGTTGCGCGACGAAAGCGGCAGCGAGGCGCTCAACCCCGACAATCTGGTCTGCCGAGCCATCCGCGCGGTCAAGGCCGAGGTGCCCGACATCGGCGTGTTGTGCGACGTCGCGCTCGATCCCTACACCAGCCACGGCCACGACGGGCTTCTCCAGGACGGAATGATCCTCAATGATGAAACCGTAGCCGTGCTTGTTGAACAGGCACTCGTCCAGGCTGATGCCGGCTGCGACATTATTGCGCCCTCTGACATGATGGACGGCCGTGTCGGCGCGATCCGCGAGGGACTGGACGAGGCTGGCTTCATCGACGCGCAGATCATGTCCTATGCGGCCAAATATGCCTCCGCCTTCTATGGTCCGTTCCGTGACGCGGTCGGATCGGCGAAGGCGCTGACCGGAGACAAGCGCACCTATCAGATGGATCCAGCCAACACCGCCGAGGCGCTGCGCGAGGTCGAGCTCGATATCGGCGAAGGCGCCGACATGGTGATGGTCAAGCCCGGCATGCCCTATCTCGACATCCTGACGCGCGTGAAGGAGCAGTTCGGCATGCCGACCTTCGCCTATCAGGTGTCTGGCGAATACGCGATGCTGATGGCCGCCGCACAGAACGGCTGGCTCGACGGCGACCGGGTGATGATGGAGAGCCTGACGGCATTCAAGCGGGCGGGCGCGGACGGCGTACTGACCTACTTCGCTCCCCGGGTGGCCGAAGCATTGAAATCCGCTTGACGAGGAAATCTCTCAAAGCCGCGACCGTGCCCTCGCGGGTTCATTCAGAAAAGCCGAAACAGGCCCTGCCGTCCTTGTGACTTGAGCATGATCCCGAACTGAATGCCGCTTCATGGAATCGCGCGCTAAATTTCGCCGGCCGTGATGCGCTCGGGTGAATAGCCGGCCGCATCGAGCGCAGACCTGATCGTTTCCGCATGCGTGGAATCCCGGGTCTCGATCGTAATGTCGAGCCGCGCTCCCTTGGCCGGAACGTCGAGAAACAAGCGCTTGTGCCCAACCTCGAGAATGTTGGCGCCGAGATTGCCGAGCCTGGTCGCGATCTGCCCCAATACGCCCGGCCGATCCGGTATCGTCAGGCGAAACGACACGATCCGATCCTCGCGCTCGAGTTCGCGCACCATGATCGAGGCCAACATGCGCGGATCGATGTTGCCGCCCGACAGCACAAGGCCGACCCGCCGGTTTCGGAAGCGCTTGGGATCCGCCAGAAGCGCCGCCAAGCCCGCCGCGCCAGCGCCCTCGACCATGGTCTTTTGCAGAGTCAGATAAGCATAGACCGCGCGCTCGATATGAGTTTCATCGACCAGAACGATGTCGCTGACCAGATCACGGACGATGGGCAAGGTCGTCCCGCCGGCCGTGGCGACCGCGATCCCCTCGGCGAGCGTCGCGCCGCCGACAGGCAAATGGCCATCGCGTAGGGCGTTCCACATCGAGGGATAGAGTTTGGATTCCACGCCGATGATATCGATGGCGCTGTTACGGGCCTTGGCGGCGATCGCCATGCCCGCGATCAGCCCGCCGCCGCCTACAGGTATGACAATCGTGTCCAGGTCCTCGACCTGGTCCAGCATCTCCAGGGCGATCGTGCCTTGGCCGGCAATGACATGGCGGTCATCATATGGATGCACGAACACAAGGCCGCGCTCCTCGGCAATCGACTGAGCGCGCGCGTGAGCCTCGGCCAGCGTCTCGCCTTCGAGAACGACCTCGGCGCCATAGCTCTCAGTGGCAGCAATCTTCACGACCGGCGTGGTCACCGGCATGACGATG
>Ga0180217_1001856_pt1 | contig 21259 bp, 15 predicted proteins | sample eDN3rd37CBELigOP_FD_128521 | JGI IMG/M metagenome (GOLD analysis project Ga0180217, IMG submission 128521) | Enriched Organic Plus compost microbial communities from Emeryville, California, USA - eDNA 3rd pass 37_C BE-Lig OP (version 2) (version 2) ... | reverse complement strand
GAAGCGGTCCGAGGCGGCGACGAGGAGCTCGGGTTTCGGGAACGGGTCGCGGTAGTTGCGGTGTGGCGCGTCGAGCGGGATGCCGAGCGCGTTCTCCCGTTCGAAGCCCTCACGAGCCTGTTCCGCGTTCGGATGCGCCTGAAGCGACAGCGGCGCGCCGGGCGCGAGGACCTTGAGGAGGAAGGGCAGCGCGCCGCGCCCCCCGACGAGGGAGGGGTCCGCGGCGATCGCCGCGGCGAGGTCGAGCGGGCCGTCGCCCGCGTCGACAAGACGCGACGGGGAACCGGAGTGCGCCCCGAGCCAGAGCTCGGCCTCGATCGCGTGCGTGGGCCCGCGGCCGAGGAGCGCGGAGATCTCGCCTCGGCCTCCCCATGCGTAGTCGCGGGGTGCGTTGTCGATGCGAAGGAGCACGGCTCAGTTCACCACGAGTTGATGGTCAGGCACGCGGACGCGCCCCATCTGCTTGTCTCGGAAACTGAGTCGCCGGCGCCGAGTCGGAATAGAGCGTCCGAGCGAGCCGGCGACGTGCACGACCGAGCGCGCGAAACCGAGCCGGGAATGCCGGGGCGAGCGATGGCGGCGTGAGCGCGTCGCCGACGCTCAGATCCACCTGCGGCCATCCGGTGCCCAATTCACGAAGCGACTCCTGCTTCGCGGCGTAGTACGACGACGCGCCGCGAAGGACGATTCCGGATGCGCCATGTGCCGCCGCGAGCAGATGGAAGTGGAATCGCGTGACGAACCACCACTGTCCCGCCCGAACCGGAAGGCCGTTCTCCCACAGCGCAGCGAATGGATAGAGGACCACCGGCCCATCCCAGCGCGAGTCGAGCGCTTCGCGATACCAGGCGTCGACCCCTGGAATCCCTTCGACGAGTCCCAGCGGCTCCCCTCCTCCCCCTTCGGACTCGACGAATCGAAGTATCGACTCGAGCGAACGCTCGAGCTGCCCCCGATCGATCAGATCTCCTTGCAGGAGGAGCATCAGTCGCGGGGATGATCGTCGGTCCACGGGGACTGCGCCGACGCGGAGCGCAAGGGCCGAATCATCGGTGCCTCGGCGTATACCGACGGCGCTCGCCGACCATTCGTCTCGCGCGTCCGCGTAGTCGAAGTCGACGAACGCTTCGCGCATCGCATGGACGTGCGCCTCGGCGGCTGGCACCAGTCCGAGGCCGGTTCCGTAGACCCGGCGAGCGGGATCGAGTCGCTTGAGTTCCGACGCCATGCTCAGCAGAAGGAAATTCTCCGGCCAATGCTCGCTCAGGAAGCCGCCGCCGAGGATGTGTACCGTCCCGGCGGCACGCGCCACTTCCAGGCCGAGATCCGCTGCTGGGGTGCCGCCGTGCCGGACGAGCGCGCGGGCACGGTGATGGTCGTCTTCCGATGGCTCGCGCCCTCCGACGATTCGAGCGGTGTGCCACAACGTGTCGCATGTTCGCAGTCTCGGGTGGTCGTCGCGGAACAGCACCGATGCGCGACCTGGCTCCGGACAGTCCAGCCAGACGTCACGAGCAGGGTCGTGGCGCGCGAGAAACCGAAGCCACCCCCGGGTGATGACCTCGTCTCCGTAATTCGGCACGCCGGACGCGGACACGAGGTAGATGCCGCGGGAGTTCGGCATTCAACGATTCGACCACATCCTGCCCGGGTGTTCCAGCCAGAACCGAGTCACGCATACACGAACGTGTTCAAGACGTAGTCTGCGATCGCCATCGACGACGTCGCGGCGGGCGACGGCGCATTCCGGAGCACCGTGATCGGCCCGACCTGATCGACGGCGAAGTCGTCGAGGAGCGAGCCGTCGCGTCCCCAGGCCTGTGCTCGCACCCCGGCCGCTGTCTTCGCCGTGAGGTCCCTCATCGTGATCTCGGGGACGAACCGTCGCGCCTTGTTGAAGTACCGCCGCTTCAGGAGCGATGCGCTCACCTCGTCGACGCCCATGAACCAGTGCTTCTTGAAGAGCGGCGCCGCGCCGGGCCACGTCAGCGACTCCCACGTGTCCTTGATCGAGATCGTGCGCCAGTCGTATCCCTCTCGAGCGAGTGCCGGAACCGCGTTCGGTCCGACGTGGACGCCGTCGTACACACCGCGAGTGAAGTGGACGCCGAGGAACGGGAACCGGGGGTCGGGCACCGGATAGATCATGCCCTTCACGAGGTGGTTCTTGTCCGGCGCGAGCTCCCAGTACTCGCCCCGGAATGGCAGAATCTTTGGGCTCGCGTCCGCGCCGACGAAGCGCGCCACCACGTCCGAGTGCAAGCCTGCACACACGATGAGCCGGTCGAATGAATGCTCGGACACGGGCGTCTCGACACGTACGATGCCGTGCTCGAGCCGGATATCGGTGACCTCGTGCTCGAGGAGGATCTCGCCGCCGGCCGCCCGCACGTCGCCCGCCATGGCCTGGGTAATGGTCGTGAAGTCGACGATGGCCGTGTGCGGGGAATGGACTGCGGCGATCCCTGCGACGTGCGGCTCGATGTCACGGAGACGGCCGATGTCGTCGATGCGCGAGAGGTCGGGAACGCCGTTCTCGATCGCCCGGCGCTCGATCTCGGCGAGCGCCGGCAACTCGGACTCGTCCACTGCGACGACGAGTTTCCCGACCTCCCGGTACGGCAACCCCTTGTCCTCGCAGAACTCCCGAATGCGCACGCGGCCCGCGGCGCACAGCATCGCTTTGAGCGACCCTGGCTTGTAGTAGAGGCCGGCGTGCACGACCCCGGAGTTGTGCCCTGTTTGGTGCGCGGCGAGGCGCCGCTCCTTCTCCAGGACGGTCACACTTTCCGCGCCTCGTTCGGTCAGTGCGCGAGCGATCGCGATCCCGACGATGCCGCCCCCGATGATGCCGATTCGCTCCATGCTCCTCATTTCTCGCGTCCCCGGGAAGCCGGTCGACAGACTTATCGATGCTAGCGTCGCCTTCGGTCGCCGCGCCGCGTGACAGGATGTGTCCTCATGTGGGTTCCGCCGCGGAGTGTGCGCCTGCAGACGCTCCTGGACGTCGTGCTCCTCGTCGCGTTCATCGTCGGGACCGCTTCGCTGCTCAAGGTCGCATGGCCCCGGTTCACGTTCTGGGGCGACAACGCTGAGTCGTTCCTTCCCCTATGGCATTTCTTCGGCAGCGAACTGCTGAGGGGCAACGTCGTGTTCTTCGACCCAGCAGGCTGGGGCGGCAGCATGATGCTCGGCGAGGTCGCGTACGGTCTGCTCAATCCGCTGACGGTCCTCAACAGCATCGTGGTCGGGTCGACCGACGAACTCGCACGCGCAGCGTTCTTCCTCGCGGTCGAATTCCTCGCGCTGCTCGGCGTCGGCGTGTACTTCCTCACCCGGTCGTTCGGAGGGCGCCGATACGCGGCGCTCTTCGCAGGCATCGCGATGCCGTTCTCAGGCTTCGTCGTCTACTACGAGGCGGGAAACTGGCTGACGGGGCTGATGGCGCTCACGGGCGTCGTGTGGTTCTGGTGGAGCGTTCGACGGTTCGTCCTCCGGCGGAATGGCCCGTGGTTGCCGATCATGTTCGGCCTGCTCGCGGTGACGGTCGGCAATCCGTACGCGGTGCTCGGGACACTCGTGGTCCTCTTCGCGAGCGCCGTCGAACTCTCGGCGCGGCGCGAGTGGCGCGCGCTCGTCGAGCTCGTCGCGGTGGGTGCGACGATCGGGATCGGCGTGATCGCGACCTATCTCCCGTTCCTGTCGATCTCCGACGGCTCAGTACGGGCCCTCGACGCGAAGATCGACAATCAGAACTATCTCACGCCCGATCTCGGTGAGTTCCTCGCGTTGAGCAGTGCGAGCTACTCGCCCAGGATGAACGCCTGGGAGTCCAGTTGGGATCCCGTGCCGTCCGCCTACTTGAGCTGGCTGATCCTGCCGATCGCGCCGTGGCTGCGCTGGCGAGCGCTGTCCGGAAAGCGGATGTTGTCGCTCCTCGTCGCCGGCGGCGTCTTCGCGCTGTTGTGCTTGGGGCCGCAGACGATCTGGTTCTTCCACTGGCCGATCCGCCTGCTCGACTACACATACGTCGCCGTTCTGGTCGCGGTCGCGGTGCTCCTTTCACACGGGTTGCAACGCTCGCGCCCCCGGACGCGATGGCTGCTTTCTGGCACCGCTGTTCTTCTTGGCTTCGGGGCGGCGTGGTCGTCGAGGCCGGACGCGACGCACGTGCATCTCCTCTTCGCGGTCATCACTGCCGTGGGCACGGCGCTCGTGATCATCTTCGCAACCAGCGCACGGGCGCTGCCGCTGCTCGCCGTGGTGCTCGGCGTCACGGCGGTGATCGCGCCCCTCCAAGCGTGGAAGTTCGCTTGGGATCGACTGCCCGTGACGGCGGAGGTCGACCAGCGCATCCCGACGACGCTCGAACAGATCCGTCGACATGGTTCGGCATACACGGGAACCGTGCTCCAGATCGCCAACCTTCGCGCCCAGTCGGGAAGCGGGGCGGTCGAGGACGGCCGTCTCGCTTTCGGAAACCTGTTGCGGGCGGCAGGATTCGACGCGGTCAACCGATACACCGGCGTCGGGTTGCTCGAATTCACGCTTGCCACTGGCCTCGATTACCGAGGCTCTGCGATGCGTGACTGGCCGCTGCCGCCCCTGTTCGACCGGATCGAGCCGTATGGCGTACCACTCGTTCAGGCGATGGGGGTCGACACGCTCGTCGTCAGCTCGCGGATCAACGGCTATTCGACGCTGCCTCGTCTCACGCCGGACTGGTCCGTCGCGCATGTAGATGACGCGCGCACGATCCTGACCTCGCCCTGGTCGGACCAGTCCGGACTCGTCGTCACGCCGAGTACCGGCGTCACCGTCGTGCACGCGGAGGAGCACGGCGCCGCGGTGACGATCGAGACAGCGGGCGCGGGAGGCACCGTCCTGCTCCCACGTCTAGCGTGGCCCGGATACTCGGCATCGGTCGACGGTTCGGCGCTCGAGGTCCGGAAGGGCGCCGCCGGTCTCCTCGAGGTCGTGGTTCCGCCGGGGCGCCAGCGAATCGACATCGAGTTTCGCCTGCCGGGCGAGGTCGGCATGCTGCTGTGCGCCGCGCTCGTCGCGAGCGCTACGGGTGTCCAGCAGTGGCTGTATGTCCGTCGCCGGACGTCAGTCGTTCCGGCCCGCGAAGACGCGCGACCATGACTCTCTACTCGAGAGCTCGGGAAGTGCACTGCGCCACGCGGCCGCCGCACGCGCTCCGTGACGATTGAGCCGCTGGAGCGCTCGAATGGACCTGCGCACGAGCTGGCCCGCGATCTTTCGGTCGAATACTCGGATGCGGAAGGTGTCAAGCGCCGCGTCCGTCACGATGGCCGTGTTGAACTGCGAGGTGTGATACCAGTGGTTCTCAGCGGACGCGATCTTCCCGACGAGTCGATTCATGCCGAGGATCTGTCGGAGGGAGAGCCGCAGTTGTGCGAAGCGCGCGTGTCGAGGCGGCTTGCCTGCGTGGATCGCGGGCAGCGCGAAGAGCCCGGTCTCGACCATCTCCTCGGGGAGGTGACGTACGGTGTCCGCGAACTTCGAGCGTTCCTCTCGAATCGCGCCGAGCACCTCCGCGCTGCCATTCGCGACCGACTCGGGTCCGGCGAGGAACCCTTCGATCGCAAGGAGGGTCGTCGCGGCGAGACCGTATTGGAGCGAGAGGATCTGATTGAACAGCATGCTTCCGACCGCTCGCGTGACCGATTTCGTCGACCAATGCGAGTGCAGTGCGGCGACGACCATTGAGTTGCGGACCGAGAAGTACCGCGACCAGTCGTCATGGTCCTTCATGGCGAAATCGGCGTGCCACACAGCGGAGCCGGGAAGCGTCGCCGTCGGGATTCCCTTCCCGCGCGCCCGCAATCCGAACTCGATGTCGTCCCACTGGAAGAAGAGCGGCAATGGGTAACCGACGCGCTCGACGACGGAACTCGGGACGAGGCAGGTCCACCACGCGTTGTAGCCGCCCTCCGCCCACCGATATGGGAGTCGCTTGGAGACGTCGATACCGGCCTCGCGCGCATGAACAGGAACGCCCGCACGAAGCCTCGCCAGATCTGCGTCCTCGGCGGAGGTGTGCAAGACATTCGGGTGAAAGAGATAGAGCATCTGGGCGCCGACGATGATCGGCTGAATGGTCCGTGCGGAGAATGCCGCCATGCGCAGGACGGTCTCCGGCTCGAGCACGATGTCATCGTCCATGAGCACGATGTCGCGCTCGCTGCCGTCGCCGAGCGCCTCGTACATGCCGCGGGTGAACCCGCCGGCGCCCCCGAGGTTCCGCTGCTCGATGTAGTGGAGTCGCCCGCCGAGCGCGGAAGCTGCGGATTCGAAGCCGGGCCGGTCCTTGACTTTGTCCGTGCCCTGGTCCACGACGATGACGTCGGACACGATCTTCACGACCGAGGGATCGCGACCGAGGGAGCGGATCGTCTCCAGGCAGTCGCGCGCGCGATTGAAGGTGCAGATCACCACGGACACCGGCTTCGGCGCGACCGAATCAGTCGCTTCGAAGCGGAGGTCGCGCACCCGAAGCGGCGTATGACCGGACTCGAGATCCACCCAGAGGAAGCCGCCGTCGAGGAACCGGTCGACCTCGACCTCGATGACGACTTCGACCGGCGTCGTCGCATCGACATCGAACACTCCGACAATCCGCTCGCGATCGACGTCGTCGGACGCGTACACCCGCAGACGCCCGCGGCCGGACGCGGTGCCTCGAACCAGCACGGAGCGCAACTCGGTCCAGCGCTGATAGTACGCGGCTGGGAAGCGACCGAAGTACGTCCGGGTCGACGCGACGGTGTACGGGCCGATCTCGATCGAGTCGCGTTCGAGCTGAAGCACCCGTCCGCTTGGGACGCGAACGTAGAGTTCGGGGCTCGCGATTTCACCGACCGGGTGGAACAAGACGCGTTGAAGGCAGCGCTCGTGCGTGGGTTCGGTCATCTAGTTCACGGTCCTTTCGTGGGCCGCGGACGTGTTCGCGCCGGCCTGGCGAGAATTTCGCAAGAACAACACCAGCGACTGGACGAGCGCGAGCAATCCAGCCAGCGCCGTCGCGATCCAGCCGGCCTGAAGGCCCGGGACACTGTAACTGAGCTGAACTGTGTGCTCGCCCGGCGGAACGGCGACTTGCAAGAGACCGGAAGACGAAGCGTTCGCTACCGCTGGCTCTCCGTCGATCGCGACCTCGTAACCCGGCCATGCAAGGCGGGCGAACGTGATCCATCCCGCCTGCGTGGCGCGCACTCGCACCTCTTCGGCCATCTCGCCCGAGTGCATGCTCGTCGCCTCAACGCCTGCCGACGTTCCCGAGACCCTGCCGTTCTCCTCAAGCGGGACCTCGCGCACCCAGACCACGCGAGACGTTGACGCGTCGGCTTCGCGCCATCCGTCCGGGGGACCGGCGGCGGTGACCTCAGGGTAGGAGTCGCGGTGGACGACGAGCGTATTCACGCGGAGCGCGTCCACGAGATCGCCTTGCATGCGCGGGACGGAACGCCAGAGGCGCTCGTAGGCGTCCTCGCACGTTTGCCCCTTGTAGTCGATGCAGAGCGTCTCCGAGAACGCGCGGTTGCTGATGCCGGAGTAGCGATTGATCACCTCGGCCGGGACGAGGAGATTGAGATTGCCGAAGAGGATCTCCCCACGGTTCGTCGTCTCTGCCTCGACCCGGCCCTGGTTCGCCAACTGGAGGACGGTCCCGACGTACTCGGCCGAACTCGCCTCCACGTCGGCCGCGCTGTCCGGCAACACGATCGGCGATTGGCCGCGGGGATACAGCGAGGCGTGGAGGACGGCGACGAGCGCCGTCGAGGCGAGTGCGACGAGGATCGCCGCGTTGATCCCGCGACGGCGCCAGACCGCGTAGCACGTGACGAGCAATGCGCTCGTGATCAGGAGGGCTAGCCCGTGCATGCGCCAGCCCGTCGGCGTGGAGGCGACCGCGAGATATGTGCCCGCTACCGCGATCGCAGCGGTCCCGATGACGCGGGCGCGCCTCGAGGACGTCGCCAGTCCCGCACTCAGCGCGAGCGCGAGGACGACAAGGACGACGAGGTACGCGTACTCGATCAGGCGAAGCGGCCAGCGGAAAAGCCACAGATTCGAGGGCCCGAGTATGACGAGCGCGAAGACGGCGCCCGAGACGAGGATGCTCGGAGATGGCTTCAGCCGCGCCCAGAGCGCCCGCCACCGCACCCAGGGAAGCAGCGGCAGCGCGAACCACGCAAGGTAGGTCGACGGGAGCGACTCGACCAGCGCCCCGCCCCAATTGGTGATCGAAGGCAGATACGAGAACGTACTCGCGCCGGCGATGTCGCCGAGATCGGGGACGAGGAACGTGTCGTTGTGAACACCCGCCAGCTCCTGGCGAACCGTGACGGGCTGCACCCCGAGGAGCGGTAGAAAGACCAGCGATGCCACGGCACCGACGAGGGCGCCGGATACGACGAGGTGGGCTGCGTCGCGCCACCGGCGGGCCACGCACAACTCGACGAACGCGCCGAGCAGGACGACGAGGATCCCGAGCAGGGCGTAGGGGTTGCCGGTCGTCACCGCGAGGTATCCGGCGACCCAGATCGAGATCCACGGCCAGCCGCCTGTCATCACCTTGCGGACCGAAACCCAGAACCACGTGACGCCCACGAATGCAGCGAGCCCAGCGGGCCAACCGGCCGCTTCGTAGAACAGTGTGAACCCGGAGAACGGAATCGCCAGGCCCGCGAGCGCGCTCGGCAGCTTGTCGGCCCCGTAGGAACGCGCGAGCAAGTAGGTGCCGGCGCCCAGACCGGCGAGCATCACCACCATCACGATCGCCGCCCCGACCGCGATGTCGGTCGTCAGCCCGACGACGACGTACGCGAGCAGGAGCAACGGGTTCCAGAGGGCGTAGGCAGCCTCTCCGGCATAATTGCCGCCCATCCATCCTGACGCTTCCATGGGCAACCACTGACCGGCGAGCAAGTTCTGGCCGAAGTGATGCCAGAGCGGGATGAATGACTCGGGGTTGTCGCCCACGTAGAAGAACCGCGGTCGGATCGCCGCCGCGATCGCCCCGACCACGCCGATCGCAGTCGCGACGAGCCCCGCAAGCACCCAATCCGGAAGCGCCGGAATTCTGTCGAGGGCGCGGAGATCTCGTGCGGGCCGCGGTCGTCTCGACACAGAGCGAGTCTATCCGCGGGTGTGCTCCACACTGCGTCAATCAGTGCACGACAGCCCCGCTGCTCGCACTCCAAGTGATCGTCCCAGCCTGGAACTGCTGCGAGCAGACGCCCGCAGCGTCGCACGATTGCGCGCTCGTCGGCCAGCCAAGCGGACCCGCCGATCCCGAACGCGCCCAGTAGGCGTCCCGGATCGGACCGGACACTGCAAACCCTCCGCTCGGGGACGCATAGATCGAGCCGACCGTGAACGACTGACCGGTGCCGCCCCCGTTCTGCGGGATGGCGACCACGCCCGAGGTCGCGTGCCCGAGCGATCCGCTCATACCGCCGTTCGCCTCGTATACGGAGGCGATCGTGCTGCTCGTCGCGAACGCGACGCCGCCCGCGGGGGCGAAGATCACGCCGTTCTGGAACCGCTGCTCGCACCCGGCCGGAGCGCAATCGGCCGTCGAAGTCGGCCATCCGAGCCAGCCGCTCGAGCCGCCGTGCGACCAGTACACCCCTCGAATCTCCCCGGACACCGAGTACGCGCCCGCGTCCGAGGCGTAGATCGACGCATTGGCGTATACCTGCCCGAAGCCGCCTCCGTTGTCCGGGATCGGAATGAGTTCGCTCGTTCGTCGGCCATCCGGGCCCGTGTCGCCTCCCGTCGTGGCGTGCAGCGCCTCGATGTCCGGGTGCGCGATTCGCGCCCCCGCGGAGTCGCTCACGATCCACGCGTTCTGGAACTCCTGCCAACACGCCTCCGGCGTGCACGACTCAGGACCCGCCGGCCAGCCGAGCCAGCCGGCGCCGCCGCTTGCGGCGAAATACGCCGCGCGGATCGGACCGGCGACCGCAAACGTGCCGCTCGAGCTCGAGAATATCGACGCGCCTTCGAAGATCTGACCTGTGCCTCCCCCGTGGTAGGGATAGTCGAAGGCGATCGTGGTCGGCCATCCGAGCGGGGAATCGGGGCCGCCCGCGGACAGGTACGCCTCCATGATGGCCGTGGGCACCGCGAAGGTGCCGCGAGCGGGGATCGCGAGGATCGTGCCGTGCTCGAATCGCTGGGTTGTCGCAGTGGCCGCTGGAGGTGCAGTGCGGTGGAGTGACGCGGCCTCCTCAACGGGCCAGCCCAGCCAGCCGACCGCACCGGAGTTCGCGAAGTACGCTCCCCTGATCTCATCGAAGACCGTATGCGTTCCCGTCTCCGTCGAGGTATAGATCGAACCCCTTTGGAAGCTCTGTCCAGCGCCGCCGGGCTTGCCCGGAATCGGGACGGATTGCGAGTTGGGCCAGCCAAGGGGTCCAAGCGCCCCGTCGAAACTGAAGTACAGCGACCGGAAGGGTTCGACGACGGCCGCAGCCCCGGTCTGAGCAGTCCAGTAGATGGAGCCGTGCTCGTATGCGCGGCCCGTCCCGGACCCGTACTCGCTCGCTATGGGAATGTAGTCGCTGAGCGGCGCGCCGAGCTCGGCAGACCTCGAGTTGTACAAGGCGTCGATAGGGCCGACTCCGGTCGCGGCCGGGTTCCCGAACCAGGAGTAGAAGATGCGCCAGAAGTTCCGGTTGCCGTACGCCGAACAGCTGTCGCCACTGCCCCAGAGGTTGGCGAGTGCGGCCGCATTCGGCTGATACGGGGTGTAGATGTACAGGTTCGCCGTCGCCTGATTCCGGATCACGACGGTGGACGATCCGCAAGCGGCGTTCGGGTGGTACTGGACGGTGTTGACACCGATCTTGTAGCGCCAGTAGTACGGCGTCGCCGTGTATTCGCGGAACTGCCAAGCCGAGCGGTACACCTGATTGAAGAATCCGAAGTAGCGCGAATCGCATTCCGCAGTATCCGGGCACCCCCACCCGGTGGCGGCCTGGTATTGCCATGCGCTCGGCCTCGTCGACGTCACGAGGGACTGCTCCTTCTGCAACGTCGTCAGGATGACCTGCGGATTGATCCGGCAGCTCTGCGCGACCTTGTAGATGATGTGCGCTGCCGACTCCCAGCCCTCGGATTGGTACCCCGCGCACCCATTGCTGGCGGGTTCACGATCACTTGTCGAAGTGACGAGGTGGCGCAGGCATGGAAGGGAAGGGTCGGTCGCGTCGCACACCGGTACTTGCTCATCGAGGAACCGCTGAATGTCGGCTTCCGACATCGATGCGTAATCGAAGAATCGCTCGTCGGAGATGATGAACCCCGGGTCGAATTCTTCGCCCGAAAACGCCGTGGCCGGCGACGGCAACGCGACTATTGCGGACAGCGCGAGCGCGAGCCCCGCGAGTCCCCCCACTAACGCCTTCGATGAACGCACGGCCATGCACTCCCCACTGCCCCGTTAACGTTCAAGAGTAACTGCAGAGTTTGGCCGAAGCGAGACGCGCTCCGCGCGAGTCGCCCGTCAGGGAACGATGCCAGGATCCCCGCGGTACTCCCCCTCTTTCCTCCTCGCGATCCACGCGACGAGCGATGCGGCCCCCGCCGCCACGAGATCGACCAGGACGAACATCAGGCGACTGACCGCGGCGTACGCAGTGGCCGCGCCGACGCCGATCATCGGACCGAGGGCGGCGACGATGATGAACTCCCGGGCCCCGATGCCAGAAGGCAGGAGGAACGCCATCAGTCCGCCGATCATCGCGATCGCCATCGTCCCGATGCAGAGGAGCAACGGGTCGAGTGAAAGCCCCTGCCGAGTGTCGGCGAGCAGCCACAGGTGGGCGCCGTAGAAGGCGTACGTGAGAATCGCGAAGCCCAAGGAAGCGCCGACGGCCCGCAGGCGAACCGGGTGGTCCGGCAGCGGTCGCTTGAGCAGACGGAACCCGACATTCGTGATCGCCGTGAGAATCCGAGGATGGAGCATCACGAGCGCAGGCGGGAGCACGAGGTACAGCCAAGGGAGCCACGAGAGTTCAGGTTGCGAATGCATGAGCGCCGGCAGCGCGGCACCCCCCGCGACGAGCGCCGCGACGAGAATGACGGCAAGGTTGAACACGGTCGCCGTGAAGACTCGAGCCCGGGCGATTCCCGATCGGTGCCCGAGTTCGAGTTGCAGGACATACGCCCACACTGAGCCGGGGAGGTACTTTCCGAGCGCCCCGACGAGAAACACTTCCGCACTTCGTTCCGGGCCGACTCGATTTCCCAACTCGTCGACCAGCACGCTCCAACTCGCGGTTGAACTCGCGATTCCGAACAGGAGTGCGACGAACGCCAGGGCAACGCGGTGCCATTGCATCTGCGTGACCGTGTCGACCACTTGCTGCCAGTTCACGACGATCTGCCAGGCGGTGGCCGCGAGCACGAGCACGATCAGCACCCAGCGGACTACATCGACGAGCTTGACCCTCCGAGGCGGCCGAGTTGAATCGCCGCCGCTCTCCCCCGCGCGCTCGGCATGGTTGATCACGCGCCGGCCGCCTCGGATCGAACCGGCCGCAACGAATCGAGCCGCTCGCACCAGGCCTCGAGCAGGTGCCGATGCGCGAGCCAGACCTCAAGGTCGAGCACGTCCCGGATTCGGTCGGGGTCGAGCGCATAGGCCCGCTCGAGCGCGTCGATCGCCGAGGCGGATAGCCCGAGCCGATCGAGAACGTACCGGTTGACGCCGTGCAGTCGCGGGGGACTGCCGTACACCTTCGCGAATGGCGGAACGTCGCCCGTGATCGGAGTCCCCATGCCGATCATCGCTCCGGCGCCGATCACGCGTCGCTGGTGGACAGCGGCGTTCATTCCGATGTTCACTCGCGAACCGACTTCGGCATGTCCGCCGATGGAGACGCCCGCCGAGATCGTCGCGCGCTCGCCGACGACGACGTCATGAGCGAGGTACGCGGAATTGAGGATCCACGAGCCGCTCCCGACGGTCGTCGCGCGATGACTGCCCTGGTGGATGACGACGTTCTCGCGGATGACGACGTCCTCCCCGATTTCCACCCCGGCGTAGCCGTCGTCTCCAGCCCAGCCCCGGCGCTGCTCGAGCGACGACATCTCCGGTGGGGCGCCGATCTTCGCGCCCGCGCCGATGCTCGCGCGGTCGCCCACCCGAGCAGGACCGAGCACGACCGCGAAGGGGCCGATCGAGACGCCCTCGCCGAGTTCCACTCGTTCGCCGAGTACGGCGGTCGAATGCACGACCGCAGACGTAGGCGAACCCATGCACTTCAGCCTAGCCCGCCCCTGTCGGAGGGTCTGGACTCGATCGCGGCTCGGTGAGCGCCGCACTGCTCCGTGCCAGCGCCTAGAATCCGATGGGCCAGGTTGTCGCTCGATGGGAGACGCGTTGATTCCGATTTCTACCGTGAAACTCGACGAGCGCGTCGAAGAGCGCGTCCTCGCGGTGATTCGCTCCGGCGTCATCGCGCAAGGTCCTGTCGTCGCCGAGTTCGAGTCGCTGTTCGCGCGCCTCTCGGGCACGAAGCACGCGATCGCCGTGAACAACGGAACGACCGCGCTCGTCGCCGCACTCGCCGTGCTCGACATCGCTCCGGGCGACGAGGTCGTGACGTCCCCCTTCACCTTCGCGGCGACGCTCAACGCAATCCTCCAAGCCGGCGCGACCGTGCGATTCGCGGATATCCGGTCCGACGACTTCTGCGTCGACCCGGAATCGGTCCGGACTCGTGTCACCGAGCGGACTCGGGCGATCCTCCCCGTCCACCTCTACGGGCAGTCCGCCGACATGGCGCCGATCGTCGACCTCGCGCAGCAGAACGGCATTGCCATTGTCGAGGACGCGGCGCAAGCGCACGGGGCGACGTATCGCGGGACCCCGGTCGGCAGCTTCGGCACGCTCGGATGCTTCTCGTTCTACGCGACGAAGAACCTGACGACCGGCGAAGGCGGCATCATCACGACGGACGACGATGACCTCGCGGAGCGCTTGCGCATCCTGCGCAATCAAGGGATGCGCGCTCGCTATGAGTACGTGATGGCGGGTCACAACTATCGGCTCACGGATCTGGCTGCGGCGATCGTGCTGCCGCAACTCGAGCAGTATGACGAGCAGCTCGCGGCGCGCCGCGCGAACGCCGCGCAACTCACAGAGCTGCTGGGCGACGTCGAGGGCCTCCAGCTTCCGAGGGAGCTGGCGAATCGCACCCATGTGTGGCATCAGTACACCGTGCTGCTGCCGGAAGGGGTCGGTCGCGACGAATTCGTCGCTCGACTCGCCGAGAAGGGCGTCGGATCCGGCATCTACTACCCCCGTCTGGTCCACGACTACGACACGTACCGGTCCGATCCGCGGGTTGTCATCGAGGAGACGCCCATCGCCGCGGACGTCGCGTCCCGTTGCGTCTCGCTCCCCGTGCACGCCCACCTCAGCCGGGGCGACATCGAGACGATCGCCGCCGCCGTCATCGAGACGATCGAAGGATGAGGTCGCAACTGCGGCTCGCACTCGTCGGAGCGGGCTCGATGGGCCGGAATCACGCGAGAGTCATCTCCGAGAGCGACCGAGCGCAACTCGCCGTTGTCGTCGATCCGGTCGAGCAGGTCGGCAAGGCGTTGGCCGACCAGCACATCGCGCCGTGGCGGCCCGATCTGGACGAACTCGATGACGTCGATGCCGTTGTCATCGCGGCGTCGACGGAGCACCACTACGGCATCGCGATGCACGTCATTCGCGCAGGCAAGCCGCTCCTGGTGGAGAAGCCGGTGTGCCCGTCGCTCGAGCAGACGGTCGAAGTGCTTTCCGCCGCCGAACGCGTCGGCGTTCCGATCATGTGCGGACTCCTTGAGCGATTCAATCCGGCTGTGCTCACAGCGAGGCGAATGATCCGCGACCCCCTCTACATTCGAGCCGATCGTCACTCGCCGTATGCGCCGCGGATCAAGACGGGCGTCGCATGGGACCTTCTGGTCCACGATGTCGACCTCATCACGCAGCTGTTCGGCGGCGTCGACCCGCAGAGCGTCCGCGCGGATCTGGGGTTCTTTCACCCCGGTTCCGCAGCGGACGCCGAGGACGTTGCGGAAGTGGGGATGCGTTTCGCGAACGGCGTCGGCACGGCCTCAGCGAGCCGGCTCGGTCAACGCAAGCTCCGCGCGATGACCGTCCAGATGCTCGACGCGATGGTCGAGATCGACCTCTTGCGCCGAGGCGTGACGCTCTACCGCCACACGACGATCAACGAGGACGTGCCGGGCGGTGCTGGATTCCGCCAGGTGACCGAGATGGAAGTGCCGGAAGTCACTGGCCGTGAGCCGCTTTCCTCGCAGCTCGACCGATTCCTCGACCTCGTCGACGGCACCGTCGACGCGGACGAGGAGCGTGTGTCGATCCTGCCCGCGCATCGGATCATCGAGGCGGCGACACGAGCGAAGACGCTCAGTGCCGCAGTGTGACGATCACTCGATCACGAACGCGGGCTCGTGGCCGTCGAACTCGACGCGCCCGATGACGCGAGCGGGCACGCCTGCGACGACAGTCCGGGGAGGCACGTCTCGCGTGACAACCGCCCCGGCGGCGATCACCGCTTCGTCACCGATCGTGACGCCCATGTTGATGACCGCGTTAGCACCGATGAAGACGCGATTTCCGATCGTGACGGGCGCCCGGTCGACGATCGGGTAGGCGCGACCCGAGACGCATCGCTTCGCCGAGGAATGCGTGTAGATGTGGACACCGGACGAGACGTCGCAACCCTCCCCGATCGTGAGGCCGCCCGAGCCGTCGATGACGGTAAAAGCCCCGATCCAGGTTCCTGCCCCGATCGCCGGCTCGCCGACGATCCACGCGTGGTCGTTATACGGATTCTCGGGAAGCGACGCGCTCATCGTCACGCCTGTCGCGCGACCTCAGTCTCGAATCGGATGAGGTCGGTCATGCCCTCGCGCACGGGGATGGAGTACTCGAATCCCAGGTACTCCTTCGCGCGCGAGGTGTCGGCCGCGCGACGGGAGACGAGCACATCGCGCGCGTTGAACTGAGGCTCCACGTCGACGCCGACGGCATCGATCAGGATGCGCGCGAGCTCGGCGACACTCGTGTCGATGCCGGTCCCGACGTTGATCGGCACGTTGCCTCGAGGAGCCTCGGTCGCGAGGACAACAGCTCGGGCGATGTCCTTGACGTGGATGAAGTCCATCGACTGCTCGCCCCGCCCGTCGATGATCGGCGCTTGGCCGTTGCGAAGTCGGTTGACGAAGTGGTTGATCACGGACGTGTAGTACGCGGTCGTCTTCTGGCCGGGGCCGTAGACGTTGAAGAACCGCAACGCGATCCACGAGAGCCCGGACTTCCGCTCGTAGTAGCGCAGCAGATCCTCGCCCGTGCGCTTTCCGATGCAGTACGGCGTAAGGGGACTGAGCTTGTCGTCCTCGTGCATCGGCAGCTTCTCCGGGTCCCCGTACACCGAAGCACTGGACGCGAACACGACCCGCTCGACGCCTTGCTCCGCTGCCGCAGCGAACACGTTGTGGGATCCGACGACGTTGACGTCGACCGAGCTGTAGCTGTCCGCGACCGACTTGTTGATCGAGTCCGCCGCGAGGTGAATCACGTGCGACGCGCCGCGCATCGCCGCAGCGACCGCGCCCCCGGAGCGCACGTCCTGGTCGACGACCTCGACGTCGGCCGAGTTCGCGAGCGCATTCGCGCGGTCGCGGTCACCGCGGGTCATGTTGTCGAATATGCGCACGCGCCAATCACGCTCGAGCAGCTGCTCGACGACATGGAGCCCGATAAAGCCGGCACCCCCAGTGACGAACACCACGCGCTTCTCAGTCATCTAGCAATCCTCTCGTCGTTCACGTTCGCGCCCGGTGGACCGGGTCCGCGACAACCTCGCGGAGCACATCGGCGACGTACTCAATCTCGTCATCCTTGAGATTCGCATGCATGGGGATCGCGATGTGACGCGCGAACAAGTCGGCCGAGACCGGAAGCGACCGCTGCGCTCCGTACACCGGCTGGAGGTGGCTCGCGTACGTACCGAAGTTGCAGCCCACACCTCGGGCTCGCAAGGCAACGGCGACCGACCCTCGATCGAGTGAAGCATCGATCGCGACGACGTACGACTGCCAGGCGTGCGTTCGATCGTCGAGCGCCACAGGCAACTCGACATGCTCGACGTCGCCGAGCAGTTCGCGATAGCGTTCCGCGACTCGCGAACGAGCCGCGAGCAGCTCCCGCAGGCGTCGCACCTGGACGCGCATGATCGCGGCCTGCACGTCGGAGAGCCGATAGTTGAACCCCGCTTCATCGAAGCTCGGGACGGGAAGATCATCGATGCCCTCCCGAGTCAGTGCCGGCGCGATGCCGTACGTGTGGAGCTTCCGCGCGTGCGCGATGAGATCCGCACGCGGGCTCGAGAGCGCGCCTCCCTCACCGGAAGTGATGCCCTTGCGGCCGTGGAAGCTGTACGCCGTCATGTCCGCGATCTCCCCCACGCGGCGACCGCGATAGGTCGCTCCCGAAGCACACGCGGCGTCCTCGATGACCCACAGCCCGTGTCGATTCGCGATCGCGAGAAGCTCGTCGTAGTCCGCTGGCTGACCGAAGGGATCGACCGCGATGATGCCGACCGTCCTCGGGGTGATCGCGGCTTCGACCTGCTCCACGTCGATCGACCAGATGTCCGGGCGGACGTCTACGAACACCGGCGTCGCTCCCGACCAGAGCACGGAATGCCCTGTTGCGGGGAACGTGTAGTCGGCGACGACGACTTCATCGCCCGGCCGAACCCCGAGGGCGCGCTGCGCGAGGTGGAGCGCGGATCCGCAATTGCTCGTGGCGAGGTTGTGCTCCACGCCCGAGACCGAGGCGAACTCCAGTTCGAGGGCGGCGCAAGCCGGGCCCGCTCCGGACAGCCAGCCGGACTCGAAGACATCGCGGATCGCGTCGAGTTCCTCTTGACCGACCGTCGGCTGCCCGAGCGCTACACGCATGCGACTGATCCGCCCTTTCCTGCCTGCGACCGATCCCAGTCTACGTGGCCGCCTCGCGTGATCGGCTCCGGCCGAGACGCTGTCAACCGAGGTCGCGGACGTCGCGCACGATGTAGAGCGGGCGGCGCCTTGCGTCGTCGCCGGTTCTCCAGACGTACTCACCCAGCACGCTCAACGCACCGAGTACGACGCCTCCCGTGCCGAGCACGAGTCCCGCGAGCAGCGGAACGAATGCGGAGGGCGCGGCCGGGGTGAACGCCTGGACGATCGAGACGATCACGAGCACAGCACCCAACCCACCGAATACGACGCCGAGGCCGGCTAGCCACTGGAGGGGGGCGTGCGAGAATTCGACGAACGAGTCGATAACGAGCTTCCGCTTCTTCCTCGAAGTCCACTTGCTCACGCCATGCGGGCGCGGAAGCTGCTCGAAGTAGATCCGCCGCTGATCGAAGCCTGTCCATGCGGCCATCGCAAGGACGTTGCGATTGAGCTCGGGCATCGCATTGAGCACATCCATGACGGCCCGGGAGACGAGGATCTGCGAGGGGCCCTCCTGCGGGTAGGTCGGCACGTCAGACGTTGCTTGATACACGCGAGAGAATCCCGTCGCGAACCTGTCGTACATTCCCTTCTTCGCCGCCCGGATCGACCGCAGCCCCCACACGATGTCCGCGCCGTCACGCCACTCGCGGATGAACTCGCCGACCGCGGAGAGCGGCTCCTGACGGTCCGCGCTCAGCGTCAGGGCGGCGTCCCCGCGGGCGAACGCGTACCCCGCGCTGATCGCGGCATGCGATCCGAAATTGCGCGACAAGCGCACGATCCGAAGTCGGTCTTCCGCAGTCGCCAGTCGATTCAGCTCAGCCGCTGTGCCGTCCGCGGATCCGTCATCGACGACGAGCATCTCGAAGTCGCATTCCGGGAATGCGTCACGGATCTCTCGAACGAACGCCAGCATTCCGGGAACGTTATCGATCTCATCGTAGGCCGGGAACACCAGTGTGAGCAGCGGGCGCTCACGACCTCCAGCCTCGATCATGGTTGCCAATCCTCCCATACAAGGTCCTCGCAGCAGCGCCCAGAAGGCTCACGAACCGTGGAGCAGGGCGCGCCACGTTTCGATCGAGACGAGATCACCACGGGCTTGCCGATAGCGCTTGCCGAGCGCCCGCCAGCGCAAGCGGAGCCGGATCGCGTCTCGAACGGAGCGCACGAGCATTCGACGCATCAGCCGAGGGTCGCGCCGGTGCAGATGGAAGCCGCCGGAATCCGAGGCCTCCGTGAGCACGTGGCGATACCGGCTCACTCGCCACCAGCGGGCAAGAGGGTGCGGCAGCCACCCTTCCGGACGGTCGGGAATCGAGCGGCGAGGCGTGCCCGCGACTGCGACGACTCGCCCGATCGTCGTGAGGATCAAGCGCAGTCCGGTCGGTTCCGCTGTCCCACCTCGCGCGGCTTCCGCCCGGATCTCCGGCGCGTCCCCGGCAGAGGGGAGGACGCGCCCGCTGGGGTGCGATTGCACGACACGTCGCACATCGGCGAGTCGTGAACCGAGCTCCGAAGCAAGCAGGCGCGGGCCCCGCAGGACCGACTCCACTGCCCGGTGTCGGAGCTCGACGACGTGGTAGTCGGACGTCAGCAAGAACCGGATGTCGAGCAGGAGGTTGGCCATGGGCAGCCGCGACCCGCTGCCGGGAGACGAGACGAGCGCCGCGACCATCCGGTTTCGGGCGTGATAGAAGGACTGCCAGCCGAGGGAGTCGTTCTTGTCGAGCCAGCTCACGTGCCACACCGCAGCCCCGGGAAGACTCACCGTTCGAATTCCGAACTCCTTCGCACGCAATCCGTACTCGGCGTCATCCCACTTCAAGAAGAGCGGGAGTGAGCACCCCAGCGTGCGAATCACCTCGGAGGGGATGAGACAGAACCACCAGCCGTTGTAGTCGGGATGCGTGGGCCGGTGCATCCACGGCGATTCTCGGAGCGAGCGCGCACCGAAGTCATGTCTCGCAGGCCCGATCGGTCCCCAGTCGAACTCGCCGAACGAGACACCCTCGCTCAGGGCGTGAAGCGTGAGAGGCCGATTGAGGTCGAACATGTGACCGCCGACGATCATCGGCTCCGTCGTGAGGGAAGCGAATACCACCAGGCGGCGGATCGACTCGGGTTCGATCTCGACGTCGTCATCGAGCAGGATGACGCACCCGGAGCCGGACTCGAGTGTTTCGAGCATCCCGCGGGAGAATCCGCCGGAACCGCCGAGGTTCGGCTGCTCGATCACTCGAAGGCGTCTGCCGAGAATCGCATCCACGGCCGGGAATCGCTCGTCGTCGCGCACCCTGCGCTGTCCCTGGTCGATCACGAGCACTTGATCGAGCGCGGCGAGGGCTGCCGCGTCGCTCGCGACGCGCTCGAGCACGCCGAGACAGAAGTCGGGCTTGTCCATGGTGGTGATCGAGAGCGTCCCCCGCCGCGTCTGAACGGGAACGCCGGTGGCGCGCCATTCGGCCGAGATCAGCTGAAGGTCTCCTGCTCCCGCGGCGAGATCGAACCATAGCCAGCCGCCATTCGCGTACGGCTCCAGTCCGATGGGCATGCGAATGTCGGACGCCCCGCTCAGGTCGGCGCTTGCGATCTCGCGAGCGACGCCGTTCGCATCTGAGCCATGAACCGTCAGGGTTCCCGACCCCACGGTCGACAGGGCGAGTTCGACATCGGACACGACCGTGTGCTCGCACCAGTACCAGGCGGGGAACGCATTGAAGTACGTGGCGAACGAGGCGACCGCCCCGCTCCGGATCGTCCCCGAGCGCGGTCCCTCGACGGTGATCTCCGCGTCCTGCACGTCGACATAGAGCGGCAGCCGGTCGAGCCGGTCTGGGTCGAAGACGATCCGGACCAGCGGCTCCCAAGAAGGTGGGGAATTCATCGCGCCGAAACCCTACCCCGCGCTCAGCCGCGCCCGAACATGCGGCGATAGGCGACCTCGCGCAGGCGCACCGGCACCAGGCGATACCCCGCTCGAACGACGGTGTTCCGGACACGCTGCGTCCGCGTCGTGAGTCCGACGCTCCGCAGCGCTCGCTGCAGCCGCAGCTCCGCGCGGAACTGCGCCCAGCCGCCGCGCCGCCCGTAGGCCCCGCCCTCGAGCCGGTAATAGAGGAGCGGTTCCGGCAGATTGTCGACGGCGGCGCCGGCGACGAGCATGCGCGCAAACAGCACGTAG
>Ga0180217_1001853_pt1 | contig 21278 bp, 17 predicted proteins | sample eDN3rd37CBELigOP_FD_128521 | JGI IMG/M metagenome (GOLD analysis project Ga0180217, IMG submission 128521) | Enriched Organic Plus compost microbial communities from Emeryville, California, USA - eDNA 3rd pass 37_C BE-Lig OP (version 2) (version 2) ... | reverse complement strand
GTCCCCGTCCCACAGCTCGGCTGCGTCGAACTCGCCGACCGCGGCGCTGATCTTCGCGGCGAGCCGGTCCTGCACGAACACCGCCCGAGCCAAGTCCCGTTCGTCCGCGTGGATCTGCAGGCCCTCCACCACCTCAGCCAGCAGATCCAAGGTCATGCCCCCATCCTGCCCACGGGGTGTGACAACGGTCGCAGGCCCACCCGCACGAACCGCGGCCTTCGGTCGACGACGGCGGCGCGTCGTCGGCGCATCCCGCGTCGGGTGCGTCCCGGCCCCGCCACCTGCGTTCGGCTCTGGCGCGTGGGGGCTCCCTGCCACGGGGGTGTCGGCCGCCGCCGGGATCTGCCGGGCCCTGCGCGTCGCATGCCGCGCCGCTCCTCGACGCGCCGCCGGTGGCCACGTGCGCCCAGCCGTCCTCCGCCGCACGCCTGCCTCCACCACCCCGCCCCGTGGGACGGCCGCTGCCCAGGCGAGCGCGCCGGCGAGCGTGGCTCAGGTGCCGGGGACGGGCACGCCGACGGTCCGTCCCGTCAGCAGGGCGACGACCAGCGCGGCCGCGACGCCGGCAGCGATCACGATCCACACCGTCCGCATGACCCGGTCGAAGCGGTCCTCTCGGTCCTCGTCCCCGGGGTCCTGCAGCAGCCCGCGGTCACCGCGTCGCCGGCCCCGGGGATCCACCACCTCCGCATCCTCGCGGACCGCGCCCGTCGTCGCCGGCCGTGGTGCGGGAGCCGCCGCGGCCGCTGCGCCGCAGGCCGAGCGCGGGAGCCGGCGCCGCCGTATCGTGCGCGGCCATGCCGCTGCCCCGGTCGATCCTCGCCCCCGGCACCCTGGGTGACCTGGACCTCCGGCTCGTCGCCGGCGCCTGGCCCGACGACATCGCCGGGGAGGTGTTCATCTCGACGTCGGACGTCGCCACCGCCGGTCGCCACGCGTTCTTCGGTGACGGGTGGATGATCCGCCTGTCGCTCCAGCCCGGCAGCCACGGCGCTCCGGCGGATGCGTTCGCCTGGCGGGCCCGGCTGCTCGACACGCCGTCGCGCCGGTTGCGGGAGGCGTGCCCGGACGCGTTCACGACTCGGGCCTACGGGACCTCGTCGCCGTTCGGGTTCTCGAACGCGGCGAACACGGCGCCGCTGCCGTGGGGTGACCGGCTCTTCGCCACCTGGGACGTGGGCCGGCCGGTGGAGCTCGACCCGGTGACCCTCGAGGTGCTCGGCGAGGTGGGCCAGAAGGACTCGTGGGGGCCGGACCCGTTCGGGCACCCGGTGCTGCCGATGGTGAGCTCGACCGCGCACCCGGCCGTGGACCCCGAGCGGGGCTGCCTGTGGACGGTCCGGTCGAACCCGATGACCGGCGAGCTGGCCGTGCTGCGCTGGGACGGCGCGGGCACCGAGATGCGCCGGTGGCCGCTCGAGGGGGTGACGCTGCCGCAGTCGATGCACACGGTGGGCCAGACCCGGGACTGGCTCGTGCTCGTGGACTGCGCCTTCCGGGCCGACCCGAACGAGGTGCTCGGGCTGGGGGAGCGGTCGGTGACCACGTTCGTCGACGAGCCGGTGTTCCTGATCCGCAAGGACGAGCTCGAGGCCACGCCGTCGGGGCAGCCGGTCACGCCCCGGGCGGTGCTGCGGGTGGGGCCGGAGACGAACCACTACTACGGGGTGTGGGATGACGCCGACGGCATCCGCCTCGTCCTCGAGCACACGATCGACACGGACCTGGCCATGGCGCTGCGGGCCGACGACGTGGACGCCTGGGGCCGGCCGGTCGACCCGGCGCTCGTCGGGATGTACGTGCACCCGATGCACCAGGGCGCGGTGACCGAGGTGCTGATCGACCCGGACCGGGGGACGGTGACCGTGGAGTCCCGCTTCGAGGACCCGACCCGGGCGTGGGCCGTGCAGCTGTCGGCCCTCGACTGGAGCGTGGAGGCGCAGGCGGCGCCGACCGTGCACCACCAGCTCTTCACCGGGTTCCGGCCCGACGCCATCTGCCAGCGGGCCCTGGACCTCTACGCCGAGCGGGTGGACCGCGACGCCCTCCCCGCCGAGGAGATCCCGGCCCACCTCGTGACGCTCACCCGGGGCGGCCTGACCCCGAAGGGGTCGCACACGTTCGCCCCGGACGACTACGCCACCTCACCGTGCTTCGTGCCCCGGAACCCGGGCGCCACGCCGGGCCGCTCCCGCTACGCCCCGGCGGAGCCGGGCGGGACGGACGGCTGGATCGTCGTCCCGGTCCTGCACGACGACGGCTTCCGGGTGGAGCTCTTCGACGCCGGCGACGTGAGCCGCGGCCCGATCGCCACCTTGGCCGCGCCGGGCGGCGCAACGGTGCCCTTCCTCATCCACTCGGCGTGGATGCCGCGGGCGGTGCCGAGCGACCCGACGATCGAGCGCCTCCGCTTCGCCGACGACCTCGACGAGCACGCGGTGGCCACGCTCCCCGACGAGCTGGCCGACGCGGTCTGGCGGGTGGCGACGGCCTGACCGTCCGCCCCCGCGCGCCGAGGGTCGCGCTCAGGCAGCGCGGCGGCGACGCCGCTGGGCGGCGGGCGTCAGGTGGTGGTCTGGAGGCGGGTGCGGAGCCGGTCGACGGCGCCGCGGAGACGGATGCTCGAGTCCGGGTCCATCTCGTGGACGAAGCGGCCGAGCTCGCTGGCCAGCGAGTCCACGGCGGCGAGCACGTTGGCGGCCCGGGCGGAGGCGACCTGGGCCCGCTGGTCAGCCTGCTCGGCGGCCTTCTCGGCCGCCGCGGCCCGTCGCTCGGAGGCGGTGATCCGGACCTCCATCTCGTTGAAGGCGGCCTCGAGCTGCTCGCGGAGGACCTCGAGCTGCCGGTTGAGGCTCTTCACGCCCTCCACGGGGTCGAGGTGGGGCTCCTCCTCCGCGCTCTCGGGCTGCGGGATCCGCGGCGCGATGCCGGAGACGGAGGGGTCCTTCTCGAGGGCCTGGAGGCGTCGCTCGAGTCGGGTCAGGAGCTCGTCCGCGGTCGGGGTGGGACGAGCAGCGTCCGCAGGTGCGGACGTCGGGGTGTCATGGCGTTCGAACATCGGTTCCGATCGACAGGCGCAGCGAGGGGGTGAACGCGTGAGCGGCGGGACCGAAGTCCCGCCGCTCACCAGGAAGGGTGCTGGTGCCGCCCGGTCAGACGCCGGCGGTCTCGCGGGCGTCCGTGCGGTTGCGGCGCTTGCCAGCCACGAGGACCATCAGGCCGCCGAGCGCGATCGCGCCCACCGCGATCTGGCCCATCGGGATGGCGGAGTCCGAACCGGTGCGGGGCAGGTCGCCAGCGCCGGCGCCGCCGCCGGGGGCGACGACCGTGATCTGCAGCGTGAGGGTGAGGGGCAGGCCGTCAGCGCCGATGCCGGTGGCCTCGATGGTGTGGGTGCCCGGGGCGATGTTCGCCGGGATGGTGGCCTGCAGCGTGGCGTTGCCCGCCGCGTCGGCGGTGGCGGTGCCGAGGTTGACCGGCTGCGAGTACAGCGTGAAGGTCACGTCGGTGCCGGGCTGGAAGCCCCGGGCCACGATGGTGATCGTCTGGCCCGGAGCGGGCGTGGTGTCGCTCACGGTGATCGCCGCACCGCCGTCCGGCGGGTAGGCGTCCTGCGCATGCGCAACGCCGACGGTCGTGAACAGGAGTGCCGCCGCCAGCAGCAAGGTCTTCTTGATCATTCCTCTGCAGCCTTCCCCAGATGGGCATTGAGACAGGGCGAAGCCTACTCCAGGGGGGCTGGAATGCAAACTGTCTGGCGGTATGCCCGGGTTGCGGGCCAGCGATCGGGGCCGCGAGTGGCTAGCGGCGAATCACGATCTCTTCGTCGTGGGCTAGTTGGAAGTGTCCCTCCACCACCCCGCCGGATAGCGCAGCAGGGCCGAGAATCTCAAGCTGCCTGCCGCCCGCCACCCTGATGCGGACTGTGACATCCTCCGGTTCCACCATCGGCTGGGCTGCCATAACTAGGCGATAGTCGTGCGTGTCCAAATCGCCCCGTAGGTGGAACGTTAGGGTGCGCGACCCGCCAGGTGGGACTGAGACATACGTCGACAGCGCCCGTCTCCCGAGTTCGGGCTGCGCGATCACTCCGATCGGCTCCCCATCGAGCATCACACCCTCGTCGTCCCAGGGTGTGTAGAGGGTGACGAACTGATGGTTCCATCCATTCGGCAGTGGCGGTTGTCCCGGTTCTGCAGAATGTGAGTTGCCGATCACATACTCCGGAAGACCCGTGGAAGGTGCATCATTGATCAACCTCACCGTCACTGTGGCTTCGAGACGGCCGGAAGAAGGATCCCATCGGACTTCATAGTCGAGCTCTCGGCGCGAGAAGAGGTCGATCTTGCTTCCCGCAGCGTTCGTCGTGGTGACGCCGACGAAATCGCCACCAGTGAACGTGGGATAGCGGCCCGACAGTCCGAGTCTGTCCAGCAGTCGACTGGCCTTATCGTCGAAAACCCATACTTGGAGGTGTTTGTCCTCGACCGCTGGGCCGACTGTCTCGCGTAGCCGTGCGACCCCCGGGAAGTCGATGGTCTCTAGCCGTTTGAAGGTTGCTTCTGCGATTGTCTCAAGCGCATCGATTCGCTCGGGAGAGTCGTCGAAGACCAAGTACTGGTCTCGGAGCAGGTAGTTGGCCGCGTTCGATTCAGTGAGCGGTTCCGAGAGTCCTGCAACATGGATCGGCCCCGTTAGGTCCAGAAGTGCGCCCAGAGCGTTGGGGTCGACGATCATGACCCCATCGATGGCCGTACCCCCAGCTTGTGGATAGAGTTGAGCGAGCACGGTTGCGACAGTGGGTAGGTCAGGGCTCATCGTCACGTTGCGCAGCTCCCAGTTCGGCCGGTGCGCGCCGTAGCGAGCCATGTACTCTTCTGCATTGGTCAAGGTTCCACCGCCGTCCGGCAGCGCTCTGACAAGATCAAGAACGCGACCGAACCTCGTCATCTCAAATCGACCTTGAGAGAAGGTGACCTCCGCAAAGTTTCCTGGGAATCCCAGCGTCGCCCTTGCCTCGACTGGCGTCGTAAAGAGCACGAGGTATGTGCGCGGTTCGCTGGCTCCTAGCAAGTCCGGGGAACTGCGCACCGCTTCGAGGGCGAGACGAGTATATGGAATTGCTTCGTCTAGCTCGCCCCGAAACAAACCAATGCCGCGGCGGACGGGGGGTAGCAGCCAGTGGGAGTCTGCTTGAGACACATCGGCTCGTGCCGTCTCCACTGCTAGGTGCAGATCTGCTAGAGGCTGCTCCATCGCGGCCACTGCATCTAGATCGATCTGGCCAGAGCGTGTGACGAGGCCCTCGAAATCTGCAAGCGCAGCCGCAGCTTCAGCGCGATCTGCCACGTTAGCTGCGCTGCCAGCGAGGTCGTGCAAGGCGCGCAGGTTTTGGCTCAGTCCAGGCACGAGCCACGCCGGGCGAGCCCAGATCGCCCCCAAGGTTCCTTCGGCCTGTCGAATTGCCCGCATTGCGGCGTCGAGCTTCTCCCGGGCCTCCTCGGGGTGACCCGAACGAGCCGCTTCTAGACCTGCGTGGAGCAGGTCGGCCGATCTCTCAACTGCTCCTCGAGCGCTAACGGCCGCAATGGCGCCTAGGGCAGTAAAGCTAGTGAGTACCAGCGTCGACACCACCACCGCCCGCTCGAGTCTGCGTCGGTAGCGGGGACTTGAGTGCCGACGCGCAGAAAGGACGATCCACGTCATCCCAACTGCGGGTACCCACAGCGGGACGGCTCCTGGCTGGTTGGGGGTACCGACGGCAGCGGCGTAGGTCAACCCAGCGCTCCACGAGCCGAGGACGCGTCCTCCGAGACGTAGGCCCCTCGCTAGGGCTAGCGCCAAGCCGGCGAGTGCCAAGGCGCGTGGTAGCGGATGGGTCTGCAGAAGCACAGCGATAGCCGCCGTGCAGTAGAGGGGGAGAGTCTTGGCCCGCGCACCGGCCGAGGCCAAAGACATCCCAGCGAGCGCAAGTAGCACTGGGTCAACCCAGGCGAGTCCGGTCGGCCTGGCTCCTCCGGTACATGCGAGCACACCGGTTGCGAGGCACGCGAACTCGAGGGTCGTCAGTCGCCGGAAGCGCAGCACATCGCTCCGTCTACCAGACCAACCGGACTAGTTCGACCATGCCGGCCGAAGCGGCTACAGTCCTTCCAGCTGGGAAGGTCGCCCGGACTGGCGATGACAGAAGCCCGTCATCTAGGGACGGGAAAATTGAGCTGCTCAACCGCAGTGGGCGGGGCGGAACTACTGGGGAGTGACGCTGCAGATGGCACTATTGGATACGGCTGTCGACGAGGGCAAGGAAGCCGTCGCGGCACAAGTGAGTCGCCGGTCGGCTGCCGCCAAGCGAATCCTCGATCTCGTTTTCGGAATTCCCTTGTGCGTCCTTGTCACACCGGCGGTACTTCTCCTTGCGCTTACGCTGGCCGTGCAACTCCGGTGCAACCCATTCTTCGTGCATTCACGAGTCGGGCATGGCGGGAGGACGCTGCGAATTCCAAAGCTGCGTACTCTTCCGAAAGCCACCAACCCCTATGCCGACAAGACCCGTAGCGTGCTCGAGCCGCCCACTCGACTGGCAGCGGCGCTAAGGCAGCGTCATATCGACGAGCTACCGCAGTTGTACTTGGTGCCCGTCGGAAGGCTGAGTCTGGTTGGTCCCCGTCCCCGCATGGCGCAAGAGGTCAGGGATCACGGCGACCCCGACTTTGACCGCCTCCGTACATCGGTTCGCCAGGGATGTACTGGCCTCTGGCAGATCAGCCAGGACAAAGTGGGTCGAGTTTCGGACGCGCCCATGTACGATCGGCTGTATGTTGAGCAGCGCACGATCTGGCTAGATCTCTGGATTCTGTGGCGTACCGCGTGGCAGACCTTCGGGGGTTCGCCGATCTCGGTCGCTGACATCCCTCGCTGGACCCTACGGGAGGACGTCCAGCGGGCTTGTCAGGTTGCGTAGTCTGCCCTGATGGCCCAACTAGACCAGATCCCCCCGACTGACGGGGAGCTCGATCTGCGCTCCTACCTCGGAGTCGTCCGGCGCAGGTGGCGTGCCATTGCGATCGTCATAGCGGTGGCAGTGGCCGCCGCCTTGGCTCTCGCCATTCGGCAGGAACCCTTGTACCGCGCATCGAGTGAGCTCCTCATTAGGCAGCAAACCTCTGAATCTCTGCTGACGGATTCCGGGGTGGCCTCTCGAGATGCGGAACGCCAGCTGAACAATGAGGTTCGGTTGTTCGAATCTGGTGCGGTACGGGATGCCGTGGCGTCTCGATATGAGGGCGCGCTCGATCCAGCGGATGTAACGGCGTCAGTCTCGTCGACCTCGTCCGACGTTGTTCGTGTCTCACTTGTGGCAACGGATGGTGACGAGGCCGCGGCGCTTGTCAATCTGTATGTCGACACCTACTTGGAATGGCGACGCCAGCAGCGGGTTGATGAGCTGCTAGCGGTGGGCGAGGGCATTCGTGCCAAGGTCACCGAGTTGGATGCGCGGATAGCCGAGTTGCGGGCCCCGCTCGTTGACCTAGAGGCTCGCCTAGCTGAGGACCCAAGCGATGCTGGTCTCCAGGCACAGATTGATGAGTTGGAGCGCCAGCTAAGCGGACCGACTGCTGAACTCGAGAGCCAGCGAGCGTTCTATATGGGTCAAATCGAGGAACTCGATCTAACAGCGGATATCGCACAGACCGGCGGTGCCAAGGTTCTCACCAAGGCAGAGGCGCCTGACAGCCCAGTCAGTCCTAGGCCGGCACGTGATGCAGTAGTTGCCCTCATGCTCGGCCTCATGCTCGGACTGGCGCTGGCCTTCTTGCTCGAGTCTCTCGACGAGCGGATCCGAAGCGTTGCCGATCTGGAGCGGGTGGCGGCAGACCTCCCCACACTCGCCGCGATTCCCCAGGTCGAGAAGGGCCATTCGGACAGCTTTGTTGCTACCCGCGATGATGCCAAGAGTGGCCAAGCTGAGGCTTACCGCTTGCTACGTACCGCGGTGAAATTTGCAGGACTCGAGCGCGACCTCAAGGTGCTACAAGTGACAAGCGCGGGCCAGGGGGAGGGGAAGACGACAGCCATTGCGAACCTCGCTGTGGCGCTCGCGCAGGGTGGGGACCGGGTCGCTGTTGTCTGCTGCGATCTCCGCCGTCCCCGCGTCCAGGATCGTTTCGGGGTCGACCTGACACCGGGCTTTACGGATGTGATCCTCGGGGACGCAGCATTGGCGGATGCTCTTCGACGTTACGACGCCAACATACTCATCCTGCCCGCAGGATCACCGCCTCCCAATCCCAGCGAGTTGCTTTCCAGCGGTCGAGCAGTGGCTGTGATTCGTGCGCTTGCTGAGGAGTTCGATGTGGTCCTAATCGACTCGACTCCAGTCCTTCCCGTCACGGACGCGCTCGTGGTCAGCCGGTATGTCGACGCGACCATAATCGTCGTTGACAGCCGCTCAACCTCTCGGAAAGCGGCAACTCGCACCCTCCAGCTGCTTCGTCAGGTCAACGCACCCACCTTGGGTCTGGTTCTCAATGGGCTGACCTCGGATGGCTATGGCTACGGCTACGGCTACGGACAGGATTATGACTCTAACGACCCCATAGGCAAGCCGAAATCCCGTCAGCGCCGATGACTTGCTTCCTAGTCTTGCAGGATCACCTCAAATTGCTCCGCAATCGGGCCGATGGCGAAGGTGCGCTCTGCATACCGGCGAGCCTCGGATCCCATTCGAGACAGCCGCTGTGGGTTGTCAAGCATTTCGTATACCGTCCGAGCGAATGCCCGATGGTCACCTGGGGGAACGACGGTGCCGGCTCCGGCACCGATAATCGTCCGGGCTGCGAGGTTGTCACTCGGAATCGCGCCAACGACTGGCCGTCCAGCCGCGAGATACGACAGGACCTTCGACGGTGCGCTGAACTTCCCAGCCTCTGGTTCCAAGAGCACGAGGCACACGTCAGCGGCGCCGAGCACGAGGGGGAGGGTTTCATACGGCACAAAATCGAACAGCCTCAAATTGTCCAGTTGCAGCTCCCTCTTTCGCCTCTCGAGATAGTCGCGTCCCAGGCCTTCTGTGACTACTGCGAGGATCATCTCGGTGCCTTTCATCATTCGCGCGGCCGCAACCAGGTGCTCTGGGTCGTGCTTCAGTCCGAGAGTTCCGGAGTAGACCGCGACCGGGCGATCGGCCAGTTGGTTCTCGGAGCTCCAGGGGTTCCACTTCCGTTCGACGGTGACCTCGTTCAGTGGAGTCCAATTCTCGACCACCGTCGCCGGTGTACTGACCCCGCGCCCCTGAAGCTCATCGAGAAAATCCGGAGAAATGGCAACGACATGATCGGCGGCTCTCAGCAGACGTGTCTCCAGACCTTCCCAGGCGCGACCGGCCGTCGAGCCAAGTACCTTCGTCTTTGCCGAGAGCAACGCGCGTGTTCCTCTGCCGAGGAAGTCCTGAAGCCAGTACACCTTCCTGCACGAAAGCGAGTCGGCAGCACGCCAAAGGAGCCACTGAGCTGCCAACGGGCAGTTGGCAGAGACCACCGCATCCGGACGGATGTCCGAGAGCAGTTCCCGCAAAGCGCGGCCGTAAGCCAGTTCGCTCTTGAGACGCCCGAGCGGGGAGTATCGCTCGAATGGAGCAGCGCTGACGTCCACAAACCGAAGCGATGTAGGGTCATCGGGCCCAGTCTGCAGAGCCCCCCGCCCGGTTGTGACCCCACCGCAGTACCCATGCACAACGATGTGCCCGCGGTTCGCGAGAGATCGACTTAACTCCGCCGCGAACGGGTGACCCGCGAAATCATGAACTAGCAAACGCACGACTACCCCCCAGTGAGGTACATGGATATGACCGAAACGAGCTTTGACTATCTTAAGGGCAAGCGAATCCTCGTGACTGGCGGTGGAGGATTTATCGGCGGGCACCTAGTGGCACGCCTACGGGACCTTGGGGTGGCGCATATCCGTTCCGTTGATCGCAAGCCCATACAGGAGTGGTATCAGAGCCATCCCGACGTGGAGGAGCTCACTTTCAATCTTGAGGAGAAGGCCAACGCCTATCGCGCCGCCGATGGCATCGACGTGGTCTTCAATCTCGCGGCAGACATGGGCGGGATGGGCTTCATCGAGAACAACAAGGCGCTTTGCATGCTGAGCGTCCTAATCAATACTCACATGCTGATGGCGGCTCGTGATGCGGGTGCGGAGAGGTACTTCTTTAGTTCATCTGCCTGTGTCTATGCGGCGGAGCACCAGGTCGATCCTAACGTCACAGCACTTCGCGAGGAAGACGCTTACCCAGCCGAGCCAGAGGATGGCTATGGCTGGGAAAAGCTCTTCAGTGAGCGGATGTGCCGGCACTTTACGGAGGACTTCGGTCTCCCGACCTACGTCGCTCGCTACCACAACGTCTACGGTCCGGAGGGAACCTGGACAGGCGGCCGAGAGAAGGCCCCGGCCGCCATCTGTCGAAAGATCAGCCAGGCTAAGCGTACAGGTGAGCACAAGATCGAGATCTGGGGGGATGGCGAGCAGACTCGCTCGTTTATGTATATCGACGACTGCATCGAGGGGACCTTGCGCCTCACCGGTAGCGATGTACATGAACCAATCAACATCGGTTCTGACGAGCTGGTTTCAATCAACCGGCTAGTAGACATCGTGCAGAGCATTGCAGGCATTCAGGTCGAGCGGCAGTACGACCTGACGGCACCTCAAGGAGTGCGCGGTCGGAATAGCGACAACACGAAGATCAAGCAACTGCTCAACTGGGCTCCCAGCATTCCTCTTCAAGTTGGGCTACGAGAGACCTACGACTGGGTTGATCGTCAGGTTGCCAACACGCTAGGGGACGGGTGAAGGTAGCTCTTGTAGCAGGGTTCTGGGGCCAGAACATTGGTAACGCCTTCTTCAACCTCGGTGGGGAAGCGGCGCTGCGGCAGGCTGGTCATGACGTGTATCTGGTCCAGGACCAGCCAGCTTACTGGACCTTCCGAAACGAGTCGAAGGGAAGTTACGAACGACGGTGGTCGGTAGTTGCCAACCTTGACGTCGATCTGCTGGTTCTCCAAGGCCCGCTTTTCACGCGCAACTTCGACCGAATCTGGCTAGAAGACCTAGTTGCCCTGCGTGACAGAGGGGTCCAATGGGCAGTCATTTCCGGAGCGTTCCGTAGTTACACAGAGGATGAGGTGGCCGCGCTTCGCCGTGTCGCAGCGGTCGCGCCACCACGCCTGATCGTCACCCGAGACGATGTCTCCGCCCGGCTCTTGCGCCACGCTGGATTCAGCGTAGTCAGCGGTATCGATTCGGCGTTCTATCTTCCGAAGGCGGTGACCCCGGCGCCGCTTGAGACCGGTGAGCCCTATATCACTCTGAACTTCGATCACTACGTCGAACCAATCATTAATTCGCCGGGACCGATCGAGCTGGCGCCGGGCGCCTCAATTGGTGTGAGCTTCGGTCGATCACTGAATGCGCTATCGCGTCGGTCCAAGGCTCACGCATACATTGCGCAGCTGATAGACCGGCGACGCGTGCCCGAGCGGGCGGCCGGCCATCTCATCATACGACCAGAGCATCGAACCAATCCCCACTTGCCGGTGAAGATCTACGCTCGCCCCAACGCTGTGGCCTCGGACGAACCCTGGACCTACCTAAGTCTATATGCCCACACAAGGGTGACCATCTCCGATCGGGTGCATGCATGCGTCGCTACTCTCGCCTACGGAAATAGAGCGATGCTGTACAACCCGACCACGCGACGCTCTGCCCTCTTTGAGGCCGCAGGGGTACCGCGCATAGCTGAGGAGCCGGTCCGCCTCGACCTATCACTCGTTGAGCGTAGATGGCAGGAACTGCTTCATACCCTGGCGAGTCTGAATTGATCCAGGGATGAGGTAGCATGCCGAAGTTGGACAGGCCGGCGTTTACGCATCGCCTTCTCCTGCTGGGGTATCTGGGGGGGCGCAATCTGGGCGATGATGCGATGCTCATTGCGCTCTTAAGACGTCTGCCTTCCGACAGGGAAGTGGTTGTCCTCGCGCGAGATCCTTCCCAGGTGAGACTGCCTGATGACGTGCTATGCGCTGTCGTCTTGGAGCGGGCAGGGCTATGGTCGGCAGTCCGTCGAATCCTCTGGGCGGACACCGTAGTGCGCGTCGGAGGGACGTCGTTTCATGACGAGTACACGTCTTCCAGGCGAACGGCGCTGAACTATACGCGCCTGTGCGGACTGTATGCACTAAGCCGGTTCCTCCGGCGTCGAGTTATCCACTTGGGGATTGGTGTCGGCACCGTAACGCGGAGGAGCACTCGCGTTCTCCTCGGCCTCGCGACGAAGTCGGCCTCGCTGATTGTCACGCGCGACGTTCTCTCAGCTGAGCGTCTGGCGCGATATCGGTCACCTAAGCACCTCACTGGCGTCGACCTAGTGATGGTTTCGTATCCCCCGCTGCGTCATGAGCGTCGCGGTACAGCTAAGGGGGTGGCCCTGTCCGTCGTCGACCTTGCTCCGTTCGATTCAGGGGTCGACTCGGACCAGTATTGGTGGACACTAGCGGAGAGCCTCGTGTCGAGGTTTCCGGATCGCCAGTTGTATGTGCTCGCATTCAAGGACAACGAACGCGAGAGCGATGTGCCGCCGGCGCAACGCCTGGTCGACCGGCTTAACCGTGCCGGGATCGCAGCGACTCTTGTTTCATACGATCAAGGACTCGAGGCCTTCTTGGCAGTCTTCGAGAACTGTGATGTGGCAGTGGCGACGAGATATCACTCTTTGGTGTTCGCGCTGCACTATTCGTGTGACGCGTATGTGGTGCCGTACAACTCGAAGCTCAGAGCGCTTGCCGCAGACGTTGGGCTCCCCGAGTCCCGCATGATTCCGACCGATGCAGCGGAAGTTCGTGACTGGACGCCGGAATCGTGGGAGCCCAAGATGCCCCGCGACTTCGACGCACGGCTGGCTGCCCTGGATGCTGTGGTGGGTTCTCTGTGATGACGTTGCCAGATGCGCCGGCGCTGCCTTGGGCGCGAGGAGGGCGCTGGTACATCGTCGGGCTGCTTCTGTCTCTCCCCCTCTACGTTCATGTGGTCGGCGGCGGAGTTCGACTGGCGACCGGCCATGCGGAGACCAGATTGGTTGGCTTCTACTTTCCGCTTCTTCTGCCCCTCGCCGGAGCGCTGATCTTCGTCTTGCGTGGGGGAGCTGGCAGCCGTCCCCGCTATTCACGTGAAGTCAGACGTCTAGTCTTCTGGCTAGTCTTCGCTCTAATCGCAATCTACGTCTCGGTGACATCTGGTCTCTATAGCTCGCCGAACTATCCGATCGTTCAAGCGCTGCCGTTCATCGCGCAGTCGACGCTTCCTCTCATCTTCGTAGTTCTTCTAATTGCACGAGCGCCGACCGACGCCCAGCGTTCCGGCATTCTGCGCGGCTTCGTTGATGGTTCGTGCCTAATTGCCACGCTTCTGGTTGGGCTGCGGTGGGTCGTCGCCTACGATTCGCACATCGGATACCCGGATGACTTCGGAGTTGTAGGGATCCCGTCCTCGCTCAGGTTCTTTCCTACAGTTGTCGCTGTCGCCGGCGGGATGGGGCTCTATGCCTGGGTTCATGGGACGAGACGGGGCTTGATTGCGCTAGTGACGCTGGGAGGCGCCGTAAGTCTCGTTCTCTATAGCCACTCGCGCACCGCGCTCCTGGTACTCGCGGTTGCAGGTATGCTGACGACCGGGAGATTGTACCGGCGGAGCGCCGTGGCGTTTGTGGGATTGAACCTAGCCCTCTTGCTCATCGCTGCGGCATCTATCACTGCCGGAGGGGCAACAAGCGTAGAACGCTTGGTGGACGGGTCCGGGGACTCGGACGCGAATCGTCTCGGTCGCACTCTGAACTCCTTGACGGATTCCTTGCGCGAGCCATTTGGGAGACATTTTGTTCCAAGCGAAGCAGTTGAGACCCGGGCGGGGGTGCGAATCACCCGGGTGGTCACGGCCGAGAATCAGTTTGGGACTGTAGGCGTCTCTGCGGGGCCCCTAGGGCTCGTTTCGAGCCTAGGTGTGGCGGCGTCAATAGTCGGTCTGGCTGTACGTGGACTGCGAAGCTCTGTAGAGGCGCAACGCGTGGCTGCATGTGGGGCACTTTGTTTGACCATGACCTCGCTGTTCCAGATCAGCCTTTCCCACTCGCTTGTCGGCCCTCTCTTGGGTATTATGTGCTGGCTGACGTTAGATTCAGGTGCACCACCGTCGAGCGCGCGCTCAGGTCTCGAGCCAGGGGTGACGATGAACAAGGGTGCTCATTGACGGTTGGGCTTGGCAGGCAGGACGCGTGACAGTCCTGCGCTGCTTGACTTTGGGGCGTAGCCGGCGTTGCGGCCAAGAGCTTAGGGCTCACTTGAGGTTCGTCTACTGGGGCGATGCGTATTGGGCCCAGGTCCCAGCGAAGCCAACACTTGTGCGGGCCCTGATCCTGGGACAGAGGGGACCCGTCGGTGCCCGGTAGCCGTCGACGTGAGCGGGCGAGCGGCCGCCTAGCAAGCGGTACGGCTGCGATTCTCGACAACGGGTTCAACAGTCTGAGCAATCTGCTCCTTACGGTGTCGATCGCCCGCGATGTGGATGGCGACACGTTTGGTCGCTTCGCGATTGCGTATTCACTTGCGCTCTTCGCAGTTGGCCTAGTCCGGGCGGCAGTCGTTGAACCGCTACTGCTCAACCTCCCAAGGCTGTCTGGCGTCGCTCGGGGTGCCGCTCCCAGGGCGGCGCTTCGACGGGCGTTCTTCCTGGGCTTTGGGAGCGTGCCAATTCAGCTGGGAGTCGTGATGGCTCTTTCTGGCCTGCGACTGTCCTGGCCCGTGTTGGCGGTGGTGGTTGTAACGCCGCTTTGGTTGGTCGTAGACGGTGCGCGGATTGCACTCATCGCGAACGGTTCGGTTCTTGGAGCTATGACGCTGAGTGCAGTGTGGCTTGGCACCCAAGCGATGCTGCTTCTGGTCGTGCCGCTGATAGCCGGGTCCGGGGCGCTTGCTGCCTGGCTCGTCGGGCTACTCGCCGCGCTCGTGTGTGCGCTTTGGCTGGTCGGTCGCGTCCCACCGGGATCTGGGTCTCCGTCCGATGGGTCTGTAGGCAAACGGCACGATGAGTTCAATCGAACCTTCGCGATCGACTTTGCGTTGGGTCCCGGGTTTCGCCAACTCACGGTCGTCGCCGTCGCTGCGCCCCTGAGTGCAAGCGATGCGGGTTTGCTCCGACTTGCATTCTCGGTGCTGGGACCCGCCGCGATCATTACCCAAGGCCTACGAAGCGTTGGGCAGCGTGACTTGGCGCTCGCCGCGCCAGAGGCGGCTCGACGTGTGGCAGCTCAGATCGCGCTCGCAGCGGCGGGTCTTTGCGCCATCATGAGCGTCTTCCTCGTGATGCTTCCGGCCGATCTCCTGAGGGCGATTGCGCCAGAGGACATCGGAGTTCCGGATCTCCGGCTCGCTCTTGCGTTCGTGGGGGTTGAGCGCGTCATAGGAGGTCTCAGTTTGTACGTGCAGTTGCTTCAACGGGCGGCCCAGGACAGCGTCGGCGTAGCTTGGTCACGCCTGGCGGCTGTGGCGGTGGTAGCGCTGAGTGTCGCGGTGGCGTCGTTCGTCCCAGTGCTGACGATTCCACTGCTCGCAGTGGCTCTCAGTCCTGCTGCTCTACTCGGAGTCGGGATGTATCGACTTCGTCAGGTGTCTGCCGGTCCGTCACGCTCGGCGCCGTCAAGCTGATCGACTCGGAGGAGGAGACCTGGGCGGACACGTCTGCGCAGGTTCGGTAGGTTAGGTGATATAGTCGCCAACCCACCAGTCAGCGATTGTGCTCATGAGGGCGGCGACTCTCTTGTGCTGAGGGGACGCGCGAAACTCCCGGAACGCCTCCTCGCTTGAAAAGGACACGTCCTCGATGAGTATGCGTCCCTTTCGTGAGTCGAGGGATTCCGCCACGTGCCAGGCAGTGATCCCTGCCTGGTGGGTGCCGAGCTCCTGAAGGGCCGTGATGGCGCGTTCCACGATCTCGGAGCTGACTCCATCATGAAGGCGAAACAGGACGATGTGACGGTACATGCGAGGGCCGGTCTTCGGTAGTGGTGTGGGTGGGCTGGCTAGTCAGGTTTATCGGACGCTGCAGGGGTGAGTCTGGAGTGAGCCCGGACCGATGGAAGGAAGCTCCATGCCTGACTCGCTCGACGGACTGCGCGTCGCCTGCCTGACCGCCAACGAGGGGGTGGAGCAGGTGGAGCTCACGACGCCACGGGATGCGCTGCACGACGTGGACGCCGTCGTCACCCTCATCGCCCCCAAGGCCGGGGACGTCCAGGGCTTCGAGCACCTGGACAAGGGCGAGGTGTTCACCGCGGAGCAGGCCGTGGCCGACGTGTCGGCCGACGACTTCGATGCGCTGCTGCTCCCCGGCGGCGTGGCCAACCCGGACGCCCTGCGCATGGACGAGGACGCCGTGCGCCTCATCACGGACATGTGGGCGGCCGGCAAGCCGATCGCCGCCATCTGCCACGCCCCCTGGACCCTCGTCGAGGCCGGGATCGTGGCCGGGCGGACGCTCACCAGCTGGCCCAGCCTCCAGACCGACGTGCGCAACGCCGGCGGGCAGTGGGTGGACGAGGAGGTCGTGGTGGATGCCGAGGGCGACGCCCCTCTGGTGACGAGCCGCAAGCCCGATGACCTCCCAGCCTTCTGCAACGCGATGATCTCGGTGTTCGCCCGACCCACGGTGGGGGCCTAGCCCACGGGCGGACAGTGGTGCGGGTGCGCTAGGCGCGCGGCGGGCGAGGCAGCGCAGATGCCGCCGGGACCGACCCGAGAGGCCTGTGCACCGTCCCCAGATCGGTGGCAGGTCTCGGGTCGGACCACGGTGGCGAGCTGAGCCGAGGGATCTCTCCGAACGCAGTGTCACCGATCGCGGCGGCGACGCCCGCCGCCGCCGCCACGATCGTCTCTGACATCTGCAGACCCTCGGCCCAGTCCGACGCCCGGCTTGTGCCGGATGTGCTGTCTGGACGGTACGCCCCGGCGGCTAAGCGCCGGCTAAGCGAAGGTGGCGGGGTCCGTGCCAGAAGCGGCGCCGCCCGTGGCGGCGTCCCGCACCACGTCGCGCAGGGCGTCGCGGAGCTCGTCCTCCCAGGCCTCGCCCTGCGGGGCGGCGGCCGGGTCGGCCAGCGCATCCACGAGCGCCGCCTCCTCCACCCCGAGGGGGCTGCCCCACTGGGCCCGCAGGAGGGCGGCGAGCCCGGGCGCCCGGCTGCGCAGCGGGTGGCGACGGGGGAGCCGCTCGACGAGGCGGGCCACGGCGTAGGCGGCCCAGATCCGGTCGCTCTCCAAGAGGTCCAGCGTCCCCTCGGCGATCGGGCCGGGGTCACCGGCGATCGCCCCGAGGTGCAGGCGCAGCAGGCCGGCCGCCCGCAGGTTCCCGACCGTGACGACGGCGGCCAGCGCGTCGAGGAGCAGCGAGCGGTCGACGTCGCCGGCCCGCATCCGGAAGTCGACGAGGTCCGTGCGGATCGTGGCCAGCGTGCCCCTGGACCGGCCCTCCAGGGCTCGGGTCTCCGCCGTCTCGAGGGCCTGACGGGCACCGTCGAGGTCCCCGAGCGTGCGCAGCGCGTGGGCGTACATGCGCCAGCAGCGGGCGGCGTCGGCCGGGGCGCCCAGGGCCTCGCACCGCTCGGCCGTGGCCCGCAGCTGCTCGGCGGCCCGGGCCGCGTCACCCGTCACCATGGAGGCCAGGCCCTCCAGGTGCGACACCATCAGCTGCGGGTACGGCGCCTCCATCACCTCGAGCTGGTGCAGCCGGTCGAGGTGCTCGAGCGCCGCGGCGAGGTCGCCGCCGTAGCCCGACCCGATCGCCAGCCGGTACCGCAGCTGCCCCTCGAGCATGTCGTCGCCCGCGTCCACCGCCACCCGCAGGGCCACCGCCATGCGGTCGTGCTCCCGGCGGGTGCCCTCGAAGGTGGCCGCCACGTGCCCGGCCGCCCACGCCCCCCACGCCCAGGTCCGGGGGTCGATCGGCTGGGCCGTCACCCGCGGGGGCGGCAGCTCGGCGTACCCCGGCGGGGCCGGGTCCGGGCGCACGTTGGCCAGCACGTCGTTCACGAGCACGCTGCCCTGCACCCAGCGCCCGTCGTCGTACCAGGCGTGGGCGGCGGCCAGCACCAGGTCGAGGGCCTCGGTGTGGCAGCCCGCGTCGGCCAGCGTGGCGATCAGCGCCTCCGCGTTGGGGAGCTTGTCGACGGCCCGCTCGAGCGCCGAGACGTCCACCGGCTGGTCCAGGTGCGGCCGGACCGTGCGCAGCACCCCGGCGATGGCCCGGGCCACCGCCAGCAGCACGTCGTGGTCCGCGGTGGCGGCGAGCGCCGAGCGCACCGGGTCGAGGAAGCGCAGGCGCCGGGGCGTGCCCCCCACCTGCGAGGACACGAGCCCGGTGGCCACGAGCTCGTGGAGGATGCCGGGGGCGGACGTGCCTGCCGGGACGAGCACGGCCAGCAGGTCGGGGGTGAAGCCGTGCACGAGCACGGCCGCCCGCCGGGCCGCGGTCATCGCCGGCTCCGTCAGGGACCCGAGCGCCGCGGCCACCATCTCCCGCAGCGCCTCGTCGGGCGCCCGGCGGGGCAGGGCGGGCAGCCCGTCGGGGGCCGGCTCAGCCGGCGGGCTGGTGCCGAACACGAGGTCGGTCACCGCCAGCTCGATGGCGAGGGGCACGCCCCCCGCCTGGGCGCAGATGGCCGCCGCCCGGTCCCGGTCCTGCCCGTCGGTGGGGAGGCCGAAGCTCTGCGCTCGGTCGAGGAGGAGCTCCACGGCGTCGCCCCGCGGGTCGCCCGCGTCGGCGAAGGGCAGGAGGGGCACGACCCGCTCGCCCGGCACGCCGAGCGCCACCCGGGACGTGGCCAGGATGCGCAGCCGGGGGCACGACCCGAGGAGCGCCTCGACGACCGCGGCGGCACCGGAGCGGTCGTGCTCGCAGCCGTCGATCACGAGCAGGTGCTCGTCGGCGCCGATCAGCGACTCGACGGCGCGGAGGTCCCAGCGGGGCCGGCCGGTGGCGGTGAGCCCGAGGTCGGTGGCCACCCGGCTGACGGCCGGGCCGACGGTGGCGCCGAGGTCGACGTGGCTGCGGGCCACGTGCGGCTGCTGGGCCGCCACCTCGAGGGCGAGGCGGGACTTCCCGACGCCGCCGAGACCCACGATCGTGACCAGCCGCGTGCGGGCCAGCGCCTCCTGCACGGCCCGCAGCTCGCGGCGCCGGCCGACGAGGCGGCTGATCGGCGCAGCCTGACGGGCCCGGCGCAGCCCGCCGGCGTCGGTGGCCGCGCCCCGCAGGTGCTCGAGCCGCTGGAGCGCCGCCTTCGCCCACGGCCGGTCGGCGTACTGGCCGAGCAGCGGGTCCCGCCACAGCGCGCGCACCCGCCGGTCGTCGCCGGCCCGGGCGGCGTCGTCGAGCAGCCACAGGTCCACGGCGTCCGGCGGGAGGGCGAGGCAGTAGCCGGTCCCGTCGTTGGCCACCGCCTCCGGCCCGAGCGCCGAGCGCAGCCGGCGCACGAGCCCGTGCACGATCGTCGGCGCGGTGGCCGGCGGGTCGCTGGGCCAGAGGGCGTCGATCAGCTGGGCCGTCGACAGCGGCAGGTCCCGGTGCGCGGCGAGCAGCGCGAGGAGCTCGCGGGCCTGGCCGCGCCCGAGCGCGCGGTCGGCCGCCTCGTCGTCGACCGCGACCCGGCCCAGTACCCGCACCCGTGCGGCTGCGGCCATCGCGACGTCCTCACCCAGCTGCTGCGCGATGCCCGACACGCTACTGATCCCGGGCCTTGCGATCCGGCTCGTGTCGCCGATCTGACGCCGACCTGACAGGGATCACGGCGACGTGTCCGGATGTGAGGCGGTACGGGCGCGCTGGGCCCGATGGGCTCTTGGTGATCGCCTGCGTCGCATCGGCGTTTTCGGGCTTTTCCGAGATTGCCGACCTGGGGTTCGCACGCGTAGGTTCGCCCCACCACCGACCGGCGACCCGATGGGCGGCCGGCCGAGCCGGTGGCCCCGGCGACCCCGGTGACGCCGACGCCCGCCGCGCCCGGCGGCGCCGCGGCCCCCGCCCAGGCGGTGCCGCGCCCGGCGTCAGGCGGGGGCGGTCCGGCGCCGGGCGAGGAGCAGCAGCGCGCCGGCGACGAGGAGCGCCCACCCGGTGGTGGCCAGCGCCGCGCCGTCGCTCCCGGTGCGGGGGAGGGCACCTGGCTCCCGCACGTCGAGCGGGAAGGTGACCCGGTGGCCCGAGCGCTGGCCGATGAGGTGCAGCGTGTGCGCCCCCACCGGCGTGTCCGCCGGGACCGTGATGCGCGTCCGCACGGTGCCGGCGGCGTCCGAGCGGGCGTCGCCGAGGTGCACCGGCGTCGAGTGGAGCTCGAGCCGCACCGGCTCGCCGGGCTCGAACCCGCTCGCCGTCACCCAGGTCGAGTCCCCGGGGGAGAGGGAGCTGTCCACCGGCCCGGTGGTGTTCGACTGGTCGAGGCCCATCGGCGGGTCGAACAGGTCGCCGGACAACGGGGGCGGGGCGATGATCCCGGGGCGGCCGTGGTGCACCGCCTCGACGTAGACGAAGGGGGACCACGGGCCCTGGCCGACGGCGTTCTCGGCCACCACGCGCACGTGGTAGATCCCCGGCTCGGACGGCCACGCGGTGGCCGGGAGGGTGAAGGTGGCCTGGGCGGTCGTCGGGCCGGTGACGGCCACCTCGCGCCAGACCCCGGTCTGGCCCCGGGCGAGCCGGGCCTCGACCCGGTACCCGGTGATCGGTGACCCGCCGTCGCTCGCGGGGCGCGCCCACGAGAGGACCACCCGGGTCCCGTCGTCCTGCTTCACCGAGCTCGCCTGGACGCTGCGCGGTGCGGTCGGCACGGTCGCCGGCCGGGGCGCCTCCGCGGGCGTGACCGGCGCCGAGGGCGCGGACGCCTCGCCCTGCCCGGCTGCGGTCACCGCGGCGACCGTGAAGGTGTAGGCGGTGTCCGAGCGCAGGCCGCCGACCGTGTAGCTGGTGGCCGGCCCCGGGGTGGTCACCGGCGCCAGCGGGACGCCGTCCACGTGCGGGGTGATCACGTAGCGCTGGACGGGCAGCCCGCCGTCGTCGGCCGGCGCGCTCCAGCGCACCGTGACCTGCGCCGGCCCGGCCGTGACCGAGACGTCGGTCGGCGCCGCCGGCGGCACCGCCTCGGGGTCGGGATCGTCGCCGGGGTCGGGGTCGTCCGGGTCGTCGGG